>Ga0210397_10000063_pt1 | contig 92246 bp, 81 predicted proteins | sample IncBWH2OmetaG_FD_160126 | JGI IMG/M metagenome (GOLD analysis project Ga0210397, IMG submission 160126) | Forest soil microbial communities from Barre Woods Harvard Forest LTER site, Petersham, Massachusetts, United States - Inc-BW-H-2-O ... | reverse complement strand
TGGTCCGCCAATCTCGGCTACACCGCGTCCAACCGCGTCGACGCCAATTTCGGCTGCGCCGTGCAGCACAACATCGCCGCCCAGGTCTCCGATCCGCGCGATCTCGTCGCGCCGCGCACCATGGGATCGGGCGACGCGGCCCGCCGCGCCATCGTCTACGACGCCTACAAGAACGGCAAACCGTCCGGTGCGGTGCAGTCGCCCGACCAGTCGGGCGCCGTGTCCGACGTCGCCAAGTAACAGGGGCCAGCATGGTCAAGTCCAAAGCGCCGGAACAGGAAGAGGCCTTCGGTGCCGCGCCGCATGAGCGGCCGGTGCCGCGCATCTCCATCGCCGCCTTCGTCGAATTTCCCGACACCGGCGCCGCGTTGCAGCGCGCCAGCTCCGACCGCCGGCTCGCCAAGGCGCATGTCAACGTGCAGCTCGGCGGCATCAACGCCGCCGTCGACCATTTCCACGGCCAGGTCACGCCCAACCTGCTGATCGTGGAGACCCGCCTCAACGGCCAGGCCGCGCTCGAGGAGCTCGACCGCCTCGCCGAGGTCTGCGATCCCACCACCAAGGTGATCGTCGTCGGCCGCGTCAACGACGTGGAGCTCTACCGTGAGCTGATGCGCCGCGGCGCATCCGAATATCTCGTCGCGCCGCTCAATCCGCTGCATCTCATCGAAGTGATCTCGGGCCTCTACCTCGATCCCGACGCGGCACCGATCGGCCGCATCGTCACCTTCATCGGCGCCCGCGGCGGCGCCGGCTCCTCGACCCTGTCGCACAATGTCGGCTGGTGCATCGCCGAGGAACTCGGCATCAACACCACCATCGTCGACCTCGACCTGCCGTTCGGCACCACCGGCCTCGACTTCAACGACGAGCCCAGCCAGGGCGTCGCCGACGCCCTGTCGGCGCCGGAGCGGCTCGACGACGTCCTACTCGACCGCCTGCTGGTCAAGCGCGGCGACCATCTGTCGATCTTCGCGACGCCGGCGCTGATCGACCGCGACTACGAGGCGCCCGCCGACGCCTTCGAATCGGTGCTCGATGCCGTGCGCCAGTCGACGCCCTGCGTGATCGTCGACCTGCCGCATCTGTGGACGCCGTGGGTCAAGGCGACGCTGATCGGTGCCGACGACATCGTCGTGGTCGCGACGCCGGATCTTGCCTCGCTGCGCAACGCCAAGAACATCGTCGAGCTGGTGCGTGCCAGCCGGCCCAACGACACGCCGCCCAAGCTGGTCATCAACCAGGTCGGCGTCGCCAAGCGGCCGGAGATTCCGTCCAAGGATTTCGCCGAGACCATCGGCCTCGATCCCGCCCTCGTCATGGCGTTCGAGCCGGCGCTGTTCGGGCAGGCCGCCAACAACGGCCAGATGATCAACGAGCTGGCGCCCAGATCGCAGGTCGCCGGCGGCATCCGCCGCCTCGCCGAGCTGGTCACCGGCCGGGTGCCGCAGCCGCTGCAGAAGAGCGCGCCGTTCCTGTCGTTCCTGAAGGGCAAGAAGAGAGCGTAAGGCATGTTCGGCAAGCGCAACGCATCGACAGACGCGCCGCAGCGGCCAGCCGCGCCGCCGCCGCTTGCCTCAGGCAGCCCGCCGTCTGCCGGCGCGCCGCCCAAGGCCGACGGCGCGCAGCAGGCGCCGCAGAGGAGCGCGCCGCTGCTCGTCAGCCCGACGCCCAAGCAGCAGGCCGCCCGCGTTCTCGCCGACAACCGCTCGGAAGACTACTACCAGATCAAGACGACGATCTTCTCGGCGCTGATCGACACCATCGACCTGGCGCAGCTCGCCCAGCTCGACCCGGATTCGGCGCGCGAGGAAATCCGCGACATCGTCAACGAGATCATCTCGATCAAGGCCGTGGTGATGTCCATCGCCGAGCAGGAACACCTGCTCCAGGACATCTGCAACGACGTGCTCGGCTACGGCCCGCTCGAGCCGCTCTTGGCGCGCGACGACATCTCCGACATCATGGTCAACGGCGCCAACCGCGTCTTCATCGAAGTCGGCGGCAAGGTGCAGCTCACCAATATCCGCTTCCGCGACAATGCGCAGCTGATGAACATCTGCCAGCGCATCGTCAGCCAGGTCGGCCGCCGGGTCGACGAGAGCTCGCCGATCTGCGACGCCCGCCTGCTCGACGGCTCCCGCGTCAACGTCATCGCGCCGCCCCTGTCGCTCGACGGACCGACGCTGACCATTCGTAAGTTCAAGAAGGACAAGCTGACGCTCGACGACCTCGTCAAGTTCGGCTCGATCTCGGCCGCCGGCGCGCGCGTCCTCAGCGTCATCGGCCGCTGCCGCTGCAACGTCCTGATCTCCGGCGGTACCGGCTCGGGCAAGACCACGCTGCTCAACTGCATGACCGCCTATATCGAGGCCGACGAACGCGTCATCACCTGCGAGGACGCGGCCGAACTGCAGCTGCAGCAGCCGCATGTCGTGCGCCTCGAAACCCGCCCCGCCAACCTCGAGGGCCAGGGCATGATTTCGATGCGCGACCTGGTCAAGAACTGCCTGCGTATGCGTCCCGAGCGCATCATCGTCGGCGAAGTGCGCGGACCAGAGGCGTTCGACCTGCTGCAAGCCATGAACACCGGCCATGACGGCTCGATGGGCACGCTGCACGCCAACTCGCCGCGCGAGGCCATGTCGCGCCTGGAATCGATGATCACCATGGGCGGCTTCCAGCTTCCCACCAAGACCATCCGCGAGATGATCGTCGGCTCGATCGACGTCATCCTGCAGGCCGAGCGCCTGCGCGACGGGTCGCGCCGCATCACCAAGATCACCGAAGTGGTCGGCACCGAGGGCGAGGTCGTCATCACCCAGGACCTTTTGACCTACGAAATCTCCGGCGAGGACGAGACCGGCCGCCTCAAGGGCAAGCATGTCGGCACCGGCATCGTGCGCCCGAATTTCTGGGAACGCGCCCGCTATTACAACATGGAGCGCGAACTGGCCGAGGCCCTCGACCAGCTGCAGGCGTGAGGCGCTGATGCTGTTTGCCATTGTCGCCATGTTCACGGTCCTTGCGCTCGGCGGCGCGGTCTACGCCTTTGCCGGCGGCGACAACCGCTCGGCCAGGCGCGTCACCGCCATCGCCAAGCCGCAGGCGACCGGCCGCGGCGCCAAGACCACCGACAACGCCGCGCTCAAACGCAAGAACGTCCAGGCGCTGCTCAAGGAAATCGAGAACAAGCAGGCCGAAAAGAAGCAGAAGATCACGCTGCGCCAGCGCCTGGAACAGGCCGGCCTCGCCAACGTCTCCGAGCGCACCTTCTGGATCGCCTCGGCGATCTTCAGCACCGTGCTGACGCTGCTCTGCCTGATCTCCGGCCAGGGCTGGATCGTGATCCTGCTGGTAGCCTTCACCACCGGCCTCGGCATTCCGCGCTGGGTGCTGGGCTTCATGAAGGCGCGCCGCGAAAAGGCCTTCACCAACGAATTCGCCAACGCCATCGACGTCATCGTGCGCAGCGTGCGTTCGGGCCTGCCGACCAACGAGGCGCTGCGCATCGTGGCGCGCGAGCTGCCCGATCCCTGCGGCGCCGAGTTCAACCGCCTGGTCGAGAGCCTCAAGGTCGGCGTCACGCTCGATCAGGGCGTCAAGAAGATGTACGAGAGCATGCCGACGCCGGAAGTCAGCTTCTTCGGCATCGTCATGACCATCCAGCAGAAGTCGGGCGGCAATCTGTCGGAGGCGCTCGGCAACCTCTCCAGCGTGCTGCGCGACCGCAAGCGCCTGGTCGGCAAGATCAAGGCGATGTCGTCGGAAGCCAAGGCCTCCGCCGGCATCATCGGCTCGCTGCCGCCCGGCGTCATGGGCATCGTCTACCTGACGACGCCCGATTACATAAAGCTGCTGTTCACCGAGCACCTGGGCAATCTGATGCTGGCGGGCTGCGCCTTCTGGATGACGCTTGGCATCCTGGTGATGCGCAAGATGATCAATTTCAAGTCCTGAGGCGGCGATGCTGAGCACCGGCTTCTTCGAGATCCTGTTCGACAAGACGTTCCTGGCGACCCTGGGCGCGGCGATCTTCGCCTTCGCCACCATCGTCACACTCGGCCTGCCGCTGGCCAGCCGCGACGGCCTCGGCGCGCGCCTCAAAGCGGTGTCGCAGCGGCGCGAGGAATTGCGCGCCAAGCATCTGGCGGCGCTGAACGCCAAGCGCGGTGCCCTGCGCTCGACGCCGGTCGGCTACATGAAGACGACTCTGGACCGCTTCAAGCTCGGCAATCTGCTGGAATCCGAGGACACGCGCGAGAAGCTGAGCCGCGCCGGCTTCCGCGGCCAGGGGCCCATCGTCACCTTCATGTTCTTCCGCTTCGTCATGCCGTTCGCAGTGTTCAGCCTGGCGCTGCTCTATCTCTTCGTCATCGCCCATTTCCAGTGGACGACGACGATGAAGATCACCGTCTCGATCGGCGCCTCGCTGCTCGGCTTCTACCTGCCCGACCTGTTCCTCAACAACACGATCTCGCGCCGCCAGCAATCGATCATGCGGGCCTTTCCCGACGCGCTCGACCTGCTGTTGATCTGCGTCGAATCCGGCATGTCGGTGGAGGCCGCCTTCCAGCGCGTCGCCACCGAGATCGGGGCGCAGTCCTCGGAGCTCGCCGAGGAGTTCGGCCTGACCACCGCCGAGCTCTCCTATCTTCCCGAGCGCCGCCAGGCGTTCGAGAACCTCGCCATCCGCTGCGGCCATTCCGGCGTCAAGGCGGTGGCGACCGCGCTCAACCAGGCCGAGAAATACGGCACGCCTATGGGCCAGGCGCTGCGCGTCGCGGCGCAGGAGAACCGGGAAATGCGCATGCAGGAGGCCGAGAAGAAGGCGGCCTCACTGCCCGCCAAGCTGACTGTGCCGATGATCGTCTTCTTCCTGCCCTGCCTATTCGTCGTGATCCTGGGGCCCGCGATCATGAAGATCATGCATATGAGCCATCACTGAGGCGCGCCGGGTTTACGCCAGCGGCTCCGGCTTATAGGCGGCGAAGCGGAACGGCGCCAACTGGTCGCCATACTGCGCCGTCATCAGCTCGGCATAGCAGGGCGGAAAGTGCTGCCAGACGAGCTGCGCGATGCCGCTGTCCGGGTGCATTTTCGCCATGCCGCCGCCCATCGACGCGAGCAGTGCCGCAATCGTGGCGGGCGCCGGAATGTTGCCCTTTAGCGGCAGGATGCCGCCCGCGGGCCGCTCGTAAACCGGCGGGATCAGTTTTCCCAGCGTGTCGATCAGCGCGATCATCGGCAGCGGCAGTGATGGCGCCGCAGCGGGCTTGGCCGGCGGCGGCTCCGGCGGCCATTGATAGGCCGACCACAGGTTCTTCGCCGCCCAGGCGAGGCCACTCTCCGGCTTGCTCCCGTCCGCGGCCGGCAGCGTGATATAGGCATAGGGCACAACGTCGTGGTCGTTGTACCAGAACTGCCCTGAAGGGCATTGCCGCATATAGGTCGCCATGAAATCCGCATCGCCCGCCGTCGGCGGCGCGTAGAGGAACGGGATCACGGTCTGGCCCTGAAACTGCCACGCCAGGTACGACGCCATGACCTGCGCCTGTGCCGCGCCCAGGCTGTGTCCCGTCACCACGATCGGCGCGCCGCGATAATTCCGCGTCAGGTTGTTGAGCGCCGCGACGACGGCGAAGGCAGCGCCGCCATTGACCGGCGTCTTGCCGTCATTCAGCGGCGCCGTCGAATTGGCGATCTTGACGAAGCCGCGCATCGAGCCGTCGGCGATATGGCCGTCCAGCCCCGCGGGGTCGCGCGTGTTGGGCGTCGGCACCGACAGGTGGCCGTGCAGCAGCGTGTTGATCCCGTCCTTGAGCAGCTTCGGCCACGAATGCAGCTCGAAGTCGCGGATGTCCTGGAACAGTTGCTGGTAGAGCGGCGGGCCTTTCACCGACACGTCGGTGCCGCGAATGCTCACCACGAAGAAATAGGGCGCGCCGTCCGCGTAATTGGGATTGCCCTGGGCGCGATAGGACGCGATGTAGATCAGGTTGGAATTGTCGCCGTCGCCGTCCTGGCCGTTGGCCGGACCCCAATCCAGGCTCCAGGCGCCCGGCAGCGCATCGGCGCCGCCGGCCGCGACCTCGGCGCCCTTCGGCAGCGGCAGGGCCGGCGTGTATTTCGGCGTGGTGATGGCGCGGAACAGTGCCGACTGCATGGTCGGCCAGTCGCTGCCGCCCTGCGCGGTGTAGGCCTGGCTCGCGAGCCCCAGGATCACCATGCCGTACCAGGCCGGCAGCGCCGCGCCGCCTTTCGGATCGGGCGACGGGCTGAGTGAAGCCAGAATCTGCGCAGGCGTGACGGATGTGCTCATGACGGCCCCCAGGACGATGTGAAGGGCGCGATGTTGAACACGGCGGCGCAGAACACAAGTTTTCGGATACTCAGATTGAGTATTCGGCGCGCTCGGGTGCTAGCTCACGGCTTGCTGGCATCCGCGGTCATGCGCAACGCCGGGATGTGGTCGCGCGCGTTCGGCTTGGCCGGTTTCGCGGGCTTGGCCGGCGTGTTGGCGGCGACATGGCGGTCCGCCGGCTTGGCGTGTGCCAGCCGCGCGGGCTTGGACGGCTTTGCCGGACGATGTCCGACCGGGCCGGCGAGCAGATCGACCGGCACCTCCTGCATCACGACGCGGGCGCCGCCCTGCGTCAGGGCGAGCGGCGCGCCATGGGCGGGCGCTGCGGCGGGCGGCAGGGCATTGCTGGCGACCGGCGGGAAACCGCTCCGCGCGACCGGCGCGCGCGGCGCCAGGGCCAGCGCCGAGGCCGGCGGCGCGGCGGCCGCGATGGGCGCCATGCTGTTGAGCAGCGCCAGGTTGCTCGCGATCTTCGGATCGGTCGAACCGCTCGCCTGCGCCTGCATCATCAGCGTGCGCGCCGCGGCGGTATCGCCGGCCAGCATGCGCGACATCGCGTAGTTGTTCAGGATGGCGGGCTCGCCGGGCTTCAGCGTCAATGCGCGTTCGTAGGACAGCTTGGCGTTGGGCGCGTCGTTCTGCTGGTCGTAGGCGACGCCCAGCGCCGAATAGAGCGTCCAGTCGCCCGGCTGCAATTCGATCGCCCGGCGCAGGAAGTTCACCGCGTCCACGGTGCGGCCCTGCTGCACCAGGAGCTTGCCGTACTCGCCGACGACGCGCGGATCGTCGGGCGCCGCCAGCATCAGCTGGCTGAGCACGCGCGTAGTGCCTTCGAGATCGCCCTTGGCGCGCAGCAGCTGCGCCTGGCGAATGGCGGCCGTCAGATCCGCGCCCATCGGCAGGTCGTCGGCGTTGTTGCTGGCCTGGCTCGGCAGCACGACGCTGTCGGCGCTGCTGCCGCCGCCCAGCCCCATCATGCCGCAGCCGCTGAGAGCGCTCGCGCAGAACGCCAATCCCACGATCCGAACAGCCAAGCGATGCATCGGCGAAATCCTCATCCCGGACGAAAGGGTCCGCGTTCAGGATGGCCGATCGGGGGTCAACAAACCCTTAAGCATATTGCTGCATAAAGAAACAAAGACGCGGCAAGCCTTATGCGCATCGGCGCGCGGCGGCGCCGGCGTTCTTTTCCGCGTCCAATTGCTGACGCAATGATGGGTTGGATTGCGCGCCATGAGATTGCGCCGCGTAGCAGGGATGGCAGTCGCCGGCTTGGCCGTCCCCGTGCTGGGCGCGCTCATCCTGGCGATCTATCTGGGGCCGGCACAGGCGCTGTCGCAGCGCATTTCTTTCCAGATATTAACCGGTTCCACCGGCGGAACTTATTTTCCGGTCGGCCAGCTCATCGCCGGCCTGGTCAGCCATCCGCCCGGCTTCGACCGCTGCGAAAGCTCGGACGTCTGCGGCCCGTCCGGCCTGATCATCAGCGCGCGCTCCTCCGACGGTGCTGTCGCCAATGTGCTGGCGGTGAATGCGGGCCGCGCCGAATCCGGCCTCGCGCAAGGCGACGTCGTCGCGCAGGGCGTCGCCGGCCAGGGCGCCTTCCGCAAAGCCGGCAAGCAGGCCGCAATCCGCGTGATCGCCGATCTCTTTGCCGAGGACGTCCATCTCCTCGTAGCGCGCCAGGCGAAGATCGCCAGCGTCGCCGACCTCAAGGGCAAACGCGTCTCGCTCGGCGCCGAAAGTTCGGGCACCAGCGTCACGGCGCGCGCCATTCTTGCCGCCTACGGTCTGAACGAAAGGCGCCTGCATGCCCGCCACGATGCCTCCGACGTCGATGCCCAGCTCATGCAGCAGGGCCAGCTCGACGCCTTCTTCTTCGTCGGCGGTCGGCCGGTGGCGCTGGTCGACGACATGATCGCGCGCGGCGTCGCCCGCCTGGTGCCGATCGACGGCGTCGGCCGCGACCGGCTCGTCAAGGCGGTGCCCGCCATCGCGCCCGACGTCATTCCCGCCGCCACCTATCGCGGCACGCCGGCGATCCAGACCGTCCGCGTCCGTGCGCTGTGGATCGTCAACGCGTCGGTGCCCGACGCGCTCGTCTATGGCATCACTAGGTCGCTGTTCAATCCCGACAATCGCGCCGGCTTGCAGGGTGGCCACGCCGCCGCCGGCGGCATCCGTATCGAGACCGCGACGCTCGAACTTCCCGCGCCGCTGCATCCGGGTGCCGCGCGCTACTACCGCGAGGTCGGACGGTTGCCCAGGCTGAATACCAAAGCCGGCAAGCTCTAAGCGCAATTCGGAAAAGTGGAGGCCGGTTTTCCGTAAAATTGCGCGACAATTCAAAAAAGCTAGAGCCGCATTCCAATTCAAATAACGTGAATGCGGCTCTAAGCGATTCCGCAATCCACTTCCTTTTGCGCCGCCGCGCCCCAGTCGCGCATCGCCGGCAGCGCCATGATCCGCTCGCTGTAAGCCTGCACCGGCGCCGGCATCTCCACGCCATAGGTGACGAAACGCGACACCACCGGCGCGTACATGCAGTCGGCGATGGAAAATGCGCCGAACAGGAAGCCGCCCCCGGCGCCGAAGCGCGCCAGGGCCGACGACCAGAGATCGAGGATGCGCGCCACCTGTGCCCTGGTCTCGTCGCGCAGTGCGGGCAGCGGACGGCGGCGCGCGAAATCCATCGACAGCTGGTCGCGCACATCGGCGAAGCCCGAATGCATCTCGGCCGAGGCGGCGCGCGCTTCGGCGCGGACGAACGGATCGGCGGGCCACAGCTTCGCCTCGGGATGCCGCTCGGCCAGCGTCTCGCAGATGGCGAGGCTGTCCCACACCGTGACCTCGCGTCCGCTTTCCGCGATCTTCAGGACCGGCAAGCGTCCGGCTTTCGAGTATTTCCTGATCTCGTCGCCGGTCATGGGCTGGTGGCGCAGCTGTACGAAGACTTCCTCGAACGCCGCCCCGGTGGCGCGCAGCGCCAGATAGGCGCGTAGGCTCCAGCTCGACCAATCCTTGGTGCCGACCACCAGCGTATAGCGCGCGTCCATGGCTCGTCCTTCGCGATTCGAGACCCGCGATTGTCGCCGATTTGTCGGCGCTGCGGCAGCGGCGACGGCACAGCCCCGCCCTGCGGCTTGCGCATTGCGGCGGCGGCGTCCTATCCATGCGTTCGCAAAGCCCTGGAGCATCCCGATGCATGCGAGCCTGTCGAAGACCGCGAAGGGCGCCGTTCCGCTGCACGCCGTCACCACGGCCGGCCTCAAACGCTTCCTGGCGGGCCTTTCCAAACGCGACGCCGCGGCGCTGAAGAGCGCGGGCTTCGCGGCGCGCGACGGCGATCTCAAGCTGGTGACCAATCCCGGCGGCGCGCTCGCCTTCGCCGTGCTCGGTCTCGGCAAGAGCACAGACAGTCTCGCCCTCGCCACCTTCTCCGAGCAGCTGCCTGCCGGTACGTACCGTTTTGCAGACGTGCCGGACGCGCTCGGCGGCGCGGCCGGCGCGCTTGCCTTTGTGCTCGGCACCTATCAGTTCACGCGTTACAAGAAGGGCAAGGCGCTCGGCGCCCGGCTCGTCCTTCCCGCCGGCGTCGACGGCGAGGAAGTCACGCGCATCGCCGAAAGCGTTTTCCTGGCGCGCGACCTGATCACCACGCCGCCCAACGACATGGGCCCCGAAGAGCTTGCCGGCGCGGTGCAGGCGCTGGCGAAAAAGCACGGCGCGAAATTCACCGTCGTCGCCGGTGAGGCGCTGCTCGAACAGAACTACCCCCTGATCCACGCGGTGGGCAAAGGCTCGGAGCGCAGCCCCCGTCTCGCCGGCTTCACTTGGGGCCGCGCCGACGCGCCGAAAGTGACCCTGGTCGGCAAGGGCGTTTGCTTCGACACCGGCGGTTACGATCTCAAGCCCGCCGCCGGCATGGTGTCTATGAAGAAGGACATGGGCGGCGCCGCCACCGTGCTCGCCATCGCCGCCATGGTGATGGGCGCCGGGCTCGACGTGCGCCTGCGCGTTCTGGTGCCGGCGGTGGAGAATTCGGTCTCCGGCTCGGCCTATCGCCCCAGCGACGTCTTCCGTTCGCGCAAGGGTCTGACCGTCGAGATCGGCAACACCGACGCCGAAGGCCGCCTCGTCCTCGCCGACGCGCTCGCCGAGGCCGACAGCGAAGCGCCCGACCTGCTGATCGACATCGCCACGCTGACCGGCGCGGCGCGCACCGCCACCGGCTTCGAGCTGCCGCCCTTCTTCACCGACGACGAGGCGCTCGCCGCCGACCTGATGAAGCATTCGGCCCAGACCGACGATCCGATGTGGCGCCTGCCGCTGTGGCGCGGCTATGAATCGGCGCTCAATTCCACGGTCGCCGATCTCAACAACAATCCGAACTACGGCTATGCCGGCGCCATCACCGCCGCGCTGTTCCTGGGCCGCTTCGTCGAGAAGGCCAAGAGCTGGGTGCATTTCGACATCGCCGCCTGGGTGGACCGGCCCAAGCCCGGCCGCCGCGCCGGCGCCGAGGCGACCGCGGCCCGCGCGATCTATGCGCTGCTGAAGGCGCGATACGGACATTGAGCGATCCGCGCACCACGCCGCTGCGGGACGGCGTCGTCGCGACCGGCGGCAGGGCGATGACCGTCGCGCGCGGCCGTGCCGCGCTGCGCCATGCGCCGTCGGTCGACGCGGTCCAGGACGACGAACTCCTGTTCGGCGAAGGCTTCACGGTCTTCGGGGAAAAAGACGGCTGGGCCTGGGGCCAGGCCGCCTCCGACGGTTATGTCGGCTATGTCCACACCATCGCCTGCTGCGCTCCTTTCGTGCCCGACCAGCGCGTCACGGCGCTGTCGACGCCGCTGCTGGCGGGGCCGGACGTCAAGCGCGCGACGCGCGACCTGCTGCCGCTCAACGCCCGCGTCAAGGTATTGGATCGCGCCAAGGGCTTCGTGCGCATCGCGCCGGACGGTTTCGTTTTCGCCGGCCACCTCGCGCCGCTGGACACGCGCGCGGCCGACTGGGTGGCGACCGCCGAGCGCTTTCTCGGCACGCCCTATGTCTGGGGCGGCAAGACGCATGCGGGTCTCGATTGCTCGGGCCTGGTCCAGACCGCGCTCACCGCGGCCGGCATCGCCGCGCCGCGCGACACCGACCAGCAGGAAACCGCGCTCGGCCTGGATTGTCCGTTCCTCGCCCGCCAGCGCGGCGATCTCGTCTTCTGGAACGGGCATGTCGGCATCATGCTCGACGCGGACCGCCTCCTCCACGCCAATGCGTTTCACATGGCGGTGGCGATCGAACCCCTCGCCGACGCTACCCAGCGCATCGCCCCGCTCGCCGGTCCGGTGACCGCGATCCGGCGCCTCTGACGTCCGCAAAATTTATTTTCGCAGAAACAAAATGTCGTCGCTGCGGCGCATGCGCCGGACTTATCGAAGCCGTCGCTGATTGTGCCGCCGGGCGGCAAGGTGAAGGTTATGGAAAGCGAGCGAGTTGCGTTTACCGAGGAAGGTCAGCCCGGGCAGTACCTCAAGCTGATCGCCAGCGGAACGGTGGGTGACACCATGCTGGAAGCGTTGGCGGACTTCGTGAAACGCCAGCGCAAGTGGCGGCTGGCGCTTCAAAAGGAAGACTAGCCACTATATTCGTTTTGTAGTTCTGATAGACTTGTCTCGACGTCAAAGGATGTGAGGCAATGAAAGCGTTGATTTTTGTTGTTCTATTCGCTGGTTGCTCAGTTTTTATTTTTGGGCAAACGGCGAGCGCCCTGACCGGGATTAGTCGAATTGCCCAGAGTCAGCCACACGCCAAACTGCATCAGAAACGTCGCGCGGGATCCAGTTGCCATATCGACCGCGGTTATTGCGAGGCATGTTCGATAACCTGCCCCGTTGGAAGTGCCGCGGTTTGCAGGCCGGGAAAAATACAAGGCGGCGGCGGATTGCCGGCTATATGTGTTGTTCAACCAACATGTGAGTGTCGCTAGTTTTGAAGTTGAACACCCGCGATACCAAACTAGGACACTGAGGGGCTAATTAGGACAGCGCCCACCCCTTGAACCGAGTCGGTCCAGACCACATCTGCGCTATATCCGAACAATTGCATCCGCGCCGCAGCGCGCGGGTTTCCGTCGCGGTGTGAAAAACTGCGATTCAAGCGACACACGGAGTCTGTCTTGCGAGAAGACCTAATACCCGCGGCGCATGTCGACGACGTTTTTCGGCGCTTCGCCGCGTTCGATGGCGGCGATGCCGTTCACCACTGAACGCGCCGCCGCCAGCGGCGAGGTGATCGCCGCGATGTGCGGCGTCGCGACGATCCTGGGATGTTTCCAGATCGGACTGTTCTCGGGCAGCGGCTCGCTCTCGAACACGTCGAGCGTGGCGCCCGACAGGTGTCCCGAATCGAGCGCCGCGATCAGGTCGGGTTCGCACACGTGTCCGCCGCGCGCGATATTGATGACATAGGCGCCCCTGGGCAGCTTGGCGAAGGCGGCCGCATTCAGGATGTGCCGCGTGTCCGGCGTCAGCGGCAGGACGCAGATCAGAAAATCGCAGGTCGCGAGAAAAGCGTCGAGCTCGCCGGCCCCGGCAAAGCTCGCCACGCCCGCGACCGTCTTGCGGCCACGGCTCCAGCCGGTGACGGCAAAGCCGAGATCGCGCAGCCGCTCGGCGCAGACCGTGCCGATCTCGCCCAGGCCCAATATGCCGACGCGCGTCGTCTCGGTCGGACGCGGCAGCATGCGCTGGCGCCATTTGCTCTCGGCCTGCGCCGCGGCGAAGAAATGCACCGTGCGATGCTGCATCAGGACGTGCAGCACGGCGAACTGCGCCATCTCGCCCGACAGCGTCTCGTCGACGAAGCGGATCAGCGGCAGGTGTTTGGGAAAATCGGGGTCGAGCAGAAAACCGTCGACGCCGGCGCCGAGCGAGAAGATCGCCTTGAGGTTCGGCAGCGAAGCCAAAAGGCCCGGCGGCGGCCGGAAGCTGACGGCATATTCGATGGCGGCCGGATCGTAGTCGTCGGCGCCATGCGCGTAGACCGTCATGCCGCCGGCCGCGAGCGGCTGCTGCCAGATGCCGCCCCAGCCGGGCGGCACGAGCAGGAGGATCGCGCCGCTCATCGGTGCGCGCCGGCGCGGTTTGGCGCGCCGCGTCTCAGGGCTTGGCCGGCGGTTTCGCCGGAGCAGGCGCGGGCGCCGCCGGTTTGGCGGGCGCGGGCGGCGGGATCGCTGCCGGCGTGTCTTCCTGCGTGCGCAGATAGGCGAACAGGTTTATGCGGTCGGTGGCGCTGCGCAGGCCCGCGAAGCTCATCTTGGTGCCCGGCACCATCGCCTGCGGCGACTTGAGGTATTTGAAGAGCAGGTCATAGGTCCACGGCGTGTGCTCCGAGGCCATGGCGCTCGAATAGGAGAAGCCGGCCTCGGTGGCGCGCGGCCGGCCGATCAGATTCCACAGCTCGGGACCGATCTTGTTGGGACCGCCCTTGGAGATGTCGTGGCACTGCTCGCATTTGACCGAGACCGTCTTGCCGCCCGCGACGTCGGCGGTCGGCAGCACCGTGCCCCAGTCTGGAATCGCCTCTTCGGCCGGCGCCGCCGCGCCGCCGCCCGCCGCGGCCGCGACCACGCCTTCGACGTGATAGGCCTCCTTGGCGGGCTTTTCGACGTCGAACAGCGCCTCGGTGGTGAATTTGATGGCAAGGATGAAGATCAGCGTGCCCAGGACCGCGCCGGCGATCTTGTTCCACTCCCAGGAATCCATAAGGTCACGCTCCGCTTGGCGACTGCCCGAATGCCGGGCGACATTACCCATGGACTTCGCACCGTCATTGCGGCGAAGCGTCGCAGAATTCAAGGAATTCAAGGGTTTCGATGAGACCGATCGTGCTTATCCCCGCCCGCATGGCGTCCACCCGCCTGCCCGGCAAGCCGCTGGCGGACATCGCGGGCACGCCGATGATCGTGCGCGTCTGGCGCCAGGCCGTCGCCGCCGCCATCGGGCCTGTCGTGGTGGCGGCGGCGGAGCCTGAGATCGTGGCCGCTGTCGAGGCCGCGGGCGGACGCGCCGTACTGACCGCTCCCGACCTGCCGTCGGGCTCCGACCGCATCTTCCAGGCGCTGCAGGGGATCGATCCGCGCGGCGACCACGACGTCATCGTGAACCTGCAAGGCGACCTGCCGGCGCTCGATCCGGCGCATGTCCGCATCGTCGCCGAAACCCTCGCCGCCGGCGGCGCCGACATCGCCACGCTCGCGACCGAGATCGACGATCCCGCCGATGCGGACAATCCCAACGTGCCCAAGCCGGTGGTCGCCTGGGACGCGGACGGTGCCCGCGGCCGCGCCCTCTATTTCACCCGCAGCCGGGCGCCCTATGGCGAGGGGCCGGTCTATTTCCACATCGGTATCTATGCCTACACGCGCGCCGCGCTGGCGCGCTTCGTGGCGCTGCCGCCGTCGCCGCTGGAGAAACGCGAGAAGCTCGAGCAGCTGCGCGCGCTGGAAGCCGGCATGACGATCGCGGTGGCGCGCGTGGACAGGGTGCCGCTCAGCGTCGATACTCCGGCCGATCTCGAAAAAGCGCGAAAACACCTGGGAACGAAGACACCGTCATGAGCGGATCGGCCATCAAGAATGCCAAACGCGTCGCCTTCCAGGGCGAGCCCGGCGCCTATGCCAACCTCGCCGCCATCGAGGCGCTGCCGCATGCCAAGGCGATCCCGGCGCCGACCTTCGAGGATGCCGTCAACGCCGTGCGCACCGGCGAGACCGATCTTTGCATCATCCCGGTCGAGAATTCGCTGATGGGCCGCATCGCCGACATCCACCACCTGCTGCCCGATGCCGGCCTGCACATCGTCGGCGAGCATTTCCTGCGCATCCAGCACCAGTTGCTCGGCCTCAAGGGCGCGCCGCTGGCGGGCCTGAAGCGCGTATTCAGCCAGGGCCCGGCCCTGGCGCAATGCCTGAAAGTCACCCGCGAGCTCGGGCTCAAGGCCGAGAACTGGCACGACACCGCCGGCTCGGCGCGCCACATCGCCGAATTGAAGGACCCGTCCGTCGCCGCCATCGCCTCCAGGCTCGCCGGCGAGCTCTACGGCCTGGAAGTCCTCAAGGCGAATGTCGAGGACGAAGCGCACAACATGACGCGCTTCCTCATCATGTCGCGCGCGCCCGACGATGCCGTGAACGACGGCCGCAAGATCGTCACCACCTTCGTCTTTCGCGTCCGCAACGTGCCCGCCGCGCTCTACAAGGCGATGGGCGGCTTTGCGACCAACGGCGTCAATATGACCAAGCTGGAAAGCTACCAGCTCGGCGGCTCGTTCAACGCAACGCAGTTCTATTCCGACATCGAAGGCCATCCCGAGGATCGCGCCGTCAAGCTGGCGCTGGAGGAACTGGCGTTCTTCACCAGCAAGCTGACGGTCCTGGGCATCTATCCGGCCCATCCGTTCCGCGACGAGATGCCGTAGCGCGCCTTCAACCCGGGCAAACCCATTCGTAAATCCGAAACATCTCTTCGGGATGGCGCGGATGCGGTGCGTCGCGCCGATGGATCAGCCCCTCGCGTTCGTAGAATTTGTGCCCCGGCACGTTGCGCGTATGGGTACGCAGCCAGAAACCGTCCGGCATCCGCGTCTTGGCGAAATCGAGCAGCGCCTTGCCGGTGCCCTGCGAGCGCGCCGCCTTGGCGACGAAGATCTGGTCGAGTTGCCGTTCCGCCAGGATGATCGCCAGCATGCCGACGATGCGCCCGTCCCGCTCGCCGGCAAACAGGCTCCAGCCTCCCGACGCCACCTCGCGCGGGATTCGGGCGCGCAGCTCGTCAAGAAGGCCCGGCGGCACCGCGTCGCTCTCGCCCGTCAACGGCACACGGCCTTCGATCCACACCTGGGTCAGCCTGTCGTAATCGGCCGCGCGTGCCGGTCGGATCGTGATGCCGTTCATCGCTCCTGTTTATCAGGCTAAAGCTGCATCCGCACGCCGAGGAAGGGCAAGCCGAGCCGGGCAATGACGCGCCGCGACGAAAGATTGTCCCGGTGCGTCGCATAGAATAGCGGCCGGTCCTGCAGCACGGGCAGCGCGCTCCAGCCGGCGGTGGCGGCGGCGGCAAAGCCGCGGCCGCGGAACGGCTTGGTCGTCGTCACGCCGACCTCGGCGCCGCGCGGCCCTAGGCGTGCCGCGAACGCGATCGCGGCGATTTCGCCGTCATGCAGCGCGACGCACCAGGGCGCCCAGAAATGGGAGAGATCGGCGAACCCGACATCGACCATGGTCTGCGGCATGCCTTGCGACGCGATTCGCCCAACCAGCGCATCGCCTTGTGGCGTGCCAGACGCCACGCAAGCGACAGGGTTGCTCCACGGCGTGCCGTGCGGCAGGCCGTAGGTCACGCCGAAATCGTGATCCGTCGACGGTTCGCGCGCGCCAAGCCATTCGCGATAGCGCTCCGCGTAACGCGGTGTCGCGTCCGGCGCGGTCACGGCCGGCTCGCGTGCCGCCAACGCTTCGATCTCTGCCGCGATGGGATCGCCGATGTCGTGACGCAGACGGACGCTGGCGCCATGCGCGCCGATCGCCAGATGCATAAGCGGCGCCGGCGACCGCTGCGGATCGTTGCAGCACAACATGCGCCCGCCGGGCGCTGTCTCGAACAGCGTCGCGAGCTGATTCTCGAGCAAGGCGTTCGCGCTCACATGTCTCCGTCGGCGAAGGCCTTGATCAGGTGATGCGCGATGGCGACCGCCGGCGGCACGGAGATGTCGGGGAAACGCTCGCCGGCGATCAGGCGCTTCGCCATGTCGCGGTCGAGCCAGCGGGCGTCGGCGATTTCGGTGCCGTCGACCTTGAAGTCGCGGCTCTCGGCCTCGGCGATGCAGCCGATCATCAGCGAAGAGGGGAACGGCCAGGGCTGGGTCGCGTGATAATGCACCTTGCCGACCTTGACGGAGACCTCTTCCATCAATTCGCGGCGCACCGCTTCTTCGATGGTTTCGCCCGGCTCGACGAAGCCCGCCAGCGCCGAATAGAAATTACCGGGGAAGTTCTTGTTGCGCCCGACCAGGCAGGCGCCGTCATGCACCGCGACCATGATGACGACGGGATCGGTGCGCGGAAAGTGCTCCGCATTGCACTGCGTGCATTGTCGCTTGTAGCCCGCTTCTTCCAGCGTGGTCGGCGCGCCGCAGCGCGGGCAGAAGCCGTGCCGGTTGTGCCAGTCGATCATCGCCTTGGCCTGGCCCATGATCGCCGCGTCCTTGATCGGCAGCGTGGCGGCCGCGGCGCGCGCATCGCGAAAATGTCCGAGCCCCGCCAGCGGTCCTTCGCCCACCGGATCGCGCGCCGCGGAGATGTCGAGCGCGAACATGGCGTGATCGCCTTCGAGGCCGAGGAAGACGCAAGGCGCGTCGGGCGCCGCCAGCGAATCCGCGAGGCCGGGCGTCAGGAGCCCAAGCTCGACGGGCGCCGGCGACTTCTCCGGTCCGATGATGAAAGGTTGCAGCCGCCACATCGGCAGGATGAAAGAAGACGGCGCGCGCCGCCGTGCCGCGAGCCACGCCGCGTCCGTGCGCTTCTCGCTCGCTCGGTCGAGTGGGTTGCCGGAGAAAGGAATCATTAAGAACCCCGTTGGCGATTGGATCGGATCGAAAGCCGTTGCAGAATCGTACAGGGGCTGGCCGCTGTGCGAAACACCCGCTGACCATACGCCATAAACGATCCGGCCGTTTAGCACCGCTTTACCAAGTCTCGCTTATACCCGTTGGCGGAAACATCAAAAAGTGCGTCGATCATGTTTCGCGTGCTGGGCTGCGTATTTGAGCAGCACGATCTTGGTCTGGTCGCGGTGGCAGGTCTGTTGTGCCTGTTCGCCTGTGCCGCCGCCATGAGCATGCTGCGCCGCGCTCGCGCGGCGGAGACCAAGGCGCGCCGCGCCTGGATCGCCAGCGCCGGCGTCGTGGCCGGCTGCGGCATCTGGGGCACGCATTTCGTCGCCATGCTCGCCTACCAGGCGGGCTTTCCCGTCGCCTACGATCTGGGTCTGACGCTGTTGTCGGCCGTCATCGCGGCGACGATGTGCGGCGTCGGCTTTGCCGTCTCGCTGTCGGGCCTGCGTCCGGCCATCGGCGGCGGCGTCACCGGCGCCGCGATCGGAACGATGCACTATGTCGGCATGGCCGCGGTGCGGGCACCCGCCGATGCCGTGTGGGATTGGCGCTACGTCGCCGCTTCGGTCGTGATCGGCGTCGGCATGATGGCCTGGGGCATGGATTTCACGATCCGGCGCGGCACGGTGCGGGCCTATGCGATCGGCGCGATCGTTTTCACCCTGGCGATCTGCAGCATGCATTTCACCGGCATGAGCGCGGTGATCTACAAGTTCGACCCGCTTGTCGCGATGTCGAACGCGGTCGTGGCGCCGGGCATGCTGGCGGTCGCGGTCGCCGCCGCCGCCGTCCTGATCGTCGCGCTGGGCCTGATGGGCGCCTTGGTCGACAGTCACCTGGAATCGCGCGGCGAGTTGGAGAGCAAGCGCCTTCGGGCCCATATCGCCGAGCTCGAAGCCACGAAGTCCGCGCTGGAAGAAACCTCGGGCCGCCTTTCGGTGGCGCTCGGAGAGGCCGCTGCGGCCAATATCGCCAAGTCCTCGTTCCTGGCCGCCATGAGCCACGAACTGCGCACGCCGCTGAACGCCGTCATCGGCTTTTCGGAAGTGATGGCGACCGAAGCTTTCGGGCCGATCGGCAGCATGCGCTACCGCGACTACGCGCGCGACATCCATGCCAGCGGTGCCCACCTGCTGGCGCTGATCAACGACATTCTGGATCTGTCGCGCATCGATGCCGGCGATGCCCGGCTCGACGAGAGCGAACTGGACTTGCATGCGGTGGTCGCGGCGTCGCTGCGCATGGTCGAAGGCCAGGCCAGACAGGGCGGCCTCGATCTCGGCAGCGCCTTCGAACCGGACCTGCCGCTGCTGCGCGCCGATCCGCGCCGCCTGAAACAGGTCCTGATCAATCTGCTCGCCAACGCGGTCAAATTCACGCCGGCAGGAGGCAATGTCGCTGTCCGCGTCTCGCGCCTGGACGGCGGCATCGCGATTGCCGTCGTTGACACCGGTATCGGCATTGCGCCGGACGACATTCCGCGGGCGCTCGAGCGTTTCGGCCAGGTGGATTCGAGCCTGGCGCGCAAATATGAGGGCGCCGGCCTCGGCCTGCCGCTCGCCAAGCAGTTTGTGGAAATGCACGGCGGCACGCTGACGCTCGAAAGCCGCCTGCATGCCGGAACGACCGTGACGGTGAAGCTGCCTGCCGCGCGGATCGTCGATAAGGCGCCGGCCACCGCTGCGGCCTAGTCCCGACTCGCAATTTGCCTTTGGCGGTTCTATATCCCCGCCCGGAAGTCGGTTTGGACAGGCCGCTCGCCAACCCGGTCAGGTCGGGAACGAAGCAGCCGTAACGAATCCGGCCTGGGTCAGGCCGGCTTCCACCTCTCCACCTGCGAAATGTAAAGCACCCTTGACACGTGGCGATTGCCCGCATATGTAAAGCACGCTTTACATCGGAGGCATTCATGGACGCCGAGCATCGTACGGGCTTGCAATTCTTTGCCGAGGCTTTGGGCGCGGTCGTGCTGCTGGCGCTGACGACGATTTTCGCGCGTAGGGTTCATCTTCCACCGGGCACGGCGCCGTACGTCCTGGTCCAATTGGCGCCGATCGTCCCGGTCTGGCTGATGCTGCTGGCGATGCTGCGGCATTATCTGCGGATCGACGAGCTCCAGCGGCTGCAGTTCCTGCAAGCGATGGCGCTGACCGCCGGTATCTTGGCCGGCATCGCGTGGTCCTATCCCGCCGTCCAGCGCGCCTTCGCGCTGAGCGCCCCGTTGGAAATGTGGGAAGTGCATGCATCGATACTCTTTGTCGTGATTTCGGCGCTGATGACGAAAATCCGCGTCGCGCCGCGTGCCCGATGAACAACACGCTCAAGGACCTGCGCGCCGAGCATGGCCTGACACAGGCCGATCTCGCCGCCCGGCTCCGCGTCTCGCGCCAGACCGTCATCGCCATCGAAAGCGGACGCTACGACCCGAGCCTGCCTTTGGCCTTTGCGATTGCAAGGTTTTTCGCCCGCCGCATCGAGGATATCTTCGTGGACAAGCCATAGGCGAAACTTGCCCTTGGCCGCGGCCGGATTGCTATACTTGCGACATGAGCGACGAACCGTCCCTGGGCTTTGAGCCGCCGCCGCAGAAGGCCGCGCCCTATCGCGTGCTGGCGCGCAAATACCGCCCCTCGGATTTCACCGGGCTGATCGGGCAGGACGCGCTGGTCAAGACCCTGTCCAACGCCTTCGCCACCGGACGCATCGCGCATGCCTTCATGCTCACCGGCGTGCGCGGCGTCGGCAAGACCACCACGGCGCGGATCATCGCCCGCGCCCTCAACTGCGTCGGGCCGGACGGCAAGCGCAAGGAACCGACGATCCAGCCCTGCGGCGTCTGCGAGCCTTGCATCGCCATCGCCGAGTCGCGCCATGTCGACGTCCAGGAGATGGACGCGGCCTCCAACAACGGCGTCGACGAAGTGCGCCAGATCATCGATTCGGTGCGCTATGCGCCGGCCAGCGCACGCTACAAGGTCTATATCCTCGACGAAGTGCACATGCTGTCGAAGCCGGCCTTCAACGCGATCCTCAAGACGCTGGAGGAACCGCCGCCGCATGTGAAGTTCATCTTCGCGACGACCGAGATCCGCAAAGTGCCGGTGACGATCCTGTCGCGCTGCCAGCGCTTCGACCTGCGCCGGATCGAGACCGGCGAACTGGTCGGCCTGCTCTCGGCCATCGCCGAAAAGGAAGGCGTCGCCATCGCCCAGGGCGCGCTGGCGCTGATCGCCCGCGCTGCCGAAGGCTCCGCCCGCGACTCGCTCTCGCTGCTCGACCAGGCCATCGCGCATGGCGAAGGCGGCGAGATTTCCGCCGAGGCGGTGCGGGCCATGCTCGGCCTGGCCGATCGCGGCCGCGTGCTCGACCTGTTCGAGAAGGTGATGGGCGGCAGAATCGCCGAGGCGCTCGCCGATCTCGGCGGGCTCTACGATCACGGCGCCGACCCTCTGACGGTGATGCAGGACCTCCTGGAGATCGTACATTTCCTCACCCGCGTGAAGATCGCGCCGGGCGCCGAAGGTTTCTTCGACGGCGGTTCGGGCGAGGCGTGGCGCGCCGCCGAGATGGCGGGCAAGCTTTCGGTGCCGTCGCTGACCCGCGCCTGGCAGATCCTGCTCAAGGGCCTGCTCGAGGTGCGCGACGCCACGCGCCCCGTCGCCGCCTGCGAGATGGCGCTGATCCGCCTGGCCTACGCCGCCGACCTGCCGCCCACCGACAAGCTGGTGCGCGATCTGCTCGATGGCGAAAGCAAAGCAAGAACCTCTCCCGCGCCTTCGGGGGGCGCCGATAGCGGCAGCGTAAGGCCGCGGAGCGAAGCGCCGCCGGAGGGCCGGGGTGAGGGGGTGCGGGCCGGCACAAATTCGCAAGCCGGCGTCGCGCGCAGTCCGCAGATCGCTGCGGCAGCACAGCCCGAACCCACCATGTCCGCCGCGCCCTCGGTTCCGTTGCGTACGCTCGAGGACATCGCCGCGCTGGCGCAGGCGAGCGGCGCCCCGGTGCTGAAAGTGCATATCGAAAACGACATGCACCTGGTTCACCTGGAGCCGGGCAAGATCGAATTCCGCCCCAGCGCCCGCGCGCCGCGCACCCTGGCCGGCGATCTGTCGCAGAAGCTCAAGGACTGGACCGGCATCCGCTGGTCGGTCTCCATCGCGCGCGAGGGCGGCGCGCCGACGCTGGCCGAGCAGAAACGCGACATCAAGGCTGCGAAATTCGAGAGCGCCACCCAGGAGCCGATGGTCCGCGCCGTGCTGGACCGCTTCGTCGGCGCCGAGATCGTCGCGGTGCGCACCATCGCCGACGAAGACATCGCCGCGCCCTTGCCCGACGACGAGACCTGATGACAGCGTTGAGCGCCGGCCCCGAGATCGAACGCCTGATCCAGCTCCTGGCCAAGCTGCCCGGCCTCGGGCCGCGCTCGGCCCGCCGCGCCGCGCTGGTGCTGCTCAAGAAGCGCGATCTGTTGCTCGAACCGCTGGCGCTCGCGATGCGCGACGCCGCGGCGGCGATCAAAACCTGCGAGACCTGCGGCAATCTCGATACCACCTCGCCCTGCGCCCTGTGCCGCGATCCGCGCCGCGAGACGCAGGTGTTGTGCATCGTCGAGGACGTCGCCGATCTGTGGGCGCTGGAGCGCGCCGGTGTTTTCCGCGGCAAATATCACGTGCTGGGCGGCGCGCTGTCGGCCCTGGATGGGATCACGCCCGAACGCCTGAACGTCGCCGGTCTGCTGGCGCGTGTCGGCCAAGGCATCGACGAGGTTATCCTCGCCATGAACGCCACCGTGGAAGGCCAGACCACGGCGCATTATCTGATGGACACGCTGGCAGCCTGCGGCGTCAAGGTCACGCGCCTCGCCCATGGCGTGCCGGTCGGCGGCGAACTCGACTATCTCGACGAAGGTACGCTCAGCGCGGCGTTCAAGGCGCGACGGTCGCTTTAGGAGGCTGTTATGGACTGGATTCTGACCGGCGTCGTCGCCCTGGGCACATTCGGCATCGGCGCGCTATTGATCTGGATTCTGCGCACGCGCGATCTGCAGTCGGTCGTGGCCCGCATCGCGCCGTTGGAAGCCGAGGCGACGCGCGCGCGAACTCTGGCCGCCGAGCTGGAAACATCGCGAGCATCGGTCGCCGATCTCGACAGGAAACTGGCATCCGCAACCACGCGCGTCGAGAACATGGCTGGCCTCGAGCAGGACCTGAATGCGGCACGCCTGCGCGTTACCGACTTGACCGGTGAGAATGCCTCGCTGACGGCGCGGCTCGCCAGCCTTGCCGAATCGCACGCGGAGCAAGTCGGTCAGCTCACCCGCCTGCGCCAGGAAATGCAGGACCAGTTCAAGCTGCTTGCCGCAGATGTCCTGCGTTCGAGCAACGAAGATTTCTCGAAGCGCGCGGTCGAAATCTTCACGACGCAAAAGGAATTGACGGCGGCCGAAATCGACAAGCGGTCGAAAGATATTTCCGATCTCGTCAAACCGCTCGGCGAAAGCCTGAAAGCCTATGAAGGCGAGCTCAAGAAGATCGAAGAGGCCCGCAAGGAAAGTTATGGCGGCATCCGGGAGGCCCTCGGCCTCGTGCGGTCGCAGCATGACGAGGTCCGGACCGTCACCGCCACGCTCGTCAATGCTTTGCGCGCTTCACCCAAGACGCGCGGTCGCTGGGGGGAGGAGACGCTGCGCCGCGTCATGGAAATGTCCGGCATGGTCGAGCATTGCGACTTCGAGACGGAAAAGCATTTTCGTGGCGATGACGAATCTCTGCGGCCCGATGCCTTGATCCACGTCGCCGGCGGGCGCGTCATCGTCGTGGACGCCAAGGCGCCCGTTTCGGCTTACTTGGACGCGATCGGTGCGGTTGGCGAGGATGAGCGCGAAAAGCTCCTAAAGCTCCACGCGGCGCAATTGCGCGAACGCCTCACCAACCTGTCGGCCAAATCCTATTGGGAAAAGATCGAAGGCAGCACAGACTGTGTCGTGATGTTCGTGCCCGGCGACAATTTCGTCTCGGCCGCCTTCGAACGCGATCCGGATCTGTTCGAGGACGGCATCAAGAATCGGGTCCTGATCTGCACGCCGACCACCTTCATCGCGCTCGCCAAGGCGATTTCGTATGGCTGGCGGCAGGAAAAGCTCGCGGCCAACGCGGTGGACGTGGCGCGCCTTGGCAAAGAGCTCTATGCCCGCTTGACCACGCTGGGCGATCACGTCAGCGACGTCGGCAGGCACATCAACAATGCCGCCAAGAAATACAATGCCATGGTCGGCAGCCTGGAAAGCAGCGTGATGCCGCACGCACGCCGCTTCAACGAATTGGGCGTCGAGGGAACGGCCAAACCCATCGAGACCTTGGCCGAAGTCGACACGGTCGTAAGGTTTCCGCAGGCAAACCGGGACCTGTTGATCACCAAGGGCGGGGAGTAACGCCGTTCCCTTGACCGGCGTCCGGGGCTCGCCTATTTCCCGGTCATGGCCATCCGACCCATCCTTACCGCGCCTGACCCGCGCCTCAAAGCCGTCTCCGCAGCCGTCGAAACCGTCGACGCGGCGACCCGCAAGCTGATCGACGACATGGTCGACAGCATGTACGAAGCCGACGGCATCGGCCTCGCGGCGGTGCAGATCGGCGTCGCCCAACGCATCATCGTCATGGATCTGGACCAGAAGGACGGCAAGAAGAACCCGCGCCATTTCATCAATCCGGTGATCACCTGGCGCTCGGACGACGTGGCGTTGTTCGAGGAAGGCTGCCTCTCGGTGCCCGAGATCTGGGAAGACGTCGAACGCGCCGCCAGGATCAAGGCGGAATATCTCGACCGCGACGGCACGCGGCACGAACTGGACGCCGATGGCCTGCTCGCTACCTGCCTGCAGCACGAGATGGATCATCTCGAGGGCGTGCTGTTCATCGATCGCCTCTCCAAGCTCAAGCGCTCCATGGCGCTGCGCAAACTGCAGAAGGCCAAGCGTCTGAAAGACGCGGGCTGAGGTGGCCCTGCGGCTCGCCTTTCTGGGCACCCCCGATTTCGCCGTGCCGACGCTGGCCGAGCTGATCGGCCAGGGCCATGACATCGCCTGCGTCTATTCCCAGCCGCCGCGGCCCAAGGGGCGCGGCCTCGGCTCCGAGCCGTCGCCGGTGCATGCGCTGGCGCAGACGCATGGCATCGCCGTTCGCACGCCGGTATCGCTCAAGGATGCCGCGCAGCAGGAATTGTTCGCCGCGCTCCAGGTCGATGCCGCTATCGTCGTGGCCTACGGCCTGATCCTGCCTCGGCCCATTCTCGATGCGCCGAAGCTCGGCTGTTTCAACCTGCACGGCTCGCTGCTGCCGCGCTGGCGCGGCGCCGCGCCGCTGCAGCGTGCCATCATGGCCGGCGACGCCGAGACCGGCGTGATGTCCATGCGCATGGAGGAGGGGCTCGATACCGGCCCGGTATTGCTGGCCGAACGCGTCGCCATCGGCCGCAAGACCTATGGCGAATTGCACGACGAACTGTCCCGCCTCGGCGCCGACCTGATGGGACGCACGCTGGCGGCGCTCGAACGCGGCAGCATCGTCCAGCTGGCGCAATCGGCGGAAGGCGTGACCTATGCGAAGAAAATCGCCAAGGACGAAGCGCGCATCGACTGGCGCAGGCCGGCGCATGAGATCGACTGCCTGATCCGCGGTCTGTCGCCCGTTCCCGGCGCCTGGAGCGAGGCGAGGGGCGAGCGAATCAAGATCCTCAATTGTGAACCGGCCTCCGGCAGCGGTCCGCCCGGCACGCTCCTGGACGACGCCCTCACCGTCGCCTGCGGCGAAGGCGCCCTGCGCCTGACGCGGCTGCAGCGTCCCGGCAAATCGGCCATGACGGCGGGCGAAGTGCTTCGCGGCTTCGCACTGCCGCGTGGCACGCTGTTCGTCTGACATGCCGCGCTATCGCCTCACGCTGGAATATGACGGCGCCGGTCTCGTCGGCTGGCAGCGGCAGGACCATGGCGCGTCGGTCCAGGGCGCCCTCGAAGGCGCTATCGAAAAGCTCAGCGGCGAGCGCGTCACGGTGCATGGCGCCGGCCGCACCGATGCCGGCGTGCACGCGTTGGGGCAGGTGGCGCATTTCGACCTGGAAAAGGGTTTCGCGCCCGACAAGCTGCGCGATGCGCTCAACTTCCATGTCCGCCCGGCGGCGATCGCGGTGCTGGAGGCCGCCGTCGTCGCGCCGGACTTCCACGCGCGCTTTTCCGCGACCGGGCGCCACTACCTGTTTCGCATCCTCTGCCGCAGGCCGCCGCCGGTGCTGGAGCGTGGCCGCGTCTGGCATGTGGTGCACGACCTCGATGCCGAGGCGATGGATCACGCCGCCCAGGCCCTGGTCGGGAGCCACGATTTCACCACCTTCCGCGCCGCCGAATGCCAGGCCAGGTCGCCGGTCAAGACGCTCGACAAGCTGGAGGTTCGCCGCGCCGCCGACGAGATCCACATCGAGGCCTCGGCGCGATCCTTCCTGCATCATCAGGTGCGCTCCATCGTCGGTTCGCTGAAACTGGTCGGCGAAGGCAAATGGCGCGCCCGCGACCTCGCTGCCGCGCTGGCCGCGAAAGACCGTTCGCGCTGCGGCCCGGTCTCGCCGCCGGATGGGCTCTATCTGGTCCGCGTGGATTACTGAAGGTCGATCAGTTCGACCCGGCCCGGATCGATCGGCCGGCCGAGGAATATCTCGCCGGCGCGCGCGAAGCGGTCCGGCGCGTCGGTCGCGAGGAATTTGAGCGCAGGCGCCGCGCCTGTGCTGCCGAGCGCTCGCGCTTGGATCAGCACCGCCACGGCCTCGGCCGTGGTCACCGCGCTGTCAACCAGCGCCACGTCGCCGCCCGCGATCCGCGCGATGGCGGCCTTCAGCACCGGATAATGCGTGCAGCCGAGCAGCAGGCATCTGGGCCGCGGCAGCGTCGCCAGCAGCGGGCCCAGATAGCGGTGGATCACCGCGTCCACGATCGGCCCCTCGACCAGCCCTTCCTCGGCCAGCGGTACGAACAGCGGACAGGCCTGCTGCACGATCGGCACGTTCGAGCCCAGGGCGCGGATCGCGGCGCGATAGGCGCCGCCGCGCACCGTCCCTTCGGTTGCAATGACCGCGATGGGCCCATCCGGCGCGGCGGCCAGCGCCGCTTCGGCGCCCGGGCCGATCACGCCCACGACCGGCAGCGGCGCCAACGCCTCCTGCACGGCGGCCAGCGATACCGACGCCGTGTTGCAGGCGATGACGACGAGCTTCACGTCGCGCGCCACCAGCGCCTTCGACGCCTGGATGGCATAGCGGCGCACCGTGTCGGCGCTCTTGCTGCCGTAAGGCAGGCGCGCCGTGTCGCCGAGATAGACGAAGCTTTCCTGCGGCAATCGCGCCATCAGCGCGCGCATCACGGTCAGTCCGCCCATCCCCGAATCGAACACCCCGATCGGGCGCCCATCCCCGGTCGACACGCCGCTCATCCGGGCGGTGCGGCGAAATAGGCGGCGAGGATCTCGGCATAGATGTCGGTCAGCAAGCGTATGTCCTCGAGCGTCGCGCACTCATTGGCCTTGTGCATCGTGGCATTTGAAAGGCCGAGCTCGGCGACCGGGCAGTGCTCCTTGATGAAGCGCGCATCCGACGTGCCGCCCGTCGTGGACAGGACCGGCATCGTGCCGGCGATTTTCTGCGCCGCCCGCGCCAGCAGATCGGTGAAGGCGCCCGGCCTGGTGAGAAACGGCTCGCCGCTGGCATGCGCGGTCAACGCGATGCGCACGCCGCGCGCCTGCTCGATAACCCGGGCTTCGGCCTCGATATGCGCGATCAGGTCGGCGCTCCTGTGCAGGTCGTTGAAGCGGATGTTGAAGGCGGCGCGTGCCTCGGCGGGCGTGACGTTGGTCGCCGGATTGCCGACATCGATCGTCGTGAACGACAGGTTCGAGGGATCGAAATGCGCCGTGCCGTCGTCCAGCCGCCAGTCGGCAAGCCGTGTCACCAGTTCGGCCAGCGCCGGAATGGGGTTGAGCCCCTGCTTGGGATAGGCCGCGTGGCCTTGCACGCCGGTCACCGTCAACCGCGCGTTCATCGTGCCGCGGCGGCCGATCTTGATCGTGTCGCCGGCCCGCGCCGTCGCGGTCGGCTCGCCGACGATGCAATGATCCAGCCGCTCGCCGTGCTCTTGCAGCCATGCCAGCATCTTGCGCGTGCCGTTGACGTTGGTCGGGCCTTCCTCGTCGCCGGTAATCAGCAGGCTGATCGAGCCATAGGGCTTGCCGTCCGCCAGAAATCGCGCCGCCGCCGCCGCGAAGCACGCCACCGCCGACTTCATGTCGGACGCGCCGCGGCCGTACAGCGTGCCGCCTTCGATCGCGCCGGCGAAGGGATCGTGCGTCCACAGCTTGGCATCGCCCGGCGGCACCACGTCGGTGTGGCCGGCAAAGCAGAAATTGGGTCCCTGCGCGCCGATCCGCGCGTAGAGGTTCTCGACCGGCGCCGTGCCCGCCTCCTCGAAGCGCAAGCGGTGGCAGGCGAAGCCGAGCGGCTTCAGCGCCGCCTCCAGCACCGCCAGCACGCCGCCGTCCACCGGCGTCACCGATGGACAACGGATCAAGGCCTGCGTCAGGGCGACCGGATCGAGCATGCTCATCGGTTGCGATGTACGCGGACGCCTCGCTATGGTCAATCGAAGGTCAACGGACAACGATCGAGCAGGAGACGAAAATGGCCGGACGTCTGGACGGAAAAGTGGCGGTCATCACGGGCGCCGCCAGCGGCATCGGCCGCGCCACGGTCGATCTCTTCGTCTCGGAAGGCGCGCGCGTCGTTGCCGCCGACATCCAGGACGACAAGGGCGCCCGGCTCGAGGAGGAGCACAAGGGCATGGTTCATTATGTCCGCTGCGACGTGGCGCAGGAAAAGGACATCGAAGCCGCAGTCACGGCCGCCAGGAAATTCTTCGGCCGTCTCGACATCCTGTTCAACAATGCCGGCACGGGCGGCGCCAACGATCCGGCCGACGGCGTCACGGCGGAGAGCTTCGACGCCGTCATGCACCTGCATGTCCGCGCCGCCCTGTTCGGCATGAAATACGCCGTCCCTCTGATGCGCGCCGCGGGCGGCGGTTCGATCATCTCGACCGCCTCGGTCGCCGGCATCCGCACCGGCTACGGCCCGGTCCTCTATTCCATCGCCAAGGCCGCGATCGTGCACATGACGCATGCCTGCGCCGCGCAGCTCGGGCCCGAGAACATCCGCGTCAACTGCATCTGCCCCGGCCTCATCGCGACCAACATCTTCGCCAACGCCTTCGGCATGCCGAGCCAGCTGGCGGAGAGCCGCATCGAAGCCATCGCCGAATCGACCAAGGGGTCGCAGCCGATTCCGCGCGGCGGCCGCGGTCGCGACATCGCCGAGGCGGCGCTCTATCTCGCCTGCGACGGCGCGGGCTTCGTCAACGGCCATGCGCTGGTGGTCGATGGCGGCCTGACGCTCGGCGCCACCGGCATGGCGCAGATGGCGGTATTCGCGCCCATCGTCCAGGCCCTCGGCGTCGATCCCGAGGCGCTGGCCGCCGCCGTGCAGGGCCGCTCCTAGAGCGCAATTCGGAAGAGTGGGTCCATAGCGGCAGCGTATGGACGGTTTTCCGTAAAATTGCGCGACAATTCAAAAAGCTAGAGCCGCATTCCGATTCAAATTACGTGAATGCGGCTCTAGGCGCGCGCCGCCAGCGGATCGGGACCGTAACGGTTGTCGCCGACCGTGCCACGCAGGCAGAACAGCTCGACGAACGCCCACAGGCTGATGATGCTCGCGATGCCGCCGCCCAGGATGGCGATCGGGCTTTCCTGCAGCGGCCGCTGCGCATTGTGCTGCGCCGCCGCGATGAACGCGCTCAGATGATTGAAGATGTAAATCGCCTCCAGATAGCGCGGAATGTTGAAGAGGATCGGCAAGCCCAGGAACACCAGCAGCCACCAGGCAGCCTTGTTGCGATCGTGCAGCCGCTTGGTCATCACCGCGATCGAGATGTAGAGCGACAGCAGGTAGAGCGCTCCGGTCAGCAGCAGGAAGGTGCGGAACTGCGGCGTGCCGATGAACGCCAGGAACGGCGTCTTGTCATCGACGGCATGGCCGATCGCGGCCCAGCCGACGACGGTCGAGAACAGCGCGACGACGGCGATTTCGAACGCCAGTCCGACCAGCAGGATCGCCCATTGCTTGGCGCGATTGACGCGTCCCGAGAAGCTGAAGAGATAATGACCCAAGCTCATGATGGCCCCCGCCCTGAGAACCTCCAGTATCGCCCGCTGCGGCCGCGCCGTGAAGGGTTAACGATCCCGCCGGGGCGTTGCTGAACCGTGAAAAGACGTGCTGCGTCGCATTAATCGTGCCGGGGCTCAGCGCCCCGCCAGCGGATCGGGGCCGTAGCGGTTGTCGCCGACCGTGCCGCGCAGGCAGAACAGCTCGACGAACGCCCACAGGCTGATGATGCTGCCGGCGCCGCCCAGCAGGAGCGCGAGCGGGCTTTCCATCATCACGACGTGCTGGCCGTGCTGCGCCTGGTTCAGGATGGCGCCGAAATGCTGCAGCCGGTCCCACATGCCCATGAATCTGGGGATGTTCAGCGCCACGGGCGCGACGCTGAAGACCAGCAGCCACCAAGCGCTTTTACCCCGGTCGTGCAGGCGCTTCGTGCGCACCGCGAGTTCGATGTAGAGGAAGACCAGGTACAGCGCGAGCAGCGCGACGCCGGCCATCCTCGCCTGGCTGCTGCCCAGCACCGTGCCGAGCGGCACCTTTTGCCGCACGACGTCCAGGATCGTGGCGAAGCCGATGGTCGCGGCGATCACCATGCCGAACAGGATTTCGAACACGATGATGAGCAGCAGGATCGCCCATTGCTTGGCGCGATTGATGCGCCCCGAAAAGCTGAAAAGATAATGCCCCAAGCCCATGATCGTCTCCCTCGCCCGCGGCCAGCATAGCACGGCGGACGCGGCGGCGCTTGTCCGGCGGCGTCAGTCGCGCAGCAATTCGTTGATCGAGGTCTTCGAGCGGGTCCGCTCGTCGACACGCTTGATGATGACGCCGCAATTGAGCGCGGGCTTGCCCGGGCCGCCGCCGAGCGAGCCCGGCACGACCACGGAATAGGGCGGCACGCGGCCCTGGACGATCTCGCCGGTGTGGCGATCGACGATCTTGGTCGTGGCGGTCAGAAACGTGCCCATCGCCAGCACCGAGCCTTCGCCGACGATGACGCCCTCGGCGACCTCGGAGCGTGCGCCGATGAAGCAATTGTCCTCGATGATGGTGGGCGAGGTTTGCAGCGGTTCGAGCACGCCGCCAAGGCCGGCGCCGCCGGAGATATGGCAATGCGCGCCGACCTGGGCGCAGGAGCCGACCGTCGCCCAGGTGTCGATCATCGTGTTCTCGCCGACCCGGGCGCCGACATTGACGAAGCTGGGCATCAGCACCACGCCCTTGGCGATGAAGGCGGATTTGCGCACGATGGCGCCGGGCACGGCGCGAAAACCGGCCTCCTGGAAGCGCGCGGCGGTCCAGCCGGCGAATTTGGAATCGACCTTGTCCCACCAAGAGGCTTCGCCCGGCGCGCCCTCGATCAGCTTCATGGCGTTCAGCCGGAACGACAGCAGCACCGCCTTCTTGAGCCATTGATGGACGTGCCATTCGCCGGCGGCCTTCTCTGCGACGCGCAACGTGCCGTCGTCCAGGCCTGCGAGCGCGGTTTCGACCGCATCGCGCAGCGGACCCTTGGTCTGCGGATCGATGCTGTCGCGGGCTTCCCACGCGTCGTCGATGATCTGGGACAGTTGGTGGCTCATGACTCAGATCCTGATGGCTTGCAGGAACGCTGCAAGATCGTTCGTCTCATGGTCGATATGCAGCTCCGGGCGCTCGATCCGCCAGTGCGATTGGCCGAGCCCGTCGTTGAACCAGACCGTCTTCATGCCCAGCGCCCGCGCCGGCACCAGGTTGCGTGGGCTGTCGTCGAACAAGGCCGCGCGCCCGGGCGCGATGCCGTGGCCGGCGATCAGCGCTTCATAGGCGGCGGGGCTGGGCTTGGGGATGTAGTTCATGGCCCGGGCATCGCAGATGCCGTCGAACAAATCCGCCACGCCCAGCCGCGCCAGCACGCTGCGCGCGAAACGGCCGCAATTGTTGGTGAAGACGAAGCGGCGGCCCGGCAGGCGCGCCAGCCCGGCGCGCAGCCGCGTATCCGCCGTCAGGCCCAGGACTTCGACGTCGTTGACGATGTCGTGGTAGGTGTCGGGATCGATGCGCTCGTTCTGGACCAGGCCGGCCAGCGTGCTGCCATAGTCCCTGAGATAACCCTTCTGGATCTCCCAGGCGGCGTCGCGTGCCAGCCCGAAATGGCGCTGCACATAGCGGCAGATACGTTCTTCCATCTCGGCCTGCTGGCCGGCATCCATGGTGTAGAGCGTGTGGTCGAGATCGAAGATCCACGCATCGATGTGGCGGAAATCGGCTTCCGCATCGGTCGTTTTCGCCTGGGCTGAGCCTGCGCCGTTCATGGCCGGACCATGGGCGAAGGGGCCGTTCCAGGCAAGCGTCGGCCGTCCGGCCGTAAGGCTTTCTCAACCACATCCTTTAAGTCGCGGGAAACCGCCCAGGGCCGACACTCGCAGGCCACAGAAAGGGCCTTCGATGCCGAGGGATGCGCACAGAATAGCGGCGCCGGACATGACGCGCGACAACGCCCTCGCGCTCTTGGAGGCGCGTGCGCAGTACGCGCAAGGCGACCTGGCCGGGCGGACCGATGCCGGCGCCGAGGTGCTGCACTACCTGGCCGAGAACGGCGCGCCGGCGACGCGCCGGGCGGTGGCCGCCAATATGGCAGCCGCGGCGCACACCAACCGCCGTCTCGCCGACGATGACGACGACGATGTCCGCGTCGAGCTGGCGCGCAAGATCGCCCGCCTCATGCCGAACCTGTCGGCGGAGGAAAGCGCGCATGTCCATGACCTGACCGTCGAGACTCTGGAGCGCCTGGCGCGCGATCAGGTGTCGCGCGTGCGCCGGGTCCTGGCCGAAGAGATCAAGAGCCTCGACTGCATCCCGAAATTCATCGTGCTGACGCTGGTGCGCGACGTGGAAACGCTGGTCGCCGCGCCGATCCTGGAATACTCGCCGCTGCTTTCCGACACCGACCTGATGGAGGTCATCGCCACCGCCAAGGCCGAGGAGGTGCTGGCCGCCGTCGCCCGGCGCAAGCCGCTCAATGCAGACGTGGCAGAGGCCATCGCCAGCTCGCTCGACATTCCGGCCATCGCCGCGCTGCTCGCCAATTCCGACGCCGCCATCCGCGAGAAAACCCTCGACGATATCGCCGCCGAGGCCGAGAAAATCCAGTCCTGGCATGTGCCGCTTGTTCTGCGCGCCGACCTGTCCAAGCGCGCCATCTGGCGTATCGCATCCTTTGTCGGCGCCAGCCTGATCGAGCAGCTGGTCACGCGCTATGGCCTCGACGAGGATACCAAGCACCAGCTGAGCAAGGAATTGCGCGCCCGGCTGCAGCAGGATGCCAAGCCTGAATCCTCCGCCTCGGACCTCGCCCTGCGCGACGTCGCCGCGGCGCGCGCCTGCGGCAAGCTCGACGAGGCCTTCGTCGATGCCGCCGCCAATGCCGGCCAGCGCGACACCGTGATCCTGGCGCTTTCGGCCCTGGGCCAGGTGCCCGAAGCGACGGTGCGCAAGATTTTCCAGTCCCGCTCGGCCAAGCCGGTCACGGCGCTGGTCTGGCACGCCCGGCTCAGCATGCGCGTCGCCTTCAAGATCCAGAGCTTCGTCATGAAGCTCAGCGCCAGCGAGTTGTTGCCGGCGCGCTCCGGCGTGCATTTCCCCATGACCGAGGACGAGATGCGCTGGCACCTGGGCTATTTCGACGTCGTGGTGTGACCCGGCTTGACGAGCCCGTTCTCGCCGACATGGGCGGCGAAGCCGGCAACGCCCTTGACCCGGGTCTCCGCGAAGCCCGCCTCGTTCAGCCCGCGTGCCGCGCAGCGCGTGCGCCCCTGGATGTCGAATTCGATGTCGGCGACGCAGAATTTGTTGGGCCCGCTGACCAGCGGCGGGCCGCCGATCTTCTGGACGAAGACATAGATCGAATCCAAGCCCGCGAGATTGTCGACCACCTTGGCGCAGCTGCCGGCCGCGATCTTCCACCAGCCATGCGAGATCCAGTCGTTGCGCGCCTTCTGGCCGAGCGCCGCCGCCACCGACTTCGCCGTGTCGTTGCAGATCGCATAGCCCGCCGGCGTCGCGGTCTTTAGCGCCTGGGTCTCCAGCGCGTCGAACAGGTCGCCGCCGCTCGCCGTCGCCGCCAGCCGCGTGCGCTTGCGGAAATCCGCGAGCGCCTTGTCGGCGGCCATGTCCGGCTGGGCGTCGATTGGGCCGATCGTGTAGCCGGCGTCGCGCAGCAGCCGCTTGAGGCCGGCCAGCTGTGCCTGTAGCAGCGTCGCCAGCGCGGGGGACTCGCTGAACGTCGCCGTCCACGATTTCAGGTGATGGGTATCGACCGCGGCGAACGGCAGCTGGAAGAAATCGTCGGACTGGCAGCGCACCGCATTGGCCGCGTCGCGGGTCGAGAAATTGGTGTCCTTGACGCAGACCGGCACGTTGCCGCCCCAGGCGCGCGCCGGCCCGGCATGGGCCTGTGACGAGCGGGCGTAGAGATAATAGGCCGCTGCCGTCAGGTCGCCGGGCAACGCGACATGGCAGGTACCGGGCGTCACGCGCACCCAGCCTTGCGCCGCGATCGTCTTGTCCGCCGCGGCGCCGGTCGCGGTGTAGAGCACATAGGAGGTCCGGTTGCAGACGGTCATCGCCGCCTGGGATGGGCTCGCCAGCACGGCGAAGCCGAACGCCAGCGTCACGGCCGTAAGACAGCGCGCCAGGAACGTCATTCGGCGGTGATCAGCGTGCCGGCGCCGTGCTCGGTGAAGAGTTCGAGCAGCAGGACATGCGGAATGCGCCCGTCCAGGATGACCGCGGCATGCACGCCGCTCTCCACCGCTTCGATCGCCGTTTCGATCTTGGGGATCATGCCACCCTTGATGATGCCCTGGGCAATCAGGGCGCGGGCCTCGGCGGCGGTGAGCCTGGGGATCAGCTTCTTCTCCGAATCGAGCACGCCCGCGACGTCGGTCAGCAATATCAGGCGCTCGGCGTTCATCGCGCCGGCCACCGCGCCGGCCACCGTGTCGGCGTTGATGTTGAAGGTCTCGCCGTTCACGCCGACGCCGATCGGCGCGATCACCGGAATGATCTCCGAGCGCATCACGGTGTGCAGCACGTCGGGATTGACCTTCTCGGGCTCGCCGACGAAGCCGAGATCGACGCCGTTTTTCATCAGCTTGCGTGCCAGGATCAGCGTCGAATCCTTGCCCGACAGGCCGACGGCGCGGCCGCCCGCCGCATTGATGCCGCTGACGATCTGCTTGTTGATCGAACCGGTCAGCACCATCTCGACCACGTCGATCGCCGCCTGGTCGGTGACGCGCAGGCCGTCGACGAAGGTCGATGGGATGTTCAGCTTGGTCAGCATGGCGCCGATCTGCGGTCCGCCGCCATGCACCACGACAGGATCGATGCCGGTCTGCTTCATCAGCACGATGTCCTGCGCGAAATCCGCCGCCGTGCCACCGCCGGCCATGGCGTTGCCGCCGAACTTCACGACGATGGTCTTCTGGTCGTATTTGAGGATGTAGGGCAGGGCTTCGACCAGCACGCGCGCGGTCGAGCGCCAACGCACCATGACACGCAAATTGTTGCGTTCCTGGGCGAACTCGTCCTGCAGTGCCATCGACTCTACCTTGCACGAAACGCGGGCCTTATAGCCCAAAGCCTAGCGCTCGGCCAACGCCGCCAGCTGCATTTTCAAGGGATCGAGGCCGAGGCTGCGGAACGCCGACGTGGCGCAGATCTCGGGAAAGGCGGCCGTATGCTTGCGCGCGGCCGCATCGGCGGCCTTGACGGCCGCGTCTGCCTCGCTCGGGCTCAGCTTGTCGATCTTGGTCAGCACCAGGCCATAGGACACCGCCGCCTCGTCCAGCAGTTTCATCACCGCTTCGTCGAGGTCGAGGACGCCGCGCCGTGCGTCGATCAGCAGCGAGACCCGGCGCAGGCTGGCACGGCCGCGCAGATAGGCGAAGATCAGCTTCTGCCATTCGGCGGTCATCGTCTTGGACGCCTTGGCATAGCCGTAACCCGGCAGGTCGGTGAGGATCAGCCGCTCGCCGAGGTTGAAGAAATTGATCTCGCGCGTTCGGCCCGGCGTGTGACTGACGCGCGCCAGCGTCTTGCGATTGGTCAGCGCGTTGATCAGGCTCGATTTGCCGGCGTTGGAACGGCCGACGAAGGCGATCTCGGCCAGGCTCTGCGGCGGCAGGCTGTTGATGTCGCCGGTGCCCCAGATGAACGTGCATTCGCCCGCGAACAGCTTGCGCGCGGCGGCGAGCCTTTCGGGCCGCTCGTCGTCCTCGGTGTTCACTCGCCCGGCGCCGGCTTGGCGCGGCCGGGCAGGTATTTGAGCACGCTGTCGAGGCGCAGGTTCTTGAACAGGTGCACTTCGACGCCGTTGCGGCTCATGATGTACCATTGCTGCGCGATGCCCAGCAGGTTGTTCCAGGTGTAGTAGATCACCAGTCCGGCCGGAAAGCCGGTGAACATGAAGACGAACATGATCGGCATCAGCCCGAACATGCGCGCCTGGATGGGGTCGGCCGGCGCCGGGTTCAGCTTGGTCTGCACCCATTGCGTGATGCCCATCAGGATCGGCCAGATGCCGATGGAGAGGAATGCCGGAATCCAGGTCGGCGGGCTGAAGGGCAACAGGCCGAACAGGTTGATGATCGAGGTCGGATCGGGCGCCGCCAGGTCGTGGACCCAGCCCCAGAACGGCGCCTGGCGCATCTCGATGGTGACGAAGAACACCTTGTAGAGCGAGAAGAACACCGGGATCACCAGGAGCTGCGGCACGCAGCCGGTGACGGGATTCACCTTCTCCTTCTTGTACAGCTCCATGATCGCGGCCTGCTGCTTGGCGGGATCGTCGGCATAGAGTTTCTTGATCTCCTCCTGCTGCGGCTGGACCTTCTTCATCTTCGCCATGGTCTTGGCCGAGGCGTTGGCGATGGGGAAGGTGACGAGCTTGACGCAGACCGTGAGGAGCAGGATGGCGAGGCCGAAATTGCCCAGCAATTTGTAGAAATAGTCCAGAACCCAGAACAGCGGCTGGGTGATCGGCCTGAACCAGCCCCAGTCGATCGCCATGTCGAAACTCTGGATGCCGAGCGTGTGCTCGTAGTGGCGCAGCGTGTCGACCACCTTGGCGCCGGCGAACAGGTGATGCGTCACGCTCGCCACGCCGCCGCCGGCGGCCGCGGTGCGGGCACCGAGGCGATAATCGGCCTGGTAGGATTTGGTGGTGCCGAACGGATGGCCGCCATAGGAGCCGTCGAAATTCTCGCCCTGCGGCGGTGCCACGGCCGCCATCCAGTATTTGTCGGTGATGCCGACCCAGCCGCCGGTCGACGAGAACGTCTTGGGCGGCGTGCCGTCGTCCTTGAAGTCGTCGTATTTGGCGTCGGTCAACGTGCCGTTGGCGACGCCGACGAAGCCCTCATGCAGCACCCAATAGCTCTGGGTCTTGGGCACGCCGTCGCGCACCACCAGCGCATAGGGATAGAGCGTCGCCGCCACCGCGCCCTTGTTCAGGACGCTGTCCTCGATGGTGAACATGAACTGCGCGTCGACCGAGATTTTCCGTGTGAAGACGAGGCCGTGGCCATTGTCCCAGCTCAGCGTCACCGGCTTGCCCGGCGCCAGCGTCGTGCCGCTGGCCAGCGTCCACACCGTGTCGTCGGTCGGCAGGGGCTGGGTCACGCCCGCCGCGTTGCTCCAGCCGAAATCGACGAAATAGGGATAGTCGGTGCCCTTGGGCGCCAAGAGCACGATCTCCGGGCTCTTCTTGTCGGCGGTCTCGTGGTAATTTTTCAGGCGCAGGTCGTCGAAACGTGCGCCCTTCAGCACCAAGGAGCCGTCGATCGACGGCGTGTCGATCTTGACGCGCGGCCCCGCTGCTTTCAGCGCGACGTCGCGCGCCAGGTGCGCCGGCACGCCGCCGATCGTGGGCAGGCCGCCCGGCGTCGCGGCTGCGGCGGCGGGATGCTTGTCCGCCTTCTCCTGCAGCGCATGCTGCTCCTGCTGCTTCTTCATCGCCGGGCCGGCGATGAAATACTGCCAGCCGAACAGGACCGCCGCCGACAGGATGACGGCGATGATGAGGTTGCGGTTGTTCGTGTCGTTCATCGAAAAAGACCTATCGCGGCGCCAAACTCAGCGGGGGGGAACGGGGTCGAAGCCCGACGAACCGCCGAGCCAGGAAATCGGGTGGCAGCGCCCGAGCCGCCGCAGGGCGAGGCTGAGGCCCTTCAGCGGTCCGTGCGTCTGGATGGCCTCTATCGCATATTGCGAGCAGGTCGGCTGGAAGCGGCAGGCCGGCGGAAACAGCGGCGAGATGAAAAGGCGGTAGGCGCGGATCGGCGCAAGGAGCGCCGCCGCGGCGAACCCGCGCAGTCTGTCTCTCGTCTGGCTCAACGGACGTCTCCCGGGCGGCCAAGCTTCAGATGGGCCGCGCGCAGCGCCTGGGCAAGGTCGGCCAGCAGGTTTTCGAACGGCCTGGTGGCCGTGTCCCGGCGCGCCACCAATACATAGTCGGTGCCTGCGAGGCCTGAAAGGGGAAGCACGGCCGCCGCCGCCGCCCGCAGGCGGCGCTTGGCCCGGTTGCGCAGCACGGCGCCGCCGACCTTGCGGCTGGCGGTAAAGCCGACCCGGATGCCCGGGCCTCCCGGATTGTCGCAGATTTCGAGGGTCAGGCCGGGCGTCACGCGCCTGATGCCCCGCGCGGCGCGCAGGAAATCGGCCCGAACCTTAAGATGTTCCATGCCGAGCCCCGTTCCTGGGGCCGCGCCGGTCAGGCGGACAGCTTCGCGCGGCCATGGGCGCGGCGGCGGGCCAGGACCTTGCGGCCGCCCTTGGTCGCCATGCGGGCGCGAAAGCCATGGCGCCGCTTGCGGACGATCTTGCTCGGCTGATAGGGGCGCTTCATGGCAATTCTCGGATTTTGACGGCGGCGGCGAAAAGAGCGCGGTTTCTATGGCCTTCGCTAGTGGGCTGTCAACCGCACGGGGCAGGGCGGCCAGCCGGCCGGCGCACTATTATTTGCCGCTTTTCTGGGGCCTTATGCCGCCCATGCCTGGTCGCCTCCGCGCCCGCCTGGCCGCGGCCTATGGGCTTGTTGCCCATAGCCTTTCCGGCCGCCTGCTGCTGCTCACCGTCCTCTATGTGATGGTGGCCGAAATCCTGATTTTCGTACCCTCGGTGGGGCGCTACCACCGCGAGCTGCTCGACAACCACATCGAGTCCGCGGAACTCGCCGTCCTGCCCTTCACCGAGCCGGGCGGCGACCAGCTCCCCGGCGCGACGCGCCAGCTGCTGCTCGAGCGGGCCGGTGCCATGTCGGTGCTGCTGAAGAGCCCGGAGCGGCGGGACCTCTACCAGGTCGCGGACTGGATCCCCGACATCGACACCACCATCGACCTGACGGACGCGGCCGTCGGGCGCGACATGCGCGATGCGCTCGATTGCCTGTGGCATGACGGCAATCGCATCCTGCACGTCATCGCGCCGACCCGCATCAAGGGCGCGCAGAGCATCGGCATCATCCTCGGCGAACAGCCGATCCGCGCCCAGCTCGTTGCCTATGCCGACCGCGTGATCGTCACCGGCCTCGTCGTCTCGCTGATCACGGCGCTGCTGGTGTTCGCCAGCCTCTATCTCGTGCTGGTGCGGCCGATGCGGCGCGTCACCGAGGCGATGGTCTCGTTTCACGCCAACCCCGAGGATCCCGCGTGCATCATCCAGGCGAGCGCCAGGCGCGATGAGATCGGCCTCGCCGAGCGCGAGCTCGCCGCCATGCAGCGCGACCTCTACGGCTTCCTGCAGCAGAAGACGCGGCTCGCGGCGCTCGGCGCGGCGATGGCGCGCATCCAGCACGACCTGCGCAACATCCTCGCTAACGCGCAGCTGGCGTCGGACCGGCTCAGCACGGTCGACGATCCCGTCGTCAAGAAGCTGGCGCCGCGGCTGGTCTCGTCGATCGACCGCGCCGTGTCGCTCGCCACCAACACGCTGCGCTATGGTCGCGCCGACGAGCGTCCGCCGCAGCGCAAACTCATCGCGCTGGCGCCGCTGGTCGAAGAGGCCGGCGACGCTGCGATCGCGGCGCGCATCGCGCCGATCGCGGTGGCGCTCGACAACCAGGTCGCAGCGGACCTGCAAGTCGATGCCGATGCCGAGCAGCTCTATCGCATGGTGCTCAACCTGGTGCGCAACGCGGTCGAGGCGCTGGTCGAGCGCGGCACCGCGGGCAGGATTTGCGTCACTGCCGAGCGCCGCGGCCAGCGCGTCGGCATCGAGATCGCCGACGACGGGCCCGGCATCCCGCCAAGCCTGCACCCAAGGCTGTTCCAGCCCTTCGCCACCGCCGCGCGCAGCGGCGGCTCGGGTCTCGGCCTTGCCATCGCCCGCGACCTCGCCCGGGCCCATGGCGGCGACATCGCGCTGGTTTCCACCGGCGCCGGCGGCACCGTCTTCCGTCTCGACCTGCCGGACCGCGAACTGCTTTAGCTAGAGCGCAATTCGGAAAAGTCGGTCCATAGCGGCAGCGTATGGCCGGTTTTCCGTAAAATTGCGCGACAATTCAAAAAGCTAGAGCCGCATTCCGATTCAAATGACGTGAATGCGGCTCTAGCGCGCATTGGTGTAGTTGGAGCCCTTGAGGTCGCTGCCCGACGTGTTCAGCGCCGACAGGTTCCAGACATTGGCGCTGTTGGCGAACTGGCCGATATAGAGCTGATAGCCCGTGCTCTCGAAGCGCGAATAGATGAAATTGTTCTCGTCGGCGGGCGCGGGATCGGAATTGTCGTTGTCGCAGTCTGTGGCGTTCCACACCGACGCGCTCTGCAGCGGTATGGAATAGAAATAGATCTTGTCGTGGGTGTTCGTCGCATTCAGCCAGCTGACATACTGGAAATCGTACAGGTCGACGTCGACGGGGTAGTAGTAGGCGACGCCCGTCGTCTTGGGGATCGCCGCGGTCAGGTGTGTCGTGGTATTGTAGCGCTGCAGCTGACGGTCGGTCGTCACGCCGGTGTAGAAATAGATGTATTTCTCGGACGGCGAATAATTGGGATCCGATGCCTCGGTGGAGGTGCCCTGCACGCCGGTGGTGGTGAGCTGCGTGATGCCGGTGAGGGAGGGATTGCCGCTGCCGTCGAACTGCAGGGTGGCGACCCAGATATTGAAGTCCTTCTTCCACACCACCTTGCCGCTCAGCGGCGAGAAATGCGGGTCCTCGTTGACGTGGCTGCCGAATCCGACCGTCAGGTTGGTGGGATTGGCCGCGCCGATCACCCAGTAATACAGGTCGCGCTGGCCGCTCTGGTCGGCGCTGAAGATGATCGCCTTGCCGTTCGGCGAGAAGATCGGATTGCGCGGCAGCGTCACGCTCCAGCCGCTCTGGGTGATCAGCGTCCTGGTGGCGATGGCGAAATCGTACAGGTAGAGCTGGCCCACCGAATCGTCCTGATAGGCCAGCCGGCCGGTCAGCGCCGGCGGCGTCGAGGTCAGCGGCGTGAACGAGCAGGTTTGCGCCAGGACCGGCTGGACCGATAACAGGGAAGCGAGCGCGAAAACCAGGAGCAGGGCAATCCTTTTCATGGCGAATTTCCTTTTTATTTGTAATATTCGGACAAAGTCTGCGATCTATACTTTACAAATACAAACAGTTTTTGTCGCCGTTGACTTTTCGTCGGCCCGGTCGTCATAGCGGCGGCATGACATGGAACCCCAGGACCTATCTCGCCTTCGCCGATGAGCGCACCCGTCCGGCGGCGGAGCTTGTGGCGCGCCTGCCGGACGAGAACCCGGCGCGAGTCGTCGATCTGGGCTGCGGGCCGGGCAATTCGACGGCGCTGCTGCGGGCGCGCTGGCCGGACGCCGCCCTCGACGGCGTCGACTCCTCGCCCGACATGTTGGCGGAGGCGGCGAAGTCCGGCGTCGCGGCGAACTGGGTCAGGGCCGACATTGGCGCCTGGGCCGCGCCACTGCCCTATGACGTCGTCTTTTCCAATGCGACGTTCCAGTGGCTGGGCGATCACCAAACCCTGCTGCCGCGCCTGCTGGGTTTCGTGAAACCGGGCGGCAGCTTCGCCTTCCAGGTGCCGCACAACATGGACGCGCCGAGTCACGTCCTGATGCGCGAAGCGGCCGCCGCCGGCCCATGGTCTGCGAAGCTGAAGAATGTCCGGGAGGTCAGCGTGCTCGCGCCCGCCGCCTATTACGCGATCCTTAGCCCCAATGCGTCGTCGATCGACATCTGGGAAACCGAATATCTGCATGTGCTGAGGGGCGACGACGCCGTCTATCGCTGGGTCAGCGGCACAGGCCTGCGACCCTTCGTGCAGGCGCTGGCCGGCGCCGAGCGCGACGCCTTCGTCGCAGCCTATAAGGCGAAGCTGAGCGCCGCTTATCCGATGCGCGCCGACGGCTCGGTGCTGTTCGCCTTCAAGCGCCTATTTGCCGTCGCCCGCCGCTAGTCGCCCAGCGCCACGCCGTCGCGGCGCGGATCGGCGCCGCCCTGATAGCCGCCCGGCACGGCCTGCACGATGTGCAGGCCGCTTTCGAGTTCGCGCAGCACCACGGTGTGGCCCATCGCCGTCAGCGGTGCCTGCAGCGCTTCCAGCGCCGTGCCCTTCTCCAGGATCGTTGGCGTGTTGAGATTCAAAGGGTGCGGCAGGGCCGCCGCCGCCGCCGCCCCCAGATGCCCGTCGATCATCGCGATCAGCGATTGTGCCACGAAGTCGATGATCGCGGGGCCGCCTGGCGAGCCGGTGGCGATGGCGAATTTTCCGTCCGGCCCGAAGACGATGGCCGGCGACATCGCGCTCATCGGCCGCTTGCCCGGGGCCGGCGCGTTGGCGATCGGCTTGCCGTCGCGCACCGGCTCGAACGAGAAATCGGTCAGCTCGTTGTTGAGGAAGAAGCCATTGGCCATGATCTCCGAGCCGAATACGAACTCGACCGTCATGGTCATCGCCACCACCTGGCCGCGGTCGTCGACCGCCGACAGATGCGAGGTGCCGGGCAGTTGCTGCGTGCGCTGCGGCGCATAGTCGGCGCGCTTGTCGGGCGGCGTGCCGGCGGCCGCCGTGCCCATGTCCTTGGCGGGATCGATCAGCATCGCGCGCTGCGCCAGGTAGCCGCGGTCGATCAGGCCGCGGATCGGCACGTTGATGACATCGGGATCGCCCAGATACATGGCGCGGTCGGCGAAGGCGAGCCGGCTGGCCTGGGTGAAGAGATGCACCTCGCTGAGCGAATTCGGCACCAGGTCGCTCTGCGGGAAGCGCTCGAGCATGCCCAATATCTGCAGCACCGCGATGCCGCCCGAGCTCGGCGGCCCCATCGAGCACAGCCGGTATTTGCGGTATTCGCCGCACACCGCGGGCCGCTCGACCGCGTGATAGGACGCGATGTCCGCCAGCGTCATGCCGCCCGGATTGAGCGGCGCATGTTGCACGGCATCGACGATGCGCTGCGCGATCGGTCCGGCGTAGAACGCCCGCGGCCCATTCTTGGCGATCAGGCGCAGCGTCTTCGCCAATTCGGGATTCTTCAGGATCTCGCCCTGGGCCAGCGGCTTGCCGTCGGCGCGATAGAAATAACGCTTGATGTCCGGCATCTGCGCCAGCTGCGGGAACGCGGCCAGCGTCGCGGCGAGCTTGCGCCCCACCGGAAAACCGTCCGTCGCCAGCTTGATCGCCGGCTCGAACAGCCTGGCCCAGGGCAGGCGGCCATATTTCTTGTGCGCCATGTCGAGCATGGCGATGACGCCGGGTACGCCGGTGGAGAGCCCGCCCGGGATGGCGTCGAAATGCTGCCGCGGCTTGCCGCTCGCATCCAGGAACATGCCGGGCGTCGCCGAGGCCGGCGCCGTCTCGCGGCCGTCGAAGCTCGTCACGATCTTGGTCTTGGGATCGTAGACCATCAAAAAGGCGCCGCCGCCGATGCCCGAGGATTCCGGCTCGACCAGCGTCAGCACCAGTTGCGCCGCGATCGCCGCGTCGACCGCCGAGCCGCCGGCGCGCATCATCTGCCGCCCCGCCTCGGCCGCGTAGGGATTGGCCGCCGAGATCATGTGATGCCTGGCGACCGGCTCGCTGGCGCCCTCAGCGGAACACGCCACGGCGAACGCGATGCCGACGGCGTAGAGAATGCGCCTTGTCAAAGCCATGGAAACCTCACCCTTTGCGCCGGCATACCCAACAGGTAGCGTGGCGCCATGGTAAGGCCGGGCGCCCGAAATCTCATCACCGACGTGGCCGGATTGCGTGTCGGCAATGCCGCAGACGACAAAATCCGCACCGGCGTCACCGTCCTTTTGGCCGACACGGCTCTCAATGCCGTCGCCGATGTGCGCGGCGGTGCGCCGGGCAGCCGCGAACTCGAGGTTCTCGATCCCGCCAATTTGGTCGGCCAGGCCGACGCCATCGTGCTGGCCGGCGGCTCGGTGCATGGCCTCGACGCCGCCTCGGGCGTGACCGAAGGCCTGCGTGCGCTGGGCCGCGGTTTCCGCATGACGGCCGAGGCGCCGCCCGCGCCCATCGTGCCGGCGGCGATCCTGTTTGATCTCGTCAATGGCGGCGACAAGGATTGGGGTGCGGCCTCGCCCTATCGCGCCCTCGGCCATGCGGCGCTGGGCAGCGCCGCGGCGGATTTTCCGCTCGGCAATGTTGGTGCCGGACTGGGCGCGCGCGCCGGCGCCTACAAGGGCGGCCTCGGCAGCGCCTCGTCCGTCACCGATGACGGTTTCACCATCGGCGCGCTGGTGGCGGTCAATGCGCTGGGCTCGCCGCTGATCCCCGGCAGCGACGTGTTCTGGGCGTTCCCGTTCGAGCAGGCCAAGGAATTCGGCGGCCGCCGCCTTGCGGGCGAGGTTTCGGGCGACCTCGACCTGCCGGCCGACATGAAAGCTGCGCTGCGGCCCGGCACCAGCACCACCATCGCCATCGTCGCGCTCGACGCCGATGTCAGCCGCATCGAGCTCAAGCGCATCGCCATCATGGCGGCCGACGGCTTCGCCCGTGCGCTGCGCCCCGTCCACACGCCGTTCGACGGCGACATCGTCTTCGCCGTGACGACGGCTGCGCGTCCCGTCGCCGAGCCGCGCGCCCGCACGCTCATGCGGCTCGGCTCCATCGCCGCCGACACGCTGTCGCGCGCCATCGCCCGCGGCGTCTATGAAGCCAGGACGCTCGGTGCGATGACGAGCTACCGCGACACGCTGCGATGAGGTTGCTCTACATCGACATCGACAAGCGTCAGTTCCTTCGCCCAGCGCCATTCGGCGTTTCACGGACATGCCGGCTTTGACGAATCCTAAAATGTCGGCAAATTCGGGCTCCGCGGCCATCGTCCGGCTTACATCGTACGCCTGCGCGCCATCGGGCGCGGCGACAAGGCCGACCGGCTGAAGGAGAGATATGCCGCGATCCTGCGTTAGAGTGAGCGCAACCGAGGAGGACCCCATGGACAAGCCGACAGACGACACGTTCCCGCCAATGGCGCGCCGCACATTCGTCACCACGCTGGTCGCCGGCTTCACGCTGGCCGCCGGCCCGGTCAATGCCGACGCCATCGTCACCAATACCGACGGTCTCGACGCCGGTGCCGTCGACGTGCCGGTGTCGGATGGAAAAATCCCGGCCTATCGCGCCCGCCCGCTGAGCAACCGGCATGCGCCCGTCGTGCTGGTGATCCAGGAAATCTTCGGCGTCCATGAGCACATCAAGGATTTGTGCCGCCGCCTCGCGCATGCGGGCTACTACGCCATCGCGCCGTCGCTCTATGCGCGCCAGGGCGATCCCGGCAAATACGACATGGCGCATGTCATGGACATGGTGAAGGACATCGTCGCCAAGGTGCCCGACGCCGAAGTGATGAGCGACCTGGATTCGACCGTCGCCTTCGCGAAATCCGAGGGCGCCAACACGCGCAAGCTGGCCATCACCGGCTTCTGCTGGGGCGGGCGCATCGTGTGGCTCTACGCGGCGCACAATCACGACCTCAAGGCCGGCGTCGCCTGGTACGGGCCCCTGGCCGGCACCGACAACGACTTGCGGCCGCACACCGCCATCGAGCTCGCGGCGCAGGTGAAGGCCCCGGTGCTCGGGCTCTATGCCGGTCTCGACCAGAACATCCACGCCGCCGACATCGATGCGATGCAGGCCGCCCTCAAGGCCGCCGGCAACACGGTCTCGCGGATCGACGTCTTCGCCGATGCGCAGCACGGCTTCAATGCCGACTACCGCCCGTCCTACAACGAGAAGGATGCGAAAGACGGTTGGGCGCGCATGCTGGCGTGGTTCAAGGACAATGGCGTGGAATAAAGTGTGCTTCGGGGTTCGCTCCGCTCACACCTCAGCATGACGAAGGCTCTGCTCGCGTCATCCTGAGGTGCGACCCCGGCGCTTTGCCGGGGGAGCCCCGAAGGATCAGCGCACGAACACCCGCACTTCGCTGGACGTCGCGCCCGGATCGGTGGCCGAGGCGACGGCCAGCCGCGAGGCCGGCACGCCCATGTCGGTCATCGAGCGCAGCACTTCCTGGGCGTGGTTCTTGGCGGTGGTCTGCGCCAGCTGCACGGCCGAGGCCGTGCCGCGCGTCGGCGCCACCGCGACGACCGAGAAGCCGGCGCCCGGGCGGGCCTGCAGCGCCTGGCTCAGCGCGGCGTAGAGGATCTGCTGGTAGTCGACGCCGGGATGATCGAAGCGGATCACCACCAGCGGCGTGCCGGCATAGGCCAGCGTCGAAGCCGGGATCGCGCCGCCGGCGCTGGCCAGCTGCGGCGAGCCCAGATCGGCGCCGTAGAGTTCGCCGTTCTTGATCGCGGCGGCCAGCGTGGTGAGGTTGGCGCGCTCGTTGGCGACATAGGCGGTCTGGCGCTGGGTGTCTTCCGAAGCCGATTTGAGCAGCCGGTCGATCAGCGAGATCGTCTGGTTGGTCTCGTCTTCCAGCACGGCGAGCTGGCGATGATCCTCGTCGACCGCGCCTGAGACGTTGTAGGTCGCCTGGATCTGGTCGAGCGCGTAATGCGCCGCCGAGGAATCGGCCGCGATCGAGGCGCTGAGGCCGTTCAGGGCATTGATGTTGCCGGCCAGCGAGTCGAGCGACGCCTGCGCCGCGTTCCACTCGGTGACGAGCTCGGGATTGCCGCGCGTCGTGCCGACCTGCAGGCGGGTGGTGATATGCGCCTTGGATTCGTGATAGGCGCCGGCCGCGTCCGCGCCCTGGTTGCGCAGGTCCGTCAGATGGCCGGCATTGGCCGCCAGATGGTCTTCCAGCGTCTGGATCTGGCCGCGCAGCGTCGCGATGGTGGCGCTGACGCCGGTGCCGGTGTTGCTGCCGGCCTCGATCGGGACCGGCGTGATGGTGACGACCGGGGCCGAACCGCCGCCGCCGCCCGAAGCGCCGCCCGGCATGGTACCGGGCATCGTGCCCGGCGTGCCGCCGCCGCCCGCGGGCGGGAACTGGTCGGCGCTGGCCGTCGGCGTGGCGCCGCCGCTGTCGGTGTCGTCGCTGAACAGGGAGTTGTCGAGATCGGTGCAGCCCGCCAGGCCGAGCCCGGCCAACAGCGCCAAAACGCTGACAAGGCGCGATTTGTGCCCCGTACCGGCGTTGCGAATTCCCCTCATATTCCGCTCTCCGCGCACCGTTTGCTGCTTCCCCACCCGGAAGCGCCCGGTCCTGTCCACCAGCCAACCCGCGCCACATCGTGGTTACGCGAGTCCGTCGGCCCAGTCTTAACCAGCGCCGCCGGTGCAAACAAGGGTACGCAATGCCGCTTCCTGGGGAGATTTTCGCCGAAGCCGGAAGGACTTGAGCCGTTTTGGCCGCCCGGCGGACGGGTCGCGGGCGGCGCCCGACTTCCGCTTGCCTTTGGCCGCGCCGCTGCATAGGTTCGGCGCCCTTGAACGCACCCGTAGCTCAGCTGGATAGAGCATCAGACTACGAATCTGAGGGTCAGGAGTTCGAATCTCTTCGGGTGCGCCATTCTTTCTTGGCGGCGTGCAGACAGCCGCCACGCCAACCCTACTTTGCCCAGTTCGCAGTTTCATCCTGTCCGGTGCGCCGCAGCCCGGTGCGGGCTAGCCAGTTGGTTGTGAAACGGGACGCTCGATGTTCACGCCAATAGCCAGGAAGTGATCGACCGATCCGTCCGTGACGCCGAGCGGAAGGAAAGCCGCCTCGTGATACGGAATATACGCGTTTGTCCTGACATGATCGGCGAGCCCGCGCACGGCGAACGGCAATCCGGTTGCGCTGACTTTGTCATACGTTGCCCGGATGGTCTCTCCAAGCTTCGGCGCGATCTTCTCGATCTGCGAGACGCGCATGCCCTTGAAGTCTCGCTTAAACGCCTGCCGCTCGGCATCGCCGACGAAACGGTATTCGTAGTCGTTTCCGTTTTCGATGACCGCAACGATGAGCGTATACGGCAGAAAGCTCGCCATGCCTCGAAGCGTCAGGTCGGCGCGCGCCGGGAATCGACGCTGCGCTCTGACCGATTGCCAATACGAGACCGCCGATTTCACGATTGGGTGTTCGACGTCGTCAATTGAATATGTCGGCCGATTGATTGCGGCCGTCGATTGCGTTCTCGCTGGCTTGCATAGCATGGCGTGCATCACGGACAGGAGGCCCGGGCAGCATCGGTCGAGCCGGTTAATATGTTGCCAGAAAGTGGCCGGATACGCGGAAATACGTAGCCACCCCGCGCGGCCGGGCAGCCACACCAATCCACCTTACGCCTGTCGCGGCCGCCTAGTGTCCTGCGTCGACCGCATCGAACACGACGTTGGCGTGTTCGAAAGCTTCGGGTTGAAGCGCAAGCGGACCCTTGAACGGTTTCGACAGGACGACCGTGATGAACAAAAGCATGCCGATCATCACGCAGAGCACGCCGGACATCACGATATGCGGCCACCCCTTATCCATGTAAAGCATGCAGCTCATGGAGATCGTGATGGCGGCGCCGCCGATCAGTCCGAACCACAACAGCCAGGGAAATTCCTCGCTCGATTGCAGTCTGCGCTTGTCGCGCGCGCTGGCCATGAGGGAAAACTGCGCCAGGAACTCGTAATTGATCGGCAGGACGGCCTCGTCGTGTGGAAGGCCCAGAAACGCCTTGTATAGGTTTGCGATCTGATCGCGCGCCTCGACTGCCGCTCCGCCGGTCTTCGCCTGTATCGTCCACTCCTTGTGGATGACGGCTTCGGTATAGCCACGAAGGTGTTCGCGCATGGCTTTGCGCTCCGGCGGAGCCATCGCGTAGGTCATGCGATACATGGTCGTCAGCGTCGCCGCCTCGGCCGTGAGATTTTCCTTTGCGTCGCCATAGGCTTCCCACACCACGACGACCAGAAAGCCGAGCATGACCGCGTAGATCGTGCCGGCTGTCAGGAAGATCGGCACCAACACATCGTTGTGTCCCTCGCGAACCTCCTTGTGAAGGAAACGGCGCGAAGCCAGCACACACAGGCCAGACAGAACGGCTGGCGCGACAATAACCAGCAACCCCAGCAAGATCGTGTTCACGATGCCCCCAATAAGCAGCGATTGACGACCGCGAGGCGGCACCGCGGCGCCCCCTCAATTCGGAATCATCGCTGCCAGCCTACGCGGAAGCGTCGATTCCACCGGATTAAGAAAATTCAACAATGGCGTGCTTCGCAGCCGCTCGTCCGGCAGGTGCGTCGCCGCCGTGCTGGCGACGGCGTTCGACCACGCGGTCGTGGGCCGCGCTGCTAGCCCTTGATGGCCATCGCGATCAGGCTGGTGCGCTGATTCCACTGGAACTGGCTCTGCACGAGTTTCAGGTCGATGATGGCCGTGGCCCCCAGCGCCTTGGCCTTCTGCTTGAGTTCGTGCAGGCATTCCTCATAGGACGTCTCGTTGACGCCCTCGACGCTCGCATAGACGACGCCGAGTTCGACTTCGTTCGCTGTCCGATCGCTCAGGGTGCTGACGCGCATCGGCTTCTTCCTATCTGGCAGGACTGGCGGGTCCGGCCGGGGCGGGCTCCGCTCCGAGCAATCGCGGGTCCCCGATCTGCTTCACGTCGGCGTCGATCTGGCCGAAGAGTTTTAGCGACGACTCGAACGGCTCCGGCTCGATCCCCAGCGGACCCACGAAGGGCCGTTCAAGGACGATCATGATGAAGAGCAGCATGCCGATCAGCGCCGACAGCACGCCCGTCATCGTGAACTGCAGCAATGGTCGGTCCATGTAGAGGAAGAAACTCATTCCGACGGTAACGATCCCGCCGCCGATTGCGGCCGCCCACATGACCCACGACAGCGATTCCGATGCCTGAAGCAGCCGTTTGTTACGGTCGAGCAGCATCTGCGAAAGCGACGAGAGATATTGTGCCGCGATGAGCTCCCGGACTTTGGTGGCAGGCGTCAGCGTGCCGTAGAAGAGAACGATCTTGTCGACGGCCAGGCGCGCACTCGGGCTTCCCTGGCCGGTTTCGCGGAAATGCTCCCATCCGGCGATGACCCCCTCGGCGTAGTCGCGAAGCAATACGCGCATCTCGCCCCCTTTTTCGGGCGCCATGTCGAGCGAATCCCGATACAGCGGCACGAGCAGCGATGCTTCCTCGGCGGTGTTGGCCTTGGCGTTGTCGTAGGATTCCCACATCGCGATCACGATGAACGCCAGGAGCACGGCGTAGATCACGCCGGCTGTGAGGAACAGCGGCACGAGCACGTCGTTGTGACCCTCGGCGACTCGCTCATGGTTCAATTTGCGGCCGATATAGACGCCGCCGACCGCGAAGAGAATCGAGCCGCCCAGCGACAGGACTCCCATAAGAACGTAATAGCCCATGACAATCGCCCCTCATGTGTCGCCGCGAACAGAGGCGACGCGCCCGAAAGCCTGTGCGACCCCTTGCCGAGAAAAGGACACCGCGAATCAAGGCAGCAGACCGCAGCCTAGCCGCGTGCAGATTGGCTGGCGATTTGTTTGGCGCGACGAGGTTCAGGCGCTCTCGACGGTCACAGGCCAGTTCTCACTTCCATCCGGTCCGGTGCGCCATTATGTTCCGGTGAGCGCGTTGTCGCTTGCTGACCGTTGTTCGAGCCGACGTGTCTCCTTCGCCGAGAAAAACGTCATGCGCAAATTGCTCCTGACCGTTTCGGTTTCGGCGCTGCTGCTGGTCGCGCCGGCGGCGCGCGCGGCGCCGACCTGCCAGACCCGCAACGGCGACACCATCCGCTGCGCGACGCCGGGCGCGATGCCGGTAGGCTGGACTGCGCCGGATGCGTTTTGGCCGCGGCGCAATCCAGCGCCTCAGACCGACAACGCGATGTGGAAAGCGATCGGCGTCGTCGGCCTGTTCCTGGCCCTGATCGCGCTCATGCCGGAATTCGACGGCACGCGTGTCGGCGACTGGGACAGGCAACAAGACGACCGCGAAGACTGAGACGCGGCGCTGTCGCCGGCGGATGAAGCCCACCCAACCGGCCCGCTCAATCGGCCCACTCAACCCGCTTGCGAGCGCGGCTGCCCCAGGGGCCGCACCGCGATGACCGCCGCGCCCAGCGCCGCCGCCAGCACCGAGCCGGCCAGGACGCCGATCTTGGCGACGGATGCATCGCCGCCCTGCGGAAAGGCCTGGTCGGCCATCAGCAGGGCCACCGTGTCGCCGATGCCGCACAGGCACGCCGCGCCGAGGAAGCCGCGCAGCGTCACATCGCCCGGCATGCGCGCGATCCTGGTCTTCACCGCGACGAGGGCCGCCAGCGCGATGCCGAGCGGCTTGCCCAGCACCAGGCCGAGAACGACGCCGCCGAGCACGCGGCCGGCATCGGGCGACGACAGGTCGATCGCCAGCCCCACGCCGGTCGCCGAAAAGGCGAACAGCGGCAGCACGACATAGCTGCTCCACGGCGCCACCGCGCGCTCGATCCGGTCGGCGGGCGACAGCAGGCGTTCGGTGGCGGCGGAGAGATTGCGGCTCGCCCATTCCCAGATCGGCTCCTGCTGCACCGTCTCGCGCGCCACGCCCGCCTGCTGCGCTTCGCTTTCGGCATGCTCCAGCGCCGCCAGCGCCGTCGCCGCCTGCGCCAGCAAGGGGCCGGCCGAGGGCGCCGGCCGCGTCGGCAGGAAGGCGGCGAGGAAAATCCCCGTCAGCGCGCCATGCACGCCGGCGCCGTGCAGCGCCGTCCACAGCAGGACCGCCGCCACCAGATACGGCCAGCTCGCATAGACGCGAAACCGGTTGAGCGCGAACAGCGCCGCCAGCGCCACGGCGCTGACCACCAGCCAGCCGAGCTCGAAGGCGCGCGGATAGAAGATCGCCAGCGTCAGCACCGACAGGATGTCGTCGACCACCGCCAGCGCCGCGACGAAGACGCGCAGGCCCACCGGCACGCGCGCGCCGAGCAGCGCCAGCACGCCGAGCGCGAACGCGATGTCGGTCGCGGTCGGCACCGACCAGCCCGGCGCCGTCGCGCCGCGGTTGAGCGCGAGATAGATCGCGGCCGGCGCCAACACGCCGCCGACGGCGCACAGCGCGGGCAGGGCGGCGGCCCGAAGATCGGTCAGCGAGCCCGACGTCATCTCGCGCCGGATCTCGAGCCCCACCAGCAGGAAGAAGATCGCCAGCAGGCCTTCGGAGCACCAGGCGCCGACGGTCATGGACAGCGCGCTGCCCGGCGCGCCGATGCCGAACGGCGACGTCATGACGGCATGGTACAGCGGCGCGAGGGCGCTGTTGGCGCAGACCAGCGCCAGCGCCGCCGCCAGCAGCAGCACGAAGCCGCCCGAGGCCGGCAGGCTGGCGAAGGCGCGCGCCGAGCGTTGCAGCTGTGCCGCCACCGGACGCTGCAATTCCTCCAGCATGGAATGAAAATCCCAGGCGCCGTCATAGCGCAGCCCGTCGATGAAGAAGGACGGCGTGCCGGTGACGCCGTTGCGGCGGCCCTCGTCGAGGTCGTCGGCGACATGCGCCCGCGCCTCGTCGGATTCGACGTCGCGCTCGAACCGCGCCATGTCGAGGCCGAGCCCCTTGGCGAGCGCGCGCGCCTTCTGCGGCGTCAGCGGATCGGCGTCGTAGAGCGCGTCGTGCATCTCCCAGAAACGGTCCTGCCGGGCGGCGGCTTCCGCGACACGGGCGATGAACTCGGCGCCGGGATGCGACTTCTCGTTGGGAAAGTGGCGGAAGACATAGGCCAGCCGCTCGCCCAGCGCCTCGCGCAGGCGGGCGATGATGTGGCGCAGCCGGCGGCAATAGGGGCACAGATAGTCGCCATAGACGACCACCTCGACGACGCCGCTCTTAAGGTTGCCGCCGCGGACATGATCGCGCCCGCGGTCGACCGCCCGCAACAGCTTCGACGATGCACCCTCGCTCGACATGCGCGCGCGAAACCCGTGGAACCGGCTCCACTCTAAGAAAAGCTGCGTACGGCGCCAGCCCGGCCCCCGCCATCCCGTCAGGGATCAATTCCGGAAACCCAGCGTTTCCTTGACGTCTCTTTTGCAGGCTCTGCCGGCGCCTATCTTTCCTGCAGAGGCCACGAATAAGGACGGCATCCTTCGGGAAAACCGTCCAAATGTTGGGCCGGAGCGCTTGCGGTTTCCCCCTCCCCGCCGGCCTCCGGCCCAATGTTTTCGTGGCGACCCGTTTTCGTGGCGAAAAGTGGGCCGCCGCCACAATCCATCCCGACAATGCCCAAATGCATGGCCGCTTTGCTTCCGCCACAACACAGTGCCGCCGGGTTCCGACTTGAAAGTCGGCGTCACGCGCACGATCTCATTTTGCCGGCTGGAGCACTGACGTGGACACGATTTTCGCACCTTCCCATTTCGCATGGGCCTTGTCGGCGGCGTTCGGCGCGGCCGCCGCGGTGCATCTGCTAGGCCTGCGCGCCGTGCGCGAGGCCTATGCCCGCTGGCAATATCCGCGCGGGTTTCGCGAGGTCACCGGCACGCTGCTGGCGCTCGCCGCCGTCTTCCTGGCTTTCCCGCTGACACGGCTGTGGGGCATCGCCATCGCTGCCTTCGTCATGTTCCTGTCGGCGACGACGCTGCTGCATCATCGCCAATACGGCTACGCGGCGCCGATCATCGCGCTGCTATTTACGCTGATCCCGGCTTCGCTGGCGGGTCCCGTCTGAGGCGGGCCGCGACAGCGTCCGCGCCAGGAATTCGCCCAGCACGTCGACTCGTGCCGGCCTGGGCCCGCCCGGCGGCGTGACCCAGTGCAGCGCGCTCGCTGCCAGCGACCAGTCGGGCAGCACGCGCTCGAGCGCACCCGACGCCAGCGCCTCGCGCAGGATGAAATCCGGCAGCACGCCGAGCCCGATGCCGGCGAGCAGCGCGGGCATCATCGCGTCGCCATTGTTGACGCGCAGCGGCCCGCCCGCCGGATGCACCGTCGCGCTCTCGCCGGTCTTGTGCGTGAAGTGCCAGGTGTCGGGCGTCAGCAGATAGGCGTAGCCGAGGCAGGCATGCTCGGCGAGCGCCATGGGATGCTTCGGCCTGCCGTGTTCCTTCAGATAGGACGGCGCGGCGACCAGATGGCGCTCCACGCTGCACAGCCGCCGCGCGATCAGCGATGAATCCGGCAGCGTCGCGATGCGCAGCACCGCGTCGAAGCCGTCGCCGATCACATCGACCATGGCGTCGCTGAGATGCAGGTCGACCCGCACGTCGGGATAGGCTTTGAGGAATTGCGGCATCAGCGGCGCGATCGCCAGGAGCCCGAACGACATCGGCGCCGCCAGCCGCACCAGGCCGCGTGGGCTGACCGATTGGGACAGCGTCTCGTTCTCGGCCGCTTCCGCCTCATGCAGGATGTTGGCGGCCCGCGCCGAAAGCAGCCGTCCGGCATCGGTCAGCGCCAGGCGGCGCGAGGTGCGGTTGAACAGCCGCGCCCCCAGCCTGGCCTCCAGCCGGCTGACGGCCTTGGACACGGTCGCCTTGGAAAGCCCCAGATCGCGTGCCGCGCCGGCGAAACTGCGGCTTTCGACCACTTTGGCGAACACCGCCAGGCCTTCGAAATCGGGCAGTTTGGCCATGTCACATCCGGAAACGGTGGGTTTCGACAGTTTCTATTTTTAATCCAATCGCGAGGCGATATCTACAACACTGCGAATAGCGAATAGCGAGTAGCGAATAGGGAAATGCGAACGTCCGATCCGTGCCCTGCTCGCTACTCGCTACTCGCCATTCGCTTACTCTGGAGAACGACATGATCGAGAAACGGCCTTTCAACAAACTCGGCGGCGCCAACCATGGCTGGCTCAACGCCAGGCACCACTTTTCCTTCGGTTCGTATTACGACCCCAAGAACATCGGCTGGGGCGACATCCGCGTCTGGAACGACGACGAGATTTCACCGAACACCGGCTTCCCGCCGCATCCCCATGCCGACATGGAAATCATCACCTATGTCCGCAAGGGCGCGGTGACCCACAAGGACAGCCTCGGCAACCAGGGCCGCACCGAGGCCGGCGATGTCCAGGTGATGAGCGCGGGCTCGGGCATTCGCCATGCCGAATACAATCTCGAGCCGGAGACCACGACGCTGTTCCAGATCTGGATCGAGCCGCGCAAATCCGGCGGCGCGCCCGCCTGGGGCGCCAAGCCGTTTCCCAAGGGCGACCGCTCGGGACGTTTCGTGACCCTGGCGAGCGGCTTCGACAACGACAATGACGCGCTGCCGATCCGCGCCGATGCCCGGGTGCTGGGCGCGACGCTGAAGGCCGGCGACACGGTCGAATACCGGCTCGGCGCCGCGCGCCACGGCTATCTCGTGCCGGCGATCGGCGCGGTCGAGATCGGCGGCATCCGCTTCGACGCCCGCGACGGCGCCGCGATCACGGACGTCGAGGTGCTGACGGTGAAGGCGCTGGAAGACAGCGAGCTGGTGCTGGTGGATGCGGCGTAGAATCGACCATCTCCTTGTGGGAAGGCCAAAATCTGCCATTAGCGGAAGGAGGCGCGGCACCTAAAACGCAAACAGGCTAATGCTTGGACGGCACTCGCCAGTGGTTTAAGTTAGGCTTTGCCTAATCGGGCATGGTCCCCCATAGATCGAAATTTGGGAAACATTGAGGAGAATATATGTCGTCGCCTTCTCCCAGCAGCTCGAAGACCCCATTGGACGCGGCGCAGAAAATCGTTGCCGAGTTGACCGGTATGACCCCCGACCACCAAGCGCTCGCGTTGAAATTTGCGATCGAAACGCTAGGTCTGCAATTGCCGGCCGCATTGCGGCCGGCAGTGGCATCGCCCGATCCCTCGCCACAGCCAACACCATCGCACACAGCAAGCAGCGCGGACCATTCAACTGACATTAAATCATTCACGGCGATGAAATCGCCGAAGAGCGACCGACAATTTGCCGCGGTTGTTGCCTACTTCTATCAATTCGAGGCAAAGGCAGACGACAGGAAGGAGGCGATTGATGCCGAAATAATGAAAGATGCAGCTCGCCTTGCCGGATGGCCCCAGGTTGCGCGTTGGAGAATGACCCTTACAAACGCGAAAAACGCGGGGTATTTGGATGCGGCGGGCAGTGGAAAATTTAAGCTAAGTTCTGTCGGCGAGAACTTGGTGGCTATTACTCTCCCCGGCAATGGGGCGCCGGGAAAAAGCAAAGGCAGCAGCGCAAACAAGAAGAAGAAAGCCTCTAAAAAAAGTATCAAGAAGAAGGGATGAGGCGCGTCTCCTTGTACCTAAAGGGGGTGCACGACCATGCCGACCGTTTACGAGGCAATTGATGCTGCGATTAATGTGGCCACCACAGCCCGGAAACGCGTAGCAAAAATAAGATCCAATCAAGTGCGCGGGGTGGATGAAATCGCGACGCTGAAGGCAACTGCCCAAACTTGGTTTCACACGCACAGGCCCGTTGTTATTACCGCTGCACCGAACGCAGATCTCGCGGCTGTAGATGCATGCTTTACAGTCGTGCTTGACGCAACCGCGAGATACGCAGCTAAGGCGACATACCTAGATGCTTTGAGAGACGCAAAGGCGGCCCTTATTGCGGTACGTACGGCGGCGCTCACCGCTCCTGTCGCGATACCGGCTGCAAACACCGACGATCTCGCGCCGGACTTCTCGCCCCTTGCTGGCAATCAGCAGATGCGGGATATCTTGACGCGCCGATGGAACGAATGTGCCAAATGCGTAAAAGCAGATGCGCACCTTGCAGCTATCGTAATGATGGGCGGGCTACTTGAAGCACTGTTCGTTGCGCGTGCTAACAAGATGTCGGACAAGACTCCGCTTACTTCGGCCACAAACGCGCCGAAGGACAAGGCCGCCGGCAAGACCACCAATTACCAGGACTGGATGTTGGATTCATATATCAAAGTAGGCTTCGAACTGAAATGGATCACCGAATCCGCGAAGGACGTAGCCGATAAACTGAAAGAATATCGAAACTTCATTCACCCGGCTAAGGAGCTGCGCTACGGCGTGACGCTCGGTCTCAACGATTCGTCGATGTTTTGGCAAGTTACAAAGGCGCTAGCCCGTCAATTGCTGCTGAGTGTCTAACGCAACGCGCGTTAAACCCGCGCGCCCGGCGCAAATCTTAGGCGGGGTATTCTCTCGTAGAATAGCCGAGGCGCTTGCGAAGGACCCCGCTTGAAGATTGGCGAGGCGTAACGAAGGCGCCGGGCGGATTGACTTGCGATAGGGCCCTTTACCCGCCAGCTTGTTCGCTGGCACAGTTGACCAGCGTCCCTCACCGCGGCCGGAACCGGCGCACCGCCAGGAACCCCGCGACGACGAAGGCGAGCAGGACGATGCCCTGCGTCGCGCCGAACACCGGTCCGGCCGGCGGCACGCCCGGCGCCAGCGCGTGCAGCGCCGCAATCTTCTGGAACGACTGCACGACGAGCACGAAGCAATTGGACCACAGCGCCGTCACCGCCGTCACGACGTAGATCCAGCGCCAGGCGCCGCGCAGCGCGAAGGCGTAACGCGCGGCGAGCGCGACGACCAGCAGCACGCTGAGAACGATGCCCAGCGTCACGGCGGGCGTCACCGGCTTCACCTGGATGACGAAGCCGGTCACGGCGGTCAGCACCGAGAACAGCAGGAACACCGCGCCGACGAGATCGGCGCGGCGGTTGCGCAGCATCGCCGCGAGCATCGCAAGGCCCGAGGCGATCGCCAGCAGCGTGATGGCGGTGTGAAAGGCGACGAACGGCGTCAATCCGAAGATCATGGCCCCTCCGGGATTTGAAATCAGGCGGCGATGCGCACGTCCATCGCCTCGAAACCCTTGACGAAATTGGAATTCATCCGCCTGGGCTCGCCCACCACCGCGATGCGCGGAAAGCGCTTGAGGATTTCTTCCCACATGATGCGCAGCTGCATCTCCGCCAGCCGCATGCCGACGCAGCGATGGATGCCGAAGCCGAACGAGACGTGCTGGCGCGGCCGCTCGCGGTCGATGACGAATTCGTCGGGCCGGTCGATGGCCTCTTCGTCGCGGTTGCCCGAGACGTACCACATGATGACCTTCTCGCCCCGCTTGATGTGCTTGCCGCCGAGCTCGATGTCCTCCAGCGCGGTGCGCCGCATATGCGCGACCGGGCTCTGCCAGCGGATGATCTCCGGCACCATGCTCTCGATCAGCGCCGGGTCGGCGCGCAATTTGTCGTACTGCGCGGGGTTCTCGTGCAGCGCCAGCAGGCCGCCGGTGATCGAATGGCGCGTCGTGTCGCTGCCGGCGACGATGAGCAGGACGATGTTGCCCAGATAGGCGTCCGGCGTCGCTTTGCAGGTCGCCGGGTTGTGGCACAGCATCGAGATCAGGTCGTGCTGCGGCGGCTTGGCCAGGCGCTCGTCCCACAGCGCGGTGAACTTGCTGAAGATCTGGAAGAATTCGACCTGGCGCTGCTCTTCGGTCTCGACGATGCCGCCGGGTCCCGGCTGCGTCAGGATCAGGTCGGAGGCCCGCGGCAGCAGGCGGCGGTGCTCGAACGGAAAATCGAACAGCGTCGCCAGCATCTGGCTGGTCAGCTCGACCGCGACCTTGTCGACGAAATCGAAGGTCTCGCCGCGCGGCAGCTCGTCGAGGATTTTCGCCGCCCGTTCGCGGATCAGCGGCTCGAGGACCTTCAGGCTCTCCGGCGCGAACATCGGTGCGATCACCTTGCGCTGCTGGTCGTGCGTCGGCGGATCGAGCGAGATGAAGCTGGTCTGTTCGCGCGGCTGCGGACCGTCGAAGATGGTGATGCCGCCCAGCTCGCTGTCCGACGAGAACACGCGATGATTGCTGTCGACCGCGATGATGTCGCGATGCCTGGTCACCGACCAAAAGGGCCCGAACGGGCTCTGCGCGGTGTAATGCACCGGGTCCTCGTGGCGCAGGCGCTCGAACCACGGCCACAGCGTGTCGCCGCGGAACAGTTCCGGGTCGCTGACCTGGAACTCGCCGAGCGGCGTGGCATAGGCTTTGGCGCGGGCCTCCTCGGCGCGGCGCTTGCGAACGTCCTGCATGGCAACACCCCTTGGCCTGCGCCATGAGACCAAGGCGGGGCGGCCGGCGCAATAGGCGTGGCGCTTGTGGGACAGGACGGCGCGCACGTAATAATGTGCGCTTCCGGCAAGGGCGACCTGGACGTGGCGAACACCTATCCCGACGATGTGGCGCTTCTCAAGCAGGAGCTGGCGCAGTTCCTGCTGGCGGAGATCACCTCCGTGCAGGGCGCCTCGACCTTCCGCCGCGAGGTCGGCGAGCAGGTCGCCGCCACCATCGACCAGATCCTCGACGCGCGGCTGAAGCCGGTGCTGGACCGGCTGGAGCGTCAGGCCGGCGAGCAGGCGCGCCAGACGGCCGCGACCCTGGACGACGCCCTGGCGCGCCTCAAAGCCGCGGCGCCCGCCGCCGACGCGCCCGCCTTCGACCGGCAATTGTCCGACGTCGCCGCCCAGCTCGAGGAATTGCGCCAGCGTCTCGGCCGCGTCGAGGATGCGGCCAGGCCGGCGCGTGGACCGGCCGCCAAGGCGCAGCCTATGCTCGCCGCCGGCCGCGCCGAGGCAAAGCTGGCCGACGAGCGCATCGCCGCGCCGCCTGCCGCCGGCGCGGCGCTGCCGCGCTGGCTGCTGCTGCTCCTCCTGCTGCTGGTCGCGCTCAGCGTGCTTGGTCTCGGCAATCTTTATTACGAGCGCTTGACGGCGCCGACGCCGGCGCAACCCGTGCCGGTTTCCCGGCCTGCGCCGCAGGCCGCAGCGCCGCCGTCGCTGCATAGCGATGCGCAGACCGCGCTGCCGCGCCAGGCGGAAGCCGTCTCAGTTCCGCCGCAAAACCCGGTCGCACTGCCGTCCGTGACCCCGACACCCGCACCGCCCGCGGCCGACCACGCCGTGCCCGCGGCCGACCACGCCATGTCTGTGGCACCCGCGCCGGCGGCCCAGCCGCGGCCGCGCTTTCCGGCCGACTTCGCCATCGAGCGCGGCTGGATGGCGGCGCAGCCTTACGCCGTCGAGCCGCGCCTGGCGCGCCGCGTCGGCTCGAACGATTCGCTGCCGACCTTGAAATCGATCGTCTGCGGCGGCGCGCCCAATTGCACCTCGGATGCGCTGATGGCCGACAGCGCCGGCGGCAAGCAGCTGATCGCGCTGCAGATGCTGATGGCGCAGATCGGCGACCGCTTCTGCACGCCGCGCCGTTCGCTCGCGGTCACCGGCCTGGTCTCGGCCGACGGTCTGGCGGGCCTCGCGGCGATCGCCAGATGCGCCGGCGGCGCGCCGTCGCGTTGTAGCGAGACCCAGAACCAGGTCTGTGCCCCCGATGCCGATGCCCTGCAGTCGGGCTCGCAGGCGGCGCGCGCCGCGCTGCTGCGCTGGGCGCTGTGGAAGACGGGTTCGACTTGAGCGCGGCTGAGCAGCCCCAACTGTCGGAGATCGAGGCGTCCTGGGTCGTGCTGGGACCGCGCAATGAGGGCAGCAACTACGCCATCCTGTCGCATTCGCCGCACGCCCCCATCGACAACGCGACGCGCGAGCTGCTCGACGATTACGCGCTGATGACGTTGGCGGCGGCGCCGCTCGACCGGCGCTATCTGAGTTTTTTCCCGCTCGGCGCCAGTGGGCTGTGGTTCCTGGCCTCGACCGCCCATGTCGGCGAGGCGCAGCGTGGCGCCATCCGCATCACCTGGGGCCTGTTGCTCGACGAGGTGCAGGTCTGGGCGGTGCGCTCGCATCTCTCCGCGCTCGCCGCCGTCTTTCCGCCGCCGCAGGCGCCCACCATCGCGCCCGATGCCCTCGTCTGGAAGATTCCGCCGCCGCAGCCGCGCGCCCCGTCGCATCTGCTGAACGAGATCGGCAACATCGTGCGCGACCGGCCGACCGCGCTGATGACGCCGTCGACGGTCTCGACCGAGGAAGCCGCGCTGCAGCTCTATGAGCGCGCCAGCCAGACCAATGCCCGCATCTCCTTCGTCACCCGGCCCGACCTTGAGGCGCGCGGCGGCATGGCCGCGGTGGAAAAGCCGTGGCTGATCGTGTTCACCGAGGACGACCCGCCCGTTCCGATGGCGCGCTTCGAGGGCTATCACCCGGTGCGCCTGACGCAGGAGCGCCACCTGGTCGGTGCGCCGCCCATCCCGGTCGGACGGCGCGAGTGGTTCGCGCTGCTCGATGCCGCGCATGCGCGCTATCCGCATCAGCACGAGCGCCTGCTGGAGATCGTCAACCTGCCGGTCAGCGCGGTCGAGGACGATCCGCAAGGCGTGATCGCGGCCAAGGTGCTCGGCCTGGCGCGCCGGCTGTTCAGCGACCGGCAGTCGGCGATGACGGCGCTCACCTGGCTCGCGGGCGGCGCCGCGGCGCTGAACGAGGAACACGCCCAGCTGACCGCGACGCACGCACTGCAGCGCGGCTTCGCCCAGGCCGTGCCGCATGCCGGCAAGGAGGCGTCGGAGTTCCTCGATCTTTATGTCAGCGACCTCGAATGGTTCCTCACCGTCCCGCGCCGCGAGGCGCCGCGCGATCCCTTCGCCGCGGAACTCGCGCTGGAGCGCGGCATCGTCTTCATGGTGAACGAAACCACAATGCTGAAGATCGCCGACGACGTGCTGCGCCGGCCCGAAAAGCTCAGCCTGTCGCTGCGCTGGGCCTCGCAGCAGCCGGGCGCCTTCCGCCTTCTGATGCAGGAACTCGCGGGCCGCCTCGCCAGGGGCCCGGCCGACCTCACCTTGGCGGAAAGTGGCCGGTTGATGCTCGAAAAATGGACACAATTGCGCGGCCATGATCGCCAGGTCGACGATGCGGTGGTGGCGCTGATCCGGCAATTGGCGCTGCAGCCCTATCATGGCGTGCTGGCCCGCTGCTTTCACGAGGGCCTGGGCCGGGCGTTGCTGGAATCTGGCGGGCGAGACAGGGTTCGTGCGATCATGAATGATGTCGCGAAGGAACTGCGCGGGCTGGGCACCGGCGTTCAACGAAGCGCCGATGCGCTGGCGGCGTCGCTGCTGCTGGCGGTGCATGTCACAAGGCTGTTTCGCTAGGCGCGCGCGAACAAGGGGCGGTCTCGATGGATGAACGTGGGGAACGGACGGGTCTTGCGGGCGGCGGCGCCGTGCCGCGCGCCGAAGACGTGTTCGGCAGCGCCCCCTCCTATCGCCGCGACACGGTTGCCGCGACCGCCGGCACGATGGACAGCGACGAGCAGCAGAACCTGCGCGACCTGTTGCAGCTCTCGCGGCAGTCGAACCGGCCGCCGATCATCCTGCTGTTCGGCTTTTCCTACAGCGGCAAGACGGCGCTGGCGCAGCGCCTCCAGGATATTTTCCAGAGCCGCGGCTACGGCATTTCGCCGGCCGTCGGTCCCAAAGCGCATGCCGAGCGCACCAGCAAGATCCAGCCCTACTGGTTCTCGCATCCGCGCCGGCCGAACGACGCCTTCATCCTCGTCGACCTGCCGGGCGAGCGTTTCAGCCGCGCCAAGGAAGCCAATTTCTCCGACGCGGTGGCCAAGGAGACGCTGTCGCTGATGGCGGCGGCCGACGCCTATCTGCTGCTGCTCGAGGCCGACAAGACCCTGTATCTCGACGAACTGCGCGGCCAGGGCGCCATCGGCGACCTGGAGACCAAGGACTACCAGGAAGTCGTCGCCACCATGGTGCAGCTCGCCAAGCTCGACTGGCAGCTGTCGCGCAAGCTCGGCCGTCACGGCGACATCGAGGGCGCCGCCAAGGCGATCGCCGAGATGAAGCCCGACGAGCGTTTCCGCGAGCTCTCGCGCGGCGCCCGCGCCAGCCGCAAGCCGGTGCTGCTCGGCCTTTCCATCGCCGACCGCCTGCACGGCAACATGGTCGAGCTGGAGCTCGATATCCTCAAGAAGCGCCTTGCGGCCCGCGGCGAGACCCGCGGCATCAGCGACGCCGAGCGCGCCACGGTGCACCAGATCGTGGCCAATTTCGACCGCGATCCGCTGCTGCTGATCAACATGCGCCAGCAGAAGCTGGTGGCGCAGGTGATGAGCAGCTTTCGCTATTTCCGCGCCGACTTCCTCACCAGCTTTGCCGGCCTGCCGGCCAATTTCACCGGCGCAGCCAGCATGACGCTCTATCCGCCGCGCGGCGTCGAGCAGAATTTCGATTGGCTGCGCGAGGCCGCGCGCCGCACCCGCGGCGGTCGCCTGCGCACCTTCGCGCGGCGCAGCCGCCTCCTGGCGCCGCTGACCCAGGCGCTCGACTGGCTGCCGTCCCTCAGCGAGACGATCTGGGCGCTATGGACGCGGGCCAGCTGGGACGAGGCGCTGCGCAATGCTCGCTGAAGCGGTCGACGAAGGCGTAAAGGCGCCGCCGCCGCAAGCGCCTGCAAAGCGCGCCGCGGCGCCGTCGCGCCCGGTGTTCGAGCGCCTGAAAGGCTGGCTGCTGTTCGCCGCCGTCGACGGACGCAGCGAACCGCGGGCTCGCGCCAATGCGCCGTTCGAACCGCGCAGCCGGCGCGGTTTCATCCTCGCCGCGCTGGCGCCGGGCCTTGTGCTGCTGCTCGCGGCCGGTGCTGTTCTCATACGTCCCCTGCCGGGCGACCCCGACACGCTCAGCGCCATCCCGATCGAGCCGCCGTCGCAGACGCCGGCCGAACGCAAGCTGATCCAGAACATCGCCGTGCTGCGCGAAGGCCTGTGGGAAGCCAAACTGGCGCCGTGGTCGAGCGTGCCTGCGCGCGGCCTGGCGCGCGTCAGCAATCCCGACGTGCATGCGGCGCTCGCAGCGCTGCTCGGCGAGATCGCGAGCTTCGCCGACGCCATCGAGGACCGCGCGCCGCCCGGCGTGCATCGCGACAAGGTCTTTCTCGGACAGATTGCCGATCTGCGCACGCGCCTCGCCGCGATCGACGCGCAATTGGGCGGCATGCGCAGCGTCACCGCCTACCACCTGGGCCTGCTCGCGTTGTGGGCCGGCGACGCGGCCGATGCCGAGCCGCAATTCGCCAGCGTGGTCGACATCGCGCGCAAGACCGAGCCGCTCGACGCCGGCGGGCGCCAGCGGCTGGATGGCATCGAGGCTTCGGCGACCTATGGGCTCGGCCTTGCCGAGGCGGCGCGCGGCGCCTGGGGCAAGGCGGTCGGCGATTTCGACGCGGCGCTCGCCGCGGCCTGCCGTGCCGCCGCCGACGGCAAGACCAATACCCAGGCGGATTTCGGATTTGCCCTCGGCGACGCCGATCTGGTGCCGCTCGATACGCGCAGCATCCGCAACGACCGGCTTGTCGCGCTGCTGCGCGCCCGCGGCGGCAATGACGAAGCGGCGCGCGTCGCGGTCACCAGCCCGACCTGCGCTGAGCTCCTGTCGCCGTCGGGCAGCGCGCCGCGCGGCGATGCCGATGCCGAGGCGCGCGCCCTGTTTCCGGCGCTGTCGGTCGCCGGCGATCCGACGCTGGCGGCCAATCTCGAGCTGCGCGCCGCGCTGATGGGCGACGGCGACGTGGTGCAGCGTCTGTCGTTCGATGGCGGCGATGCCGCGGCGGTGGCCGCGCAATCGCTGGCCCGCGCCATCGCCGGCCTCGAGCCGGCGGCCGATGCCGGCGGCGACGGCATCGACAGATCGGCCTTGGCCGATCTGCAGAAGATCAGCGTCTTGAAGGCACGGCTCGCGGCCCAGCTGCGCAGCGCCACCTTGTCCGAGCCCGAAAGCGATCCGGCCTGGAACTGGTCCGACCCCGCGCTGTTCGCGGCCTGGAAACGCGCCATCGCGGCCGACGTCGCGGCGGAGCTTCTGGCGCGCGCCCAAAGCGTGCAGGACGAAAATCCCGGCCTTGCCGCGGCGCTCTACGGCGTGGTGCGCGAGAACAGCTCCTGGTTGCCCGCCACGGCGGTGTTCGACGCCGCCTGGCGGCTGAACACCGGCACGTCGCTCGGCCTGGTTCTCTGGCTCGTCGCGATCGCCGCTGTCATGAGCGCCATCCTGTTCGCGCTGTTGCACCGTTGGCGTCAGACCTACCGCACGACGTTCGAATCCTATCATCACGCCGACCGCCTGCGCGCCCCGGAAGGATAGCGCGTGCTGGATTGGGCCGTTCCGGTATTGCTGCTTGCGCTTGTCTCGCTGCTGGCGGCTGCCGCGTTCTATCCCGACGGCGCGGGCAGGCCGCGCGCCGCACTGGTGCTCGCCGCCGCCGCGATCGCGCCTTTGCTGATCTGGTCGCAGCTGATGGCGGCCGAAGGCAGCGGCCGCTTCGGCGATCTGCGGCTGTCGCTGGTCTCGGTGCGGCTGGCGCCCGACGCCATCGACGGCGCCACCATCGGCGGCGACCGCACGCACGATGTCCTGCTGGTCGGCGATCTGCCGGCTGCGCTGGTCACGCTGCATCGCATCTCGGATCGCGAGGTCGGCTTGACGGTCGCCCGCCCGTTGCGCGGCGACGTCGCCGGCGCGGTGGCGTTCGAACCTGCCGAGCCCGATCTGTGGACACGCCTGACCGGCTCGGCCCCGCGCTTCGTCGGCGAGCGCATGGTGGTGCAGGGCGAGGCCTATTGTCCGCGTGGCTGCGCCGCGCCCTGTCATGTGCATCTTCCCGTCGACGGCGACCGGCTGGCGCTCGAAGGCGACGCCACGGCCGACCTCCCGCGCATGGAGACGCGCGGCCTCGGCGTTTCCTGGGGTCCGGCGCAGCGGATCTATCCCTTGCGGACGTTCGCGGCCGCCGGCGATTGCGCCGATGCCGTTCAGGGCAATAGCGGCAAGGGGCTGCCGGTCACCGCCTTCCTGTTCCGCCATGGCGGCTTCGACAACCGCCTCTACGGCCTGTTCCTCGACGGCGGCAACGACGGCGGTGCGGATGCCGTGCTGACGCGCGGCGGCCCGGCGCTGAAAATTCATCTCTATCGTGTCGACTACACCGCCGGCGGCTATGCCGAGGAGCACGACCGTCCGTCGCGCGTCGTCGAACGGCGCAGCCTCACCGCACAGCTGGCACAGACCGGAGAGCTGACGATCGCGTTCGACACGCCTGAGGATCTGCAGCTGCCGGCGCAAGCGATCGCCAACGTCGTCGCCGCCAAGCCGGGCGAGGACATCGTCCTGCCGATCGACAACGACCGCGGCGCCGGCCGTCCCTTCATCGGCGATTCCACGCTGCAATTCCGCTCGCTCGGCGGCCAGCTGGCGGAGACCGCGCTGGGGCGCGTGCTGCTGCATCCCGACCGCAGGAGCAAAGCGCTGACGCCGTATTTTTCCGTGGTCGGCGGCGGCGAGACCCGCAACGTGCCGTTCGGCGAGCACTTCACGCTGGGCAGTTCCTACAGCGCGCAGTTCGCACTGGAGCGCCTGGCGCGCGACAGCGGCGTGCTCGGCTTGGTCACCGGCGCCTTCCTGCTGCTCGCGGCGGCCGCTGCGACGGCGGCCACCTGGAACGCGCGGCGCAGCTCGCTGCCGGCCTTTGCGCTCCTCACGCTGACCGAGGCGCTGCTCGCCTTTCGCCTGCTGATCGCGATTTCGGGCGCCTATGTCGATGCCGGCGCGGCGCGCGGCGCCATCGTGCCGTCGGCGCTGTTCGCCTGGCTGGCGGTGCCGTTCCTCGTCGCCCATGTTGTGCCCGTCCGGCGCCCGTTCCTGGCCGGGCTGGCCTACACCGTGCTGCTCGGGATCGTCGCCCTGGTGGCGGCGCGAGATTTCGGTCTCGACAAGACGTCGCTGATCGTCGGCGCCCTGGTCGTGCTGGCGCTGGTCGCGGATGCGCTGACCCAGCCCGCGCTGCCGCAGGAGCTGCGCCGCGCCCTCGCCGCGCTCGCCGCGAAAATCGGGGCGGTCCTCGCCATGCCGATGCGCCGCCTGCGGGCGCAGATCTGGTATCCGGCCGATATCGGGCGGCCGCTGCTCGGCTTGGGCCTGCTGGTTACGCTGCGCCTGGCGCTGCTCCTGGTCGGCGTCAAGGAGGGCATCCCGCTGTTCGGCTTCCGCGTGGCGCTGAGCACGGTGTACCTGCCCCTGGCGCTGGTGCTGCTGGCGCGGCTGCTCGTCGTCTTGCGGGCCCAGACCGGCGATGCGCTGTGGCGTCCGCTGCTGTGGAGCGTGGCCACCGCCATCGTCTTCGCGACGCCGATCGCGGCGCGCGATACCGGCTTCATCATCTTCGGTCTCGGCACCGCGATTCTCGGCCTCGTCGCGCTGCTCGCCGCCCGCGCGCCCGGCGAGGAGCCCTGGCTGTGGCCGTCCGCGCTTCTCCTCTTGCCGCTGGGCTTCGTCCTGGTCTGCTATGTGCTGCTGCATTCCTTCATCGTCGACAGCGCCCTCGGCTTCGTCGTCTCCGGCCTCGCGGCGCTGGCCGCGGTGGCGATCGCCCTGGCGGCGATGCGCCAGGCGCAGCGTCTGGCGGCGCTCTGGCAATGGGCGCAGCTCGCCCTGCTCGGCGTCGCCGCGGCGCTGTTGCTGGTGCCGTTCGTGGCGCTCGCCGACCTCGTCGACGCCGCCTTCGTCGCCGGCGGCGCCGCCATCCTGTTCGTCGTGCTGTGGAAGCAGCCGGTCGCGGCCTGGGCGATTCCGGCGGCGTTCGCGCTGGCCCTGGGCCTGTCGTTCCAGCTGCCGGTGCTGCCGAGCGCGACCTTCGCCGGCGCCGGCCACGACCGCACGGCGGAGCGTGAACTCGAAGACCAGATGCACAAGACGCAGAACATCCTGCGCATCTGGTACAGCGTCCGCCCCGACGACGTCGGCGACTTCGCCACCTCCAGCGCGCAGAATCTCGGCGCCGCCATGGCGCATCTGCACGATTACGGCGCCTGCCCCGCCAGCCAGTGGCCCGGCTGCCTCAAAGGCCACGGCTATCTTGCCATCCCGCGGCCCACCGTGCTGGCGCCGTATCACCTGAACGACAATGTCACGGCGATCCACCTGATCGCGCCCTTCGGCCGGCTGGGCGCCGCGGCATTTCTCGCCCTCATCGCCGCCGCCGCGCTGGTCTACACCCGCCGGGCGGTGCGGGGCGGCGCGCGCTACGTCCTGCCGCCGCCGCTGGCGCTCGCCGGCATCGCCGCGCTGTGGACCATCTTCGGCGCCGCCCTCTACATGATCCTGGCCAATCTCGAAGTACTGCCGTTCACCGGCAAGAACGTCTACTTCCTGGCCGCCGCCTCGGGCAGCGATCTCATCGAAGGCGCGATCCTGGTGGCGCTCGCCCTGGCCGCAGCGGCCGGCGCGCCGGGCGCGACGCCGGAAGGGCCGCGCCCATGACGCTGCGCTTAAGGCCGCTCGCCATCGCCCTGGCCGTGATCGCGCCGCTCGCCTTCGTGCTGCTCGGCCCGTCGCGCGACCAGGGCTCCTACGTCTATTCCGCCCGCGGCTACACCAAGCTGATCGAAGACGTCTTCATCCCGGAGAATTTCCTCGAATACACCGCCGATTTCGACAGCGACGACCTGCCGATGGTGCGCCTCGCGCCCGAGGCCGAGCGCATCGAGGTGGTGCGCCGCTTCGCCGCCAACTCCTATCTGCGCGACGACATCCGCCGCAACGACGTCTGGGAGCTTCGGGGCGGGCACCTGCACATCAATCCGGACGCGCACAACATCGCGCTGCCGCTGTCGCTGCGCCCGGTATGGACCGGCAATCTGCTGTTCCATCGTGGCGGCGAATTGCGCGCCGTGCTCTCCGGTCCCAGCGAGACGACGCTGGTGCCGCTGACGCACAAGCTGGACGCCGACGATCCGCAGGTCGTCGTCCGCGATCCCTTCCGCGGCGGGCCGCCGCTCGGCAACGCGGTTCGCCTCGACTTCGATTACGGCGGCGCCGCCGGCGGCGTGGCGCGCGTCTTCCTGCTCGGCGAGGACATGTGGGTGCGCAGCGAAGGCAACCCGCAGGCCAATCTCTTCGTCGACGGCAAGCTGATGCCGGCCGGCTCCTACCGCCGCCTGCCGCCCGGCGCGGAATTGCAGTTTCAGACCGGAAACCTCAGCAAGTTCTATTTCAGCCGCGGCGTCACCGGCGCCAACGTCTTCATCTCGCACTACCAGCCGCTGGCGGGGCGCATCCGCATCCCGCTGCTCGAATGGTTCGCGCTGCGCTTCGAGACCGAGATGGACCGCCTGGTGCAGCAGAACGGCGAGCAGCCCGATCTGAGCCTCTCGGCGCGGGCCCGCAACCGCGCCGTGCTGGACGGCAACGTCACCACCTCGCTCGACGCCGATCTGCAGATCGCGGTGCAGCGCAGGCTGGAGGAGTTCGTCGCGCCGGGCCTGCGCCATGAGGGCGGCCGCGGCTTTCCGGCGGCCGTCACGGTGATGGACGCCAAGACCGGCCAGCTCCTGGCGCTGGCGTCCTATCCGGCCACGGCGGCGCAGGGCGCCGGCACGCGCCGCGCCTGGGAGGCGAACCAGAACTTCGTCAATCTCGCCATCGGCTCGGCCGCCAAGCCGCTCCTGGCGTCGGCGATCCTGGAGATCTGGCCGGAGCTTTCGACGCTGGCGATTCCCGGCTACGCCTCCGGCGAGCACGACAACCTCCTGGGCCTGCACATCGCGCCGGCGCTGAACGAGGAAGGCTCCTACGGCGATCTCAGCTGGGTGACGTTCGACGACTTCCTGCAGCGTTCGTCGAACATCTACGCCGCCACGCTGATGATGCTGGCGACCTCGCTCGATCCCCTCAAGCAGGACATGAGCAAGCCGTCGACGCCCTATCGCCTGCTCGGCGCCACGCGCGGCCACCTGCCGACGCTGCAGATCGCGCAAGGCAACGTGCTCGACACCATCTCGTGCTGCGTGCGCTGGCCCGACGAGCTGGCACGGCTCTACGGCATCCAGGTCGAGGACATCGAACGCCAGGGCGAGGCGACGATTTTCGACGATGAGCGCTATGACAAGGCGCTGTGGCGGCCGTTGCTGGCGGCGCTTCCCGACGCGCGTTTCCTGCACCAGGACGACCTCAATTCGGTGTCGCCGGCGCGCGTCAACCTGCAGCTCAACAATGTGCGCAATTTCCGCACCGAATATCTGACGCTGATCCTGGGGGCGAGCACCTCGCGCTGGACCAACGTCAAGCTGGCGGAGGCCTATGCCCGCCTCGTCACCGGCCGCCGCGTCGAGGCAAGGCTGACCGAGACCGGCCCCGCACCGCCGCCGATGCTGGGCTGCAACGCCGGGCGCGATCCGGACGGCCTGTTCTGCCCGCGGTCGCGCGACGCGGTGCTGCACGCCATGTCGCTGGTCGCGGTGGATTCCGGCACCGCCGCCGGCCAGGTGGCCGCCAAGCTGGCGCCGCTGGTCGCCGAGGCGGCGCGGCGCGGCGAAGTGCTCGGCTTCTATTCCAAGACCGGCACGCCCAAGATCCCCGATGCCGTCAACACGCCCGAAGCGCTCGCTGTGCGGCAGCTGGGCCGCGACGGCGTCCTCAGGCTCGACGGCCATGGCCACATGGTCGCGGCAATCGGCCAAAGCACCTATCCGTTGCAGAAAGCCGCCGACAGCGCCGCCGCCCTCGCGGCGGTGGAGGCCGACAGCGCCACCTTCCAGTCCATCGGCCGCAACCGCGCCCTGCTGCGCAGGGTCCTGGCGCGGGCGCTGGCCTTCAACCGCGTGCGCAACGCCTCGCAAGGCGCGCAGCTGTTCCGCATCACGGGTCGCAAGGTCGTCGGCGTGCCGGTGGGCGAGGGCAAGCTGCACGAGGGCCGCGTCTATGCGTTCGTGATCGGGGTCTATCCGGCCTCGGCCCTCAGGAACGCGCGCACGCACGAAGTCGACACGACGCAAACGCCGCTCCGCGCCTTATCGGTCGCCATCAACATCCAGGACAATTGGGTCGGCGATCATCCGCATCTGGGCGCCATGTTCGGCGGTCAGCTGCTGGAGGTGTTGGCGCCGCTGCTGTTTCCGCAAGGTGAGCGATGAAGGATCTCAGCGACCGGTTCGCAAAAAATGAAGGCGAGAACCGGCCCGCGGCGCGGCCCGATGCGCTGGCGCGGCTGCATCAGCCGTCGCCGGACGATGGGGCGCCCGAGGCGCCTTCGGTGCGCCGCTGGTTCGGGACGCTCAGCGGGCGCAGCGACCTGGCCGCGGCGCTCTGCGCGGCGCTGGCCGCGGCGCTGGTGCTGTGGCCGTTGGCCCATCCGCCGGCCCTGGCCTTGCCCGCGATCGCCGAGAGCGGCGGCGAAGTCGCGACCCTGACGGTGCAGCCGCTGTCCGAGAACGGCGTCGCCACGGCGCCCGACTGGTACGGCCTGTTCAACGCCTATCAGCTCGAGACGTCGCTGCGCGACATTTCCATCCGCTGCAATTACGGCCTGCCGGTGGATGCCAGGGTGGACCGCTACCTGCACGCCCGCCTTCCCGCCGGCACGGCGATCCAGGTCTTCCTGGCCGATCCCGGAAAGTGCCCGAAGCTTTAGGGCGGGATTGGTTTGAATGGAATCCCAAACACCGTCATGGGCGGACTTGATCCGCCCATCCATCGCGCCCGCGTCTGCGGGCGCACAAGAGTCTTTTCGGCGCGCCAATGCGCGCCGGATGGATGGCCGGCTCGAGGCCGGCCATGACGAAATTGGTGGCGGGGAGTAATCTCAAACCAAATCCGCTTCAGCCGTTCCAGGTCGAAGCGACGTGCTCGGGATCTTCCTGGGCGGTGCGCTCATGCATCAGGAAGCTGTAATAGCCGCAATGGTTGTCGCCGGGATAGGAGCGGCAGATCTCGGGCCGCGCGGTGTAGATCGTGCAGCGGCGCTTGTCGGTGTCGAAGAAGCGGCAGATCATTCCGAAATGCTCGTCGGCCTTGCGCCGCATGGCGAATTGCTCGTCGCCGTCGACCTTGGTGAACTTCTTGCGCGCCGCGGTGAACGACAGGCCGAAATGCTTGGCCAGCCGCTTCACGTCCCGCGGGTTGAGCGGAATGATGGGATAGGAGCAGCAATAGCCGGGGCACTTCGCGCAATTGTAAGCCATGAATCGCCGATCGAGAGCCTCGTCATCGCATAACGATTTGCGCGCGCCGATGCAAAGCCTTCCGTTCGCGGCGGCGTCGCAGGGCTAAAGCGCAATCCGGCGGTTTTGCGCCGAATTGCGCGGTCATCGGAGAATCTGGAGCCTGCTCGGATTTAATTTGACCGGATCGTGCTCTAGACTCGCGCCATGACCGACTTCACGTTCATCGACCTGCCCGACATCCGTCTGCGCGCCGCCATCGCTGGGAAGGGCCCGCTGGTCGTGATGGTGCACGGCTTTCCCGAATCGTGGTTCTCCTGGCGGCATCAGATGGCGCCCATCGCCGCCGCCGGCTTCACCGCCTGCGCCATCGACGTGCGCGGCTATGGCGGTTCGGACCGTCCGTCCGAGGTCGCCGATTATGCGATGGAGCGCATGGTCGCCGATGTCGGCGGCGTGATCGAGAAATTGAGCCCGCGGGCGCCCGCGATCGTGCTGGGCCACGATTGGGGCGCGCCGATCGTCTGGAACACGGCGTTGATCCGGCCCGACCGCGTGCGCGCCGTCGGCGCCCTGTCCGTGCCCTATCTGGGACCGCCGGAGCGCCCGTTCAGCGCGATCTTCGACGAAATCTTCACCCGTCGCGGCAAGTTCTTCTACCAGGCGTATTTCCAAAAGCCGCGTCTGCCGGAAGCCGAGGCCGAAGCGGACCCGCGCGGCTTCCTGCGCAAATTCTACTACGCCCTGTCGGGCGATGCGCCGGACGGCACCTGGCCGACCGACAAGACCTCCGACATGGCATTGCTCGATGGCCTGACCGATCCGGCCGCCTTTCCCGCCTGGCTGACGCCGGCCGAGCTCGACTACTATGTCGGCGAATTCAGCCGCTCGGGATTTTTCGGGCCGATCAGCCGCTACCGCAATCACGAGCGCGACTTCGACTATCTGCGCCGCTATGCCGAGCGCAAAATCGAGCAGCCGGCCTTCTTCGTCAGCGGCACGCGCGATCTCGCCTTCAACATGTTCCGCGGCGCCGATCCCATCGCGCTGATGCGCCGGCACGTCCCCGACCTGCGCGTCGCCGACGTGCTGGAAGGCTGCGGCCACTGGACCCAGCAGGAACGCCCGGCCGAGGTGAACGCGCGGCTGATCCCGTGGCTGAAGGGGCTGTGACGGCGCCCTCTCTGACAAGTTGTCATAAAATATTTTTGCAACCTGTACTTGAAACCCCGTTTTTGGACCCTATTTGTTCCTGGAAAAACACGGGAACAGTCATGCTCGAGCGAACCTGACGTGGGCCTTACAAACAGGACCTTCGGCGCGGGTCACGCGCGCCGCGCCGGGCGGGTCGGCAGACAACCGCACTGCCCGGATAAGGACCGAGGAGTCGCAGTGAAAGTGCTTGTTGGTCGGGTCTTGAAGGGGCTGGCCACGGGCCGCCCAGTAGCTCGGCAACAAGAAGGGGCGGACGCGCCCCTTTTTGTTAGGTCGTCAGGCGATCTCTTCGGCGAATTTATAGGCGCCGTTCAGCCACGCCACGATCTCGCGCGCCGCGTCGTGATCGATGGCGCCGTAGCGCTGGCGCAGGCGGTCCTTGGTCTTCTCGGCCAGGCGCTCCAGCCCGACATCCTGCAAGAACAGGATGTCGTTGCGCAGGGTCTGGGCGAAGGCGGGGCCCAGCAGAGTCTGCGCGGCGTTCTCGAAAGCGCGGCCATATTCATACCGGTCGCCGAGGCGATAGCTTTCGGCGAGCGTCATGGCCGGAAGGCAGGACAGCATCGGCTGCAGCGCCGGATTGACGCTGTGCGCCGCGAGATGGCAGGCCAGGCTGGCGGGCCGGCCGGTGAAGGCGCGCAGATGCAGATATTGCGACATGCGCTGGCCGTCATTGACCGGGTAATTGTCCCACAGGAACGGCTTGCGGCCGAGCTGTCCCGTCACGCGCGCCAGGTGACCCGGCGAATATTCCCGCGAGCACACTTCCTCGCCGGTCCAGAAGATCTCGATGGCTTTGTCCAGCAGGCGGCCGAAATCTTCGAGGTAGTTCTCAGGACGCTGGCCGAAGAAGCGGTCGAGCACCGGATCGTCGCTGTAGTAGCTGGGACAGACGATCAGGCGCGTCGCCTTGGTGCGCGCCTGCACCCAATGCATGATCTCGACCTGCGTCCTGGCGAGATCGGGCAGGTCGCCGCGCATGTCGTCGAACAGGATGGCGAGGTCGTCGATGCCCCAGGCGTCGAACTCGGCGAGCTTGCGCCCAAGGTCGGCCTGCGCCGCGGCGTGGAAATCGCGGTAGAGCTCGAACGGGCTGAGGCCGACGCCGAAGCGTACGCCCAACGCCCGGCAGCGCGCCGACAGGGCGCGCAACGCGTCCGCGGTTTCGGCCGGATGCGGCTCGCGCCAGCGCTTGCGCAAAAAAGCGTCGGCTTTGGGCGCATAGAGGAAGAAGCCGTAGCCATGCGGCTTCAGGGTGGCGATCGTGCGTTCGCGCGCCGCCCAGCTCCACGGCGCGCCGTAATAGCCTTCGATCAGGCCCAGTTCGACGGTCATGGCGTTCCCTCGATGGCGCTTCGCGCGTCCGCGGCAAGGTAGAGCAGCCCTGCGAGCGCCGAAAGATCGAGGGCGTAAAGATAGCGGTAGTCGCAGGCGATGGAGATCGCGAAAAAGCTGAGCGTGAAAGCGAAGGCGCCGGCCAGCATCGCCGCCAGCGCGATGTCGGCGGGGCGGCGGCGGCGCAGCAGCAGCCAGAGACACAGCGCGGCAATCGCCGCGAACGGCGCATGCGAAAGAACCGGCGTGCCGAGGAAGGCCTTGCCATAGCGATCGAGCGCCCTGTCGCGGCCGTCCCGCCGGGGCAACAGTCCGAGCTCTTTCATCTGCAACGCGGGGCCTTCGACGCCGGTGAAGATCGGCCGGCAGGCGACGATATCGGGCGTGAACAGGACCCAGCCGAACGCTGCGGCTCGGACGTTCAGGTACAACCAGGTGTGATCCAGGATCAGCGCGCGCCAATCCGCCGCCAGGGCGTCGCCGTCGGCGTTGTCGAGCGCGGCCTGCAGCGCCGGCGAAGCGCTCAGCGGGTCGTTGCGCACCGGCGTATATAGCCGCGCCCCGTCGCCGCGGATGGCGCGTTCCAGGTCCGGATCGTCATCGGCGAGGCGGTCGAGCGGCAAGGACGGCTCGCGCGCCACGGCGCCGGCAAGGTCGTAGACCTGCAGCAGTCGCAGCTGTCCGGCCGGTCCGGAGTCGCCGTTGCTGCGCAGATTCAGAAGGGCACTGCTGGTCGCGACGAACGCCAGCAGCGCGGCCAGCGCCAAGGCCCCCAGCAGGGCGGCACGGCGGACCGCCATGCCGTTACGGGCTGCGGCCCAGCCCAACGCTGCGGCGGCAAACGGCAGCAGCACGGCGCCGTTCTGCCGTGTCAGCGCCGCCAAGGCCAGCAAAAGGAAACTCGCCGCCAGCCAGAGGGATCGGTTTCGCACCTCCGGCCAGCGCGCCGCGCCATAGGCGAGGCAGGTGAAGCCCGCCACCAGAGCGTCCGCGAACAGCACATCCTTCCAGACGAGCCCCTGGTAAAGCAGGAGCTGCGGTGACAGAACGATCGCGACCGCCGTTCCGCCCGCGATCCAGGGCGTGCGGCACGGCCTCAGCAGGACAAGCAGAACCAATGCGCCGAAGGCCAGGCAGGTCTCGAAGGCGACGAAAAGACCGGCGCCGGGCATAACGGCATCGCCCAACCCGAGCAGCCAGGCCATCACCGGCGGATGCCAGGTATTGTAGAGCGCCGTACGGCCCTGAAGCAGCTGCAGGATGGAGTCGTAGGACAGGTGTCCGGGCCAGTTGCTCGCCAGCGTCGCGATCCATCCGGCCAGGATGACCGCGATCGCAACACGGCGCGCTGCTGCCTCGTTCGACGTGTCGTTCATGGCGTCTTTTTTGCCATGCCCGGCGTAATTCCGCTAAATTGAATTTGCGCGCCGCGTCGCAGCGCTGGCGCCTGGAGCATGGAATGACGAGCGACGATCTGGCGACTTGCGCCGCAATGCGGCTGCGCGGGCTGCCCTAGGCCATGGCGAACAATCCGATATTCTTCGATGCCACGGGTCGGCGCGCGATCGGCGCCTCGATCGTCGGCTGGACCGCGGCGGTGATCAGCCTGGCGCTGGGCGCGGCTTTCGTCGTCAGTCTGCTGAACGTCCCGACCGGCGCGCGGCTGCATTTGCCCGGTCACCTGACCGCGATCAACATCCCGTACCTGGAAAAGAAAGCCCAGGCGCCTGGCCTGGTGCGTGCGGCGGCACGGCTGGCGACCGAGGCGCGCAACCGGCGCGAAGAACTCGCGCGCACGCGCCGCGAACGCAACGAGCGCGGCCTGCGCACGCGGCCTCTGGCGTCCATCCTGAAGCCTTTGCCGAACCGGCCGCTGACCATTGCCTTCTACCCCAATTGGGGGCCCAACGGCGAAAGATCGGCGTATCCGGCGCTGATGAACGCCTTGCCCAAACTCGATTGGCTGATGCCGACCTGGTTCGCGCTGCAAGGACCAGATCTCAGTCTCGTCAACGCGCTCGACCCGCGTCTGCTGGCCGAATTGCGCGCCAAGCGTGCAAATCTGGCCATCTTGCCGACGCTGCAAAATTCGACGCAGGGCAAATGGGATGGCGCGGGTCTCGCCAAACTGCTGGCCGACAAGGCGCGCACGGCTGCGCTCGTGAAACAGATCGCCGCCATCGTCGGCGACAACAAGCTGCAGGGCATCACCGTCGACTTCGAGGAGATTCCCGACAATGCCCATGGCGACGTGGAGAATTTCCTGAAGCAGCTGTCCGCGGCGTTTCTGCCGCATGGCTGGATCGTCGTTCTGGCGGTTTCGTTCGACGACGACGATCTGCCTTACGCGGCCTATGCGCGAATTGTCGATTACATGCTGCTGATGGCTTACGATCAGCATGACGATACCGGGGAAGCCGGCAGCATTGCCGCTCAGGATTGGTTCGAGACCACGCTGGACAAGCGCATGCGGACGCTGGCGCCCAGCCGCACGATCGTCTCTGTCGGCAGCTATGGCTACGACTGGAACGGCGGTCATGGCGACGATTTGTCGTTCGAGGATGCCGTCGTCGCGGCGCACGATTCCGAGGCGACGATCGATTTCGACGACGCTACCAACAACCCGCATTTCTCCTATGTCGAAGACGATCAGACCAAGCACGATGTCTGGTTCCTGGACGCGGCGACGGCCTTCAATCAGATCCACGCCTCGGACATCTATCGGCCGGCGGGCTATGCCCTCTGGAAGCTGGGAAGCGAAGACCCGTCCATCTGGGACGTGCTGGGGCGGGGCTATGGCGCCGCCGTGCCGCAGGGGTTGCGCGATATTCCGATCAGCGGCGATATCGATTACGAAGGTCAGGGCGAATTCCTGCGCGTCGAGGCCGACCCTTCCTCCGGGGCCCGGACGCTCGAAGTCAACCCGAATTCGGGCGATATCGACGACGAAAACTACACAAGGTTGCCGACGAACTATGTCATCCATCAATTTGGATACGTTCCGGGCAAGCTCGCGCTGACCTTCGACGACGGGCCGGATCCGGAATGGACGCCGCAGATCCTGGACATCCTGAAAGCGAAACACATTCACGCCACGTTTTTCGTCATCGGCGGCAATGCGGAGGCCAATCCCGATCTGATCCAGCGAATCGTCGCCGAGGGCCATGAGCTGGGCAATCACACCTATACGCATCCCAATCTCGCCGATACGCCGACCCAGGCCGTGGCATTGGAGCTGAACGCGACGCAGCGCCTGATCCAGGCGCTGACGGGCCGGTCTCTGGTCCTCTTCCGGCCGCCTTATCTAGGCGACGCGGAGCCTGGCGACACCAGCGACATCATTCCGGTCGAGATCGCGCAAGGCCTGGGTTACATCACCGTCGGCGAACATATCGATCCCATAGACTGGGCGCTGCCCGGCACCGACACGATCGTGGCGCGCGTGCTCAGCGGCGTGGAGCATCCTCCGACGCAGGATGCGCGGGGAAGTGCGGTTCTGCTGCACGATGCCGGCGGCGACCGCTCGCAGACTGTCGCCGCGCTTCCCGTGCTGATCGATAAACTGCGCGCCCGCGGCTTTCAGTTCGTCCCAGCCTCCACGCTGATCGGCTTCTCGCGCGACCAAGCGATGCCGCCATTGTCGCCGACCATGGCGTTGCTGACCGACCGCGTCGTGTTCCTGACGGTCAGTTGGGCGGGACGCTTACTCTACTACGCATTCCTGACCGCCATCTGGCTAGGCGTGTCGCGCCTGTTCTTTCTGGCGGGGCTCAGCTTGTGGAATTTGCGGCGCGACAAGGCCGCGGCCGCGCCGCCGCCCACGCAGACGCTGTTCGTTTCGGTTCTCGTGCCGGCCTACAACGAAGAAAAGGTGATCGCGAAGACGGTCGATCGCATCCTGGAAAGCGACACGAAGGACCTGGAAGTCATCGTTGTCGACGACGGTTCGCAGGACAATACCTCCGAGGTGCTGCGCGCCGCTTTCGGGACCAACGAACGCGTCACGCTGATTCGCGTACCCAATGGCGGCAAGGCGGCGGCGCTGAACGTCGCCTTGGGGCACGCCAAGGGCGACATCCTCGTGGCGCTGGACGCCGATACGCAATTCCAGCGCGATACGATACCGCGCCTGGTGCGCTGGTTCATCGACCCCGAAATCGGTGCCGTTGCGGGCAATGCCAAGGTCGGCAACCGCACCAACATGATCACCCGCTGGCAGGCGCTCGAATATATCGTGGCGCAGAATCTCGAGCGCCGCGCGCTCGCCGCGCTCGGCACGCTCACCGTGATTCCCGGGGCCGTCGGCGCCTGGCGAAAATCGGCGCTGCAGGCGATGGGGGGATTCCATTCCGACACCTTGGCCGAGGATCAGGATCTCACGATCGGCATCCAGGTGAAAGGCTATCGCGTGCGCTTCGACAGCTCGGCCGTCGCATGGACGGAGGCTCCGGCGACGTTCAGCGGCCTCGCCAAGCAGCGCTTCCGCTGGGCCTTCGGCACGCTGCAATGCTTGTGGAAATACCGCGAATTGACGTTCAACCCGCGTTACGGCGCGCTCGGCATGATCGCGTTGCCGCAAGTCTGGCTGTTCCAGATCGCGCTCACGGCCCTCGCACCGCTCGCGGACCTGCTGCTGATCTGGCAGCTCATCAGCCAGTGGATCGCTTATTCGCAACACGGTGCGGAATTCAGCAATACCGATCTCATTACGGTCGGCATCTATTATGCGGTGTTCATTGTCGTCGATCTGCTGGCCGCGACAGACGGCTTCCTGATGGAGCGTGGCGAGGATTGGAGCTTGCTCTGGTGGCTGCCGCTGCAGCGCTTCGGGTATCGACAGCTGATGTACTATGTCGTTGTCAGATCGATCTCGGCCGCCATTCGCGGCGCGGTCGTGGGCTGGGGCAAGCAGGAGCGGACAGGAACCGTCAAGGCGCACAGCTAGCGCGGCACGAAAAAGACTCGCTCGTCGTCACTGCGCACTATTTTATAGCTTTGCACGACCGCATCGCGGATTTTCTGCGTCAGCGGGAACGGCGTGACCTGCTCCAGCTCGATGGCGGCGAAGTGCCGCGCCGCGATCGACCGTGCCAACGGCATGTCGTCTCGCGCGCCCGTCAAATAAGCCTGCTCCATGTTGAAGACATCGACGTCCGCCGGTTTGCCGGCCCAGTAACAGAGCGACAGCATCTCGCACAGAGCCGGTCCGTGCGCCGCGCGCAGCAGGGCGATTTCGCCTGCCGCCGCTCTTCGCTCGGTGGCCATCGGTTGAAACCAGAAGTCGGGATCACGCCAATCGGCGTCCAGGGTCCAAAGGCCGATGACGAGCGGGACAGCATAGAGGAGGCCAGCGGCGTTCACCCAAAGGCTGCTGGCAAGCCGGTTCATCAGCACACCGGCGGCGAGCGCGAGAGCTATGTCGGCGTCGAATAGTGCGTTGGCATCGACTCCGGCGCCGCCCAGGAAGAATGCGCCGGCCGCGACAGCAGCGGTGGCGTAGACCGTGCAAAGGACGGCGTGGCGGTCACGGCGCGCAATGGCCATGAGGGCGGCTGCTCCGGCCAGAGGAACCGCGCCCCATGGCAGCCATTGCAGAAGTCCGCTCGTGACATTGGCGAGCGCATAGGTGCGGGCCGAAGCGATCCGGTCGAACAAACCGATGCCGAACGCCTGCTTGAACAAGCCAAGGCCGATCAAAAGAAAGATCAATCCGCTGACGACGAAGGTGATCGCATGCCGGCGGTCGGCCAGCGCCAGCCACAGCGCCAGGGCTGCCGGCAGGACGATCAGATTGTGCTTGACGAAAAATGCCAGCGTGAAGAGCAGCGCGGCGGCGACCATCGTTCGCGAGGTCCGCGGCTCGTGCAACGTCAGGACGAGGCCGCCGATCGCGATGGCGTGACCCAGCAGTTGTGGATCGTCCATGCCGGCATAGTCGCTGGTCAGCATCAGCCCGGCTGTGAAAAAGAGCGCCGCGAACAGCGCTTCGAGCCGGTTGCAGCCCATCTGGCGTGCGGCGGTTTCGATGCCGAGTGCCACGGCGAACAGCGCAAACAGCGCCACGACGCGCCCGGCAACGATCGCGTCGCCCGTGATCTTGGCGATGGCGCCGACCAGGTAGAATGACAGCGGCGGATAGTTGTTGATCATCAGGCTGTGCGCCGGCGGATAGGGCGAGCCGGTCGTCAAGGCCGCTTGCGCGAAATAGGCATTCCAACCCTCATTGGGGTCGAACGGCACTTGCAGGCCGATAACACAGGCCACGTGCATCACGCCAAGCAGACAGCCGATGGCCAGCGCCGCCGTCACCAAGCGAAACGCGAGGCGATCCGCCGTCATGGTTTCGCGCACCGGGAGTCCGGCACGATGTCGTAGAGCGCGTAGAAGCCGCCCTCGTGTCGCAGACGCAGCATGGCGGGCACGGGCGTGTGCGGTCCGGCGCCGCGGATCACGACCGCCTGGTCGAAGTGGCATTGAAAGCGCAGCAGATAGGGATAGATGTCGCGATAATCCTGGTCGACATTGACGCGCGATGCCGCGAGGTCGTCGAGTTCGTCGACGTCGGGCGGCGAACCTTGCCGGGCATTGGTTGCCGCGATGTGCTCGAACGGCGGGCGGAGGTGCACGACGTGCTGGCCGGCCGTGGTGAACATGAGCGGCGTGAAGACATTGCGGTCGATGATGGCGTATTCGGCGATGTGCCAATAGGGCTGATCCGGTGCCAGTCCCAGAGAGTCGCCGTCGAGCACCGTCAGCAATCGGCCGCCCGGCATGACGTCGGACGCGTGGGCGCGAAATTCGACAAATTGCGCGTCATAGGTCCGCCAGGTTTGCGTTAGCAGGGCGGCGCCGGCGCCGAAAAGCAGCAAGACAACAGCCGCGCCAACGACAAGCGCGCGCGGGGGCAACTGCCATTCGACGGATGAGAAGGCGAGCGCGCCCAGAACCGCCGGCAGCCGCATATGCACGCCCCAGCCGCCCAGTGCCCATTCCGGCATGAGCAGTGCGCCCAGCGTGAACAGGACGAGCGTGACCCGCATGCGAGGATGAATGGTCATGCGACGCGTCAAGCGGCCGGCAACGAACAGTACGATCAACGCAGCCGTGACGAGGAGAGCGGGCTTGTCGAAGCCGATCTGGATCGCCGCCGCGAACCGGTCCTGCATCGTACCGGCGAGATCGAATTCCAACGATGTGCTGCCGGCACCGCTGGGCTTGAGCACCAGGAACGCGATCGCCGCCGGCAGGCAGATCGCTACGAGCGATAAAAGGCGCCCGGCGATCTGACGCGGTCTGATGGGGCGTTGCGCGAGCAGATTGGAAATTTCGAAGCCACCGATGGCCAGCAACAGAACCGCCAGCGCGAACAGATGGCTGAAATAGATCAACGTGAAGGCAATGGCGAAGCCGATCTGGTGGAGGATCGTTCGGCGCCCATCGCTCGCGATCCAGGCCGCGAAGACCAGGAAAGCCAGACCCACCGCAAATGTATAGTTGAAGAAGCCCCACATGAAATTGGCGTTGTAGGCGAAGAAGGCGGGCAGCAAGGCGCCGGCCCCGACCCTGCCGAACAGGGCGCGCTGGATCGCCACCGGCCCCAGCACCCAGAGCGCAATCGTCGTGGTGAGGAGCAGCCGCGTCGCCAACGCGAGCGGCATCAGATGGCCAAGCAGTGGCACGAGAAATTCGAAAGCCAGGTTCGGCAAAGCGGCCCAGGCGACGGTGTAATAGCGCGAGGTCTGGCCGGCGATCAGGGCGAAGCTCGCCAGATGCGCCGGATAATCGGGCATGGCGGGGGCGGCGACGCACCAAAGCGGAATCGCCAGCACGAGGGCGGCAAACGCGGACCCGATAAGCGGCCATTCGAGGCCGCGGAAACTTGGCATGGCAGAAGCTGGTGTGTTCCCCGAAGGAGGATATAGCGCCGTGTCGTGGGGCTACGCCAGCATCCTCAGTGCCAGGTTCGCAAGCCGCGCTTGGGACAAAGCGGCTCCAATGGGCAGGACCGGCACTGTGTTCGCCAGAACTCGCAGAGTTCTTGTCCCAGTTGCTTCAACAGCCAATGGAATTCGTAAAGCTCCGCTGCCGGCCAACCGGCGAGCGACGGCATGAGCAGGTCGTAAGCGGTCTCGGCGGTCTTCGCGCGGGGCGGAAGGAATCCGAGCCGGACCAAGACACGCAGGACATGTGTGTCGATGACAAAAGCGGGTTTGCGCAATGTGCTGAAATTGAGGACGGCAGCGGCGATCTTCCGCCCCACGCCGTGGAAGGACTCGAGGTAGCGTAGCGCGTCAGCGACGCTCCAATCCTGCAGGAATTCGAGCGAGAAGTCTCCGGAAAGCGCCTTCAGGCGCCGCAAGGCGAAAACCATGTCCACGGCCTTTTTGTCGGCGAATTCGACCCCGGCGATCAGAGCTTCGACATCGTTCGGCGTTGCTTCGGCCAGCACCGCCGCACTGCCGTACTGGCGCCGCAACCGTACGAAGGCCGCGGTTGCGATTTCGTCGCGCGTGCGGCTCCCCAGAAAGGCCCGGATCAGCCGATCCGTGGGATTGAACAGTCCTTCATAGGGCACGGGCTCGTACAGGCGCAGCAATCGGTTGCGGGCGGACAACAGGGTTTCGGTTTGGCCAAAATCGAGCGCGATTTGCATAGGGGGATCATGGAACATATCAGGAACAAACGCAAGAGGAGTCAGTGGAAATCCCGCGATTTCGGCAATACGCGGACGTTGCGCGGATGACGCGGTGTGCGCGAGTCGGGGCGCTGATAGGCGAGATCTTCCAGCTGCCCCTGGAACGGGCGCAGCGTGTCTTCCGACAGGCGGTCCAGTTCGAGGCTGCGATCGAATAGCCGCTCCGCCACCAGATGCACCACGCCTTCGCTTTTCTGCACCTTGCCCTCCACGAGCAGCAAACGCGCGCCCATGATTTCGCGGCGGAACGTTTTCACCAGGGCCGGCCACATCACGACATTGGTGATGCCGGTCTCGTCGCTCAGGGTGATGAACACGACGCCGGCGTCGCCGGGCATCTGCCGCACCAGGACGACACCGGCGCAACGCACCCGCCGTCCGTCATCGGTCGCCTCGACCGCGGCGCAGCTTTTCACCTTCTCGCCATCGAACATCGCACGCAGGAACTGCATCGGATAGCCCTTGAGGGACAGGCGCAGCGTCTGGTAGTCGGCCAGCACATGTTCGCTGAGCGGCATCGCAGGCAGCGGCGCGATCTGTTCCACCGGCAATTCTTTCAGGCGCTGCGCCTCGAACAATGGCAACGTGTCGTGATCGGCCAGCCGGCGCACCGCCCAGATGGCTTCGCGCCGGTCGAGGCCGACCGAGCGAAAGCCATCGGCATCCGCTAGGAGCATGAGCGCCTTTTTGGGCAGTTCGCTGCAGCGGACGAACTCCTCGAATCGCGCGTAGCCGTAACCGCGATTCTCGACGATCTTCCAGGCCCATTCTTCTTTGAAGCCGTCGATCTGGCGAAAGCCCAGACGGAGCGCCAGCGCATTGACGTGATTTGGCTCCAGCGAATTGTCCCAAGCGCTGAAGTTCATGTCAGGCGCGAAAACATCCACCGCATGTTCGCGTGCATCGCGCACGATTTCGGCCGGGGCATAGAACCCCATCGGTTGCGCGTTGAGCAGCGCACAAGCGAACGCCGCTGGATGATGGCATTTGATCCAGGCGGAGATGTAGACGAGATGCGCGAAGCTTGCCGCATGGCTTTCGGGGAACCCATAGGACCCGAAGCCCTCGATCTGATGGAAACAGTTTTGCGCGAATTCCAGCGTATAGCCGCGCTCCGTCATCCGGCTGACCATCAGCTTCTCGAACTGGCCGATGGTGCCGACATTGCGGAATGTCGCCATGGCTCGGCGCAGGCCATTGGCTTCCTCCGGCGTGAATTTCGCGGCAACCATGACGAGCTTCATCGCCTGCTCCTGAAACAACGGAACGCCCATCGTCTTTCCCAGGACGTCTCGCAGCTCGTTGGGATCGCCCTTGCCTTCCGCCGGTGCGGGAAAATCGATCAGCGAAGGGTCTTTTCGCCGTTTCAGATATGGGTGAACCATGTTGCCCTGGATAGGGCCGGGCCGAACGATCGCGACTTCGACGACAAGGTCGTAGAATTTGCGCGGCCTCAGTCGCGGCAGCATGTTCATCTGCGCCCGGCTTTCGACCTGGAACACGCCGATAGCGTCGGCCTTGCACAGCATGTCGTACACTTCGGGCCGCTCGCGCGGCACGGTGGCGAGGTCGCAACGTTCGCCGCCATGCAAATGAATAAGATCGAAAGCCTTGCGGATGCAGGTCAGCATGCCCAAGGCCAGCACATCGACCTTCATCAGGCCGGCCCGGTCGAGGTCGTCCTTGTCCCATTCGATGAAGTAGCGATCCTCCATCGCTGCCGGGCCGATGGGCACCAGCGTGTCCAGCCGGTCTTCGGTCAGCACGAAACCGCCGACATGCTGCGACAGGTGGCGCGGGAAGCCCATGATCTGGTTGGCGAACTTCACGGCCTGGAAGATCGCCGCGTTCTGCGGATCGAGCTTGCCCTGGCGCACCTGGCTTTCCTTCAGCGCTTCGCCCCAGCTTCCCCAGACACTGCCCGACATCGCGCTGGTGATGTCTTCGCTGAGGCCGAACACTTTTCCGACTTCGCGGATGGCGCTGCGCGGGCGATAGGAGATCACGGTCGCGGTCAATGCCGCGCGATGATGGCCGTAACGCTTGTAGATGTGCTGGATGACTTCCTCACGCCGCTCGTGCTCGAAATCGACGTCGATGTCGGGCGGTTCCTTGCGCTCGGCCGAGACGAAGCGCTCGAACAGAAGGTCGATCTGCGTCGGGTCCACGGCGGTGACGCCGATGGCATAGCAGACGGCGGAGTTGGCGGCGGAACCGCGGCCTTGGCACAGGATATTCTTCTCGTTGGCGAAGGCGACGATGTCATGCACGGTCAGGAAATAGTGCGCGTAGTTCTGCTTGGCGATGATCGCAAGCTCCTTGTTCAAGGTCTCGCGTACCTTGTCCGGAATGCCCTGCGGATAGCGGCGTGCGGCGCCCTCCCAGGTCAGATCGTGCAGATGCTGCTCTGCAGTCTTGCCCGGGGGCACCGGCTCGTGCGGATAGTTATATTTAAGCTGATCCAGTGAAAACGAAATCCGCTCCGAGAAACGGATCGTCTCGGCGATCGCCTCAGGGGCATTGGCGAACAGGCGCTCCATTTCGACGGGAGTCTTCAGGTGACGTTCGGCATTGGCTTCCAACAGCTTGCCGGCCTTGTCGATGGTGACGTGTTCGCGGATGCAGGTGACGACGTCCTGCAATTCGCGGCGTTCGGCCGCGTGATAGAGCACGTCATTGACAGCCAGAAGCGGTACCTGCGCGTCCCGTGCCAACGTCTTCAGACGTTTCAGTCGCCGCCGGTCGTCGCCACGATGCGGCATGGAAGCTGCCAACCAGACGCGATCCGGCGCCGCGGAGCGCAGCGTTTCCAGAGCCTCGCGAATCTTGTCGAGCACACCGCGCGCCGGCGCCACCACCGCCAGCAGCAAGCCTTCCTGCCAGTCGAGCAGGTCTTGCAGGTAAAGCGTACATTCGCCTTTCTTGGCGCGAAATTTTCCGGCGGACAGCAGGCGGCAAAGATTGCCATAGGCGGCCCGGTCCGTGGGATAGGCGAGAATATCCGGCACCTCGTCGCTGAACACCAGTCGCGCGCCGACGAGCAACTTCGGGTGCCGCGCCGGAAATTCCGGGTCCTGAAACGCAGAATAGGCGCGCACCACGCCGGCCAGCGTGTTGCGGTCGGCGATGCCGATCGCCGTGTAACCGCTGAGCGTCGCCTGGAGCATCAGTTCGCCCGGCGTGGACGCGCCGCGCAGGAATGAGAAGTTCGACGTCACCGCGATTTCGGCATAAGGCGGCTGGTTCGCCAGCACGTCCAGCGGCGGGCGGGGCGGCGGCTGCGGTTTGGGCGCGCGCTTGTCGCGAACGGCTTTGGCCGGCGTCATGCGAACAGTCCATGCATGTACCAGCGCGGCGCGAAAGGCTCTCGGTCATAAAGCCCGTCGCGAAAGAGCCAGAAGCGGCGTCCGGTGTCGTCCTCGACGCGAAAATAGTCGCGCGTCGGCCGCGGGTCCTGATGCCGCCACCATTCCATGGCGATGCGTTCGGGCCCTTCGGCATAAGTCACGACATGCAGCGCGCGGCGCCAGCGAAAGCGCAAGGGTGGCCCGTCCGGTACCTGCGCCATCACGTCGATGGGCTCGGGCCTCTCGAACAGGCGTAAAGGCCGGCGCGGCGCTTCGCCGCAAAGGCGTGGCTCGAAAACCAGTTTCGTGTCTGGCGCATGCTGGGCCGGCACGGCAACGCCGGCGGCTTCGGGAATATGGGTGTCCTGTGGCTGAAAGCTGAGGATGCGATGCGCGCCGAAGCGCGCCGCCAACCTGTCGACCAGGAAGGCAAGTTCCTTTTCCGCGTCGGGGCGCGCCTCCAACCCGATGCTTTCAGGTACCAGCCGCTCGGCGTGCAAGACGCTGAGGCGAACAAGATCGAAGCCGAAACCCGGATCGAGCGGATCGCGTAGCGCATCCAGCCGCGTGCGGAAGAGCTTTGCGATCATCTGTGCGTCGCGCAGGGGCCGCGCCGTTTCGATGCCGATGCGACGCACGATGCCGTCGCTGCGAAAGAAGCTGGCTTCCAGCGCACGCGCGCCCTGGCCGCGCTCCTCCAGCAGGCCGCACAGCGATTCCGCCAGCGACAGGATGGAATCGGCGATGAATTCTTCCGCCGTCACCGGTTCGGCGAAGCGGTGCTCGGCCATGAAGTCGGGCAGGATTCGGCGCGGCGAGATCGGTTGCTCGGCAAGACCGAGTGCGCGATCGAGTTTGAACACCATCGCCTTGCCGAAGCGTGCGGTGAGCTCGGCGCGGCTGCGGCCCGCGACCTGCGCGATGGTCTTAAGCCCGGCGCGCCGCAAGGCATGGGTGTCGCGCGATTCCAGGTCGAGCGCGGCCACGGGCAGGAGGGCGGTGGCCTCGGCCTCCGTGCCCGGCGCCGCGATGGTGCCATTGGCATAGCGGGCCAGGGCGCGGGCCGCCGCCGCCGTCCCCGCCATTGCGCCGCACACCGAAAATCCCTGGGCGGCGATTTTCCCTCGCACCTCGCGCAGCATCTTTTCTTCGCCGCCGAACAGATGGCTCGCGCCGCTGACGTCCAGCAGCAGGCTGTCGCTGCCGTCGATCGCGATGAACGGCGTGAAGCGGTCGCACCAGTCCGCGATGGCGCTCAGCAACCTGGCATCGGCGGGCGCGTCGGCTTCGACGACGGTCAGTTCGCGCACCATCGCGCGGGCGCTAGCCAGCGGCATGCCGGGATGAAGCTTCAGGTTGGCGGCCCGGGCGTCCGTCGCATACAGAATACGCGCATTGCTGCTGCGCATCGAAATGACGAGAGGGGGCTCATCCGGCGCGGCGCCAGCCCTGGTGCGCCGCTGCAGCCGGTCGGTCGGCAGGCGTGGGAGCCATAACGCCAGGATGCGCCGCCGGCAATTCGGCGGATTTGCGAGCCCCTGGCTCGACGGGATCGCGGAAAACGCCATCGTCACAACACCACTCCATTGTCCAGCGGCCGGTCTCTCCGTGCCGGTTGCGGATCAGTTCCGCGTCGAAGCGCGGCATCCCCCAATTGTCTTCCTGCGGCGAAGGGGCAGCGCGGATCAGCCAGCGGGTCTCGGCGGCGCTCGGTTCGACCTCGGCGCAGGGACGCAGCAGAAAGACGCTGATGCCTTTGCTCTGCGCGGCCAGCACCAGCCGCCGCGAGGCGACGAGGTCGAGGATTTTGGGATTGCCAGGGATCTCCACGATCACCGCGCCCAAGGCGCTGCAACTCAGCGCATCGACACCGGCCCGCAAGGCATCGGTGGCGTCGGCGACGCGCAGCAGCAGGAAAGAGAAGGGATCGATCCCGAACTCAGCCAGCCCCGTGGGCGAGATCGCGCCATGTTCGAGGGTCGAGTAGTCCTGGACGATCCAGAGCAGCCGTTTGCGGCCGGCAGCACGACCTGCCGAAGCGGCGGCGAAACCGAAAGCCGTGGCGTCGCCGGCAAAGATCTCATGCAGGGCGCCGCGCATGAGGCCACCTCGCAGCGTCCGATCGGCCGTCTCATGGCCGAGTGGCGCGGGATTGCCGGTTCGGCTTTCCCCCAAAATCGGCACGAGAAGCTGTCGGGTGGCAGCCAGGGGTTTTATCGTTTCCACCATAATCGTTCACTCTTTGTTCCAGTATGCAAAGACCTTGGAGCAAGAGTCAATGAGAAGCGGGCATTAGATTGTATCACTATGTTTTTGTTTGGAAATTACTCGGCGTGCATAGCTTTGCGGCGCTGCGCCCCGTTCAGACAGATGGCGCGAAAACCTTCTGCGCTGTAGCTGACCAGCCTGGGTTCGATGGCTTCGAAATCCTCCGACCGGCACAGGCCGTCCGAAAAGCTCTCGATCGAACTGTTGGCCGCGTTCACGATCATCAGCGAGCCGGAAAACAGATGATAGCTCCAGAACAGGTCTGCCTCATCCGCCTCCGGCAAGGCGCGATGCAGAAGGGCGAGGAAGCGCTTCAGGATGGGATCGAACTTCTGGGCAAATATCTCGGCCAATTCCGGCGTGCCACTCAGATGCGTGACGAAAGCGCAGAAATTACGCCAGCCCTGTCCGCCTTGCCGGTTGAGGCTGAACATCGGCCGCAGATAGGCCGCGATAATGCCCTCGACGGTGATAATGGCGCCGGCTTCGGCTTCGTAGCGATCCATTTCGAGCATGCGCTCGGAATTGAGGATGTCGGCGCGGCGGGCGAAAACGGCGTCGAAAACACCGCGCTTGGATTCGAAATAGTAATGCAGCAGGGCGGTATCGACATTGGCGAGTTCGGCGATCTCGCGCATCGTGACGCCGTAAATCCCGTGCCGGGCGAAGAGTTCTTCGGCCGCGTCCAGAATTCGTTCGCTCGTGGCCAAGCTTCTTTGCGTTCGCTTCGAGGACTTGTCCTCCAAAAGCGCTCTGCGAAAAGGACGGCGGCCTTTGCGTGCCGCACGATCCCGTTCTTTACGCCCCGCAACAGGGGCCACTCCCTGCATAACCGTTTCCCCCCAAAGGAACGATTACTGTTGTTGTCGTTGTTTACCGATCTTACATGAAACGGCTGCGGGCCAAAGCAATTGTGGCGCCTGCCATCATGATTTTCCCCTTAAAAACTTAAGTGCACTGCAGCATTTTAACCCGAGATTTACGCGTTGCAGCGCAGCAATTTCGCAGCGTATTCGTGGCGCTATGGCCACACCCGCCGCACAATATTCAACAGCCGGTGAAATCTCTTTGACAACAAAATTGCCGGCGGGCATCACTCATCGACCAATGAATAAGCGTCGCAGCCTTTACGCGATCCGCAGGGGAGTCCGAATTCGTGTCCATCAAAACCAATTCCGCCAAGTTTGTAGCCGCGCTGCTCGTAACGACGGCCTTTACGGCGCCTGCGTTCGCGCAGATCGAGACCGTGGTCGTGACCGCCGAACGTAAGGCGGAAGACATCCAGACGGTTCCGATCGCGGTCACCGCGCTCACCGGCGCCGACCTGAAGTCCAAGCAGGTCAACAGCTTCCGCGACCTTCAGTTCCACGTGCCGAGCGTGACCTACACCAAGTCGAACTTCGGCGGCGCGCAGTTCCAGATCCGCGGCATCACCACCCAGTTCGGTCTGGGCGCCGCCATCGCGCAGAACCAGAACGACATCTACGAGGAAGCTCCGGCGCTCGTGAACGGCCAGTATTTCGACGTCGATCGCGTCGAAGTGGCGCGCGGTCCGCAGTCGACCTCCTACGGCCGCGCGGCGACCGGCGGCGCGGTGAACATCATCACCACCAAGCCGAACCTCGACGAGTTCGAGGCCCGCGCCTCGTTCGACTACGGCACCTACAACACGATGAAGCCGGAAGTGATGGTCAACGTCCCGCTGATCGACGGCGAGCTCGGCATTCGCTTCGCGGCCCTGGGCGTGTTCCATGACGGCTACGAGAAGAACAACTATGCCGGCCCGCAAATCTATCCGGGCGGCCCGGTCGACAAGAACATCAACGGCCAGGGCACGGCATCGGGCCGCGTGTCGATTCGTTGGGAGCCCAATGCCGATACGACGGTCGATCTGACCGGCGAAGTTGGCTACGAGAACGACAACCGCGTTCGCGGCGACAAGCAGGAATGCCATCGCGACCCGTCGGGCGTGATCGGCTGCCTGCCCGACCGTCTCGGCTTCGATCCGATCAACGTGCTGTCGACGCTGGGCGCGACGCTCGGCTCCAAGCAGGGTATCACGGCGCTCTTGAACCTGTCGTTCGGCGTGCCGTTCGCGACCGCGCAGGTCGCCGGCAACATCCAGGGTCTGTTCCAGCTCGCCGGCAATGGCGGCCCGGGCGACCCGGCCGGTCCGGCCGGCGCGGCCTTCCTCGGCGTGACGCAATTGCCCGGTCCGTTCTCGGGCGCGGCGCTGGGCGGCGGCTTCTTCGCGATGAACCCGGCCCAGGTCAACGGCATCGGCTCGGGTGCCGGCGGCACCGTCACCCCGGACATCCTGTCCTCCAACACCGCCTTCAACCCGAAATACAAGGGCAATAACGGCACCTACACGCTGAATTGGTCGCAGACGATCACCAGCTGGCTGAAATCGACCTTCGATCTCGGCTATGTCAACGGCTACCAGTTCACGCAGCAGAACTACAACGACGCGACGCCGGAGAACATCAGCACGCTGATTTCCTCGGCGGTCACGGGCTTTCAGATCCTGCACGGGGCCGGCGCCAACGCCGGCGGCGCGTACAACACCTACTTCAGCACGCCGGGCGCCCTGCCGATCTCGAACACCTATTACAACGGCAAGTTCGGCTCCTATGCCGGCTCCATCGATACGGCGCACGGCATCCTGACGCGCACGCCGTACTTCTCGGCCTATGACGAGGATCAGTTCTCGTCGCGCGAATGGACCGGCGAGGTTCGCTTCCAGACCAGCTTCGACGGGCCGCTGAACTTCTCGGCCGGCGCGTTCTTCATGTCGTTCGACAGCCG
>Ga0210397_10000062_pt1 | contig 92301 bp, 82 predicted proteins | sample IncBWH2OmetaG_FD_160126 | JGI IMG/M metagenome (GOLD analysis project Ga0210397, IMG submission 160126) | Forest soil microbial communities from Barre Woods Harvard Forest LTER site, Petersham, Massachusetts, United States - Inc-BW-H-2-O ... | reverse complement strand
CGAGCACATGGTGCGGTAGGTCAGAACAAATCGCGCTCGATCAAGTGGGCTGAGAAGCAAGAAAAAGTCCGGCCGAAGGAGATGTGTTTTTTCTTGACTTCCCCTTTTATAGAACTTATCGGGACTTTCACCGCCTCTGCCTCTGAGGGCGTAGTAATTTCCGAGTGCCGGCGAAAACTCAAGTGGCGCTGGAGAGCGCTTTCTTGCCACTCTCGCGCTCTATAAGCGTGCGCAACACGGTTTCCAGGGCCACCCTTCCCTTTCGAGAGCCAACCCCTTTTCCCTCAAAGTCGATCCATCCTTCATTGAAGCCATCGAGCATCTGAATACGCGGCGCGGGGTTCTTCATGCCTTGTGATTTGAAGAGCGACTCCCAAGTCTCACGTGGTACTGCTTCCACTCTCACTGGGTGGCCCAGTAAGCTAGCGAAGCTGGCAGCGATTTCCTTGGGGGTCACACGACGCGGCCCTTCCAACTCGACGACCCGGTGGCCCCTCCACGTTTCTTGAAGCAGTTCAGCAGCTGAGCACCCAATGTCGGCAGTGGCAACCATTGGTAGGGGTTTATCCAGGGGCTGCAGAAAGCTTTGAATTATGCCGTTCTGCGCCGGGGCAACGTCCCAGCTAGAATTCTCCATGAACCATCCTGGCCGCAGAAAAGTGATTGGCACCGACAACTTTCGTAGAGCTTGCTCGATGATGGTGTGCTGTGTGAGCAGGTTCGATCGGGTTGCCTGAGCACCGATCGTGGACAGATATATAACTTTACCCGGGCGCGCTGCGTCGAGCGCCGAACTCAACGTCGCAGCCACTGCCCGCGCTTCGCGAAAGTCAGGTGACGGATCGAAGTTAGGCGGCACGAGAACGAACACACCATCGACACCCTTGAATGCAGCTGTCAGCGCCGCAGGATCACTGATATCCGCGCTCACCAGGTGGCAGCCACGCTCCGCCCAGGCTTTTCCTTTGCCAACGTCACGAACCACTGCCCGGACAGAATGGCGAGCGGCCAAAAGGTTGCGAGCCACCTCGCCACCTACCTGACCGGTGATTCCAGTAATTGCAAACATTTGTTTATTTCCCCTTCGAACTTTGTCTTTCATGAGATGAGAATGAAAGAGAAAGTGTTACAACAAAACTGCCTAGCGCCTGGTAAGCACTAACCGGACATGCGCCGATCCAACCATTCCAGGTGTGGAGTTATCCGACTTACTAGGAGTGTTAAGAGGACGAAGGGCCGATTGCGTTCCAGCGGTTCTTTGGACATAATCAGCAACGAAGGAGTGCCGGTGCAGGTGAGTGAAGAGCTAAACTCACTCAGTAGTTCTTTGCAAGGTACTCCCGAAGCCGGTCAATCCGGAAGCCGGCATCAGCGGTCTCGATTTGCAGAACGAGTTGGGTGGCGGCCAATTGGTTGTGGAAGTCGAACGCCGCGGAAGTGTCCGGCGCCGCAACTAGTTGAAGATTCTTGTCGATTTGTTTGTTCTCTTCCTCGAGAGACTTGAGCTTGGCCTCCTGCACCATGACGCAATCCACCAACTGCTGCCTAAGGATCTCCATCTGCCGCACAACGTCGCCTTCCTCCACTTTCTTCCATTCGTCGTGCGCTTCCGCGGCGCGATCCAGATGCCTGTTGATGGCTCGGCTCGCGAGATTGTAGCTGACGGAGACCTGCCCATACGGCTGCGCACCCTGGGCAAGGGGATTGACCTGCTGATGGACGCCAACGGTGAGGGCGACATCCCAATTATTCTGCCGGCTCAGTTTATCCAGGACCTTCTGCGCGCCTTCCTCACTGCTCTGTTTTTGCGCCACCTGTTCTTTCAACGGTTGATCGCTCAACGGCGGCACATAGATTGCCGAGAGCTTCGAGCGGGTGTCGGCGCGGTCGGCCTCCAGCCTGATCTTTGTAGTCTGCAAAGTGAAAAGCATGAGCTGCGTGGCATTATGGGCCTCCAGCATCTTTGCGGTCTGCGCAATCAGCGTGTCCAGTGATTTCGAGGCCTGTTCGATCAGCGTGAGCCTGTTCAGAAGGGCCGCTTTTTCCAGGCTGGCCACCGCGTATTGGATTTCCTGCTGGGCCCCGGTGGTGGCCTTGTAGAGTTCGCAGTTTTTGCGTGCGACGTCCATGGTCAACTCGGCTTTCCTGACATCGGAAAGACCCAGCGTGGCGCCCCCAACCAATTGCATTGGCAGCCCGGTCTCGGGTTGCGTGAAGCCCACCGTCGCGGTCGGCGTGCGCAGCAGATTTCGTTGCGCTTGCGCCTGTTCCATCAAGTACGTGCAGTGAGCCTGCTGATCTTGCTGGCCTCGCGCAATCGCGGGGGCGGCACAGAGCAAACCTGCAGCCAGCAAGGATTTCCAGGGATTCCTGATCATTGGATTCTCCTCAGAACAATAGCGGTTTCCTGCCGAGGAACACGGTCTTGGACTTCGCGGATTCGGGGTGGTTGAGATTCATCTGCATCAGGAATCCTCGAATGTTGGTCTTGAAGATAGGATGAATGGCTGTCTCTTCGCCCTCGAATACCCGGTTCACTGTGCCGACTTTGCGGCACGCAAGCATATTGAGGTAGCAGTCGTAAACCGGACGCCCGCCCACTGCGCTGGCCTGGTTGTCGTATGGAACGAAAGCGAAGTACAGCGTCTGGCCCCCGGACGCATTCAGATAGTAGGGGCTTTGTTTGGCGGTGCGGATGGCTTCCCGTAACCGGTCGATCTGGCGCGATTCTTCCTGCAATTGCTTATCGGCGACGTTGATGGCCACATCGAGCTGGGCGGCTTCGGAGCGCAACTCCGCCTGCTTTTCGAGCACGTCGAGAGAATCCGTGCCCGTCGTGTTCTTCTGCAATACGCTGTCCGTCAACAGCACCTCGGCTATTTTGCTGTCCGTGTAAGCATTCTCGGCCTGGTTCAGCGCGGACAACTGGGTGGCTGCGTCGCCTTTTGTGATCAAGCCGACAGCCAGGTCTTTGTTGATGTTCGACTCCACTTCCTCGAGCTGCTTGAGCACTGTTTGCGTCTTTACGTTGTCGGCCTGCTTCTGCGTGTCGAGTGCGGCAAGCTGGGGCCCGATGGCTCGGTTATGCGTCCGCTCGCGGGCAATCGCCTGCTGAAGCTGAGGCTCAAGCGCCAGCAGCGCCGCCCGGTGCTTCTTCATTTCGGCAATGCCGCTTTCCAGTTTCTGCGAATCTACCTTCAGGTCTTCGATGGTCTGCTGGCTGGTCACCAGCTTTTGCCGGAAGTCCAGGCTTTTCTCGTCGACCGGGGAAAGGATTAGCGGCGCGGCCCAGGTGGTGCTGATCGCATAAAAGCCCATAACGAAGGCGTAGGTGAGGATGCCGCCGAGGACCAGATAAAGAATGGTGACGGCAAAAACGCGATAGAGCGAGATAACCAGCTTGTAGTGAAACGATTGGCGCGGCACGGATTTTTTCGCTTGGACAGGCGGAGTCTCAGTTGTTAGGGTTGCCACGAGGCACCTCTTGTTCTTCCTTCATTCGGGTTCCCCAGTCAGCGGAATCCATAGTACAGAGTGCAAGCGGCGTCAGGAGCAAGCTGCTCACCATTGACCACGCGACATACGCGCCAAAGACAAGTGGATGGGCCAGCGCTTCTTTTGCGCTGTATTTCTTGATCACCCAAGTCAGGACAGCGCCGATTCCCAGCGCAGTGATGAGCGGCAGCGGCCCGGCCCATGCAAGTGGATCCGAGGAGAGCATAGTCACCACGACGAGAAATGCGACGATGGCTCCCAGCGGCGTGAGCACGAGCGTGAACACGGCGTTCGGGTGCAACTTCCACACGTGGTGCGGAAGTGTCCGGAGTGTATAGAAGAAATCGCGCACGATGCTGCGTCGCCAGCGCAGTTGTTGCTTGAAGAGAACGGAAAGTGTATTCGGCACCGTAGTCCAGCAGAGCGCGTCGCTGTTGATGTAGGTTCCGTAACCGCGCAGCAGGGTCTGATGGGTCAGGAATCGATCTTCGCCTTGGTTCACGGGTATGCCGAACCAATGGCGCGCGCGGATGGCCGGCTCGATCTCTAGGAGCAGCTCGCGGCGGATGGCGAAGAGGCATCCGCTGATGCAACAAACACTCCGCGTCCAGTTTTCGGGAATTTTGTAAAGCTGGAAGGCGGAATAGTAAATCACCGCTTGAATGGCCGTAATTACGCCGTCGTTGGGATTCCGGACACCTACCCTGCCGCCCACCGACCCGATGCGCGGCTCGGAAAAACAGGCCGTCAACTCTCGGATCGCGTCCTCGTGGAAAATGCAATCCGAATCGATAGAGATGATGATCTCGGCGGTTGAGTGCTGCAGCGCGTTGCAGACTGTGCGGGCTTTCCCGCTATTGACGGCGTTCCTGCCCGTGCGGATGCGAATGTTGGTGAAATCTCGCTGGGCTTTGAGCATCCACTCATAGCTGTCGTCGACCGAACAGTCGTCCTGGGCGATGACTTCAAACTTGTCACTTCGATAGTTGCTCTTGCTGATGCTCTCGATGGTTTCGTAGACGGTCTTGCCCTCGTTGAAGCAGGGCATGAGAACGCTCACGGTGGGCTGATAGGAGTAATCCTTCTGGATTTTTGTGCTGGGGAACGAGAGCTTGAGAATGATCCCCATCACGTACTTGACCACTGAAATCAGTAGGCAAAGGACCATGACGAGCCAGAGAAGTATCGGGGCCATTAGCGCCGCGCCTCCCATGGTACATAGCTAAGCTAGTCTCGATTTCGAGAACTCCAAGGATTGTATACCGGGTTCGATTGCTCGAGACTTTGTGACGCGATGGCTGTTTCCATCAGCTCAAACCAGCACCGTCCCAGAGCCACATTCGCTCTTCTGCGCCGCGGAAAGCCCAACCGTTTCCCTCGTGTCATAAACCCTACGTTTGAAAGCAGCTTTATACCAGATGGTGTTGCATCGACCGGTTGAACCCGCAGCACTTACCGGACAAGAGACCGCTTTTATTATGCAATGATTCTGCAAAACGAGGATATTGGAAGCGAATCTAAGTGGTGTAGAATCTTGATCGTGCGCCCGTAGCTCAGCTGGATAGAGCATCTGGCTTCGAACCAGAGGGTCGGGAGTTCGAGTCTCTCCGGGCGCGCCATTCTTCCATCAAACGAATCAAGAGGTTAAGAGCTTTGCGGCTATTTCGGAACCGTCAGCCATTTCTGCAGTGTGCCTAGAATTGTGCCCACCCAGCGTTTCCATAGCCAACAATACTGCGTCATTGGACGGGTGAACATAACGTGCGGAGATGCTCACTGAGCTGTGTCCAGCGATTCGTGCGAGTGTCCAAGCATCGCAACCGCTCTCGCCGAGTCGCGTCAGGAATGTGTGGCGTAGGCTGTACAGAACGAACGAACGCACTTTACTCAAGCCTTGTGCCTTCTGATGCTGTTTTTTCAAACTAGACGACTCTATATGGCCGCTGCGTGTCGGAGCGGACCATACCCATCCTTCCCGGGGCTTCCCGGCTGCTTCCCACCGTGGCTGGAGGATGGCTCTTACGCGGAGGGTCATCGGCAACAGCCGACGCGCTGCCGCAGTCTTGCCGTGAGTAACAAGGAGCGTGCCAGTTCTTCCATTGACCCATGTTACAGATTCCCAGCGAAGGCGATAGCATTCTTCGGGACGCATTCCGGTATCGGTTAGGAGGGCGGCGATGGATGCCAGAGGTTCTGGTGCGGCCGCAAGGTAATGAGCTTCTTCCTGGCGAGAAAGAACGAATTCCCGGTGGCGTTCGCCCGACAGCATTTGGATCTTCGCGCTGCGTTCAACGAGGCCCCAATCGAGCGCCAAATGAAGAATTCTCCTTAATACCTGCAGTTCCCGGTTGATGGTAGAGACTTCCATGCCTGCAGTCTGGCGATAACCCACATAAGCAGCAATATGCTCTCCACTCAGTTCGTCGAGTTTCAACTGTGAGATAGGCGAATATTCCAGCAGCCGACGCACGCCGTTCCGATACCACATCCATGTCTTCGGCTTCGAAGCGAATGTAGTCTCCGCCCAAGGCAGGAATCGCAACTGCGCAAACTCCGCGAGGGTCGGCGCTATCTTTTTCTCGCGGATACCTATCTCGCCTTTTGCGAGAGAGGTACGGTGCGCCGATTCAATCTGCCGGGCAACCTTGTCGTTGCCTTGTTTGGTGGACTCCCGGACGAGCTTCCCCAGCCACACGAACTTGTACCAGTAGACTTTTCCGCGCTTATAAATCATCGCTCGCCGTCCTTTCGCTTCGGTGGTCTGCCGCCCAGCTTTCCGTTTTCGCGTGCAATCGCCCGAAGGCGCTCGATTCCAAGCCTCTGCAGCCGGGCCTGGTAGCTGCGCTTTCCGAGTAGGCTTGCCGCATCGCTTAGTTGCTTCTTAGCCATGCTAATATCCTAAACGTTTCGGTTGTCAAGAGTCAAGCGAAATGTGATAGTTTTCTCGCACACATCGAGGTTGGCCGCCGAAGAGCAGGCGCATCCTGACCCGCTGGCCGACCTTTTCTGTAAATCGAGATGCCACGATGGAGGTGGTATGTGGATTTCAAGAGTCCTGAGGATGAACTTGAGGAATTTCTAGCTTCGCTTCCTTCTTGGCACCGGAAGATTCTCGAACTGGATTACTCCTTCTCACGGGATGAGAGGTTAGCTTTGGCGCAGAGTGACTGGTGGCAAAATGGCGGGCAGGTTGACGATAATTACTTGGAACTGCTGAAGCGATGCCCCGAGAAGTGGCGTGAGTACTGCAAACGCAAAAGAAGACTTGCTCTTAAGGACCTGCCCCACGCCCTACCCGGTCGACCTAAAACTCGGGCGAAGGAACTTGTGGAGATCCATGAGCTGAAGGCACAAGGGCTCAATGAGGACCAGATTGCAAAGAAACGCGGGCTTACAAAAGACGCTGTGCGCAAGCGACTAGAGAAAGCCAAACGTTTAATCTCGCCCAAGCCGTAACGCCCCGCAGGCAATTCCAATACCATCCGCCCAGGAAAATATTCCAACGATATTTTTTCCAGGAAAGATTCCTTCGGGGATTAAGACCATTTGACCGCGTTTCGAGCTAGCCCCATAGTGCGCGGAGTAGCCCAGTACCATAAGGAGGCAATTGAAATGGAACAATTCATTCTGACTCTTCCCCAGTTGCTCAGTGAGAAACAAGCCGCCCGCGTCTTGGCCGTTTCGGTAGCGGCCCTGCGGAGATGGCGCCGGGAGGGACGCGGACCGCGATTCACACGCCTAGAACGATGCGTCAGGTACGATATGCGTGCTATCGAGCGCTTCCTAGCCGAGAACTCTTCACGCAATGAAATAGGTGCAGATTCGCAGGCGGCGGCTGGAACGGAGATGTGATGGCAACTCAATGCCCCGCTATTGATGCGATGCTCTCCACTCTCTCTCCGCTCCAATTGGCCATTCTCAACCAGCCACTGGAAATGTCCGTTCCGAGTTCGGACAAGTGTCCCGACGACTTCCATTCTCCACAAGCACGAGAGCTGGCCAATCTCGGCGAAACTGAAAAAGCTCAGCGTCATGAGGACTGCCAAATGTCGGTTAGGGCCGTCCTATGTAAGAAGAATGGGCATCTCAAAGGCTATGAGCGGTGGCGGTGTATGGAGAGATTCTGTCCTTCTTGCGCCAAGGAGTGGGCCATTGCCCAATTCAATAAATGCGGACGCCCTTTGACCCAGCTAGTCGAGCGGATCCCTGAGCACCAAATGCAGCTCTCTTACCTTAGAATATCTCGTCCCGCCACGGCGATTGGGAACAAACAAATCAAGGAGCTCGTGAAGGGGGTCCACAAGTCGATAAGGAAGTTGACAAAGAAACACAAGTTTGGAGAGCAGGAAGGGCTAGTTGGATTCGAGAACGGCCGTCTCACCATGAAGGCCATTGTCCATTACGGTGGCCCGACTTTGTCCGAGGAACAGTTTCAAAACATCTGGCCCGAGGCCGAGGTAAAGGTATCGCCCGTAGCCACGCAGTACTTCGAGACCATTCTGCGAGAGGTGCTCTCCCCAGACTTACCTGAGACACCCGCTGATCGAGCTCGGCTAGAGGTTGCCTGCGCTAAAGTGAATCTCGGACGCCGGCGGGGCACCTTCTATGTCGAGGTTGCCAAGGCCTCCAAAGAAATTAAGGATGCTAAGGCCAATATCACTCAACCCGGGGAACATTGTTGTATAGGCGAGAATCCGGGTCCAACAAAGGGCGTTGCGGAAGCAGGAAAGGAAGCTGCTGAGGTCAGTATCACTCAAACCACCCAGCCGGAGGAGGCTTGTTGTATAGAGGAAAATCCCTATACAACAAAGTCCGAAGGCACTGCCGGTTCTCATAATCCAACCACCCGCCAGAGGAAGGGCCGACCATGCCCGAAATGTGGGGACACAGAGGAAGTAACCACCCCGTTGATGCGCCAGGATGAATTAAAGGTTTACTTGGCCGGCATCTGGCGGGATCTAGGGAGAGATCCGTCTGACGAGATGTTTGGTTTGACAATTTGAGCGCAGAAACTGTGAAGACAAGGGAAAATGAGTGAAGATCTCGTAGTACGATTGAGATATCGCGCTTGACCTCTGTCGCCTTTCTCCACCCAGATGTGTAAGTATTCAGGTCGCTTGCCAATTTGTGAGCGACAGTGGTCAGAAGTGCCTTCTCCAGTTCGAAGGGGCAGACGTGGTGGTTCCTGTGGATATGCGCGACGATTACCTTCCAACCAACCGAACCACGATCCACCCCGTCCACAGCCCCTCTGGCGGCTCCTTATTCGTGCGTCATTGGGAACCTATAGAAATCCAGTGGCCTTGTGAAACACAACGCGATCGCGAATACCTTCGTCCCGAAGCGCCATCTCAACGGTCTTCATCACAACACGCGGCCGCATGAGTGCGGCGATAACGGCGGACGCTTGCGCTTCGTGCCGCACCACAACTGTCGCGATAATCTCTAGGGTTCGCCAGGGCGAAACGCCGGCGGCATGGCAGAAGTCCTCCGGACGCAACAGCCGACGGTACGACTCTGGCACCGAGCGGTAAACTTCGAGCACCTTGCGGGCTTCAGGATCTTCAGAGAACTCGAGAAAGTCGAGGGCTCGGACCGGCGCTGCGTGGGGGCTATGCTTATCAGCGCCGCGAACAGTGCGAGCAATACGTCTTAATTGAGTGGCAAAGAACGGGATGCATTGCACGTCCTTCGGATTTATACCGAGGCATTGGTAGGCGAGTTCACGCTTATACTCGGTCTGGCCGGCGGAGGTTCGAACTATGGGCCGCTCAGTTTTCTCGTCCCCGTTCACGGCTCCCTCCCTCAGGTTCGTCACACTATTGCTCGCACATTTTCTCTTCCTTCGCAACATCGAACTGGCGTCCAGTTGTGACGCTTCCACCTGAAATTCGTCACATTCGCGCCCCCCGCTTGCGAGCCTTGCCGCATTAACGCGTCTCCCGTCGCCGATTCTCCCCCGTCATTTCGTGCAAAAACTACGCGCTGGACTGGGTGCGTGGGCCATTTTGCAATTCGTTTAGAGTATTTCCGCCCTGGGCTTGATTTACCTGCGGAGCGCTCCCTCGCATGCAAGAAAACCGAATCAACCCGTTCTAAGACTGCCGGGGTAGCAGAGTGTCAGCCAACCGAGATTCAGGTCGTCACAATTTAGGGGGGAACACATGAAAGCAGCACTTCTTCTTGCCTTAGTTACTTGCGGTAGTTTGTTCACGGTCTCCGCAGTCGGTCAAGGAAATGGGAGAATTCCAGCCTCCGAGGCGGGGCAGCATGTTGGGGAAAATGCCACAGTTTGCGGCAATGTTGCCTCTACTCGTTACCTTTCCAATTCTCATTCCAAACCAACCTTTCTAAATCTGGGTCGGCCCTACCCATATCAAGAATTCACTGTAGTTATCTGGCCTGAGGACCGGCCACAATTCGGGCACCCGGAAGATACATATCTCGGCAAAAACATCTGCATCAGCGGAGAAATTAGCTCCTATCGAGGCGCGCCGCAGATTGTTGCGAGGTATCCCTCCCAGATTCACGAGAAGTGAGCCACAAGGAGTATGCCGCAAGAAAAGCGGATTAAGTCGTTCAAACTTGAGGAGAATGGTTTCCAAGATCTGCCCGAATTTTGGATTTGATTGGGTGGCACGGTGGGTTGGTCACCCAAGGGAAACACTACAAGCTCTAAGAAAGGCGTTAATATGGCACCGGGGTTTCCTGGTATTCCTAATGATTGCGGTAGCAATCGATTGATTGTGGAGGGTCAAAAGCAATGCTCGCAAGCACCAAGCAATCTGCTGTTCTTATTCTAAGTTTGACAGTTTTAGCCAGTTTGGCCTCACCGGCTGGAAGTCGCCCCCTGGACGATGCGATACCCTCATTGGAAACGCTTAAGACGGTTAAATACACGCCGTCGGCGGATGACAAACAGATCGACGCAATGGGCTACTCAGCGTTGAATGAGTTCATAAATGCGTGCAAAGCCTATTCAAGTGGCCTGACCGTTCTCCGAACTTTTCATGAGCCTGTCTTGACGAGAGGAGACACCGGCATAGCAGTCTACCGAAGGGTCTCTCCCAGCGTTGTAATGGTTCTAACTGCCAATTTCAAAAACGACAAAGTAACAGACTCAGGCCTCGGTACGGGGGTCGTAATCGATCCTGCGGGGTATGTACTTACTAATTGGCATGTAGTTGCTGGATACGAAGCAGCTGTCGTTCTCTTTAAACCAATGGTCGGTACGGAGCCCGACGCGAACAGTGCCTATGGCGTGAAAATAATTGCTATGGACAAACTGGCTGATCTTGCACTACTCAAGATCGTCAAGCCACCTAGTGCATTGACCGCTGTAAAACTTGGTGACCTCTCTACCATTCAGGTTGCAGAAGACATTCACATCATAGGACATCCCCACGGCAATCTCTGGTCCTACAGTACTGGTGTCATTAGTCAAATTCGAAGCAATTATGATTGGAAGTACGAAGATGGCTCCAAACACAATGCGAGAGTCCTGCAGATGCAGACGGCGATCAATCCAGGAAATTCGGGGGGACCCGTTGTGGACAACAATTCGAATATGCTTGGCCTCGTAATGATGAGTGAGGAAGGGCAAAACTTGAACTATGCCATTGCAATCGACGTCATAAGAACTTTTGTGAGTAGCTCTCTGGCGAATAGACCAAGAGGAGCGGAAACGCGTATCGAACCAGTGAAGGGAGAGATTTATGTGGGCCACACACAGGATGGCTCATCCGTAACAAAAACAGTTTATCCAGATCTTGTTTCCTATACTGTACGTAATGTGAAGGGCGTGGTTACTGAATTGCTTTCCGAGACTACTAACGGAGAAATTCTGACAGGTTCTATACCTAATGCTTTTGGCGGATTTGGTGAGTGGACATTCAGGACACAGTCCGGAAAGACAATCTTTGTAAAATCAGCGGGGACTACGCCTGATCTCATTACTGCTAAAGAAGTGAATTAATATTACTCATTCACCGATGACTATAAATGGGGCCCAGAAAAATGGGTCTTTGGCTCCGCTTTCATAGACCGCGTTCCGAGCCAGTGCTAGAGCGACGTTCTTCTTTTTTCCCTTGAGCAGAGCTTCATAGTATTTCTGCATGAGCAGGGCAGTGGTTTCGTCCGACACTTGCCAAAGACTGACCGTCACGCTTGACGAGCCAGCAGCAAGGAATGCCCGCCCAAGGCTCATAACACCTTCCGCGCGGCTTATCCTCCCGCTTCCAGTATTGCATGCAGACAAAACAACTGACTCTGAATGCAGTTTGAGACTTATGATCTCGGACATTGAAAGAAACATGTGTGAAGGAGCAACTCCGTCGTAAGAGAGAACTAACGATGGTTCTTTGATGCCTGTGTCCACCGGCAATATCCCGTGAGTAGCGAAGTGCACGAACCGAAATTTTGAGAGATCGGTATCTAGTAACTCGCCCTTCGTTGCACTCGCTCCAGTGCGCACGTCAACTGTTTCATTTCTCGCTTTTAGTAGAGATGCGATACTTTGAACTTCAACGGCTGTCCCTGGAAGCCGCTCAAATGAAAAGCCTCTAGCCTTCAGCCTGTCCGGAGCAGCAGAGTTCTTCTCATCTCCCGGATTCTGCGTCTGATTGGATGAATTATTCCCGGGGGAATTGAATGCCCCCGCTACCTCGAATCTGTCGTCTTCTGGCGAAGTAATGGGATCTGCTATTCCCAGAAATGTTTCCTGCCAGGCGGACTGATGATTAGCGGTTCTTGCAAGTCGTAGAGAGACAGCTGAGGGGTAATATGCTGTCGCTTTTTTCAGAAAAACGAAATTCCCTTTAGATGCGTCAGGTGAAAAGAGTTCGAAAGGTAGAATGAAGAGCACGTCGTCCGGAACAAAGATGAGTTCCTGCGAATTTGAAACGAACTTGGCAATATCACCTGGAAACAGCTCGGCAAACAATTTCTCCGAAATGCTCCAATCGACTGCTCCCGCTCGGCCCGAATTGAGCCCCTTACGAAGCACAGACAGTCGATCTAGAAACCAGTCTCGCTTTTGGGAGATTTTGTAGAAGGCCACCAATTCGTTTCTATTCCCCCCTTTATTTTGAATAACCCAACCGAACGTAGAGTCATCCGTCATCTTAAACTCGACGAGGGTTTCGCCCTTTCCGAGGGGTAGCGTTGACAGCTGGATCTCCTCCGGATACGCAATTGCGGCGTATTGTGGAGAAAGTTTATGCAGGTCGTTAAGAAAGTCCTTGATCTCACCTTGAACGGAGGAGAGGTTAGCTTCCAGGCGTTTGATCTCAACTTCTTGATTCGGTCCATTGTTATTCAGGACGGCATCCATCTGGGCTAGTAAGCCGTCGCGGCGCGAATACATCGATTGCTCACGCTCTTGGATAGCCGGGGGAAGCGTCTGTCTCATTTGATTCACAAAGACACGCCCCCAACTCGCCGCAAATTGGCGAGCCTTATTGATTTCAGCGTATCTCAGAGAATCAGCCGCTAATGTTAATTGGTTGCCCGGTGTTCTCTTGCTCATCGAATAAAGTAGCGACACTAGCTCATCATAAATATATCCGTAGTTTTCGGAGATGGACTTCTGCTCCTGTGCACTGACATTCCCCTTTACCTTTTCGATGAGAGAGATCAAAGTTTTGTAGGAAAGCAGGGCCTCATCCAACTTACCTTCCCAAACCAACAACCGTGCTTCCGCGTAAAGAAAACGGCCCCTCAAGTAGATTTCTGGCGATTTTGAAACCATCGGGCGAGCTTTATTCAGCGCCGAACGCGAATCCTTTAGGTTTCCCCCCCGCCCGTCGGCTTCGGACAGACTTATGAGCGCATGGGCCTGGCATTCGGTATCTTTAGTTCTCAGGCAATTCTGAAAACTTTCATCAGCGATCTTCGTAGCTTCAGAAAATTTGCCCGTTTGCAGATCGATTTCCATCAGATCCAGTCCGAGAGTCTTCCGGTCACTGAGTTCCCGCGCTTTCGCATAGCATTCTCGTGCCTTATCAAAGTTTTTTAGAGAAGAATTCCTGTCGCAATATATTTCTGTTAATTGAGCCCAGCAAGATGCTTCTCCCTCCTTGCTCCCGACGGTGTGAAAGAGGTCGAGGGCTTTAGTTGTTTCGCTCAAAGAATCGTCCCAACCTCCGATAACCTCCTGGAGCACAGCTATAGCAAGGTGTGAATAGCCGAGGTGTTCCAAATCGCCAGCCTGAGTAGTAATTTCAACTGCGTCATTGTATGAAGCCAGTGCCTTTTCAAACTGCCCCTGTGATCTATAAAAATCTCCCAACAGGTATTCCACGAGATATCTATTAAAGGGAGTTGCATCATTGGCAGCTTTCTTTGCTTCAATTAATGACGCAAGCGCCCGATCCGCATCACCGAGGTCATAGTAATCTCTTGCCAAGTCACCGAGACAAATTGCCTCACGTTGAGGGTTAGCCAAATTGTGGTACGCGGTCGCTGCCTTGCGATGATTTTCGACTGCCTGGCTAAGATCTCGCTGGGCTTTGTATGCATTTCCTAGGCCCAGCAAGCTTTCCGCTGCGACGTCTCCTTTCCCAGCTTTTTGGGCCAGACCAAGAGCCCCCTCATAACTGTCAATAGCGGCTTTGGTTTGGACAAGCTTGAGATGGTAGTCTCCGAGCAGGACTTGAATTTCTGCTTCTTCAGCCTGTGCTCCTAGCGCGTGATACAGTTGGCGTGCAGTTTCCAAATACTTGCCCTGCAACTCCTGAGCTTTTTCTGCTGGGTCTCCATTAAGGGCTATCGCAACGCGTGTGTATGCTATGGCTGCAGCCTTCTTATCGCTCACCGATTTAAGCTTTTGGATCGCAAATTCCAATTGCGCATTGGCTTTGTCATATAGCTTGGCACCTGCCAGCGACATTGCAAGGTCGAGAATCAATTCGGGATTCTCCGGAGCTGTTGCTATCAGTTTCTCCACGGAGGAAGTGGCCGCTCCTATGTTTCCGAGTTGTGTTTGAACGAGGATATTTGCAGCGTCTGAATAACTTATTGTTTGTTGATCTCCAGCTTTCTGTGCAAGCTTTGTACATTCGTCAATCTTGTTCTTCGCAAGAATGATGTTTCCTCGACGCGAATAAGAGATTGCAAGTATGCAAGCATCCTCGGACTGGAGAGAGCTCATATCCCCTTTGGCGTCTCGCAGTACGTCCTCCGATTCGAGGGCATACTTCTCAGCAAGTTGCGGGTTCGCTCCCTCCGCAATGTAATACCGAGCTAGGGCGCTCAGGATCGGTAATTTGTTCAAGCCCACCATCGGCCCAATATCGTGAAGAATTCCCTTTAGAGCAGCAGCACCATCCTTTTGTCGCGTAATTTGAAAGGGAAGGCTCAGAATGCGTTGCCAATTAGAATGATCATCTGTCGGTTTGGACGGGAACCCATCAAACAGAAAGAGAATGTACGAGTACGCCAGAGATTCAACGAATTGCCCCTCTTTCTGCTTTTGTTCAACCAACTCTCGAATACGTAACTCTTTCAATCTTTGATCCAGGTATGCGACTTCTGCTTGCTCAGCCTTTTGATCATTTAAGTGAACTGAAACACTGTAGGCTTTGTTGATTGAGATGAGCTCTTTCAGAGTCGCCGACAGTGCCCTGTAAATATTGCTCAGCCTTACGTAGTCTTCATGAACGGAAATGTTTTCAAGCTCGTCATCGAATGGGCCGGGTCTAACGAGAGCCTCTGCCTTCTCCATGGCATCCCTGGCCCTGTTTAAATCTCCAGCAGTTTGATAAATTTCACCAAGTACACCGTCGGTATAGAACTCTAGAGGCCGCAAGTTATGGCTTCTTGCGTACGAAGCAATCTCATTCTCCAGGGGAACGGCTTCCATTCCGCGTCCGAGTTTTATGAGCAAGAGTGATTCTGAGATCTCGACCTGATCGAGTTGGCTCTCGTTTTGCAATGATCGGTAGAAACCAGCGGCAATGGCATAATCCTTTACAGCATCGTCAAATTTCTTAAGTTGATTTTCCAGATCAGCGATCTTACGCTCTGCCTCTGCTTCCCCAATACGAAGTTCAGTGTCGTGGCTAATTGAAAGCAGTTCGCGCCAGATATCGATCTCCTTTTCTTTTTGGTTGGCCGCTTCGAGGACATTGGTCAGACCCTCAAGCAGTAAGATACGGAAAATGGGAAGAGTAAGAGCAAAGTTTAGACAGTCCTGGTCATCTGGTCCGAGGGCAAGTTTTCCCAGGTCCCCTTTTCTAAGCAGCTCCAGCTCGCCAATCGCTTCGTCTGCTTTACCTTTTCTGACCAAGCCGAACGCATATGCATTTTCTGCTGAGACGAAGGCATAGGCATCCCTTACTTTGATGGCCTTAGTCTTGGCTTGGGACAGTAAATCCATAGCCCTGTCGTCGTTTCCGGCCAGGCCTAAAATGTAGGCTCTGAAAACAAGATGCAATGCCTCGAATTTATAGCCATTAAGCCTGTCAATGTTGAGGGCTTCGTCTATTGAGTTTTGCGCTTCACTTGTCTTGCCTGTCAAAAGCTGAAGTCTTCCCATTGCACCGAGGGTGCGTGCTTTCTCATATAAGCTTCGATTTTTCTCAGACAGAGTCAGTGCTCGTGAAAGCAGTTCAAGGGCTTTCTGATTATTCCCTTTCAGCTCTGCTTCCGATGAGAGTGCATTTAAAATGTCTGCCTCTAATATCTCGTTCTTTACATCTATCGAATCCTCTAACGCTTTCTCGAATGCGAGGAAGGCCATCTCCATCTTGCCTTCTCCGACGAGCGCTGAACCTAATACAGCTTCAACAACTGCCCTATCCCGGTTGAGTCCTCGATCATTGGCGATTTGCAGAGCTTTTCGTATTTTCTCTATGGCTTCAGTTGGACCTCTCGATTTGCAAGTAATGGATTCGTTGTTCACTAGAGCCCGGATCTCGGGATCGGTTGCAGCGAGCTCTCGTGGTACCGCGGATTCACGAGCGCCCATTTGTTGGGGGCTTGCAAATGAGGGTGTGCCGAAGAAACATAATGCGAAAAGACAAACGGTTTGGATTACCGCGATTTGCCTATATCTGTAAATTGCGAACTCGTGAGATGCACGTCGCAGTGCCCGGGAATCGCTAGTTCTAACCATAAGCAACTCTTGGGGAGTCCATGGGTCGGACACCCGTGGGTCGATTGTATATATCTTTTACAGCTGCTCGTCTATGGATTGAACGGTTGCCGAACGAGGGGTCAGGAACGTCTCACTTGTGAATATCGAGAAGATTGCCAAAGGACTGAAGAGGGGTTTGCCTGAACCATTTGGTCGTCTCTGAACGAGAGTGGCGACACGTCGGGTTTTCGGAATCAAGAGCCGTTGATGCCTTCCTTCCCAAGCTTCGGCCGTGGGTTCGATTCCTATCGCCCGCTCCATAAACCCTGATGGCCCAATTCACCTTATGCAGTTTACTGACTGAAATTAGTCCCGAAAAGTGCTCGGTTTTGGACCCCAGTCGGACCCTGGCCCTCGGATGAGACAGTTTCGATGGGCACACTTCTGTGTAAATGGACCAAGACCCCAGACGCTGGAGGATTGTAACCACCTGCGTTCAAGGGATCCGTTCCACGCTCTCGATCGGCCACAATGGTCTTGGAAACCGTCGTCCTAGAGTGCAACTGTGGAAGGAAGAGTGGCTCTCGATTTCTGCTAAGCGATACCAGGTACGCAGTTCAGATTTTTTACACTATCGGCTTCTGAGCAGGGGGTCGCAGTTAAACCTCATTTGTGCCACAAGAAATCTTAGCTTTTAGAATCAGCACACACTTGACCGCTATCGAGACCGTCGGTTGCGGGTAAGTGCTCAACACTATTGCAGGAGGATGAATATCTCGGCCGTTATATAATTCTACGTTGACGTCGTTTGTGAAGCGCGATATAAGGGCTGCACTCAAGGAATGAGCTGCGAGTATGAGGCCTTCTGCACTTAATTGAGTGCGAGCGGCAACGAATTGCTGCGAACCGCCGGAGGCACAAGCATGGATGACCTGGTTCACGCCCAAGCTCCGCTCAAAGGCGCCAAGATTGGCGTGCTCGTAGAAAACAAATTCATACCAGAAGAAATCAGCGCTTATCGAGATGGATTTGCGATTCTCGGCGCCGAAGTCGAATTCCTGTCGCGCATTTGGTACGGCGATTACAAACCTGAATCCGCGACATTTTACAGCGATGTCGATCCGCTCGATAGTCAGCCATGGGAATCCCCGCAAAGCCTCAAGGTTTCACGCGATATTTCGACAGTCAAACCCGGAGATTACGCCGCCGTCATTATGTCGGCGAATTACACCAGTGTTCGGCTACGTTTCTCGGATCAACCCGCGACAACAAATCTACGCGCATTCGTGCAATCTGCTCCGGTCGTGGCCTGGTACGCCGAGGCGATGAAAAACCCTGGGGTAATAAAAGGCGCTCTTTGCCATGGTTTGTGGATTCTCACTCCCCATCCGAACTTACTCAAAGGCCGCAAGGTGGTCTGCAATCTGGTGGTCCTGGCGGACATCCTGAACTGCGGAGCGCAGGTAGCGCTCAATCCAAGGGTCGTTGTTGACAGCGATCTTGTCACCGCCTACAGCAAACACGAAGTCCTTCCATTCATTCAGGCGATCGCGCAACAAATCATGGCCCTCCGGTAGTTGTAGTGCAAGGAGATCGTATGACGGAAACAAAACTAAAGAAGAGGATTCTATTTGCGCTCTCGGAATGGGGCTTTTGGGGCGAAGAGTTGATTGGACCATTCGAAGTACTGCGCGATGCCGGCTATGCCATCGAGTTCGCAACTCCTAACGGGAAGAGGCCCGTCGCCCTGCCGCCCAGCATGGATCCCACCTACGAGGACCCGCCTCTCGGAAAGTCGGTTACCTCGAAGGCCATGGCCGAGAAGGTGAAAGAGATCAACGATCCAGCCAACAAGACGCTCTCTAATCCGCACAGTCTCGCTGCCTTGTTCCCCGAACGGCCGTACTGGAGTGAAAAAGAGGAACTAACGTATCCGGACGCTGACGGAAGGCCACAAAAAATCACTTCGCCCTTACGGAAATGGGAGGCCTACTACAGATTGCGCGAGACGGCGCAGGCCGATGCCACTGCACGTTATGACGCGATCGTTCTTGTAGGCGGCAGCGGACCCATGATCGACATGGTGAATAATTACCGAGTCCATGACGTCATTCTCGGCTTTAAAGAAAGAAATTTACCTGTGGCCGCCGAGTGCTATGGCGTTGCGTGCCTCGCGCAGGCGCGGAACTTCGACGACGCGAAAAGCATTATCTGGGGGAAGCATGTGACCGGACACGCCAAGGAATACGATTATAAGGACCAGACCGGCGTGCTGGACCCCGACACCGGGCAAGTTCTAACGCGCCAATCCGGCAAGTGGGTCAACTTGGGGCCCCCGTTCTACACGCTGGAATATATGCTTCGCGATGCCACGGGGCCCGATGGCGGTTTCCACGGCAACGTCGGGCGCACGACATCGGTCATCGTCGACTATCCGTTTATCACCGGACGATCGACCCCGGACTCATATCTCACGGGTGAGATGCTCCGCAGAGTGCTCGAAGAACGTCTGACCCGGTACGGCTGGTGAGCCATGCGGACCGGTCGCCAAGCAGTCATCGAACAATTGCTCGCTGACCAAGTCCGCTACGTGTTTGGGAATCCCGGCACGGTCGAGCAGGGCTTCCTCGATACTCTGCGCGAATATTCTGGCAAGCTCGACTATATTTTCGCTCTGCAGGAGTCCATTGCGGTTGCTGCAGCTGACGGATATGCCCGCGCATCCGGGAGTCTTGGGGTAATTCAGTTACACAGCGGCGTCGGCCTCGGCAACGGAATCGGGAATCTCTATCAAGCGTACAGGGGGCATACGCCGCTGCTTGTGATCGCCGGAGATGCCGGCGTTAAGTACGATGCGATGGACGCTCAGATGGCGTCAGATCTGGTAGCCATCGCCCGCCCGGTCACGCGGTACGCCACGCGCGCAACACACGCGGATTCGGTTCTGCGCGTCTTGCGCCGGGCGATCAAGATGGCGCTGACACCCCCTCTTGGACCTGTGTTCGTTAATCTCCCGATGGACGTTCTCGACGAGCCAAATGACGAAGAGGTACGCCCTTCCTGCCATCCGATCACACACTCGAGCCCGCCGGAAGATGTCGTCCGGCAAATCGCGGAGGCGCTCCGGGGCGCATCGCGACCGATGATCATCATGGGAGACGGTATCGCTTCCGCAGGAGCCCAAGGCGAGCTCGATCGCGTCGCAAACCTGCTGGGTGCGGAAGTCTGGGGCGCGAATTCGTCTGAAGTCAACATCAGTGCGGCATCGCCACTGTATGGCGGATCGCTTGGCCATATGTTCGGTTTCGACAGCGCAGCACACATTCGCAAGGCTGACGCGGTGTTAATTCTCGGGACCTATGTATTTCCGGAAGTCTTCCCCGATCTTAGGGACTCCGAAGTGTTCCAGCCCACGGCCCACATCATTCATATCGACCTTGACGCGTACGAAATCGCCAAGAATTACCGCGTCGACATCGGGGTCGTAGCCGATCCGAAGGAAAGCCTGATCCGCCTCGCGGTGGCTCTGGAAGTCGCGATGCCACCAAAAGAGCGGCGAGCCGCAAACGATCGCATAGCGGACCTAGCCGCACGCAAGCAGGCGGCGAACCTAGTGGCACAGAGTAACGATACTGATGGCCAGGATCATTCGCCGTTGCCCATGGGTGTTTTCGCGCGCGAACTGGCAAAACGGATTCCCCCCGATGCCATGGTCTTTGACGAGGCAATGACCTATTCACCAGACTTAACCCGCTACTTCGTTGCCGAAAGGCCGGGCACCTATTTTCAGACGCGCGGCGGGTCTCTGGGATTGGGTATTCCCGGCGCCATCGGGTTGAAACTCGCGCACCCCGAACGCATCGTCTTCGGGTTCACCGGCGACGGCGGCGGCCTGTACACGATTCAATCGCTGTGGACTGCGGCACATCACAGCGTTGGAGCAAAGTTCGTTGTTTGCAATAACAACGGTTACCGGCTCCTCAAATGGAATCTCGACGAGTACCGTAAGGAAAGAGAGGACTCCAGAACAGGCTATCCAGATTCGTTTGATATTCACAATCCGAAAATCGATTTTACCTCTGTGGCGAAGGGCTTCGGTGTGGAAGCAGAACGGGTGGAGAGAGCCAACCAGATTCCGGAAGCCATTGGGCGTGCTTTGGCCGACGACCGCCCCTACCTAATCGATCTGGCGGTAGCACCGTGATGATGGACGAACCCCTGATCCACCAATATATTTTCGCGGGGCCGAAGCCCGGTCTGAGCGCGGAGGCCTTCCAGAGTTACTGGGTCAACTTTCACGCCGTGGAGTACGCAGCAAAGATTCCACAAATCCGGCGTTACTTGGTGGCCACGCGCGAAACGGTGAAGGCGCCGCGGCCGATACCGTTCTTTGAGGGCCTTGCCGAAATCTGGCTACAGAACGACGAAGAGCAGATTGCCTCACTACAGACGCCCGAGTTTCTGCACGGGGCACGTGAAGACGAACCACGCTGGGCTGCGTTCTGGCAAACGTTCGTGCTCGACACAGAATCGCAGGTTTTGAAGGACACCGATGGATCGCGCCGCGAATTTGTGAACGTTTACCTACTGGCGAAGCGAAGGCCACAAACGGATCTCGACGGATTCGCAGTGGCACTCCGACAGTGGGCGGCTGGCTCAGCGGCGAATCCGTCGATGCGGCGTTGCACGATCGCGCTTGCGCGCAAGACACTCTATGGCTTCGGAGAGCCGCGTTTCGATGGCATCGCCGTATGGTCGTTTGATACGACGGCGGAGGCTGGCGCGGCCCTGGCCGATGCACAGGAACTGCGTTTTGCCGATGAGCGGTACGTCTTCTCGATGGTAGCGCGCGAACACTGGGTGATACCGCCGGGAAGCCGCTAACGCAGCATAAGGAGCAATTCGACATGTTGTTCTACGTTCAGATGAAGTGGAATTACCAAAACCGGATTTCCCAGGACAAGCTCTGGGACATGGAACTGCTCGAAGGCCAGCATGGCATGGAGGGCATCAAGTCCGGAGTTGTAAAGGGTCTTTACAAAGTGGTGTCGCAGCATCGCGTGATTGCGATCGTCGACGTGGATTCGCTCGAAAACCTCGACCGCAATTCGATGGGTTGGTTGCCGATGCGTGAATTCCTCGAGTTCGAACAGGTATGGGCGCTGCGCGATTACGAGGGCTTCATCGCAGACGTAAAAGCCAAATTCCCGCCCCCCGGATCGGCTGCGTCACCTTCCTTATCCGCTCCTTCCCCACGAACGACCCGGCAGGTCGCCGAAGCGTGGTTCTCAAACATGGAGAAAGGCAAGTTCGACGATGCTCTGGCTCTCGTCGATGAGAACGTTCTGTGGGAGAACATCCCTTCGACGCCGGGCGTCAGTGATTTGGCGCCGTGGCTGGGGTGCTACCAGGGCCTGCCCGCCGTGCTAAAGAGCTTCGATGTTTGGGCGGCGCATTCGCGCATGTTGTCTTTCAAACTCCTGCAGCTGGTGGTGGATGGGCCCGAAGTGATCGGCATCGTGCACGAACACGCTCAGTGTCTGGCCAATGGCAATGAGTACGATCTCTACGTCGCGACCAACATCACCATTGACGCAGGCAAGATCAAGCACTGGAAAGTGTACTGGGATATTTCGCCGCTGATTAAGGCATATCGGAACATCTAGCCGGAGGATCGCTCGTGAAGACCCCATCATCGGACGGCGATGTCATAGCGGCGGTTCGGGCCCGCAAAGCAGACGCCCTCGGCCGCTTGCTAGTGGCCGGCGGCAATGCCAATGCACGTGACGCGGCCAGCAGCCTGACAGCCCTGATGTTCGCGGCGGGAATCGGCGCCGCGGAGCTTGTTTCTCTCCTGACTTCCGCCGGTGCGCTCGTGAATGCGGTCGATGATCTCGCGGGCGCAACCGCCTTGCACAAGGCCTCCCAGGGAGGCCACCTCGAAGCCGTACAGGCACTCATCAGAGCCAAGGCATTCGTAAACCAGCAGACCACTACGACCGGGCACACCCCGCTCGTTGAAGCGATCTGGTTCAAGTCCGACGCGATTGTGCGTTATTTGCTAGACCACGGCGCACGGATCAATATCGATACCTATTACGGGTTCACGATCGACGATCATGTGCAATACGCACTGCGTGTGAACCAGGGAACCGCTGGGCGAGAGGCACTTCTTCGTATCCAGACGATGCTGACGGAACGTAAGAAAGAGATCGAACGGCAGCAGAGTTCAGAGACACTGAACAGCGCTGTGCTTAGTAACGATCTGGCCGGCGTGCGTGCGGCGCTTGCCGCAGGCGAAAACATCGAGCAGAAATGGCCTGCCACCGGCACGTTCCAGGACGGCCACACGCCGCTGCTAATCGCCTCGCGCGATGGACACACCGAGCTGGTCGCGGAGCTGCTGAGCCACGGCGCCGACGTCAACGCGGTGGAGCCGGTCTTCGGTGCTGTGCCCCTTCACAAGGCGACCTATCACGGCTACCTCGAGATCACGAAGTTGCTGGCGAGGGCACTCGGCGTGAACCTCGATTACCAGGGGCCTTCGAATGGCTACACACCCCTCCACGACGCTCTCTGGCATGGCTACCCCGACTGCGCGAACGTCTTGATCGAGGCGGGAGCGCGTGTCGATTTGGTCGCCTATGACGGTAAGTTGCCGATCGACATTGCGGTCCAAGAGCTCGGACCGAATCATCCTATCGCGGAGGAGTTGCGTAAGCGCAAGGGCGCCGCAATTTAACAAAATGCGGAAAAGCATCACTTTCACTTATCACACAGGTATTGCGCGTAAGCTCTTTGCCAATCCAGTTCTCGCCGGCAGCTGGGACAGTGCTGGCAAATATTCCGGACAGTGGTCCGAGGTTGGGATGACGGAAGTCCCGGGACCGGATGGATGCCCTACGTTTAGGGCCACCGCCAATCTTGAAAGCAACAATCCCGATCAGATTTTCTACTGGGGCATCAAGCTGGACGGACCAGCCGGAAAGCAACTATGGGCCATCCCGACGGAAGAGAAAGATCCGGCCTCGACGAGCCGCCGCCGGACTTTCACGCTTGCGGATAGTGAATCACAAGAACAGCGGTACTACCTGAATCACTCCCGCCGGATGGGGGCCCAGAAGCACGGTTCTGGCATTCGCTTTTCCGTGTGGGCTCCGAATGCAACGAAAGTCGAAGTTTGTATGGCCAATTTGTGGCAGCAGGGGACAGACGCTGAGACCCAATCTCTGATCGATCCCCGGAGTACCCCAGCCGTAAAATCATCGATGAGAGCGACGATCTGCGGCGGTTATGTGGCGGACAGCTCGAATGAAGGCGCCCACAAGAGGTGGGGACCGTTCGAGATGCAGCGTGACGCCGATGGTGTGTGGGCGACCAGCTCACAGGATCCGGCCCTTGGCGATTTCAGGAAGTTCGACCATGTCCCGTACATGTTCCGCGTGACCAAGGACAACGGCAGCGTCGCTTATCGAACGGACCTTTATTCGCGCTGCCAGATTGGTTATGGCATGGAGAAGCCCGATGGGGCATATACGGGGATGACCCAGAAGCTCGATGGCACCGTGAGCTGCTCGGTGGTGGTCGATCCGAGCCGCGTGACCACTCAATTCCTGGAACCCAACTGGCCCGAAACAGAGTGGACGGAGCAGGAAAGGTTTTTTGCCGAGCCGCTCCCTCGCCCGGGGCTCGAAGATCTGCACTTGCGCGACCTGGTGATCTACGAACTCCACGTCGGCGCGCTGGGATTCCACCGGGCTCCCAACGAGCCGGGAACGCTCGAAGACGCCCTCGCACTTCTCGACTACCTCGAAGACCTCGGCGTAAACGCGGTTGAACTGTTGCCACTTTCCGAATTCGGCGGAGGCGGATCCGGTTGGGGATATGCTACGTCGCACTACTGCGCAATCGAATACAGCGGAGGTGGACGCGATCAGTACAAGTGGTTCATCCGCGAGTGCCACAAACGCGGCATAGCCGTAATTCTCGACGTGGTCTACAACCACTACAATCACCAGGCCGAAAGGGCCGAGTGGATGTACGACACGGACTCTGATGAGAAGAATGCGTACTACTGGTATGAAGGCAATCCGAGTGACTATGGGGGCGACAGTAAAGGCGGCTACCTTGATAACATGTCGTCCGGCTGGGCGCCCCGTTATTGGGAAGAAATCGTCCGCAATATGTTCGTGAGCAGCGCAATTGCGCTCGCAGTGGAGTTTAATGTGGACGGCTTCCGGGTGGACCAGACCACGTCGATCCGTTCTTACAACGCACTGCACGCAAATGGGCACGGCGTACCAAATGCCAACACTTTCGGCGCAAAACTGATCCGCGAGCTAACCAGGTCGATTCGATTCGTGCGTCCAAGCGTGAAGTTGATGGCGGAGGACCACGCGGGTTGGGACGGAACCACTCGGCCCCCCGATGAGGGAGGGCTGGGATTCGACGCCACCTGGTATGCGGACTTCTATCACCACCTGATTGGCGATACGGATAAAGGCAGCGACTACGCAAAGCTGATCAAGACTGCCGGTTTGGGCGATGACCGGGCACTCGCAATGGACTACTTTGCCGGTGCTCTCGGGGCAACGAATGGTGGTAACAAGATCGTGTACCACGAGTCGCACGATGAGGCAGGCAATGGCCCGTTGACCGACCGGACCATCTGCGTCGCCGTGAATGGTGCGCCCCTTATTGACGAAACGCGCCGGTACGCGGAAGCGCGTTGCCGCTTTGCCGTTGGTGTCACGATTCTTTCAGCTGGTATCCCGATGTTTCTGTTCGGGGAGGAAGCGGGAGCGCAAAAGAAGTTCCTTTATAACCATGTCCTCGAGAACCGCGAGGATTACGACGCGCTCCGCAAGGGCTCTGGCCAATTCCTGTTCGAGTATTACCGCCGGCTGATCCGCCTGCGTCTCGCCCACACCGGGTTAAAGAGCCCGAACATCGATGTCCTGTTCACTCACAACCGCCATCGATTGATCATATTCCGTCGCTGGGACACGGACGAAGACTTTCTGGTCGTGGCGAGTCTCAACAACCAGCCTTTTGGCAATCCAAGCTATCTCTTCCAGGCCGACCGCCTTGCGGCTGGCCGCTGGCGCGAGATCTTCAACAGTGATGCGGCCGCTTTTGGGGGCAACAACGTAGGTAATCACGGTCGGACCATCGGCAATTCGACCGGCTCGTTTGAGTGCGTTGTGCCCGCGAATGGCCTGATCGTATTTCAACGCGAAATCTAGGAGCGAAATCACCATGATGCAATTGAATGGCCTTACGGTACAGCTTCCGATCATCGGAACAGTGACCGGCAAGAACGATGAGAAGCGCTCGTTTACCGTGGAGACCCGCGGAGGAGCGGTCTTTGAAGTGTTGATCAAGCCGACGACATGGTTTGATACCGTCACAAATCTTGACCGGCTGAACCGGCAACGTCTCCCGCTGGGCTATCAGCCGCCGGAGACCGCCCGTGACTCACCTGGACCACTCGAGACCAACGTGGTCAAGGGTGATCTGATCGGAGTCGAAGGCGTCCAGTACATCTTCGGCGGGACGCTTCGCTATGAAGCGATGACCATCCACCTGCTGAAGTCGCACAAGGGCTACTATTTATTCGAACATACGCACTGGTGGAAGGGACAAATCGAGGCAATGGCCAACAAATGGCTGGACGTACTGTTCGGCGACAAACGCACGTACGCCACCGACGATTTCTCGGCGATGTATCGAACCACGCTGTCGATCGAGGGCCAGCCCACCACCGACGATACGCAAGAGATGGCCACGCTTTCACGGCTCATTTACGGTCTCTCCTCCGCGTACCTGCTGGGCGGCGACGAGCGATACTTCCTTGCGGCAAAGGCCGGCGTCGATTACCAGCGCGAAGCGTTTCGCAGCTATAGCGCCGATGGACGTTTCTGTTTTTGGCTGCATGCTCGCAAGCGGGATCGTCACGGCACATTTGACGTGCTCCCTTCCCTGTTCGACGACGACCTCAATACCATTCCCCTCTACGAGCAAATTTACGCGCTCTCCGGCTTGGCCCAGTTTTATCGCATTACCAACGACCGCGAAACACTGGAGGATATTTACCACACGCTGCGCACCATGGACGCCCTCTATGCTGACCGTCGCGAGGGCGCGTGTTCGACGAAACACGACGGTTTCTTCTCCCACATTGACGCGGTCACCTTTCGATGGGACAGCCCCGAACTGGACGAACGCGGCAACCGCGCACGCAAGAACTGGAACTCGGTCGGCGACCATCTGCCTGCGTATCTCATCAACCTCATTCTTTCTCTGGACCCGCTACCCAAGGTTTCGCACGATCCTTCGGGGGAGCAACAGGAATTCCTGCAGGGTTTATTGGAGCGTTGTCTAGAGATTCTCGATGTTACCTCCTGCCTGATTGCCGAGAAGTTTCCGGAGCCGGGATGCGACTATGTGAACGAGCGCTTCGACCGCGACTGGAACCGCGTTCAGACCTGGCGATGGCAGCAGAACCGTGGGGTCGTTGGCCACAACCTGAAGATCGCCTGGAATCTCACGCGCGTGGCAAATTATTATCGCTCCAAAGGAGACGATGGGCGCGCTGACAAGCTCTTCACGGTGGCCCGAGGCATTGGAGAGAAGATGTCGCGCCTCGGTATCGATCAGATACGAAGCGGTGTCTTTGACGCCATGGAGCGCAAGCCCTCCGCATCGCCCGACATTCCCGTCCAGTTCGCCTGGCTGAATACCAAAGATTTCTGGCAGCAAGAACAAGGCATTCTGGCTTATCTCATCCTGTTCGGTCACCTCTCCGACCCTAGTAAGGAAGAAGCCCCGGAGTTCCTGGGACTGGCCCGCGAACTGAGCGCGTTCTGGAATCTCTACTTCCTCGATCGTGAGCGGAACGGAATCTTTTTCCGTGTGAGCGACAACGGGATACCGGTTCTCAGCTCGACTTTTGGCGACAAAGGCGGACATTCCATCTCCGGGTATCACGCATTCGAACTGGATTACCTAGCGCACATCTACCAATTGGCATACGTTCCGCGTGAGCAACAGCAACATACTACTTTCTGCCTACACTTCCGCCCGAGCGGAAGGAGCGGTCTTTCCTCCATTAACGTACTGCCCGATTTCGTGGGCCGTGACGCTCTCAAAATCTCGAGCGTCGAGATCGAGGGCGTGCCTCGGAAACTCGATCCAATGCCGGCCAATTTCCAAATACCACTACGGCCCGATGACCTGGATCGTCACGTTAAAGTATTCTTGTGCCAAAGCGACGCGACGCACAAACGCCTAGCGCCGCATGCCATCCGGGATGGCCATCTGGCATAGCCGAGGAGGCGCCGCTTCATGATTCTGATTATGGCGGAGCAAGGTACTGAATCGGTTGCCGAGCAAATCGCCGGAGCACTATCGCAAGAATACAACCTTCCCTACGCCCCGGAAGTGGTTGCTGTAGGCGCGGTGTGGGCTCGGAGCGTCGAATGGGACGACCTGCTTTTGGTCGTTTATCGCTCTCACACTTTGCCCGAGTCGGCCGTGCGATATATTCAGGATTATCGAAGCACGCATAAAACCGGGGGAGCCATCCTACCCGTGGGTGCAACCCCGGCATTCTCAACTCCTCCCGATCCGATTTCCGGTATCAAAGCGGCCAAGCACGATGGATCGCCGGAGCTAACCGGCCGTATTGTCAAATCCGCCGGTGTCTTCTTGGGGTTAGCGTTACGTCCTGGAAGTCAGCAGATTTTCGTCTCGTACCGGGCGAGCGACGGCACGCCACTCGCCCAGGCGATTCACGGTCACCTCAAGAGTGCCGGGTTCGACCCGTGGCTCGATGAAGCCGGGGAAAACCTGGTAATCGGCGACCTTGTCCAAGACAAGATCAGGCGCAACATCGAGTCTGCGGCCATGGTCCTGCTGATCGATACGCCCGATGCCCCAGACTCCAAATGGGTGTCGATTGAAATTGATCTGGCCATTGGTCAGTTGGTTCCCGTCCTGCCGGTCGTGGCCGGGGGAGAGCGCATATCGCGATTCGTCGCGTTGCAGGGGTTGCGCCGTCAGGCCTCGGTCAAACAGAACGGGTTCAACGCCACCCCACTGAGCGACGCCGAGTGGCAGGGCGTGCAAGATGAAGTCGAGGAGTTGCTGCTCTCTTCTTTCCGCCGCCGTTTAAGAATATTGTCGCGGGCGCAAGCGACGTTCGAAGCCAACGGCTATAGCTGGCAAGCGGTCGACGAGCGCTTGCGAATGTACCGGGCTGACAAGAAGACGGCGCTGTTGGCCAAGGCCATCATTTTGTCGCACTGCCTGGTGCACGACATCACCTACCCACCCGCCCTCAAAGCCTATTGGGAATATTTGAAGGCCTATCCGGATGTGGCCAAGCTAAACCAAAAGTTGTGTATCTACGATCGCGACAAGGTCTTGAGCGAGCCTGAAATTCAAGCGCTCTCGAACAACATCCCCGATATGAACGTAATACTGGCGCACTATAATGAGCTCGAACTACTGGTGGCCTCGAACTTCGCGGCCTTACGCAAATGACACCGAACTCGGCCACCAGGACCGCCTCAACACTTCCTCTCGAAGGGCTACGCGTAGGCATTTCCGGAGCCGTCCCTGAGCGCCAGTACTGGGGCAGTGTCACGGACCTCGACAGGCTGATCCTCACATTTGTCGCGCAGCTTTCCGCGCTGGTCATCCGATACGGAGGCGGGGTGGTGCACGGCAGCCAGCCGCTTCTCGCGCCGGTCGTGGCTGAGCAGGCACGCCGTCAGTCGCAGGAAGGCACAACATCCCTCAAGCTTTTCGCGTCCCAGCTGTTTGGTGACCTGCCGGACGTTGTACGGCGCGCGGCAGCCGTGGCACACGCCGAGGTAGTGCTAACCAGGCAAGTCGGCAAAGGAGATTTCCGTGATCGTGAAACACGCAACAACAGCCTTACGGCTATGCGCCTCGCTATGACGCAAGAGGTTGATGTCCTTGTGGCCATTGGCGGAAAGCTGCACGTGGGTACCGGATTTAATCCTGGTGTGCTCGAAGAACTGGCCGACGCCCGGTGGCATGGGGCGCCGTGTTTCATCGTCGGAGCCTTCGGCGGAGCGGCTGGTCAGTTGGACCAGCCGATTCTCGAGGAACTCAGCGCTGGCAACCTGCTCAACGCCGACACCGTGCCAATGGCCGATATGGCTACCTGGACCGACACGATGGATGAATATGTGGGGAAATTGCTGGCGCACTTGGCCCGTAACCGGGAACACTTCCGCAAACGCAGACAGATCCAATATATTCCGTCCGCCTTTCAAATTTCGATTCAGGCCGACGACACGGCGGAGAAGGCGTCTGGCCCACCCGCCAGGGTTCTCAGTGTGGATCCCGCTGTGGTTGGCACGTGGTCATCGCGGTTCGCAAGCCTCAAGAGCGCCATCGAGCAAAAGGATATAGATCAAGCCCGGAAGCTTTTGACCAGCATGGATTCCTGAAAGAGACGCAGATGGCTTCGAAAAGAATACGCATCATGATCTCCAGCCGCTGTCTGGACAAAATTCAGAAAGCGGATGGCGGCTCCGCAGAGGTTTCCGCTTTGCGCGTCAGGGCCAAGACCGACATTGAACGTTTCCAGCTCTTCGAGCGGGATACCTTCGAATGCTGGATCCACGAGGGAGTGCCCACGATGGACGGCAGTGCCGATGTCTGGGATCACTATCTCGATGCCGTCCACCGCTGCGACATCCTATTGGTCCTATACAACGGCAACGCCGGCTGGGACAAGGGTGAAGAGGAAATTGGGATTCGCCACGCCGAGCTTGCGGAAGCGTTGCGAACTAATCCCTCCAAGGTTCGTGTCGTCGATATACAGCACGCCAACGTCGGTAAGTTCGGGGGAATCAAACAGCGGAACCGGAGATTCTCCGAATATATGGAGCGGCAGGAATTGGTCTACGCTTCGCCGAGAACGACGACGAGGCGCCCAGGCTCAGGTTGGACGCTCTGCAGGACGCGGTCGCCAGTATGGTCCATTTGGGCGTCAATAACAGTCGCGGGTGGGATACTGGCGCGCCGTTTGACTGGAGCCGCCTCGACTATGCTCAGAGGAAGTCGGCAATGGAAACGGTGCTCCATGCGAGTCTGCGATCGGAAGGCGCAGAGAAAGCCGGAAGCGCTCGCATCCATAAGCTCGAAAACGAGAGAGTATTTTTTTGCTGCCATGCGGTGTCTGCCGCGATGACTGTTCCCGCGGCAAGGGAAATGGTTGGCCGGCCTTTCCTGCGGGACCATGAACTGTTCGGGTTGATGTCAGGCCCCATACAAGGACCGGTGCACGTGATCGCTTGTCAGAAGGGAGTGACGGAAAATCAGGCCGTTAGCTTGTTGGGTTTTCCCGATGCCACAATCGTTACTCCGGCATTTGGAGTTTATGTCGCGGACAACGTACAGAAAATCCAACTCGTGCTGTTGGTGAATTGCCGCGATGAATCGTCAACTCCGTATGCAGTCCAGCGATTTTTCGACTGGCTTGTCAGATCGGGCGAGGCAAAGTTCCTCGCTGCGCGCGCAAAAGACAGAAAAGCGATAATTGCTGCGATCGCGGGACAAGTCAATAGTAGGTCATCGGAGTCCGATTAAGTGAGCTAGCGATCGAGCAGTCTCCCCGAACGCGCTACAAGTTGGCCGCCACTCTCGAGCCATCAGAAGACGCATCTGCCCTTTGCCGCAGCGCAAGCTTGGCCACTTGAGACCCACGTTTTCAACCCGAATCTACCCTCTCGTCGATTTGTTCGGAGCGTCGATGCAAAATCGGGACCCGCTCTTGCCTGAAGTGCAAAGGAATCAACGATGGCAAGAGAAAAGCTGGGGGACTGCAAGGGCGCGTGGGATTATGGCGTTCACGTGACCATCGCCGAAGCCGGCAACGAGATCAGCCTCCCCGCTGGGAGCCCGAGTAAATACAGGTAAGATGATGCGCCTTGTGGTATCTTGCAATCGCTTAAGTTGAAGTTATATACATCTAGTTTGAACGAGTGAGCACTGTCTGCCAATCGGAATGACGCCAAGACTCATGAAGCCGCGAATTCCCACCAGTATCAAAAGGATTTTTCTCAAAGAAGATGCCCAGGAGATTTTTCGACTCCAGGAGGAGGCGGACGTATTTAAGCGTCATTATCCTGACCACCGCAAGTGGTTGAGAAAGGCAATGAACGAGGTACTGGCGGGCTACCGTACAGCGTTTGGTGCTTACGTTATTAAAGCGGTCGACTCTCCAGACGTGCGTTTGGTCGGGACTTGCATACTAAAACCACCAGATCTTTCCTCGACCGTCGAAATTAAAAACTTGTACGTTGAGCCCGAATACCAACGCAATGGATGCGGTACCCTTCTGTACAAAGAAGTCGAAGAGTACTGCGGGCGCTCCGGCGCATCACGAATTAGGGTAGAAGTTCCTGGAAGTGAAATTGACACTCTTTCATGGCTTCTGAAGCGAGGTTTTGAATTCTCACACAAGCGAGAATCGAACTATGTTCAGTCTGATGTAACGTACTACCTCGAAAGAGTGCTCCCTCCCTACTATCAAGGGGACTGGTTTGACCATCGCGCTCTCGCCAAATGGACACTTTCGCATCTGTATGGTTTTAAGGTGGCCGAAAACTCCGACTCAACACTTGAACGTATTTCTTTCGAGCAGTATCAATCACCCAACGCGTTTCTTCGAGGGAACTTTCGTCTGCCCATTGTGCGGGGAGAATTGAAGGTAGCTGAGGCGTCTCGATCAGGAGATGCGGCCCTCCCCAGCACGATTCACCCAGACGATAAAAACAATTTTCTCGTCGTGTTTGCCGAGAACCTTTCATTAGTATCCGAAATGATTCTCCCTCATGGGACGCTAGTTATCGACAAGCAAGAACTTCGTGCGTTACGGGTGTCGTCGGAAGTTGCCGTTTCGAGTAACCGGCAGCATCCTCGTTTGGGCTACGATCCGCCTTCGTTCTCAAGTGCTGAGATTGCGGGGCTTATTGTCAATATCACATCTTCAATTTTGGATCGCTTTTATGCGACTGTCGCAAGGGATGTTCGGTTTTCGTACTTCAAAACTGGGCCGGTAGGCAAATATCTAAAAGAAGGCAATCGCTTGTTGATTTATCGTGAGCCGACTACGAGTGAGCCCACGGAAGGAATTTTTGGATTTGCGGAGGTTGTAAAGGTGTTAGAGGGGAAGCCGGATAGCGTCTGGAAAGATCTCACTCGAGAGAATCCGGCAATGAGCGAAGACGAATACATGCGGTATTGGGGATACAAGAATTCCATCGTCGGTATCGTTGCCCAAGATTTCGTCAGGATTGAGCCGATACCTCATCGCGAGATTCGAGCGATTTTGGAATTAGACATAGATATGATGGCCTTGGGCCACTGCTATCTCAGCCACAAAATGCTGGAGCTGCTGAGACTGGAGGACAGACGCAGACGGCTTGATCAGATTTACAATGTGGCACTTTCGTTTCCTAGCCAGGACAGAAAAATAGCTGAAAGGTTATTCGCGCTTCTCACTAGCAAAGGATTGTCGGTCTTTTACGATAGGGACGCGGAAGTCAGAATGCTCGGAGCCGACGCAATGGATTCGCTGTTTGACGTTTTCAACCACCAATCCATGCACGTCGTCATCTTGTGCTCCAAATGGACAAAGGACAGTGAGTGGGCCAAATACGAAATGCAGCTCGCTCTAAACCGTGAAAGGCGACAAGGCAGCAAACATGGGGGATTGGTTATCCCCGTTCGCCTCGACGAAGAAGAGGTTCCGTTTCTGACGACCAGGATATTTGCCGATGCTAGGAAAAAAAGTCTGGAAGACATAGCCGATCTCATCTACACGAAGGTGATATCCTCGTCGAACACGCTTGATTCTAATGCCCTGGAGAGCCCCTGAAGACTGCGTGAGATTCCAGTTAGACGCCTTGAAATTTCGCACTGGGGGAACCATTGATGTCTCATGTTTTTATTTCGTATGCAACCAACGCTAGAAGCGTGGCAACTCGTGTGGCGAAGGAACTCGCGAAAGGAAAGCGTAAGGGTTGGTTGGATATCAAAGATATTCGACTGGGGCAGCCCTAGCGAGAGGAAATTGATGACGCTCTTCGGTCTGCCGAAGTGGTGATCGTTATCCTGGCCCCCGAGTCCTGCAGAAACCAATATCTCACGTATGAATGGTCATTCGCGCTTGGAGCTGGAGTTTGAATCTTGCCGCTTCTCGCCACAGGGACCTCGTTAGCGCTTGTTATCACAAGAGGCTGCAAAGTATGCAGTATCTCGATCTAAGCCAGACTGCGAAGCCCTGGGGCCGCCTCTTCAAGGAGCTAAGTTGCGCGAGTCACAGTCGACAAAACAAAATGAAGTCGTCACTCAGTTCCAATTTGCCGGTTCTGCATACGGAGTTTGAATTGGAAGATGGACAACCGATCCGAATCGGACAAAGATACAAGATCTGGGTTAGTACGAAGAACGTCCCCGCGCCGGTACGAAGCACATAAAGTATCGGATTTGGGATAAGACGTTCGACAAACGGAAATTCAAAGTGCGTTGGGGAAAGGTCAATTTTGCTGACTGGATTACATCATATGGAGATATTCATCTGACGGCAAAAGGAAAGTCGTGCGGACGTGTATGGCGTGCGCACGAGCACGCTGGCTGAAGCGCCTACGGCGTCACTACGGTCTAACACCCAACCGCAAATTCGAGAGAGCACTCATTAAGATTGAGAACAATTAACGCGCCGATGGCCTGAGATAGATTTTGCTTCAATAGCTACGTGTCAACGAAAGGGTTATGCTTTTCCATCAAGACTAAACAGGTACCTGCATGGTCACTCTCAACAATTCGTCTTTGATCTGCGTATGCAGACCGTCCAGGTATTTTTGCAGTTCCTCAATTCTGCCTTCTCTACTTTCCATATCCACGGCCGCGAGATACAGGACAGCCTTTTCGAAGATATGGTTGCGCCAGGATTTATAAACCTGGGGAACAAGTGGTTCCTCCAGCAATCTCTGGTCTCTCTCAGCGACGACGAATAATATCCGCGTTTCCCTGTCTGGGTCGTTTTGTAGCAATTCATTCATCTTTTCATACTCGAAAAAGCAGAAGTTCGGGCGGCCTGGCGGAGCCTCGAACATGATGTTTTGGACCAACTGTAAAAATACGCGCGAGTCAGCGCAGGCCTTCGCCAGCTTGTCCTTTACCAGGCTATTGTCATGCGACCCATGTGGATAGAAAAAGCCTACCATGGGAGTCCGCCCCACATGACGATAGACACACGAAGCCAGCAAGTTCATTTTTTTGCGGTCAGCGGATTCAAACTCGGTCACTCCCAAGGCATGTTGGATGAAGTATTTATAGTAGCTGTTAACGGGATTGTCGCCAGGGACGGGTTCATAGCGAGAAGTGAAAGACAGAAAGAAGTCGTACTTAAAGTTGATTTTCTTCCAGGCCTGGTCAAAATACTCCTGCTGGGCCAGCGACCAATCGGGCTTATAGCCTTCTACAACGAGGTCGTAATAAATGCTGAGAGTTTGCAATTCGCGACGTTCAGAAAGCAATAGGCAGAGTGCTTGCTCCACCTGCTTGGCCAAAGTTATTGGTTTGTCTAGCCACTCTTCCACGCTCTTTTTTACTCGTTCGATTTGGGCGCGTTCCGCCTCAAACACCTGGTTACCCTGGTACTTCCGGCACAGATTCTGATATTCCACACTTTGGGTAACCTTCTCTATCCGGTTTGTGGCATAGAGCCGCAAAAGGTCCTCATGAAACGACATCTTAACTCTGCCCCTCTGATTTCGCATCGCGTAGCGCGAGCTTAAGTTTTTCGACTTCCATCTCCAGTTGCGTTATGTACGCCCGCGATTCCTCGGTTTTGAGTCGCTTTTGCCGAACGTCTGCTGCCCTCCCAATCAGGCGGCGCTCGGATATCAATTGCTTCAGTTGTGCTTCTTCCTTGGGCGTCCGCCGCTCTTTTTGCGCCAGACTTCCAATTGCACTCTCCCGCTCGTTGTCTTGGGGCATGGTTGCTTTCATCGAATATTCGTTATAGAGACGGTCGCTGTCTTCGATATCAAAGAGCCGCCTATACAGATCGCCAGCCTCGGCCCCAAGAAAATCTTCTCCAAGGGTCTGCACCATGAATCGATTGGAGGGCTGGCTCCTGCGCAAAACAGAAACTTCTCCGCTGTCACATCCGGAAACAACCAGGGGACTGTGCGCAGAAACAAAAAACTGTACGTTTGGAAACTTGCTCGTAAGTACCGCTAACATGCTTTGCTGCCACTTGGGATGAAGATGAGCGTCCACTTCATCGATCAGGACGATCCCTGCCCTCCTCAATACGTCGTCTTCTCGCTCTTCCGGTTGTAGCGACCGTAGGAAATCATAAATCAGCCCGAAGATGGCCACCACCGACAGTGTGCCTTGGGACGCATACTGGATGGGCAGAGGAGTGTCGCGACTTCCGGCCGTGCGGACAAGAATCTCAAATCCCGTGCGGCCGCTTTCCCGAATGGTTTCGAACGCGAACTCCTCATCCCCGGTAAGGCGCCGGACCACGTCTTCAATCAGTTTGAATATTGGACGGTCAAACCCTTTTCCGGTGCGCCAGGAGCCCTGCTTTAGGAACTCGATGCACACTTTGGACAGTAGCTCCTGGATCGCACTTTCGTATGGTTCCTGGCTGAGAAAGTGACGCGCGCCCGAACGGGCCAAGGGCTCAGCAACGGTCGCGGAGCTACCCACAGTACGAACAGAGCGGTTAACGAATCGCGAATCCGGAATGGCCAGAACCGGGATCTTTCCCACCCTGTCCTCGAAGTAGGTTGCGTCCCTGATGATGGTCTCCGAGTTGCCGTTGCGCACCACTTCGACCCTGAGCAGCGGCTGAGCATCTTCTGTCTCTGGGGTCTCACTGCTAAGGGATTTGCCGGGGGCTGTCCCTGCGGCCAAAATTTGCGCGCTGCTGTCCACATCGCGCTGCAGCAGCGCGATGAATGTCCGGAACAGCAAGGTCTTGCCATATCCGTTTTTCCCCAGCAGCACATTTATGCGCGGAGCAAAGCGGTACACCCCGCTTTCGAAAAACCTCACGCCCTGCCATTGCAAAGACTGAACTATGAACCGGTCTCTAACATTGGATTCGAAGAGCTTTTCTTCGAGGCGGTCGCGCTCCTTCTTGATTATCTCCACCTGCCGGAAGGATGGGTCGTCCACCACCCTCTTGGAATCAGCGGCCGTCTCTACATCGGACTCCAGTTTGATGGCGCCCCTCAACAATTGAATCGCCAGAAACCACACAGAAACACTTATCATCAGAGGCGTCCAATGCCGGCCCAAGTAATCGAGGGCAGGGAAGGTGGACGAATTGCCGAAGAATGTGTAGGTCAGTTTGACAGTGAGGCTAACTCCGCTGGCAAAGTAGGCCACTACAGCAGCGCCCGCAAGGTTTCGGTAAAGCGGTTGCTTCCAGGACCAGAAGTCGTCGATCTCCCGAATGAAGGGCCAAACAGCGACCCGCAAGAGGATTCTCCAAACGACGTAAGGACGTTCGAAGGAATCGGAACGCGACGATTTGTTGTCTATGGTCATCAGCGGAGCCCCGATTTCAACCCAGAAGAACGGGTGAAGGTCTGCGCATCATTCCAGTCGCTCTCGGCGCAAACCTCGCGACCAACACCGCGCGGTCGAAAGAATGGCGGCTGCTCGATCCTCTGGTTCATGTGAAAAGACTCCCCGACACGTCAAACACAGTTCCGCAAGACATGCAAAATCGACCCGAAGACCACCACGCCTTGCAACAGCGTGCCATATAGGGCCGCCACCGTCGCCCGTCGCATAATGGCCAGCAAAGGCTCGGACTGCAAATTAAAATCGCTGGGCGTCAAACTATATCGCTGGTCACCCAGAACTTCCCACTGCGCGTTGTCCAGCGTTCGGAGTTGATCGTACAGCGAGCGATACAGTCATTCCCCCCAGAAAGTAGGCATCCAGCGCCCAGAACACCAGCACCGGCGATAGTGGAGGCGAGACTGGCGGCAATCCCGCAAATGACTCTATCGGGGCGAGGTTTTCCGCGACTAAGACCGAATTCGTGTTTGGATTGGGAGCCATTCTGGTCGATGTCAGAGGCCCAAATTGTATCTCCGCAAAAAATATGTAGGCGGGCCGCGAGCGAGCGGCGCGGTACTGCGCTATGAGCCCTCCACGCTCGAGTCTCTCGACGATGTTAACTCTATGAGCAGAAACCTTCTTTGTCTACGCCTAATTGCTATCTGTATGAATCTGAAAGGGGACAAGGTTTCTTTCTGCCCGAGTAATGGATCGGCGGGATTTATGAAAAGTACGAATCGCGGATCCCGAAGACTTCAATCTAAAACGACGATCGCGTCTACAGCAAAAACAGCTGTCCCTACCGAATATTCTGTGCAGCCCATGGGGGATGTCATTCCCCTAACCAGACAGGCTCAAGCAATTCGTGGACCTGCTCGAGTCTGGCGAATGAAATTCGCCGCTGTCCGCGTGTGCAAGGGAATAAGGGAGCACAGTTCGGACACAAATTTCAAAGGACCAAGGAAAGGCAGCGCGTGGTGTGGTGGTATCGGACTTTTTTAGGCAGCCCGGCGTTCGTAGCGGTGGTGCAGGCCACCGACCTGCGGTAGCGCCACGACCGACCCCATTTCCGGCGGCTGAATCGCTCGTGGCTCGGGCGAGTCTTTTCCTAACGAAAGATGTGTTCTCGATCGGTGATAATAATCGAAATACGAATTGAGCGTTCGTCGTAGAGAGCTTTCATGGAACACGATCATACCCTTCCTGCCCATGATTACTTTGGGCAAATCCTCGATTCAGATGGAACGGTCTTGGTCTGCCTCCACGAGTGGGGCGCCCACGAGCATCCCTCATTGATGAGCCCAGATCACGGGACACCCGGCAAGGCCTCCTGTTGTCCTTCCGTGTCGATGATTTTGACCTGGCGCTTCAGAGGGCACGCTCTTTCGTCACTCGGCTCGAAGAGGAGCCACACGTGAATCCGAACACTCAAACCAAGGAGTTCTCGCTCCGAGATCCGGACGGATATTGCGTTACGATCAGTGCGCTCTCTCCGGCCTGACAAGGCGCTGCAGCTCCCGAGCGCTAGCCTGGGCTTCATGGGGCACCTCCGCCCGACTTCGCTCCGCTCGCTGGGCGGCTCTGCTGTCAGAGTGCCCATTCCGTTAGGGAGCGCATCGCGGAGTTTCGATTATTCTGATCGAGTCACGGGCAACTCGGAAGTTGGCGAATTACTTCCGGCTTACCGACAATTCGGAAGTTGATCTCCCACTGAGGACTGAAGGCGTCGTCATCATGCTTTGGCCGATCACCGACCACTCATCCGCAGCACGCGTTCCGGATAACGATCACCCTGCACTGTGATTTTCGAGGCCGCACTGTCGATTTCGCGCAGGTCGTCTGATGTGAATTTGATTGCGAGCGAGCCATTGTTCTCGTCGAGGCGAGACAACTTGGTCGTGCCCGGGATCGGAACAATCCACGGCTTCTGCGCAAGCAGCCACGCCAGCGCGATCTGCGCCGGTGTCGCCTTCTTCTGTTCCGCGATTCTGCCCAGGAGATCCACCAACGCCTTATTCGCCTTGCGGTTTTCTGGAGTGAAGCGAGGGACGACGGTACGGAAATCGGTGCTATCGAACTTGGTATCTTCGGTGATTTTGCCAGTGAGGAAGCCCCTGCCGAGAGGGCTGAATGGAACGAACCCGATTCCTAGTTCCTCAAGGGTCGGTATCACTTCCGCTTCAGGCTCTCTCGACCAAAGTGAATATTCGCTCTGAAGCGCCGCGACCGGCTGAACGGCGTGTGCGCGACGGATGGTCTGCACGCCGGCTTCCGAGAGTCCGAAGTGCTTCACCTTGCCTTGCTGGATGAGGTCTTTCACGGCTCCGGCGACGTCTTCGATCGGCACGTTAGGATCTACGCGGTGCTGATAGAACAAATCGATGACATCGGTCTTGAGGCGCTTGAGCGATGCCTCGGCGACCTCCTTGACGTGTTCTGGACGACTGTTCTGGGCAGTCCAACGCGTGTTGAGGGCCGGTCCACCATTGGGATCAGGCTTGCAACCGAACTTGGTGGCGATCACCACCTGGTCGCGAAGTGGAGCCAGCGCTTCGCCCACGAGTTCTTCGTTTGTGAAGGGACCATAGGCTTCGGCGGTGTCGAAAAATGTGACGCCACGTTCGACAGCCGTCCGGATCAACGAGATCATTTCCTTCTTGTCGCTTGCCGGACCGTAGCCAACGCTCATTCCCATACAGCCGAGCCCGAGAGCCGAGACTTCCAAGTTGCTGTTTCCAAGTTTGCGCGTTTCCATTGTTTCCTCTCCTTAGCGTTTGCCGCATCCCGAGATTAAGAGCTAGCGTCCTGCAAGCGGTAGCCTGATCCTCCCGATTTATTGCCTATTCCTCTTGTCATCTGAAAACAATTGATGCTCCCGCAGCTGAGCGGGGTATCCTGAGCAAGGGGCAAAGGAAACCTTACAGTGAAAAACCCCAGCAAAAGCGCCTCGCCGCCACAAAATCGAGCGCGCGAATTGCGCACCAAGCTGGCTCGTAAGATTGCCTCATTCGTTGGGTCCGCAGAGAAACTGATAACCACCAACATCCCGGGCCTGATGCTTTCCCGACGCACCGCCCCCACGGCTCCGACCTCAGTGGCATTCGAGCCGAGCCTGGCCGTGGTCGCGCAGGGTCGAAAACGAATAGACCTCGGCCGGACCACTTTCATCTTCGACCAGTCGCGATTCCTGTTGACATCGCTCGATTTGCCAGTCATCAGCCGAGTGATTGAGGCAAGGAAGGAGGTGCCCTATCTCGGCTTCTTACTCAAGCTCGAAATGCCCGTAGTCCGAGAGCTTCTGAGCCGAGAGGAGATTCAGGCGCCTGAGGCGCCCTCTGATAGTCCTGCGATGGCCACCGGCGAGACCACGGCGGAGTTGCTCGATGCATGCTGTCGGCTCGTGGACCTGCTGGATACCCCGCAGGACATTCCCTTTCTGAGTGGCCTGATACAACGCGAGATCATCTACCGAATCCTCCGGGGACGTGAGGGGGCGCGCCTTCGGGCGATTTCCACGCTGGGAGATCAGAGCCAACGGACGGCAAAAGCGATTGCGTGGGTCAGGGCGAACTACGCGAAGCCGCTACGAGTAGAAGACCTCGCAAAAATCGCAGGCATGGGCGTCTCCACACTGCACCACCATTTCCGGACGCTGACCGCCATGAGTCCTCTTCAGTATCAAAAGCAATTTCGGTTGCATGCAGCGCGGGAACGCATGCTCATAGATAATCTGGACGCCGCCAGTGCCGCTTTTGAGGTCGGATACGAAAGCGCCACCCAATTCAATCGCGAATATAGCCGCTTCTTCGGCCAACCACCTAAGCGAGATATTCGGACCCTTCGCTCGCCAGGCGCTCTGCCCTTAGAGTCAGTCAGTAATCAATAAAGCGCCGCCAGATCCTGTTGCTAACAAGCGCGAGACCGGATGGCGAGTCTGAATATAGGCGAGTGACTGCGTAACGGGCACCGGTCTAAGCAATGGCTTGGTTGAAATCCGCTTATCGGAATGGCCCGACAAAGGGATGGGAGATAAAAGCCTGCCATTCGGGCGTTTTCGGTGTCAATGGAACGAATAGGCAACCCACATCCTGCCAAAGATTTGTTCGTACTTTTTTCTTTCTCAAAGCCTCTTTATGAGTGAGGGGATTCTTGCCCACTTTTCCCTCTCGAGCCTGATGGACCCCAATCACTTGGGTGAACCACCACCGTCGCAACCGGTACCACGAGTTCGTAGAGCCCTCTTGGGAGTTTTAGACGGCCAAGCCCGCAACCATTTCTGCCCCTCCTTTTCAAAAGTAGCCCTCCGCGCGTTTTCCGATGGCTTGGTGATAGCAGCGGATCAGGGTCGTTCCCTGTTTAGCCACTTGCGCGCTCAAGAAAAAAATGAAAAAAAATAAAGTAGCTCGCGCTGGCCGAAATGCGCCTCCGTCGTTCCGTTTACCTGGGCCGGACAACTAGGGTCTCCCCGGACGCTTCGCGACTACTCTCTGACAAATTCTCGACTCTTTGCGATAAATGCGACCGCGGAAGATGCCTCCAATATCCGCTGAAGATCGCTCGAAAATCTGCTGCGAATTCATTCGTGACTCGCATGCAATGGACTTTCCAATCCTGCGGATTTATTTTGAGTGAGAGTATGTTTTCTTCTTGACATACATCGACATACACTCTACTTTGGCAGACGTGAAGAAACGTACTACGATCTGGCTACCTCAAGAACTGCTCGAACGGCTCAAGAAGCTATCGCGCAAAACTGGCGCACCGATGGCGGAATTGTTCCGGCGGGCAGTTGAGGCGTATCTGAAACGCCAGAAGTAGGCGAACACAAGAACGGGCCTGCCGACTGTAATCAGCAGCCGACAAGCCCTAACCAAAGTTACCTGTTAGGAGGAAACGATGGCTACACCGATTGTAAGTCAATACATCCTTTCGTCTGTACCCTCTCCCGTTCGATCTGAAGTAAGCAATTCGAAGCCGCACGCATCCGTCTATGAAATCGTCACTGAGCAAGTCATCAAGCAATTAGAATCGGGCGTTGCACCTTGGCGCAAGCCCTGGCGCACGCTGCCTCCTTCAAACCTCATCAGCAAGAGGCCCTATCGCGGCATCAACGTATTCTTGTTGGCGTTCGCTGGCTATGGTTCTCAATACTGGCTGACATACCGTCAAGCGCATGGACTCGGAGGGAATGTCCGCTGGGGAGAACATGGCACTAAAATTGTCTTTTGGAAGTGCAATACCCGCGAGACGGAGTCAGCGGACGGAGAAATCGAGGAACGCAAGTCTGCTTTTCTCCGATACTACACTGTCTTCAACCTAGAGCAGACTGAGGGGTTGAAAGCACTCTTGAGACTTCCGCCAGCATTCCCCATCCAATCAGCGGAAGAGATTGTTCAGGGAATGCCGAATCCGCCCGCGTTCGAGCAAGATGCAAGGGCAGCCTACATTCCAGCTAGGGACACGGTAACGATGCCGTCTCGGACCGCGTTCGAGTCTCAGGCGGAATACTACTCGACTCTCTTCCATGAATTGGCGCATTCGACGGGCCACGCAAAGCGACTCGGACGCGAGGGCATTGAGAAAATACAGCCATTCGGCTCTGAGGATTATTCGAAAGAAGAACTCGTGGCGGAAATGGGAAGTGCAATGCTCTGCGGTGTAGCAGGCATCGAACAGGCCACGATCAGCAATTCTGCCGCGTATCTCCATAGCTGGATTAACAGACTCAAGGCGGATTCTCGTCTAGTCGTCTCCGCAGCTCGCGCCGCACAAGAGGCAGCCGACTATATCCGGGGGGAGTCTGAGAAAGACTCCCCAGCCAGCGATGGGGAACACCATGCAAACTGATCTCGCGTTCCCTCAATCGCTGGCCGAGAAGTATCGGCCTGTTCGCGTTGCGGATTTCATCGGGCTCGACCGTCCTAAGAAAGTGCTGTCCGCATTCTGCAAGCGGCCCGCTAGTGGCGCGTGGCTTTTTGTTGGCCCGTCTGGAGTAGGGAAGAGCACGATGGCACTTGCGCTGGCCGAGGAGCTACAAGCCGAATTGCACAAGATTCCTAGTCAGAAGTGCAACGCGCAGACGATAGAAGATACCGTGCGGCAATGCTGGTACGCGCCGCTGACTCCAGGCGGATTCCATATAGTGCTGGCGGATGAGGCCGACCAAATGACGAATGCGGCGCAACTGGCACTGCTTTCCAAGCTGGATTCTACCGATCCCGCACCTAATACCATTTGGATCTTCACCGCGAACGATACCGAACGTCTGGAGCGTAGATTCCTCTCCCGCTGCAAGGTGCTGGAGTTCTCCAGCTACGGCCTGGCCGAACAGATTGCTGCTTACCTCGACCACGTCTGGCACGCAGAAGGTGGAAACGGAAACGCGCCAGACTTGGTGCGCTTGGCAAAGGACTCGCGGAATAACGTGAGGGATTGCTTGATGCGCTTGGAAGTGGAGTTGATGGCGCTATGAGTGCGAGAGTGGCGATCTACGCCAGGGTCTCTACGATTAACCACGGTCAGGACGTTGGCATGCAAACGCGTGAGCTACGGCAATTCGCGGAAGCGCGTGGCTGGACAGTAGCGGGCGAATACGTCGACGCGGGAGTGAGCGGAGCGAAAGACTCCCGTCCAGAATTGAACCAACTGATGGCGGACGCGCACAAGAGGCGCTTTGACGTGGTATGCGTCTGGCGCTTCGACAGGTTCGCCCGCTCCGTCTCTCACTTGCTACGCGCACTCGAAACGTTCAAAGCGTTAGGAATCGACTTTGTGTCGTTTTCTGAGCAGATGGACACCTCGACGCCCGCGGGCAAAATGGTATTCACCGTCTTGGGTGCGGTCGCCGAATTGGAGCGGTCGCTGATCGTGGAGCGGGTGAGGGCAGGGCTGCGTAACGCAAAAGCGAAAGGGAAGCGGCTTGGCCGTCCGCGAGCGATTGTGGATACCGCAAAGATTGCGGCTTTGCGCTCCCATGGGCTCTCTTGGGCAAAGATTGGCGAGACGCTTGGCTTGGGAGAAGGAACGGTCAGACGGTCGGTCCAGGCATCCGCCAGAAACCCTTCCGAAACTGCTCCCGTAAACCTCTAAGAATCAGCGGTCCTTTCCTGAGTATCGCATCCCGCCACAAACAGATGTTTTTCAGCTGCCTTCTCCCAGCTTGGGAAGCAAACGGCACCAGCCGCACGGAAACAATACCAGCTTCTTCTACCGCACCTCGCGCTTCCTCGCCTTCGCAAGCCCCGCTACTGAATTCTGGCCTCCCCTTCGCTCGGGGTGTGACGGTCGCAGTTGAGAACCTCCGAAAGTGACCTGGATTCCTCTCCAGCGCCTAGCTTCGTTGCTGAACTGAGCCTCTACTGATAATCTCAACTCGCCGCTCTCAGCCTTAAGGAGAGACAAAGCCAGATGGAATTCATACCCTCACTTCCCACCTATGCCGACGACTTCCCAACGCAAACAGTGTGGAATGCGATTAGGCAGGCTCTTGGCGACGGAGAAGGAATTGCGTACTACAAATATCCGATCTTGAGTTCGATGGGCGGGGCCAAACCAGACCTCACTATCCTCACGCGCCGATACCAGCCCGTTGTAATCCGCTGCCTAAATTTTCAACTGGCCGACTTAAGAAAATTAGAAGATGAGGAATGGCATGTCTCGGCAGGCGGAGAAAAACAGACCATTGATTCTCCGCTCTTGGAACTGGACGATTTTAAAGTTGGATTACAACAGAGGTTCAACAAGGAACGCACCTTAAGGCGGAGGCTAGACCCCCGCTCCGTACTTGCTCTCCCTCAAGTTCCACGACACGCCTTCATACAAAAGTTCGGTGAGGTCCTGGAAAACCAAAAACTGGATTTTACACTTTGGCAGACGGGCGACAAGATTGACGAGATCTTTTCTCCAATCGAACCGCCGCTAACGGACGTGGAATGGAAACTCACAAAGTCTGTCATTCAAGCAGCTGTTCCGCTCGGCAGAAATGCACTTGGTGTGGTACCAAAGACGGCTAACACGCTCGACAGCGCGATGAAAATCCTCGAAAACGAAATCGCTCTATTGGACAACGAGCAACACAGAGCTGCGATTCAGATCGCGCCCGGCCCCCAGCGCATCAGGGGGCTCGCAGGTACAGGTAAAACCGTGCTCTTGGCTATGAAAGCGGCAAACATCCACCATCATTTCCCTGAAAAAAGGGTGCTATTTACGTTCAACACGCAGAGTCTTTACAACCAGGCGAAAACCTTAATTTCCCGCTTTTACAGAGTGTTTAATGACGTCGATCCAGACTGGAATAAGATTCATATTAGACACGCATGGGGAGGCAAGAGCCGTCCGGGCGTTTACTACGATCTCTGTGCTCGACAAGGCGTCGCTCCGCTCGATTTAAAGAGCGCCAGATCCGAAGATTCAAGCGAGCCATTCCGCGCATGCTGTCGACGTTCTCTCGCCGGCGCAATAAAACCAGCTTACGACTATGTTCTTGTCGATGAGGCGCAAGACTTCCCCGCAGAGTTTTTCCGCATTCTGTACCTGCTGGCCCGCGCACCTGAGCACGCGGTGTGCTGGGCTTACGATGAGCTTCAGAGCCTGACAAACATTGAAATGCCTAACACGGAGGACCTGTTCGGAAAGGATGCAGAGGGCAACGCCCTCGTTTCGCTGGATGGCGAATATCCGGGGCCGATGGATAAAGACTACGTACTCCACAGGTCTTATCGGTGTCCGAGGAAAATTCTCATGCTTGCACACGGCATCGGATTGGGCATACATAGCTCCAATGGCCCGGTTCAAATGTTAGAGGACGCCGGTTCATGGCGGTCGATCGGCTACGAGATACGAGAGGGCGATGTGCTAGAGGCTGGTCGAGAGATAGTAATCACGCGTCCGAAGGAAAACAGCCCGAATAGAATCGAGGCAATTTACAAGGGAGATCAGGAATTAGTGGTAGCGCGCGTGTTCGAGAAACGACAGGAAGAGCTGGAATGGATTGCAGGGTCGATCAGTAATGACATCAAACAGGAAGGGGTGGCGGCAGAACAAGTAGTCGTCATTTCGCTCGACTCGCGCCGAGCCAAGGAATATATGGCGGCCCTCCAGCTTCGGCTACTAGATGAAGACATTGCCTCCGCTATCCCTGGACTTGTTGACAGTTCTGCGGCCTTTGCGGAGCCCGGGAGAGTTACACTTTCGACCGTACATCGCGCGAAAGGAAACGAGGCACCCATAATCTACATTTTAAGTTTCGATTCCTTATACGATTACGTCGACGAACTCACTAACAGAAATAGAGCCTTTACGTCGATCTCTCGATCAAAGGCATGGGTTCGCATCACAGGAACAGGTTCCCAAATGAAATCCGCCCGAAGAGAGATAAATCGAATCCTCGAAGACGTACCAAACTTTGCCTTTCAGTTTCCAGACATGGATACGATACGTCGCCGCCTCGATACGGCCGAGGATTCGAGGCGCAGGAGGGAAGCGAAAGCAGTCGCGGAGCTAGCGAGGGGGCTGGCAAACGTAGACCCCGAGGCTCTGAAGACACTGGACCCGAAAATTCGGAAGAAGATTGCGCGACTATTGGAGCCGGAAGATGAGGCTGAGTGAGCTGCGAAGTCAGTTGCGATCGTTTCTCAGCGGGGACTGGTCAGGAATCCTTCTGAATCCTAACTATTTACAAGACGGCCACACAATGACTTGGCACAACTATAGTTCGATGATGGCCCCGGATCCCCTCAGTTTCGAGGACGTGGCGACCCTCTCGAAGGCGCGTCAATATTCCTTTCAACTTTCTGTGGACGGATCTCTATTTCAGTTTTATTACTCATACGATCGTTACAATCGGGAAATCTCTGAGGCTAGGATTGCCTATTACGAAGCGAACGGCGCGGGATTCTCCGGAGACAGTTCCGGTCTTCACCAAGCTCAGGCTGTGCACTCCGACGACGAATCCGCTACGGGGCCTCTCCCCGTGCTAGGCCCGGACGAAGGAGGTCCCCGCGCTACCCAATTGGATAAGCGGGGGCCTCGTTGGTTTAGGATCGATTTCAGGGCGAACGGGCCGAAATCCATTCTGCACCATACTTGCCATCTTCATCTTGGCGGTTTTCCTGGATCGCGTCTGATAGTCGCCGGAGTCCCGACACCTAAACAATTTGTCGAGTTCGTAGTCTGCTGTTGCTACCCCGATTTGTATCGGAGTATTCGCTTAAACGCCGAAGGCGATTGGCGCGACCAAAAGAGAATTGAAAACGTAAACGCGATGAAAGTTCATAGCCCGCCCAACGTCCTATTCCAGCAAATTACCCACCTTCGAATTCCCGGAGCTTAAAGCTCAGTGGCCGGAGGGGCGAGTGGGACAGCCTTAGCAGCGGCTGCAAGCCGCCCTAGCCCGACTGGTTCGCCGCCGCTCTCGCCATCCAGCGCAAAGCCCTCTCGCCACCAGCGACCAGGACTTCACCACCGTCAAAAAAAGGGGGGCGACATTCTCTGGACCGCCGCGTAGCCGCCCCGGCACCGGAGATCTTCCCCCGCTTCGTCTTGCTTTCCTTGCCCCGTCGCTGATTTCCTTAGGATTCTGAGACCATTGTGTAATTATGAGTCTGAGGGCGTCCACTGATCGTATAGACGCCCGAGGGGATTGCCATGTCGAGCGCTGCCGCACAACAGACAGCAGGGGAAATTCAGAGGTCGTGGACGCATCCATCCGTCCTCTCCATGGCGGCTGGAATGAATCCAATCGAGGCAATTACAGCGAAATCCAGGGAAACGGTCTTTAAGGCGATTCAGGCTGGTTGGTTAGGCCCCCCTTACGACCCATTCGCATTGGCCGAAATGCTCAAGATATCTGTCCAGCCCAGCCAGGATGTAGTTGATGCGCGCACGATACACGTCGGCGAGGGGAGATTCAGAATCGAATTCAATCCCAACCGCTCGCGAGCCAGGATTAACTTCTCTGTAGCGCACGAAATAGCACACACATTATTTCCGGACTGCGCCCAGGCCATAAGGAACCGATACACTCACGCAGAAACAAAGCCAAACGATTGGCAGCTGGAAGTCCTCTGCAACATCGCCGCAGCGGAAATCTTGATGCCGACTGGAAGTTTTAAGCCCCCCGAAGAGAATCCAGTAACAATCGACGCCATCATTGCCTTGCAGCGCGAGTTTTCGGTCTCCACTGAAGCCGTGCTCCTTCGAATCGCCAAACTGACGCACCACCGCTGCTTCATCTTCGCAGCACATAGAGATGAGGCCCATAACTCATCCCAGTATCAGATCGACTATGCCGCGTGCTCCCGGGCGTGGCCGGTCAAAATTCCAACCGGTCTCCATTTGCCCGAGGGCACCGTCGCGGCGCAGTGCACCGCCATAGGCTACACCGCCAAGTCTAAAGAGAACTGGGGCCTAGATCGCGATCAATGGAGAGTCGAATGTTTAGGTATATCTCCATACCCTGGTCATATATATCCGCGCGTGGTAGGAATCGCCAGACCCCTCACGAATGGTGAAACAGAATCCACGAAAATCGAATATTTGAGGGGAGATGCCACCGAACCTCGAGGAGCCGGCCCTCGAATAATCGTTCAGCTGGTAAACGACAAAGCTATAACCTGGGGAAAGGGGTTCGCGGTGGCAGTACGGAAGAGATGGCCGCATGCGCAGAAGGAGTTTACCCAGTGGGTCTTGGGAAAGAGAACCGAATTCCGGCTTGGCAACGTTCACTTTGCGAAATTGGAGGAATCAATAGAGGTCGCAAGCCTTGTAGCCCAACACGGATACGGCCCCTCTCTCTTCCCGCGGATTGACTACTTGGCATTAGAATCCGGTCTTATCAAACTTGCATCGCAGGCGAAGCAAACCCATTCCAGCCTGCACATGCCTAGAATTGGCTGTGGAGAAGCTCGCGGCGATTGGAGAATTGTGTCCGAGATCATCGACCAGACGCTTTCTCGCGAAGACATCCAAGTTACGGTCTATGACCTCCCGGCGCCACACAAAGCAGATGGTAGTCCAATAGCCAGCAACGCGCCCACGCATTGAATGTGAAGGTCCGGTACGAGAGCTGCCCAGCCATGCAGATTGTTCTCATCTCGGGAAATGTTTCATCAGGGAAATCAACCTTATCGGACGACCTCCATCACCAGTTTGGATTTGACGTTCTTAAGACGAAGGATCTAATAAACAGACTTGCCCAAAAGAAACTTGGTAGAGAGTTGGAGCCCAGCCGCAAAGCCATGCAGCTTTTCGGCGAAAGACTAGACCGCGAGACTGAAGGAACCTGGGTCCTGGATGCACTGAACAAACTCCTGAGAGAAGCGGGCCAATCTGTCGTTGTCGATTCCGTTCGGATATTGGAGCAAATTTGGGCTATTCGCCAAGCCTATGGGTTTGCCGTAGTCCACATCCACCTGACGGCACCCGAGAACGTGCTTGCTGGAAGGTACACAGAGCGCAAGTCCACAGGAATCCGCGAGCTTAAGTCCTATTCCGATGTAGGACGCAACCCAACGGAAGCAGGGGTCAACAAACTCAAGGACGCAGCCGATGTAGTTATCGACACAGCTAAGTGCAGGCCCTCGGACGTCCTCGTAAGGGCTGCGACCCATTTGGGACTCTATTCACGGGACTACACAAAACTTACCGACATAATTGTCGGTGGTCAGTACGGCAGCGAAGGCAAAGGGCACATCGCGTCATACCTCTCAAGAGAGTATTCCATTCTCGTGAGAGTCGGCGGTCCGAATGCGGGTCACAAAGTATTTGTTTCTCCCGAGCCGTACACCCACCACCAGCTGCCGTCGGGCACTCTGCGTAACTCCGAGGCTAGACTCTTATTAGCACCAGGCTGCGTCCTTAACGTGAAAAAACTCCTTAAGGAAGTCGCAGATTGCCGAGTCGGATCAGACCGATTGGCAATCGACCCTCAAGCAATGGTCATATCCGACGAAGACATCAAGAACGAGGCGGCGCTCGTCGCCAGTATCGGCTCCACTGGCCAGGGTGTCGGCTTCGCCACTTCTCGGAGGATCATCGGCAGAAGCTCTCCAGCAAAACTTGCGAAGGATATTCCGGATCTCAAACCCTTCATACGCGAGACATGGACGATTCTCGAGGACGCGTATCGAAAAGGCCAGAAAGTGCTTGTTGAAGGTACCCAAGGAGCTGGCCTAAGTCTGTTTCATGGAGACTACCCACATGTTACGTCTCGTGACACGAGCGCTTCGGGCTGCCTATCCGAGGCCGGCATTCCAGCCGCGCGCGTCCGCAGGGTGGTAATGGTCTGCCGGAGTCACCCAATTAGAGTTGAGAGTCCCAAGGGATCGACATCGGGTCCGATGGGCACCGAAATAAAATGGAGCGCGGTTTCAAAGCGTTCGGGTATTCCTGTCCAGAAATTGAAGGAGCTGGAAAAAACGTCTACCACACACCGCCAGAGACGCGTCGCAGAATTCAACTGGGAATTACTCCGGCGTGCTTCCGCATTGAACGGCCCAACCGACATCGCCCTTACTTTCGTGGACTATCTCAGCCCGGAAAATGAAAAAGCGCGCCGATTCGAACAATTGGAAAAGGGCACGATTAATTTCATAGAGGAAATCCAGCGAGTAGCCGCGGCCCCAGTCTCCCTCATATCAACACGGTTCGGCTTCCGCAGCATTATTGACAGAAGGGCTTGGTAAATGGGCATCACGGTGAACGAATTGGCGAGGCTTTACCCTCGCCTTTACCATATGGCCCATCGTGACTCTTGGGCCAGCATCCAGGAGCACGGGCTCCTAAGCACGAGCGCGCTACTAGATTTGTTTGAGAAGAATGGTGAGGAACGCGAGAAGCTCGAAACCCGACACCGGCCAGAATCAGTAACGATCACCCATCCCGTCGGATCGGCGGCCGTGGTACGTGACCAAAAGCCAATGTCCGACGAGGGCCTACGCAGAGCCTTGGGCTCAAGCGGACTAGCGCCAGCGGACTGGTATCGAATTCTAAACAGCAAGGTCTTTTTCTGGCTCACGGAAGAGCGACTTGCACGTCTACTGGGCGCGAACGCCTACCGCGAAGACGAACACTGTGTCCTTACGGTCGACACACGCTCTATTCTTGCCGACCATGAGAACGATGTCAGATTATGTCCGATCAATTCAGGTTGCACTAAGCCTTTCCCCTGGCCGCGGGACGGCGATACGTTCCTTACTATGACGGACTATCCGTTCGAGGACTGGTTCAGGAGACGGGCAGGCCACGATCCCGTAGTGGAAGTTGCAATCGAGCAAGGAGTTCGCGATATAACCAAATACGTTTTGCGCGTGGAGCTACGCCAAGAGGCGAGAATCTCTACAGTGTTATACGTCAAAGAATAGCCACCTGACAACCTCCACCATTCAAAAAGCCCTCGATGAGCTTCGCGTTTCAGAAGATGTCGAAAACGAACTCAGATGGGACAGTTGCATGCTCGCAGCCGGCTGTGCCCAGTTTTGTGCCCACCACCAAACCCTGCTGCGTGCTACCGCGTGTCGGTCTCACCGAACTAAGTGCTCATAATCATGGCACTTGTAGCAATCTGTAGCAATTTATCGCACATGGTGTAAGTTGTTGATTCTTCGTGCGGCAACGGCTTCGAACCAGAGGGTCGGGAGTTCGAGTCTCTCCGGGCGCGCCACTTTCCCCTGGGTCCAGCCCGGAGACATAGGTTACACAACGTACCTAAGACATGGGTAACACTTTTGGGCCGAAGGGATTTTCCAGCGGTTCCAACACGCGAGTCTCCAGATCGAAGTATCCCAGATCATAATCCATAAAGCTCACCAGCCAAATGTCGTCGTGGACTTCTTTGATGCCCACGGCTTGGCCGGCGAAGACCGTGCTGAAATTGATACCACCAACCGCGCGTATCACGTCCCTACTGTGCAAGTGTTCACTGTGGCAGGCCCACGCGTTTCACCAAGTCGTCAAAGCGCGGGTCAGAGCGCAACGGGTCATAGAAGGGAGCGTATTTTAGGGCCAGGAGGTACGTGGCGCGCTCCTGGAAGGCTTCTTCCAGCCCCGCGAAGGCGGCATCTTTCTCCCCAAGTCCAGCATGAATGATGGCCGGATATAACGCGCTGACATCTTCGTGCTTCGCGCGGGCCTGCAGTTCAGCAAGAATTTGGCTGGCGCGATTCTTGTCGCCCGACAGCGCGTACGATTCCCCTAACACCGCAGAGTTGAACGGGCTGTCGTCCAATCGCCTCGCAGTCTCAAGGTCGGCGAGACCCTCCCGCCACTTTCCTTTCTGCACATACGAAAGACCTCGATCAAAATAAGCCCAAGCGAAGTTTGGCTCAATTTCAAGGGTTCGATCTGTTATGCCGATGGCCTCATCGTACCGCCGTGCCATATAAAGAAACTGTGCTTCATCCTCCCGTATCGCCACCGACAAGGGATCCAATTGCCTCGCAATTGCGAGTTCTCGAAAAGACTCCTCGAAACGCCCTCTTACCGCCAAGTTTCCGGAATACCAGTGATGCGGGGTTGCATCATTAGGGTCCAAGGTCATGGCCAGCTTGAATTCCCGTTCGCACTCTTCCCAGTTCCAGTCGTGGTTCTGCGCGATCAGCCCTAGAATGGCATGCGGTTCACTCAACGTGGCGTCAATGGTAAGAGCTTTTTTTGCCGCAGTTCGCGCCTGAACGCTTGCGGCTTGCAGTGAACTGCCATTGGCCGCCATCAAAAGGTAGGATTCCGCCAAGCCCGTGTACGCCAACGCGTAGTTGGGGTCGGCTGCTATAGCTGATTGGAAATACTTCTCCGCATTCTGGTATCCCGCTGCAGTTCGCCCGTTGAGGCTATAGCGCCCTAGAAGATAGGCCTCGTACGCTTCCGGAGTGACCGGATGATTGCGCCCCGCATGATTTCGCGACTCGAGCGCCAAGCGCGATTGGATTTCCTGGGCGACCCCAGCGGTTACGTCATCCTGCAGCGCGAAGAGGTCTTTCAAACTGTGCTCGTATTCTCGCGCCCAGAGGTGACTCTGGTCTTTCACCTGAATGAGCTGTGCGGTGATGCGCATGCGATCTCGATCGCGCCGCACGCTGCCCTCGAGAATGTATTGCACACCCAATTCGCGGCCAATCTGGTCCAGGCGTTCGTCGCCGTGCTTGTAGCCCATCACAGAAGTTCGAGCAATAACTCCCATTTGCTCCGGTTGCAGCCGGCCGAGCTGGGTAATCATCTCCTCGGTGAGACCGTCAGTTAAATATTCCTGCTTCGGGTCGCCGGTGAGATTCTGGAACGGCAGCACCGCCAGCATGATCCTGCCCGGAGATGCAACAGCTGGCGGAAGGGTCCGATGCCAGGCCATGTAGCTCACGGGTAGAAGAATCAAGAGCAAAGTGGCAACTAAAACGGAGCGCCAGGGAGGGATACGAGCAACCGTAACGCTCGACTCAGGTTTAGCACTTTCTTTCAAACACTCTACGTTTGCAATGAAACGGTAGCCACGTCGCGGGAGCGTCTCGATGTATCGCGGTTTTTCGGCGTCGTCGGCCAGAGCGCCTCGGATTTGGTTAATGGAGAAGTTGATACCGTGTTCGAAATCGACAAAGGTCGATTCGCTCCAGAGGCAACGCTGGATTTCTTCTCGGGTCACTACCGCCCCGGCGTGCTCCGCCAGGAGCAAGAGGACACGGAACGGCTGTGGTTGCAGCTTTATGAGAATGCCAGCTTTACGGAGTTCTCCGGTCGTCGCATGCAATTCGAACGGGCCAAAGCACAGGCTGGGCGAGCGGGGCGGAGAAGTGGGCATTCATCACCAGCGAACGTCAATTGACCAGGATTCTATCAGCTTTGACGGGCAGCGATGCGATAAATCTCTCCTATTGCAAAGTCAATAACTCTCTCGCTTTCAAGGGTCTGGCTCCTTACCAAAAACTAACCCGAATCGTACATCCCGGTCATTGCCACTGTTCCTAATCGGGACTAGTTTGCACTCAACGCGTGGTTTCCAGATCGTTGCGATTGGAGTAGCTCAGCAGAAGTAATCGGCGCAGCAACACTCTCCCATCAAAATTGAAGTAACACCGGCCAGAGGGCATGAATCGTGACCGCGCATAGCCATTCTGGACCCAGGAGACGTGATGAAAAAATCCATACTGTTCCTCATCTCAATCTGTGGTTTGTGCGTCCTCGCCGGCTGCGGTGCGAGTACGCCGCCACAGCCTGTGGCCACGCACTTCTCCGTCACTTCCGCGACCTCCGCACCAGTCGCCGGGACGCCCTTCAACATCACCGTGACGGCGCTTGATTCTTCGAATAGCTTAGTCATCACTTATACGGGAACGGTTCAGTTCACCAGTTCGAGTGGCCAAGCGGTGCAACCGGCAAGTGGGACGCTGGCGAACGGAGTGGGGACTTTCTCGATAACGCTTAGTACAGCGGGTAGTCAAACCATCACGGTGAGCGGCGCACCTGCTCTTACCGGCACGTCGACTCCGGTTCTTGTCAGCCCCAGCGGGGCTACCCACTTTTCCGTAAGCCCGGCCACCGCTACGCCCGCTGCCGGTACAGCCTTCAACTTCACCGTCACGGCGCTGGACGCCTCGAACAGCACGGTCGCGAGCTATTCCGGGACGGTGCAATTTACGAGCAGCGACCCTCAGGCCGTGCTGCCGCACAATTCGACATTAACGAGTGGGGTAGGAACTTTTTCGGCGACGTTGAAGACCTCCGGCGCCCAAACGATTACGGCGACCGATACCGTCACGGCCTCGATCGTCGGAACAGCAAATTTGACCAACGTGAGCGCCGGCATTGCCACTCACTTCACGGTTACCACCCCGGCCAACGCAACCGCTCGAGCCTCCGTCTCCGTAGTAGTTATGGCGCTTGATGCCTACAACAACTTCCTGAACAACTACACCGGGACCATCCACTTTACGAGTACTGATAGCAAAGCGATCCTGCCGGCCGACGCAACGCTGCCGCCAAACGGGACTGGGAACTTCTCGGCGACGTTCGAAACCGTCGGTAACGAAACCATCACGGCGACCGACAAAGCTAAATCCTCCCTTACCGGAAGTTCGAGTTCGATCGGCGTCGCCGCCGCGGCTGCCCTCACGATCAACGCTGTCACTCCGCCAATCGGGACAGTGGGGGCAAGCTATGGTTCTGTAAAGTCCGTAGTCTTCGAATGTTTTTTGAGTAGACGGGGCGTAGTTTGCGAACCGTGTCCTAATCCTACGTCTTGTGCGTCACTTCCGATCTGCACCCCACACTTCACGCAGCTGCCCTGTCGTGAAACGAGAGAGGTTTTTACGGGGTTCATGTTCACTGCTACCGGAGGAATTCCGCCCTATAGCTGGAGCGCTACCGCTGCCTCGCTTCCGCCAGGTCTGAGTGTCAGCGCAAATGGCCAGGTTATTGGGACGCCTACCTTAGCCGGTACCTACAGTGTCGCTTTAACGCTGGCGGATTCGGGTACGCCACAAGTAACGACGCCTGGAAGCCCCACGATTGTCATCAACAACCCGGCTCCTCCGGTCATTAGTACGACACCTGCGCCTCCCAGCGGAGCAGTGAATCTACCGTATAGCTTTACCTTCACGGCATCGAGCACAGCTACGCCATTGGCCTGGAGAGTTAGTGCTGGCACGCCACCTCCAGGCCTTGCTCTCAGCGCGGGCGGAGTACTTTCCGGCACGCCGACTGCGGCCGGAACATCATCGTTCACGCTGATCGCCGAGGACACGTTCAAACAAGACTCAGCACCGCAAGCATTTAACATTGAGATTTTCGCGCATGGATTCAAAGCCGCCGGCAAGATGTCAACCTCGCGCTTCGCACATACTGCGACATTGCTGAACAATGGCAAGGTGCTCATAGCGGGAGGAACAGATGCGAACGGGACCACCCTCGCAACAGCCGAGCTCTATGATCCGACCAACGGAAGTTTTACTTTGACCGGCAACATGGGCACAGGGCGCTCTCACTTTGGTGCGACGTTGCTCCCCAGCGGAAAAGTGCTCGTCACAGGAGGCTTGGACCCTGCCGGGAATCCGCTCGCGACGGCCGAAATATACGATCCAACAGCCGGAACGTTTTCCCCAACTTCCGGCAACATGCAATTCGTACACGCGAGCCACACTGCGACGCTGCTCAACACTGGCAAGGTGCTCGTAGCCGGTTGGGGAAATGCCACAGCCGAACTTTTCGATCCAGGCACTGAAACCTTTGCACAGACCGGTAGCATGGCCACACCGCGTGTCTCGCATACGGCGACCCTGCTCAGCTCTGGAAAGGTGCTCTTGGCAGGAGGAGTCCAAGGGACCGGAGCAACACTCAAAGTGCTCGCCGAAGCCGAGCTCTATGATCCAACCTCCGGAAGTTTTTCGCCGACGCTGGGTATCCTGGCAACGGCGCGTCAATGGCACACCGCCAGTTTGCTCCCAGGCAGCAAAGTGCTCGTGACCGGAGGGTTGGACAGTACGGGGAAAGCCATCATCACTGTGGAGGTCTTCGATCCTACGAACCAGTCCTTTACGACGACGGGCAGTATGGAAACCGCCCGCGCGTTTCAGACCGCGACATCGCTCAACGACGGAACTGTGCTCGTGACCGGCGGAACTGACGGGACCGCGCCGCTGGCGACGGCCGAACTCTATAACCCAGCCACCGGAACTTTTTCGGCAACGGGCGGCATGGCGAGCGCGCGGCAGAGCCACGCGGCTACGCTGCTCAAGGATGGAACCGTGCTCGCTACGGGAGGAACGAACTCGTCCACTCCTGCGATGGCGGAGATCTACGAATAGCCCCGGCGTGCTGCTAACGGCTTGACGCTTCAATAAAACTAAACGCAGAAATCGCCCCGCTCGCCGGAAATGAGCAGGGCGATATTTCCCGCGAAATATGTTACTGTCAGTCGGTAGACTCCCGAAGTAGGATTGCCTGACTTCCTTGTAGGGCGCGCTTTGCGGCCCTCCCTCCAGCGACTTCAGCCAATTTAGGTCAACGTCCCGTAGTGTCTGGGAAGCGGCAGACAGCCGAAATCCTGCACTCGTGGTGCTTCGAAGAGTTCAGGGAGAACCAAGATGAAGAGTTTGTTTGTCGGCAATATGAGCTTCCAGACCACGGAAAGCGAATTGCGCGAATTGTTTGCGCCGTTCGGCCAGGTCACCCGCGTGCACATGGCGATGGATCGCGAAACCGGCCGTGCGCGCGGCTTCGCGTTTGTCGAAATGCCCAACGACGCGGAAGCGGCGCAGGCCATGACCGGGCTGGATGGAAAAGAAGTGGGCGGCCGCAATTTGAAGGTCAACGAAGCGCGCCCCAAGGGCGAAGGCGGCGGATCGCGAGGCCCGAAGAGTTTTGGCGGCCCCAGCGGCGGCCGCGGTCCGGGCGGCGGCGGTGGGCGCGGCAAGGGCGGCGGTGGCGGACGAGACCGGTTCTCGAACGAAGATTACCGCGAGTCCGCGCGGCAGCCACGCGAACCGCGCTGGTAGCCTGGTTTTTTCATAGAAATGGTCGCACGGTCCCGGCCCAGCCGGCGCCGCACTCTGCTGTCAAGGAGACCCTATGACGACGACATTCCAGAAACGTCAAAAAGAGATGAAGCGAATCGAAAAGCGCAAGATGAAGGAAGAGAAGCGCACGCAGCGAAAGGCCGACAAGACCACCCCGAAGGAAGGCGGGTTCGATCCTGCTTCCGATCCCGCTTTGGATCCGACGATCGATTGGAATCACTCCAACGAAATTAATCCTCAGGAATAGTTTCCGTCACGCTGCGCTTGCAACTTCACACAATTTCCAGAGGGCGCCGAATTTCGATTAAGACATTTCTGTCTTGGCCCTAGCGCACGATTGCAATAGCATTATTTCGTCGTCACAATTGGATTTTTCTCGCGCAAATTCTTTTACTGCCGCGGATGTGAGTTTTGCAGGCGACTTGGAGAATCATGGGGACCGTTCGAACTCCAGTGTTCAAATTCACTTTCCTCACGCTTGTCGCACTCCTGATCCTCGTCGCCTCCGCCTCCGGCCACGCCGTCCTTCTCGAATCGAGCCCAGCTCTGAAGGGCGCCGTTGCGGGCCCGGATGTTCCCATCAAGCTTCGCTTCAACGTTCGAATCGACGCCAGCCGCTCCCGCTTGACCCTCGTCCGCCCTGATGGGTCAACCCAGCCGCTCGAAATCAGCAAACAATCTCCCGCCGATTCACTCTTAGCCAACGCCGCGGGCTTGCCGCCAGGAGCCTATGTTCTCCGCTGGCAAGTGCTGGCTTCCGACGGCCACATCACCCGGGGCGAGATCTCCTTTTCCGTTACACGCGCCTGATCGACCTACATGGCCCGCCTCCTTCAAATCTTTGGCTTCCTCTCCGTCTTGTTCCGCGGCGCGACCCTCACGTTCCAGTCGCTCACTGTAGGCGGCATCGTCTTTCTGGTTTTCGTTTTGCGCCGGACGAATCAAGAGAATCAAGAATCTGACGCGATCAGGCAAGCGTGCCAAAACTGGATTCGCCGTTTCGCTATCAGCCTTGCTGCGATGCAACTCGCCTACGTTCTCGCAAACTCCCTCATCCTGATGCAGTCCGCGGAAATGACATTCGACGAGGTGACCGGAGCAAACTTTGTCATCGCCGGTCTGCTGGGGATCGCTGCGGCATCGACGATTGCCATCCTTTCGAATGCCCATCGTTCGAAAGGCTTCGCCGATCTACTGCTTCCAGCAGCCGCCGTCATCGCCTCCTCGGTAATGACCAGCCATGCTATGGCTCGCCTCGAATATCGCGCGCCGCTCGTTGCGATCACCGCGTTGCATCAAACCGCCACCGCCACCTGGGTCGGCGGCCTCCCCTACCTTTTGATCGCGCTCCGTCGCGCAAACGATCTTGATTTCGCGCGAAAACTCAGCGCCCGATTCTCAAAACTCGCTCTGATCAGCGTCTGCGTGTTGGCTTCCGCGGGCATCGTGCTGGCCTACGCCTATGTAGGTTCATTCGCGGCTGCCTACGGCACTTCCTACGGTGCGATGGTGACGGCAAAAATAATTCTCTTCGGATTCCTTCTATATCTCGGCGCGCTCAATTACCAGCTCGTCCGTGCAGCGCCCTCCAGCAGCATCCTGGCCAGCCTAAAGCGTTTCGGCGAAGCGGAAATCGGAATTGGGATCACCGTCATCCTTGTCGCTGCATCGCTGACCTCGCTTCCCCCCGCCGCGGATCTCATTCGCGACAGAGTTTCCGCCAGCGAAATTTTCTCGCGCATGGCTCCCCATATTCCCCGGCTTGGCAGCCCCAGCACGCAGGAACTTCCGGAAGACATCTACATTGCGCAAAGCAAAGCATTCGAACCCGGCTCCATGTCCATGGATTCTTACGTCCCCGGCCAGGCCGGCAACCATCTCAACACTCCCGCCGAAAAAGCCTGGTCAGAATACAACCATCATTGGGCAGGCGTTGTTGTTCTGGCTGTTGGGCTCCTCGCGCTCCTTGCGCAAGCCGGGCACATTTCCTGGGCACGCCATTGGCCTCTCGCCTTTCTCGGCTTATCCGTATTCCTTTTCTTGCGCAGCGATCCGGAGGTTTGGCCGCTCGGTCCCAACGGGTTCTGGGCAACTCTTGCAGATCCCGAAGTGCTCCTCCACCGCATTTTCTCTCTGTTAATCGTCGCGCTCGCCGCATTCGAATGGTGCGTCCAGACCGGGCGAGTCAGTTCCGCCAACGTCCGCCTTGTTTTTCCCCTGCTCGTCGCCGTTTCCGGCGCGCTGTTGCTGACGCATTCGCATAGCTTGGGAAACATCAAGGAAGAAGTGCTCGCCGAGCTCAGCCACATTCCGCTCGCGATTTTTGCGGTTGCCGCGGGATGGTCGCGCTGGCTCGAGCTCCGCCTTCCCCCGGATAATCACACGCGAAACGCCATGGCCCGCGTCTGGCCCGCGTGCATCCTGCTGATCGGGGTCATCCTCCTGAACTACCGCGAAATGTGAAATCGCTACAAACGTGAATTCACCACGGAGCGAAATTCGAATCGGCTCGTAGCGCCGGCATCCCGCTTGCGTTTTTCTTCCCCTGCTAAAAACGATGCGGGCAGTCTGGCGTCGTGCCAGCCAATTCTGCGCCGGACAAGCCAAGTTCCACGTATCGGCCCAGCGATTTCTCACCGGAGGACTACTTACAAAACCCCAAAATCAAATGTATAATCCGCGCATGCCAACCGAGCCTCAAGTCGTAAAAGCCCCCGGCATGGTGCCCGACGAGATGAAGCACGAACCCCGCTCCAAGGGCATTGCCACCGCGCGCAAGAAAAAACCCAAAGAACTCGCTGTAATCACCGAATGCTGCACCGGCTGCGCCGGGTCTCCCGCGTGTGTCGAATATTGCCCTGTCGAAGACTGCATGTTCTGGGTGCCTGACGAGGACAATCCTCCTTTCGGCCGCATCCAGATCGATCCCATTCTGTGTATCGGCTGCAAGAAGTGCCTCAGCAAGGGCCCCGACGGCTGCTTTCTCGATGGCTGCCCCTGGGACGCCATCGTCATGGTCGACACCGTCGAAGTCGAAAAGGAAGTCGGCCCGATGGCGTACTGACCTCCCGTCCTTACTGTCCGCGGGACGCCATGATCAAATTCCTCGCAAAAATATTTCGCGGAGTGCACTTGATCTTCGGAGTTTCCGCCCCACCGCCCGGGCTCAATGAACGCAAATTCGTCCTCGCATGGCTCGGCATCATCGCCTGCCTCGTTGCCTTCTGCATGGTCCTCTTTTACGTCATCCCCGCGCTCTACTTCCGGCAGTGACTTCTCGCAGCTGGCATATCTGGAGACAGAGCCATAAGCGTCGAACGCAAGAACTTGCGCACGCCAACAAATTAGCTGCGCTCCACGTGCCAACAGCTCACCCTTCATCAGTAATTGACTAAATTTTTGCCGAATCTTAATCCCTCCAGAGCACGGCCATGTAACTTTTGCGGTCTCTAGGAGGAACACTTGAACAAGAAACTTTTGCCAGCCGCAGTCACAGTTGGAGTAGTACTTGCAGCCACCGCAGTTGGATTGCTCGCTCATAGCGATGGGGATGGTGGGCGCCACGAACATTTTGAATTCAAGGACGATACTCTGGTGCTCAGCCGCAGTGTTTTTGCTGGCACGGCTTCGACCGTTACGATTGGTCAAACCTTGCCGCCGGGCTGCGTCGCTGGCACGGTTGCAGTGCCCCTGATTGCGGGCGGCACGACCAACGTCAAGGTAAAGTGTGCTACGGCAATTGATAATGGCGAGTATCCCAATTTGACCGACACGCACAACGTGTGGAACAACGACACTGCCGACGGCAGCTTTGGCCTTACCTCTCCGATTTTCTTGGACAACATCACAACTCGGGGCGAACTCCTGGATACTCTGCCGATTCCTACCGATCTCCTGGTGACCAGCTTCAGCTCGAAATCCGAACTGGCTGTGAACCGCTCGACGGACGGAAAGTCCATCACTTTTGTCGGCTACCATGGTGGTCCAGGGTTCGTTACTGGGCCGAACCAACTCGACGTATCCAATTCGAGTACACCGGGCGTCGTGGACCCGACCAATCCCGTGGTATCAAACTACTACCGCGCGGTCGTGGAAGTGGATGCTGATGGGCACATTACGCGGACCGACGGGAATGGCTACAGCGGTAACAACGGCCGGGCGGCCATCAAGGCGGATTGGCTCTATTACATGGCCGGCAACGACAATAACGGCGGCCTTTCCACAAGCCAGTTGACCAGCACACAAGTTGGAGTAAATCTCATCACCTCGACCGGCGTCGAGCTGCTGGTGCCTACCCAGTATCCGACTGCACTCAACCCTGCAACGGGCGGCTGCCGGAACATAACGGGCCGGCACAATCATGATGGTACGGTTACCCTCTTTGCGATTACTTCAACCATCAGCGCCAATGGAGATCAGGGCGCCGACCCCAACAAATTGGTAAAAGTCACCGACGTTCTTGCCGCCACGAAGCTGCCCACAGGAGACGGAGATAACGACCGGGACGATCGCATCGGCCATTTCGTGACCATTCGCTCGGCACTGGCGGGCGAAGTGTTTCGCGGAGTGGCGTTCGCACCCACGGGGCACCGCGACGACGGGCAGCAAGACGAGTAACCCCAGAACTTGCAATTGCGATGGAAAGGCTGAGCCGGGCAGCGTCCGGGCTCAGTTCTTTTTCACGCGACCAGCGATCTCCGCGTAACGGCACTTTCAGCCCGGCAAAGGCTATTCCCCAGACTCTGCCCAAGACCACAAACCTGTCCACCGCACGTTGCCCGGCAAGCAACGGTCTGCCGTGGGCCTGTCCCATTTCGTACAGATTGTTATCCTTTCTTCTGGTTGAATAGATTTGGAATCTAAGAGCCAGCATAATTCAGCCAATGAGTGCAAAGCACTCCGGTGCCCTTCAGGATTGAGATGAGCGGAAAAAACTCTCGAGTCACACAGGCAGACCAACGAACCAACGCCGAGGGAAAACAAGTAACCAACAAAGTACTCTTGGCTACGCCCGATAAGGAATACGAGTTGATGCGTCCCGACTTGACGTACATCGACCTGCCGGATCATCTCAGTCTTCACGAACCCACACAAAAGATCGAGTTCGTCTATTTTCCGAACCGGGGAATGGTTTCTCAGGTCGTGGTCACCAAAGACGGTCGAACAGTGGAAGTCGGGCTCGTCGGCAACGAGGGCTACGTTGGAGCAGGCTTAGCAGTCGGTTTGAGCAGAAGTTCGGTGCGCGAGGTAATCCAGGTCGCCGGCGATGGCTTTCGCATGATCGGCAATGCGCTGGAACGCGTCCTGCGGTCGGCTCCGCAGTTGCAGATGATCTTGAGCAGGCATACCGGCCTTCAAGCAATGCAAGTCGCGCAGACCGCGGCGTGCAACCGGCTGCACGATATACAGCAGCGCCTGGCGCGTTGGTTGCTTATGACGCAAGACCGGGTGAAATTGGGAGTCCTTCCAATTACCCACGATTTCATCGCCACGATGATGGGTACCGACCGCTCAACGGTGAGCTTGGCAGCCGCAGTACTGCAAAAAAAGGGAATCATCGAATATGTTCGTGGCGCAGTGAAAATTGTGAACCGCCGCAAACTCGAAAAATCCGCTTGTGAGTGCTACGGCGTCATTCAACAGTTCGAGGATGACCTCGGATTGCGATAGCCCTTCTGCCAGTGTCGTGTACCCCACAGACAGCAACCCCTTTCTCCCTTTAGAGTTCAGGCCGGGTGCATTCAATTCCATTTTGATGGGTGTTCAAGAAGCCAAGACTGGGGCGGAAACTCGCTCGGGGCAAGCCTAAGAGAGGTTTTTGTCGTCGCGGTCGCGTCGAAAACCAGCGCCTCAGTGTATCTCAAAGAACCATAACCGCACCGAATCGCGAGGTGGCCATGGAGCCGATACGTCGCAAACTGGTATGGGCCGAAAGACCGAGCTTTCAGGGATGGGCTTGCACCGAATGCGCATGGGTCTTCAACCCTTCAGGCCCGCTCGTCGGTGGATCTATTGACGAAATGAAGACTCTGTTCGGACAGCAGCGCGACAAGGAGTTCGCGTCTCATGTCTGTGCCGACCACCCCAGAACCAAGAAAAATCCCGGTTAGCCAAACCACTCGCCGGACCCGGCACGCGCGGAATCTGCACGTGCCGTTTTTCTCTTTACTTCACTTCCTCAGTTTCTATTTCAGGATCCGCATTTCCACGTAGCTGCATCTCCTCGTGTTTACGCCTGTCCGCCTTTTACTCGGAACCTCCCATCAGGCGGAGAACAACGCCGGTCGAGATCCAGTAATTGTTCTGATGAACGTTCGTGCCAAATGACGTCCGGTAGTAGTCGGCATCGAACAACCGGATATCCCACCGTCGCGATGGGTGCATATCCAGCCCACCGCCCACTTTGATCGAAAAGCAGTTATCCGAAGTCGTGTAACCGCCGGTCCCGGTGATGGTCGTATCTGCGCGCGATCCGCCAAAGAGCGCTTCGGCAAACGGCGTGATGCCCCAGCGGTTTCGGCTACGGTGGAAGTATCGCGGCCCGTAGTGATTCCCATACAGCACATTCTTAGTGCCGTTGGTCGTGACGACGTTGTAGCTGGTGTCCGCAACGATCTGCAGCCACGGTTTGATGCTCCAACCGAACGAACCCAGTGCGCCGTTCAGGTTGCTACCACTTCCGCCGCTGACCAGGCGTGCAAACGAATAGCCGCCATAGAGTTCGATAAGCGGCGCCGTTCGAACCGTGGGGTTGGGTTTCTCCCACCTTGTACTATCCACAGCGGGTCGGATCGGTGCCGCCGCCGGCTGAGCTGGAGCGGGCTCTGGCTCTGGTTGTGCAGACGCAGGCGGAGTCGGCAACGTGGCCGCAGCCTTTTCTGGCACACTCGATATGGATGGAGATGCTTCCGGCACTGCTGGTTGAGCCGCACTTTGAGGTTGTGCAGGCGCAGCCGGAGTGACTGACGCAACCGCCTCCGGTGCCTTTGACACAGGCGCGGGTGCCGGTGTCACGACGGGTTGAGCTACGTCAGGCTGCGTTGACGCAATCGTAGCCGGATTTGGCTGCGCCGCCACCGCTGATTCCCGGACCGCGGTTGTCCGGGTAGAAGCTTGAGCAGGTGCAGGTTGAGATTGCGGTTGGACAGATGGAGCCGGAGCAGCCGGTGCAGAGGACGCAGCCGTACTCGGTAGCTTCTGTTTTTCGGCGGCCATCTGTACTGACCCCGTTTTTTGCGCGCTGGTTGCCGCGCGATCGACCGCAATCAGGCTCGAATAGATGTAGCCGACCTTCCCGTCGCCGGTCTGAATCCGCGAAAAGAAAAACCCATACGTTACGATCGTGAAGCGCTGCCCGCAAGGTATGGCTTCAATTACGTCGGGAGTCTTTCTGGGTTTTGCGAAGACCTGGGTGTCTTCGGAATGATTGCTGCAGTCAACGTAGCCGACGTCGTCAGCCCAAGCGGCTGAGGCCGCAAGAAAAGATACGCCCAACACAAAAAGGATTCGATTGCGTAACATGGCCCCCCTCCTCGGCCCGCGAACACCTCGAGCCCTAAGGAAGCTTATCGGGCAAAGAGAGGAGTACGTCAGATGGACGGAAGGGCAGGACGTTCCAAAGCGGCACTGTCCCGGAAGCCGGGGGGTTGGCCTGTCCCTCGCAGGGAAGAACATTCTGGAATGGTGATCGTCCTGAGGATATTCCCAGAGTTTCGGTATGTTATTTTGAATCAATCGGTTACGAGGAGTCGAAGGGAGCTGTTGAGCGCTAAACCATTCTTCGGAGCGGGGCGGGCTAGCTATGCCTTGACAAGATTCTTGCGAGAAAGGGTTTGCCAGCGCACTAAGGATGTGCAGCCGCGCGCTCGCGAATGGCTTTTTCGGTTAGCGCGGCTTGCTGGCGGACGCGGTCGGAAATTTCGGGGACGTTGCGCTCGTAGGGACGGATCGCGGGAAGGTCTTCGACTTGGCCGATCAGATAGAGTGCTCGCAGGGCTTCCCAGACTTGCTCGTCGCCGGGATCGACGGTGGCAATCTCGGCCCCGGCCTCGACATTCTCTCCGGGCGCAACTGCGAGCGTGCGAATACGCCCGCTAATGGGGGAACGTACCTCGATTGTTTGCCCGCCATTCTGCAGCTTGGCGATCAGTCCGCCTTGATGGATTGCGGTTCCCGTTTTGTCGGTGTCGGTAACGTGGCCGGAAGCAAGAGCCACGATTTTCGCGGGCTGCAACAGGGTGACGATCTGGGGCCGCCCCGTGGCGTCTCCAAAGCGCACCAGCGAAAGAGCTGCATTCCCGCGCACCATTGGCGATGGGTCATTCAACATTTTTAAGAGCGTCTCGTGGAAGCCCGCGCCGGAACTGTCCTGGCCCAAGACCCAGGCATCCGTGTTTCGCACTTCCTCGACGGGATGCGACGCCAGTCGAATCAGCTCCGGGTATAGCGGCTGCACCGCGGCGTCGTGGCGGCTCATGTGCTCGCCGAGTTGCACGAGCGCGTGCTGGATGTGGCGCGGATGCTTCTCGTCATTCAGGTATTCGCTGATCTGCTTTTGGGAGAGCTGGCGCCCGAACCAAGTGTTCCACCAGAAGAGGAACGGCATGAGCACGATCAGCCACGCGGTAAGAAAAAAAAGGAAGCGGCTGCGCGGGGGCATTTTGTGATGCGGAGAAGTGGAAGGCGCTGACGAGGAATTTTCCGCGGCGATTTCCTGAGAATCGCCGGATTCCGGAGAGGACGGTGGACTGGCCATGTCTTCTCGTGGTCTCTAGCTGTCTTCGGAGCCCGAGGATGGCTTGGAAGGTTCCGCTTTGCTTTTTCCGAGCAGCCCGCGGTCGCGAAGCTCCCAGAAAACATTCAGGAAAAAAATACCGGAGATGCTGAGCATGATCAGACTTTCGAAGAGGCCATCGGTCGTGGTGAGTGTTCCTGTGACGACGATCCAGACGATACCCGCGAGGGGGATGAGGCCGAGCACGATGGAAATGATCAGAATCACAGGAAGCAAGAACCCTCCTCCAGCAAAGATGGATCCGTTGCAGGGGTGCCCGCCGCGACGGGCGCCCCTGCAACCCAAGTCAGTTTCGATCAGGGCTTGAACGTCATGTCCACCGTCTTGGTGTCCTTGGCCGCCACGGTGACTTTCGCGGTCTGCTCGCCCAGTTTTTCCTGCACGAACGCAATCGTGTAGTCGCCCGGCGGCAGCCCCTTGATTTCAAACTTGCCGTCCGGACCGGTCACCGCGTAGAACGGGCTCTTCACCACGTTCACAAACATTCTCATCCACGGATGCTGGTTGCACTTGACCGGCAGCATGATCTCTTCGCGCGCAAAAGTCTTCTCCAGAGCCGCCGCCTGCGGTGGTTGAGATTCGTTCCACTCGCGATTGTCTTTCGGCGTCGGGTGAATGTTGTGTGTGGTCGGATCGCTGTTGACGATTTTGATGGTTTGCCCCGTCATCACACCCATCACGTGCGGATGATACTTGCAGCCGCTCTGATCCAGCGTGATGACCTCTTTCGAAACGTCGAACGTGCGGTTGCCCAGGCCCTCTTTCACGTACACAAACACATTGGCGAGGTCACCGTTGCTGGCTACCACGTTTTCCGCCATGTTCATACCCTTGCAGGCCGGATCCTGACTCATGTCAATCTTGGCGGCCTTGGGAGCTTCGCCGGCAAGTTTGACCACTCCAACGATCGTCGCCGCGGTGGCGGGATCAATCGGCGTCGCCGCGGCAGCAGGAGCCGAAGCCGCCGGTGCCGGCTGCTCTGGCGCTGCTTCTTTGTTGCCGCATCCAGCGAGAAGCGCGAGTCCCAATATCGCGGGCATACAACAAACTGCTATCCATGTCTTAGTCTTCATGTTATCGGTCTGCCTCCTGAGTTTTGAAAGCTCACACGAACCAAAGCTTATTTCGAACCGCCGCGTCCGGTATTGCTGCTCGCTTTGTTGCCGGAACCGGAAGACGCGCTCCCACCTGCTGCTCCCCCGTGACCCATCGCCGCGCTCACGCGCCGCTGCTCCTCCGGAGTCAGCTGCAGGATGTAATCCACCAGCAGCTTGGTCTGATCCTTATCATACCCCTGGAAGGAGGGAGGCGTCGGGCCGGCGAACACCCAGTGATTGTTCACGCGCTTGAACAGACCAGATGGCATCGAAGTGCCGGGAGCGATGGCCTGCGGATCAATGATCCACTGCTCCATCCAGTCGGGCTTCAAGCGTCCACGCGCTTGCAAGAAGTTTGGCGCGGTTGCCGTCCGATCGTGCGCAGGATCACCTGTGGCGTGGCACTTCAAGCACGGCGCCGCCGTGCTGCTGAACAGGCTTCGCGCCATTTCCGTTTCCTTTGCCGTCAGTACAGGAATTTCGTCGGGGATGTAAGGGAAAGGTTGGCGGCCGAGCGCCTGGAAAAACCGCACCAGTTTGCCCAGCTCATTTTCTGAAAAAGAAAATGTCGGCATTCGAACCTGCAGGTACGAACGCACACCGTTGCGGTTGTCGTCCTTGTCGTTCAGCGCCGGATTATTCAGGAAATGCAGCAACCACTCGGGACTGACGCGGGCGCCCTCGGTGAGCAGCTTAGGAGGCAATTGCTCCTGGCCATCCGCGCCCTGATAACGTCCCATCGCCATCAGCGAAGTCTTCTGCCCGGGTACGAGCTGGTGGCAGCCCATGCAGTTATATTTCTTAACCACCCACCAGCCCTCTTGAATGTCCCGGCGATAATCCATTGGCCGGTATTGGTAATTCGAGGGAAGCGGATTTTCCTGGCTGCCCAAAAGAAACGTCGTGATCGCCTGAACCTGCTGTTTGGTTAGGTGCAGGTTGGGCATGCGCAGCTTTTCTTCTTCCGGCTTGATTTTGCCCTTGTCCCAAATGTTCGGCTCGGCGAGTTTGTGCTCGAAGAAACCCTTGTGGTCATACCACGGGGCTTTCGCGGGGCCTTCGGGCAAGCGCGCCAGATCCTCAGGATCGGTAATTGGTTCGCTGCCACCGCGCTGCGCGGTTTCCGTCAACAACGCAAAATCCAGCCGCTCCACTGGCTTACTACCCTCGGCTGTCAATTCCGTGCCGATGCGGCCTTCGTCTTCCATGCCGGAAATTTCGTGGCAACCCGCGCAGCCGTAGTGGCGGATCCACCGTTTGCCCTCGGCTTTCAGATTCGCATCCTCCATGAATGATGCATCGGGATAGGGCGCCGCGCCTGGCCTTTTCAATGTGATCAAATAACTAGCCACATCCTCCGCGTCCTGCGGAGAAAGCCGCAACCGGGGCATCACCGTCATGTTCTGTACTTGCAGTTCATGACCGTCGTTCGGACACCTGCTGTGATCCAGATCGAAAACGTAGGGCAAACCTTTTTTCTTGTAATCCTCAGGGCCGATGTCCTTCTTCTCGTAGGGGCAGTAAGGCCGCGTCCGTTCGCGCGGGTTATGGACCCAGCGAACCAGGTAATCGTAGTTGTCCTTCTCTCCCACACGCGTGAGGTTTGCGGCAAAGGTTCCGCCCTGTACCTGGTCGCCTTCGCCGATCGAGTGGCATGCCAGGCATCCGCGCGTTTCGAACAATTCCTTGCCATGAGCGGCGTTTCCCGGCTTGTGCTTGGGCAGCGTATCCGTCAGTGCCGACTGCCAAATGTAAGCGGAGATCGCTTTGATCTGATCGTAGTTCAGCCGGAAATTGGGCATCTTCGTGGTGGGGCGGAAGTCGCTCGGCTTCGCCAGCCACACCGGAATCCAATCTCTGTTCAGCTTCAGCCGGATGTCCTTCAGGTTCGGCCCGACCTTCTTCATATCCTGAAGCAAGCTCTTCGTGGAACGATCGAGCTGCGCGATGCGCAAATCTGCTTTACTGTTAATCACTCGCAACGCTACCGCCCGGTCGTTCAGATGGTTGGCCTCTTCGTTGCTCTCGGCCTTGTCCGCCTGTTTCATCAGGTCGTTGGCCTGCTTGATATTGTCTCGTTTCTCTTGATCGAGTTGTTTGATCTGCTGTGCGAGTGAAAGCAGATCCTCCGGTTCCTTGTCGTAGCCTTCGTAACGATGGCAACCCACGCAGCCGCGTTGCCGGAAGAGGTCTTTGCCTTCGCTGAGCGTCCAGCCGACATCGTTACTCACCAGCACCATGTCCGCGGCGTGGCAAGTCTGGCAGCCGGCCTCAAAATTTCCCTTGGCATACAGCGGCCAGAGCCAGTGCTCATAGGTCCCGTGGGCCTTCTCCACGCTGGTCGTCGCGCGTCCGTTGCCCTGGTGGCAAGGCGAACAGCCGAACTTGTCCGGATCATGAACCTTTAATAGATCAGTTTCCGGGTGACTGGTGAATGCGTGCGCGTACTCGTCCGGCTTCTTGCCTTTCAAGGTCATCGCCGACACCGTCAGCTTCACCGGCTCGCGAATTCCGATGTGGCAGGACTCGCAGCGGTCCACGATGTTGGCGTCCGGCACGTTGATCTGCAGGATTTTCGGCGTCCACGCTTCGGTCTTGTCCTGCAACCCCGCCAACTGCGTCGGTGTCAGCGTCACCATGTGGTCGGAGACATAGGCGTCGAGCAGATTCTTCTTCTCGTTGACTGGCTTTATTAAATCCGCGAGTTCCGCACTCAGCAGCGTCCGTTCGTTCTTCAACTCGTTATAGGCCTCTTCCAGTTGTTTGAAGTCGTAGGTTTTCTTACTGCCGTCGGGGAATTCGACAGTTGCGGGTTTCTTTTTATACTCCTCCAGATCTTTCTGCAGGCTTTGTTTCGAAGATTTGCTGGTCTCGGTCTCGATGCTGTACGTCAAAGCGTTGACGTAGGCGCGCCGGTCGGTGAAAACGTTTTGCACCGCCAGAATCTTGGCGCCCAGGTCGTGAAGCTTTTCGTTAATCTCGTTGTAACGCGCCTCCGAGCCTTTCCTTGCGCTGTCGTAAGCATCGTTGAGCGCCTTATAGTCGGGGCTGCTCTCGACTTCTTTTTCGGAATCACCCGACACCGTGCGCGCATTCTTTAGAAAGGTTGAATAGCGCGTTTTCCACTCGTGTTGATAGTCCTTCCACGGCCGCTGGCCAAAATCTTCATCCCACAATGCCCAGAACAGCGTGGCCATCAGAAGAACCATCGAGATGACGTAGTGCGGAGCGAGCGACTTGCTGACTACTGGATCGTCTTCGGGAATGGGCTTCTCGGGCACCAGTTTCTCCTAAACGTTAAACCAAGGCGTAATCCACACATACTTGATGTGGAACAGCAGCCGCAACAGCATCTTGATTGGCAAACCAAACATCGTCAGCAGAAAGATCATCAGGACCGAGTACTGCAGCAGGCTCATGCGCTTGTAATCCTTCGGGTTGTGACGCCGGAAAAAGGCGTGTGCCAGGATTCCCCCGATGGCGAAGAAGCCCCCGACGACGAGCGCACCAAAGATGCCCTTGCCCCAATTCGAAGTGATGCCGAAAAGGTCCGGCAAGTCGCGGTTCACTTCATAAATCAGGCGGTTGTGATCCCAGGTTTGCCCGGGCCAGAACCACTGCCAGCCGGGCCCGCGAATGAACGTCCCGATGAAGATCATCGAAACCCACAAGATAATGAACCCGAAGAGAAAAGTACCGATCGCGAACTTGCGCTGCTTCCAGGTGTAGTAGCCCGATCCAAGCGGATTGGTATCTATATAAGGAATCACCATCAAGCCGACAATGATGAGGGTGGGCATGACCACCCCCGCGATCCAGGGATCGAAGTACACCAGCATTTCCTGCAATCCGAGGAAGTACCACGGGGCTTTCGCCGGGTTCATCGTCAGGTTGGGATTTGCTGGTTCTTCCAGCGGTGCGTTCAGGGTGATGGACCAGATCATCAGAATAATGGTGACGATGATGGCGGCCAGGAATTCCACCCGCAGCAGGAAGGGCCAAACGTGCACTTCTTTCGCCCATCCGGGCTTGAAAGGCCACGCCTTGCGGTGATGCGTTTTCGCCAGGGCCGCATCCCCGGCGAGTTGTTCGATCAAGGCATCATTGGCGCTAGCCTGTTTCCACGCCAGGTACATATAAAAGGCCAGCAGCGGGATCATGGCAATGATCGGAACGTTGTCCGCAGCGGATAGGATTTCCCACAGTTGCTTCCAATCCATGGCTATTTCTTCGCCTCCTTTACTTCGGAGTCGAGAACCACCGCTGCGGGACCGGAGATGCCGCCGTCTTTACGCACGCGCCAGAAGTGCAGGATCATGAAAATAGAGGCGATGATGGGAATGCCGATGCAATGCCAAATATAAGACCGCAGGAGCGCGTTGGCATCCACGATCGAGCCGCCCAGCAATCCGAAGCGCACATCGTTATATGGAGTAATGAACGATGGAGCGAAGGGCCCTTCATTGCCGAGGCCCGGCGTGGCGCGCGCCATGTTCGTGCCTACGGTCACGGCCCAGAAGCCCAGCTGATCGTCGGGCAGCAAATAACCGGTGAAGGAGAGTAGCAGCGTCAGCACCAGCAGGATTACGCCCACGTTCCAATTGAACTCGCGCGGCTTTTTATACGACCCGGTTAGGAAAACACGGAACATGTGCAGCTCAACGGCGATGACCATCAAGTGCGCCGCCCAGCGGTGCATGTTGCGCAAAAGCTTTCCGAAGGGCACGTCGTGCTCGAGGTACAGCACATCGCGGAAAGCCTGCACCTTGCTCGGATGGTAGTAAAACATCAGCATCGTACCGGTCAACGTCAGTACGATGAACAAATAAAAAGTGATTCCACCCATTCCCCAGGTATAGCTGTAGCGCACCGAATCCCGGTTGATTTTCGCCGGATGTAGATGCAGAAACACGTTGGAGAGCACCCCGAGTGCGCGATTGCGCGGCGTCTCGTCATGCTTGTGGCGGAAGATCGAAGTAAAGACCTGGGTCTTGGTGGGTTTCTTGAGCAGCTCCACCTGCTCTTTAGCTTTCGCAGGCAGATCCGTTTTGAGGGAATCGATGTCCTCTTTGACACCAGTCTTGATGCGGTCGACGAGGCCGACAGACTTGCCGTTGTTTCCGTTCGGTTTTTGCTCGTCAGGCATCGTCTGCTCTCCCCTGGTTCACGGGCTCGAATTTCTATCCAGCAAACCCTTTGCAACCGCTCAAACGGCTAAACGTGCAAGAACGACCCCTCATCGTTGAAGTGGCTCGGTTGTCCCTTGGGCCACTGATAGAGGCGGGAAGTGTCCACGATAATCTGGCCGTCCGGAGCAAATTCGACATGCGCGCGGTCCATCGGCCGCGGTGCAGGCCCTTCGAAATTGACGCCTTCGCTGTCGTAACCGCTTCCGTGGCACGGACACTTGAACTTGTTTTCGCTGGCTTTCCAGTCGGGCGTGCAGCCGAGATGCGTGCAACGCGCATAAATCACAAACACGCGATCCGGCGTCCGGTCCACCCAGATGCGGTATTTCTGCTGCCACTTGGTGTCCACTCCCAGGGCGTAGTCCGAGGCATAACCAATCTTGAAAATAGTTGGTGGTTCGAAGAGAGTGCGCGGCAGAAAAAATCGCAGGAAGGCGATGAACCATGCTCCGAGAAACGCCGTGACGGCGACCCACACCAGCCGCCGCCGCTTCGTGTTGATTTCCGTCGGCGCGGGGCCCGCGGTAGCCAATCCCGCGGCGGCCGCCGCTTTCGAGGTTCCGACTGCAGGCGTGCCGACGTATCTCGTTGCATCGCCGCTTCCGGCAGCAGACGTCTTTGCTGCTTCCGGATTCGGTTTGGGCGATTCGGTTTCAGGGCCCGCCATTCGCTGCCTCCTCGACTAGGTGTTTCCCGAACCAGGCGTCGCTTCCTGCAAACGCCTTCCAGCTACCGGCTGTGTGGTGCTGCGAAAACTGTTTCTGGATGGAAAGCGGATTGGCGTAGAGGAAAAACTCCAGGAGGCGGTGGCGTTACGCAAAACAATTTCCGGAAGGCAGGGGAGAAAAGTGTGGAAGGACGCGTCCGCTGCGAGCGTCAGGGGCCCGACGGATTGGAGTAGTGTGATACGAGTACATCGTGAGGCCCTCAACATTTAAGCGGACCCCCCAGGAAACGAAACGGATATTACTTAAAACAAAATTTTTCGTCAATGCGTGATTGCAACGATCTTTGGAAAAGAATTTCCGCTCAAACGGCGAGATGCGAGGTGCGCGGAAAAAAAGAACTGCAAGAACACGCTTGCGCTCGGAAAAAGCTGTGGTAGACTCGCCCCGGTTTGCGTCTCCCACTTTTTTGATTTGGATTTTCGTGCAGCGCCTTTGTGGGGAAGGCTGAAGATTCAACCCTTGGAGGTCTCGCGCAAATGGGCCTCGTTCTTCTTCTGGTCATCTGGCTGATCACGCTCGTCAGTACTTATTTTTTTATCGCCAAGACGTGGTGGCTGCCAGTAGGAGCCTCCGCGGCCGCCGCCGGGATCGATCATCATTTCACCACGACCTACATTCTGATGGGGGCGGTCTTCGTCGCCGCGCAGTTGGCCCTGGGGTATCTCGTCTGGAGTTTCCGCGACCGCGGCAGTTCCTCTTCCAAGGTTGCCTACTCTCACGGAAACACTTCTCTGGAAATTGTGTGGACGTTGTTGACCACCGTCTTGTTTGTCGGGCTGAATTTGGCGACCTATCCTCTTTGGGCGGCCGAGCGCTTTGATCCGGCGGAAGCCACTGCCACCCGCGTGGAAGTGACCGGCATGCAGTTCGCCTGGTATTTCCGTTATCCCGGACCGGATGGGCAGTTCGGTGCGACGAAGCCTGAACTGATAGATGCATCCGCTGGTGGTGAAGCCGCGCTTGGACTCGACACGAAAGATCCGGCGTCCAAAGACGACGTGGTGAGTGGAGTGATGGTTGTTCCTGTGAATCGCCAGGTTGAAGTAATCTTGCGCGCTCAAGACGTCATCCACAGTTTTTTTGTTCCTCAGATGCGCTTCAAGCAGGATGCCGTGCCGGGCCTCGCGATTCACATGCATTTCACTCCGATAGAAACCGGCGAATATGAAATCCTCTGCGCGGAACTTTGCGGCCTCGGGCATTACAAAATGCACGGCATCGTAAAAGTTGTGACTCAGGAAGAGTTCGATAAATGGCTGGCGGCACGGGAGGCGGAGAAACAATAACCATGGCTACTCATGAATCTGCTGCCCAGGAATCTCACGCACACGCGGCTCCGCAGGGCTTCATTCGAAAGTGGGTCTTCAGTCTCGACCATAAAGTCATCGGACTCCAATATTATTTTCTCGCGTTGACTGCCGTCTTTGTCGGCATGTTCCTCTCGCTCCTGATGCGCATCCATTTGATCTGGCCCACCGTGGCGCTGCCGCTGCTGGGTGACATCAAGCCGGAAACATATCTCACGCTTGTGACCATGCACGGCACCATCATGGTTTTTTTCGTACTGACCACCGCGCCACAAGGCGGCTTTGGCAATTACTTCCTGCCGATTCAGATCGGCGCGCCGGACATGGCTTTCCCGGTTCTGAACATGCTCTCGTTCTGGACAACCCTTCTGGGCTTTATCGTGATGATCGCGGCCTTCTTCGTCGCTGGCGGCGCCCCCCTTCACGGCTGGACTGGTTACGCGCCGCTCAGCGCGTTACAGTCTGCCGGGCCGGGCGAAGGGCTTGGCGCGGATTTGTGGATCATCAGCATCGCGATTTTCTGCATCGGTGCGCTGATGGGGGCTCTGAACTTCATTACAACAACGCTCGATATGCGCGCCAAGGGCATGACCATGATGCGCATGCCGCTGACAGTATGGGCCTGGTTTGTCACTGCGATTCTGGGCTTGCTCGCGTTCGGCGTTCTCCTCTCGGCCGGTATTCTCCTATTGATGGATCGCAACCTCGGCACCAGCTTTTTTGTGCCGCTGGTGACCATTAACGGCCAGCTCACCGGACATAAAGGCGGCTCACCTCTTTTGTGGCAGCACCTCTTCTGGTTCTTTGGCCATCCCGAGGTTTACATCGCGATATTGCCGGCTATGGGCATGGCTTCGCAGTTGCTCTCTGTCTTCTCGCGCAAACCGATCTTTGGTTACAAAGCCATGGTCTATGCCATCCTCGCCATCGGCTTCCTCGGCTTCATGGTCTGGGGGCACCACATGTTCATGAGCGGCATGAGCCCTTACACGGCTTTTGCTTTCTCCATCATGACCATGGGTATCGGCGTTCCTTCGGCCATCAAGACTTTTAACTGGCTCGGCACACTCATGCATGGACGAATCCGTTTTGATTCGCCCATGCTCTTCGCTATCGGATTCGTTTCGCTCTTCGTTACCGGTGGAATCAGCGGCCCCTTCCTTGCGCAGCCGGTGCTCGACATTCAGCTGCATGACACCTATTTCGTTCCGGCGCACTTCCACCTGATCATGGGCGTGGCGTCCATCTTCGGAATCTTTGCCGCGACCTACTATTGGTTCCCGAAAATGTTTGGGCGCATGATGAGCGAATCGCTTGCGCGCTGGCACTTCTGGTTCAGCTTCATTGGCACGTACGCGATTTTCATGCCCATGCATTATCTCGGCATGGCGGGGATGCCGCGACGTTACTCGCAGATGACCGAAGTCGCCTATCTCCATAACCTGATTCCGTTACAGAAGTTCATTACTTACGCGGCCTTTATCACCATCGCCGGGCAACTGATCTTCGTAGTCAACCTTTTCTGGAGCATGTTCAAGGGGAAGAAGGCCGTCGACAATCCTTGGGAAGCGACAACGCTCGAATGGACCACAGCGACTCCGCCGCCGCACGACAATTTTGGCGGAATAACGCCGGTCGTTCACAACGGACCTTATGAGTACAGCGTGCCCGGCGCGCCCCGCGATTACGTAATGCAGACGGATCCGGAAATCGAGCCGGCACACTAAGAGGCCAATGGCCACATTCACCACGACCGCGACGATTGTTGTTCCCGCGCTACCGGACTATGCCACACGACTGCGCCGGGCGCGGCTCGGGCTGCTCGTGGTGTTGACGCCGGTCCTGATGCTCTTTGTTTCCTTTACGAGCGCCTACGTTGTGCGACAGGGATTGCCCAGCCTGGACCCACGCACCGCAACCCTTGTGAAGGACTGGATTCCGGTAACGCTGCCGAAGCTGCTGTTGTTGAATACGGCGGTCCTAGTGCTGAGCAGTCTGTTTATGGAACTGGCGCGGCGGCAGAGTCAGGGGCAGGTCCAGGCGGCGCTCGCGACGGGGGAAATTCATCCGAGAGTTTCGGCCGTGGACCAGATGAGCATGCCCTGGCTCTCGATCACAGTCATCCTCGGCCTCCTCTTTCTCTTCGGCCAGTGGACGGCCTGGAAACAGTTGGCTGCCAACGGTTTTCATGTGGACACCACCCCCAGCAGCTCCTTTATTTATTTGCTGACGGGAACGCATGCCATCCACTTGATGGGTGGTGTGCTCGCGTTGTTCGTGGCGGCTATTGCTTCGCTGCTCGGTCTCTCCCTGACCCGGCGGAGCATCGTGGTGGATGTCACGGCCTGGTACTGGCATTTCATGGCCGCCTTGTGGATTTACATTTTGTGCTTGATGGAGTTTGCCAGCTAAGCACGCGATTTTGACCAGGAGGCCGGACGCATGGCTGATTCTGTGATGAACCACATCCCTACAGAGTATGAGCCGTCGCTGTTTGGAACTTACTCCAAAAAAATCGGGATGTGGCTTTTCCTGCTGTCCGATTCGCTGACCTTTGGCGCGCTGCTCTACGCTTACAGTTACGGGCGCATTTCCACAACGAATTGGCCCACGCCGTTCCACTCCCAGAGCATCGTCAACGCCACCATCATGACTGCGTTCCTTCTTACGAGTTCGCTGACGATGGTCTTTGCCGTCCGAGCGGCTGTCCACGGCGATTCGAAAGGGCAGCGTCTGTGGCTTCTTGCGACCATGCTTTGCGGCGCAGGATTCATCATTCTTCACGGCCGCGAGTGGACCAATCTAATCGCGGAAGGCTTGACTCTCCCGTTTTTCCCCGTAGTTCCGGGCCACGAAGCCGCCAGCGAATTCGCTACCGTTTCCAAAACCGTGCCGCAATTCGGCGCCACGTTCTTCGGCCTGACCGGCATGCACATGCTGCACGTGACCCTGGGCGTGATTTACCTTGGCGTGGTCGCGCTTCGCAAAAAATTCATCCCCATCCTGCTGGTCCTTTGGCTGGCTGGATGGCTGTTGACCCCGGCCTACAGCCCCTTCCATTTCGGCGTGCACATTCTCCTGATCGCTGCGATCGTGTGCACCATCATCCTCTGGCTGAAGCCCAAGGTTTACGACGCATCGGACGTCGAAGTCGCAGGCTTGTACTGGCACTTCGTCGACCTCGTCTGGATGTTCATTTTTCCTTTGGTCTATCTGATGTCCGCGAAGATTTAGGAGCAAGAGAGCTATGGATCCCACTCAACTGGCGATCGAGGAAAAGGTTGCACAAGAGTACCGCCATCACGGCAAAGCGGAGTTCCTGTGGGTCTGGGCCGCGCTGCTGGTGATGACCGCTATCGAGGTCTATCTGACCTATCAGAACATGCAGCCTCTCAAGATGCTGACTATCTTGCTCGGCTTGTCGTTTGTGAAGGCCGCGCTGATCATCGGCTACTTCATGCATCTAAAATATGAAGCGTCCATCATGAAGTGGGCTACAATGTGTTCCGTAATCGGTTGTCTGATCATCATGACGGTGTTCTTCTTCTGGGACGCCCAGCGTGTGGTCGATTTGGGAGTGAAATGAAGCTTCGCTCTACGCTTCTCGTTGTATTGCTTTTCCTGTCCGCCTCACCGGCGTTCAGCCAAGGCTGCGCCATGTGCCGCAACGCCGTCGCCGCCACCACGAAGGACGGCCAGAAGGCCATCGGCAAAGGCGTCGCCGTGCTCATCATCCCACCCGTTGGCTTCATGACCATCGGCTTCGGTTTCGCGCTGCGCTACGGACGCAAACGCGATCTCGAGAACATCTGATTGTTGTGTTTTCGGTGAGAGCCGCGAGCGCCCTGCTCACGGAAAAGCGGACAAAGTAAACTCCAACCAACTCATCGCAGCGCTGAATCCTGCGGCGGGAACTAAGTTGAGCCGGCCTCTAGATGCCTTGGGGAGATCGTCTTAGCGGTCGATCCCCGGGCTCCTCTAGCACTGCCAAATCTCCATTACGCGACGCGCGAGCAGGGAAAGCGCTCGCCGATTTTCGAGTGATAGTATCCCTCTTTGGAGGAGGCGTTCATGAACTCATCAAACACTGTCAGAGGCACATTGTAAAACTGATACACTCCGCCTTTCACAAACTGGATTTCGAGCGTCTCCGAATCTTCCTGATAGCCCACCTGGGTGATTTCCGTTGAGGGAATAGGGAACCGATGCATTTTTGAGAGCCCCCTTTCTGGTGAGGGACGAAGGAATGGTCCCTCGTTGGTAGTGGCTCAACGGGCGGATTCTAGCATAGAAAAAACGAATGCATGCCCGCTTTTTCTTGCATCTTACGACGAGGACCACATCCGGCGGGGAAGGCCATTCGGCATGGTGTCAGGGAAAAGCTGGTTCCGGGACCTGGACTCGAACCAGGATACTCAGCTCCAAAGGCTGATGTCCTACCGATTAGACGATCCCGGAATTGGTCCTAGAATTGTAGCAGAGCCGTGCAACTGTTCCCAGATGCTCAGCCGGTTGATCCCATGAAACGTTTTGTGCGCCTTTCCCGTAGAATGACTGAACACGTAGAATGCCTTCAAAGGTTGCATCCATGAGACGGCGAGTGCCTCTTCGCGAACCGGTCGGCGTAGCGCTGGAGACCTTGCGCGCCCACAAAATGCGCTCCTTTCTCATGCTTCTGGGCATCATTCTCTCCGTTTCAACCCTGATTGTTGTCGTGGCCCTGATTTCTGGCGTGGATCGCTACATCGCCGATCGCGTCGCCAATCTCGGCTCGAACGTCTTTCTCCTCACACGATTTCCCATCATTACCGACGTCGAAGAGTTTGTGAAAGCCAATCGCCGCAACAAAAAGGTCACCTGGGACGATTACGAATCCCTGCGCGAAAATATGAAGTTACCCCTGCGCCTCGGCGTTGAACTGCGTACGGGCGGAAAAGTCCGCATGGGTTCGCAAAGCCTCCAGGATTGCAACATTCGCGGCGTTACCGCCAACATGGGTGAAATCGATATCGTCGAGCCTGCTGACGGCCGCTATATTTCCGATGGCGACGACCAGAGCCGCGCCCAGGTCACCATGATCGGGAACGACGTCGCCACCAAACTATTTCCGAACGTCGATCCCATCGGCCGCGAAGTGTGGATTGACGGGCGGCCCTTCCAGGTGGTTGGCATTGCCAAAGCCATCGGCTCGGTCCTCGGCCAGTCCCAGGACAACTTCGTCTACATCCCTATCCAGACCTATTTCAAGATGTACGGCGCTTATGACGGCATCTGGATTAACATTCAAGCGCGCGATGCGGAATGGATGGAGCGCACGCAGGACGAAGCGCGGGTCATCATGCGCGCGCGCCGGCACTTGTCTCCCAATGAAAAGGACAATTTCGGCATCTTCGATTCCGCCACGCTGATGGAGCTCTGGAAAAACCTAACCGGGGTCATCGCCACGGCCATGATCGGCGTCGTCTCGGTGTTCTTGGTGATCGGCGGCGTTGTCATCATGAACGTCATGCTGGCTACCGTCACCGAGCGCACTCGTGAAATTGGCATCCGCAAGGCTCTTGGCGCGCGCGGCAGCGACATAATGCTGCAATTCCTGATGGAAGCGGCCGTGATGGCCGCGATCGGCGGCGCCATCGGCGTCGGCGTCGCCTATCTCATTGCCGGCCTGACCAAGGCGTCGACCTCCGTACCCATGTCCGTGCCATTCGGCGCCGTGCTTCTCGCCGAATTCATTTCCGCCTCCGTTGGCATATTCTTCGGCGTCTATCCCGCGAAAAAAGCGGCTGCGCTTCAGCCTATCGAAGCGCTGCGCCAGGAGGCCTGACGCCAGGTGAGATCCGTATGAGCATGCACATCGGTGAAAACGCGCAAATGGCACTCACTACTCTGCGCGAGAACAAGATGCGCTCGTTTCTCACCGTTCTCGGCGTGGTCATCGGCATTACCGCTTTGCTTTCCGTGGTCTCCATCCTCGTGGGTGTCTACGGCAACGTGAACGCTTACCTGGACGACTACGGCCCGGAAACGCTATTCATCTTTCGTTTCGATCCCGGCATCCATACGAGTGACTTCACTCCGGAGGAACGCGCGCGCAGACCCCTTACCCTGGAGGATGCGGAAGCCATCCAGGGACAGTGCCCGGCCGTCCGCGCCGTCACTGCCAGTGTTTTTCCTCGCATTCAATTCGACGGTTTCGGCAACGCTCCCGTCACCGCGCGCTATCTCAGCAAGGAAGTCTCCGGCATCGATTTCAACGGCACGCTGCCTTCCAACGAGGAGGTCTTCAACTCTCGGCCGCGCACGGGACGCTTTTTCAGCGAAGCGGAAAACATGCACCGCGCCGACGTAGCCGTCATCGGGCCAGATATCGCCAAGACGCTCTATCCGGACATCGAGCCTCTCGGGAAACCCATTTTGATCCAGGGAGCTTCCTACGAAGTCATCGGGGTTCTGCAGCCGCGCAAGGGTGGCTTCGTCAAGGATCAATCCGCGGATAAAGCCGTCATGGTTCCGTATCGCACCTATCGCAAACATCATCCCCAGGACGACGAGAATTTCATCGGCGCCACCGCCTACCCCGGCCTCATGCGTGAAGCCGAAGACCAGATCCGCGGCGTCCTTCGCCGCCGGCGAAATGTGCCCTACAGCAAGCCCGATAATTTCGGCATCTCCAGCGCCCAGCAGATCGCCGATCAGTTTCGTCAGATCACTTCGTCCGTGGCTCTCTTGATCTCCGTTGTCAGCTCCATCGGCCTTCTGGTCGGCGGCGTCGGCGTTATGAACATCATGCTTATGTCCGTCACGCAGCGCACCCGCGAAATCGGCGTTCGCAAAGCCATCGGCGCGCGCCGCAGCGACGTCATCTGGCAATTCCTTACCGAAGCCATTGTGCTCACCGGGATGGGAGGCATCATCGGCGTCTTGCTCGGCGGCGGCATCAGCCTGCTGATCCACCTGGTTGTGCCCAGCTTGCCGTCCTCCATTCCTCTCTGGTCCATTCTTCTCGCCGTTGGCGTTTCCATGAGCGTCGGTCTTTTCTTCGGCATGTATCCCGCCATCAAAGCCGCCCGCCTCGACCCCGTCGAAGCTTTGCGCTACGAATGATCCAGCTTTATCAATAACCCTCCGAGTGGATTCCCAGAAGGGCTGTGCCTCCTCCGGCTAGAAACGCAGTCTGCGCTTCACGGTGCAGTTGGAGAGCTTTGTTCAAAAGCGCCGTAAACTCATTCCGGCCTCGCAGCGCATCCAGCCACGGGTCACGCAACATAGTCTGATGGCAGAAAAAACCGTTGTCGATGGCACGGGACAACATGTCCAGTGCTCGCCCTTCTTCTCCCAGGTAACCCAGTTGCCGCGCCAGGTAATACATCCCTTCCGGATCTCGAAACGTCGCCTGCATCAGCTCATCGCTCACTGCTATGCTTTCCTCGCGGTGGCCCTCCAGCAGCGTGCGCAACGACGTTAGGTACAACATGCCGAGCCGCCAAGGCTTGGCCAGTTCCCGCTGCCGAAGCGTGGTCACGGCCTCTTCCACGCGTCCGAGCATTGCCAGTACCAGAGCCATTCCATACCCGTAATCGCTTCCAGAACTTTCCAGTGCTCGCTGATAGTCGCCAAGCATGAAGTACGTATGCATCACGCTTGTGGGAATCAACGGATCCAATCGACGGGCTTCCTGATGCGCAACCAGCGCTGGTTGCAAGAGCCCACAATACCGGCACACATGCCCCAGTCCGGCGAAGAGTTCTGCATCGCTTCTTCGCCCCTGGGCTCGGTCGAGTAACCGCTTCATGGCGTCCAGCGAGCGTCCCTGGTCCACTTGAACGTGCGTATATAGATTGTGAGCCAACGTCAAATTGGGGTTTAGCCGAAGCGCCGTCTGGAATGCTTCATCGGCTGCACGCAAGCCCTCGAGCGAGCCCAGGTTGTACTTGTCGCTGACCCAGCGAGCACGGCCAAGCCTCGCCCAAGCTGGCGCATACGATGGGTCCAGGCTCACGCAACGCTCGTACATCTCGATGGCCCCGGGCACATTTTCCCATCGCCGGCTGAACTCGTTCGCCTGCAAAAAGAGTTGATAGACTGTGGCGCTGGCCGGGCGATCTTGCTGCAGCGACTGATGCTCCTGCGCCGTCAGTGACGGCAGGATGGACTGTACAACGCGGCCCACCAGGTCGTCATGGAGTTCCAACAATTCGCGATTGGTAGCTTGCGAAGAGTGCGACCACAGGACCGTTCCGCTCGGCGCCTCCATGAGCTGGGCGGTGATTCGCAACTGTTCGCCCACGCTTAGCAGCGCACCCGTCAGCACTATATCGACCTCCGCTTCCTTGGCGATTTTCTGCAGATCGGGCGCCTCCGTCGAATACTGCGACGCCACAATCGAGGAACGCACCACCACGTTTTCCAGGCCTGCCAGCGAAACCGTAATGGCCTCCGGAAGGCTGTACGCCAGGAATTGCACCTCTTCGCTTGGCCGCAGCATTCGAAACGGCAGCACGATAATCCGCCGCAGCGGGTGCGCCCTCGCCTTCGTCTCGATGCCATCCATCTGCAGCGTGGCCCGCAGATCGGCGGCCATGGCCTTAGCGCTCGCGTATCTGTCCTGCGGCCCCCGCGAAAGGGCACGATGCACTATACGGCCCATCGCCGCAATCGCGGGCGACCCGCTCAACGCTGGCGGAGACCCCTGCAAAACGGCATGCGCTAGTTCGCCGAAAGTTTCGCCGGCGAAAGGTGGCTGGCCGGTCAGCATCTCAAACAGAATCACCCCCATGGAAAAGAGATCGGATCGAGCATCCACTGCCTGTCCCCGGAACTGTTCAGGAGACGCATACCTGGGCGTGCCAAGAAAAATGCCGGGAGCCGTCGCGTCTCCCAGAGTCGCCACGGTTTCCTCATTCGAATCCACGGGAACGTGCTTGGCGATCCCGAAGTCCAGTAGTTTCGTTATCCCGTTCGACAGCACGATGTTTCCCGGTTTCAGATCTCGATGAACGATTCCTTTCTTATGGAATGCTTCGAGCGCCGACAGTAACGCTAACGCGATCTGGCCCGCCTCCTGAGCCGGCAGCGAGCCCCGTTCGATGCGACGCGCCAGCGATTCTCCCTCGATGAACTCCATCACCAGAACAAGGCGGTCCTGCTCTTCGGAAATGTCGTAAATTCGGCACGCATTTGGGTGAGCCACTTGTGCTGCGGCGCGCGCTTCTTGCCAGAAGCGGCTGCGGCGGGAGGAGTCGCCCTTGAATTCGCGAATCACTTTTAGCGCGACGAACCGTTGTAGGCGCTGGTCCTCGGCCTTGTACACCACGCCCATTCCGCCTTCGCCAACTTTGCACAGAACTCGGTATGGTCCGATGCTCTCTGGGATCTCAGCCATGGGAATTCCTTGGCACCGTGCGCCTAGCATAGCCAACTCACTACCCCCGCGCCACCTCGACTGTCAGCCCTGGCATCGGTTCCGGGAGCTCGCGTTGGCTCTCACGGATTTCCCCGGAGTGCGCGGATTCGGAGTTTCTGCTAAATTGATAAGGTTGCTTCCGTCGCCGGAGAGATGGCCGAGCGGTTTAAGGCGCACGCTTGGAAAGCGTGTGTAGGTTAACCCCTACCGTGGGTTCGAATCCCACTCTCTCCGCCATTCCTGCCTGATGCATTCTTCCCCGCCCCCGAACTCATTGGAACTGTGCCCTGGCAGTCTCGATCCCGTCGGCCTTCAAATGTGCGTAAAAATGTATTGACTTCGTCAAGGCCTCGCGTCACTACGACTCCCGGATTCTGTCCTAGAATTACCACATGTCGAAAGCAGCCGCGAGAACCGGGATCATGCCGATGGCGGTCGTGGCGGTCGAGCAATATCTTCCCAAGGCGCAGCGCGTCATCGACGATGGTTTGGCCGCTCGATTGTTGCCACTCGGAGCGATGATATTCGTCCGCTTCCTGCGGCCCCGCTGGATGAGGGACTGGATCATCGGTCTGACCGAAAAGAGCGACCCCGGAATCTGGGGCGGGATGTTGTGCAGAAAGCGCTACATCGACGAGAAGCTCGTTGCCTCCCGGAACGAAATTGAGGCAATGGTGAATCTGGGCGCGGGATTTGACACGCGACCATATCGCCTACCTGCCCTCTCCAACTTGCCCGTGTGGGAGGTCGACCAACGCGAGAACGTAGAGGCGAAAGAGAAGCGGCTGCGCAAGGCGTTGGGGACGATTCCACCCAACGTCAAGCTCGTCCCGGCCGATTTCGACCGTGACGACCTTGGCTCAATACTGGCGGCCCATGGATACTCCAAGGCCAAGCGGACATTTTTCGTTTGGGAAGCGGTAAGTCAATACCTAACCGAACAGGGTGTGAGAGCAACCTTCGATTGGCTCGCCAAGGCTGCATCGGGCAGCCGCCTTGCCTTCACCTACGTCCGCAAGGATTTCTTGGACGGCAAAACCTCCTACGGTTGGGAGAGTGGCTACAGACGGTTTGTCGCGAGCAAGATTTGGCGATTTGGGATGGAACCTGAAAATTGCCCGAATTTCCTAAAGGGTTACCGCTGGCGGATCATCGAGGACGTCGGTTATGACGAACTGGCGGACAAATACATTGTACCGACCGGCCGTCGGCTAGCCTCTACACCTGTGGAGCGGATGGTCTACGCAGAGAAGGTGTGAGTGTACTTGCCAACTCAGGCCTCGCGCCGGTCGGACTCTCGACCCGGTTCCGTCTAGTTGGTCGGCTTAGCCGGAAGTAATCCTCGGACCCCGTCCGTTGCGTGGCCAGGTTGTCAACCCGCTTTTAGTTGCGGCGTTTCATCGGAAACTGACACACCACCTTTTCCAGCGATCGCTTGACAATGCGGTAGGATATTCAAAGAGACGGGGTACGTTTTCCACTCTCCCCTCTAGAAAGTCGTTTAGCGTAAAGTTCGATGATCCTCCGTACGGTCGAGCAGGTCCGCCGAATTTTCCTTGTGATTGCTGGCTTTACCTTGCTGCTCGCAGGCGTGGTGATGCTCGTTACTCCTGGACCGGGCGTGGTTGTGATTTTGCTTGGTCTGGGCCTCCTCGCCGCCGAATTCGTGTGGGCTCGCCGCCTGATGGATCGCATCAAACGCGAGGGCGGAAAATGGCGGGACGCCGTAATGGGACAGCCGAGGGAATAGTTCTTCGTCTTTACAAGTGGTGGCATTCACTTTCTGCTGGAGCGTGGTTTCTATCCCGGCTGTGATATTCGGGCGAGAGCATCCATGCGAACTTGACGTAACGTCCATACCGAACTTGCATCTGAGGTAGCAAGCGAATCAGTCGGTCGTGGGACGCAGCAGAGTCAGGGCCTGTGGAGGTATTGGGAGAACATGGACAACTGGCGTGGCAAATGGGCCTTGGTAACGGGAGCGAGCGCGGGAATTGGTGTTGCACTGGCGGAAGAGTTGGCCGCGGGCGGGGCTCATCTCGTTCTCGCCGCGCGGCGCAAGGAGCGGTTGGAAGAGCTTGCGAAAGCTTTGAGTATCAAACACAAAGTGAAAACCGAAGTGTTCGTCGCGGATTTGACGGAAACCAGCGCCCCGGAAAAAATATTTGCCTTCACAAAAGCAAAAGGAATTGAGATCGATCTGTTGATCAACAACGCCGGCTTCGGACAGTTCGGCGAATTTCCGTCTGTCGACACGCAACGGCTTCTGGATATGGTGCAGGTTAACTGTAGCGCCGTGGTGCACCTCACGCGCCTGTATCTACCGGAAATGGTGGCGCGCCGCCGCGGTGACGTTCTCATTCTCGCTTCCACCGCCTCCTTCCAGGCCGTTCCTTATATTTCTACTTACGCTGCCACCAAGGCGTTCGATCTCCTGCTCGCGGAAGGCCTCGCCGAAGAAATGAAGCCTCACGGGATTCGCGTCTGCGCGCTCTGCCCTGGTTCCACCGAATCCGAATTCCACGTCGTGGCGGGCCAGGAAAAATTCCAAAGAAAGAGCGAGACCGCGCAAAAAGTTGCCCGCACCGGCCTGCAAGCCCTCGCCGCGGGCAAGAGCTACGTCATTTCCGGCCTCGGGAATTACCTCGGCGCCCACGGCGAGCGACTCGTCCCACGCCGATTCGTCACCAAAATTGCCGCCGGCATGTTCAAGCCCGCAAAAAGCTGAAGGATTTCCCCGCGAGCGGCTTGCAAGCCTCCGGTTCAATCCCTCTTCGAACGCCCATTCGAAATTCCATCCGAGTGCAGGCCAACTTTCGTTCTCCATCTGCGAAAGACGCCCACCGACACGCGAAAGCTCCCTGCTGCGTCTAACATATTGTGAAATCAAAGACTTCCACGCTCGCAGGACACGCGCCAGCATTCGCCGGGAACTTTTCCACCCCGCCCGCGGAATCTACTGGTGAGACCGGGCAGAGCGTCTTATCAGGGGAGATGCGCATCGCTGAGCCAGAGAGAGACGACGTTCTGTTGCGGAGGGCCGCTAAGGGGGATGAAGAGGCTTTTACTCTTCTTTACCGGCGGCACCAAGCGGCAATGTACCGCTTTGCCTTGCGCATGACAGGAAATTCCTGGGCGGCGGAAGAAATCGTGCAGGACGTGTTCATGACTTTGATGCGCGACCCGAAAAAATACGATCCGCAGCGTGGAACACTTGGCGGATTCTTGTATGGGATTGCGCGCAACCGCGTGATGAAACATCTGGAACGCCGGCCACGCGAAGTTGCCTTGGAAGAAAAAAACGAAGATGGCACCGGTTCGGGAATTGTTCTGCAGGATGTTTTCACCCCGGCGCACTGGACCGAAACGCGCGAGCGAAAAGCTCACGTAAGGGCAGCGGTGCTGGAGTTGCCCGCGGAATTTCGTGAAGCAGTGGTTCTATGCGAACTGGAAGAGATGAGCTACGAAGAAGCGGCGCAGACGGCGGGATGCCCGATCGGAACGATTCGCTCGCGCCTCCATCGCGGGCGTGCTTTGCTGCTCGCGAAACTCGAAATGCTGCGCGATGTGCCCCGCCGCGCGAGTGTCGCGCGATGAACAGTGTGTGGATTTGTGAGGGAAGTGCGAAATGAAGTGCGAAGAATTTGAAGCCGTTGGATTGGACGCCGAACGCGACGGTTCGCTCAGCGAACTCGAACGAGTGGCCGCGCTCGAACACGCCGCTACGTGTTCACGCTGCGCGGCGCTGCAGGATTCCTGGCAGGCTGCTCGCGTTGAGTTGCATGCCTTCGCGGATGCCACCGCTGAGGCGGAAACTCCCGCGCGTGTCGAGATGCGGCTGCGGCAGGAATTCCGGATGCAGCATCGCGTGCTGAAAACGCGGCGCACGGCGGTTATCGCGGCCTGGTCCCTGGCCGCTGCGGCGTTGCTGATCGCCGCCGTCAGCTGGAGAAATTGGCGCATGAGTCTGCACGACAATGCTGCGGGCCTCACGCAATCTTCACAAATCGCGGGGGCGAACGGCGAAACACCGTTGTCGGGAATTTCCGGAACCGGGCATTCGAATGCCGCGGAAAACGGAGCCGAAGCGCTGATCGCGGACAATGAATTGAACGATTTCACGCTGCTGCCCGGAGTTCTTCAGACCGATGTGGACGACGCGGCCATTGTGCGCGTTCGAATGCAGCGCGGCTCCCTGGGCGCGCTGGGCCTGCCGGTGAATGAAGATCGCGCCGGCGAATGGATTCAGGTGGAGCTGCTCGTCGCCAACGACGGATTGCCGCAAGCGGTGAGGTTGCCGCAGCAAGAGTGAAACGCAAAAAATATTCAGCAGTTCGGGAGAGAAGAGGAGAAGGAATGATGAGTCGGAAACAATGCATGAGTTTGATTCTCGGCGGAACGCTGGCCTGCAGCGCTGGCGCGGCGCGGGCGCAGCAAGAGACGCCAACGCCGCCACCCCCGGGCCCCATGATTCACGGCGGGCCGGGCGGCGAATTTATGGCGCCGATGGGCGAACGGATCGAATTGCTCGGATTCGAAGGAATGCACGGCGGAAAAACCGTTACCGGCGCGCCGTTCAGCGCCGTTGCTGTATCCATTTCGACGCAAACGCTTGCGGATGGAAATCAGATTTCACACAAGACGCAGACAAATCTTTTTCGCGACAGCCAGGGGCGTTTCCGCAAGGAAGTGACGCTCCCGGCGATCGGACCGCTGGCGACGGCGGGGCAGCCGAAGTCGTTCGTGTTTATCAACGATCCGGTTGCGAGCGCGAATTTCGTGCTGCATCCCGACACCAAAATTGCCGAACAAATGGGGCAACGGCATGGCGGAATGAAAGGCTCGATGAAGAGCGAGATGAAAGACAAGGCCGGGGCCTGGGAAGCGAAAGCGGCGGCCAGCGGGAATTTCAAGAAGGAAGACCTGGGCACGCAGACGATTGCGGGAGTGAGTGCGCAGGGCACGCGTTACACGCGCACGATTCCCGTGGGGCAGATCGGAAACGAAAAAGCGATCGTGGTCGTATCCGAACACTGGTATTCCGCCGATCTGCAGATGGTGGTGAAGAGCACGCGGAATGATCCGCGATTCGGCGAAACGACGTACACCGTAACGAGTATCCAACGCACCGAGCCGGCCGCTTCACTCTTCACCGTCCCGGCGGACTACACCGTACAGCAAGGTGGAATGGGCCGGCACGGCTTGCACTTGAAGCAGCCGCCTGCGGCGCCCGCATCACCTCCGTCAGACAATTAATTTCTCGAAACGAAGATCTTCTCTCCTGAAGACGGCACGCCCTTTTCGCAGCAGCCCCCATCGCTGCGGGAAGGGCGTCGCCGTTTTTTGGAGAGGAAAAAAGAAGCAAGTAAAGAGGTGACGACGTAACGATGAAGCGGACCGCGATGCGCGGACCTGGCTGCGCGTTGCGATTTCATGCATGCAAGCTCCGGTCTAGAAGTTCGACTACGTGGAGGACTTCTTGATTGGTTTTGTGGATGGCGGCGCCGGCGCGGAGCTGGAGGAGGCAGCCGGGGTTGGCGGTGGCGATGATGGGTGCGTGGGTGGATTTCGCGTGGTGCATTTTTTCGGCGAGCAGCTCGAGGGATGTTTCGGTCTGGGTGACGTTGTAGATTCCGGCGGAACCGCAGCAAATCTCCGAGCAGGGCAATTCGACTAATTCGAGGTTGGGGATAGCGCAAAGAAGGGTGCGCGGAGCTTCGCGGATTTGTTGTCCGTGGAGGAGGTGGCAGGAATCCTGGTAGGTGACGCGGAGCGGGAGCGGATTCAGTTTCGCGGTGAGGCCAAGGGCGGCGAGAAATTCAGTGACGTCGCGAACCTTTTCAGAAAATGCGCGCGCTTGCGCGTGTTCCGGTTCGTCCGGCGAAAAAAGATGATCGTATTCCTTCAGCGTGGAGCCGCAGCCTGCAGAGTTGGTGACGATGGCGTCGAAATCATCGTGAAAAAAAATGGGGATGTTCGTTTTTGCAAGATCGCGAGCGGCGTCACGGACGCCGGCGTGGGCGGCGAGTGCGCCGCAGCAGAGCTGCCCCCTGGGGACGACGACTTCGCAGCCGTTGGCGGTGAGGACGCGGATGGTGGCTTCATTGAGGCGGGAGAAAGTGACGTTGGCGATGCAGCCGGCAAAAAAGGCGACGCGAGCGCGGCGTGGGCCCGCGGCGGGATAGGTCCAGCCAAAGCGGCCGTAGAAAAAATCATCATCAATGCGCGGAAGGAAGCGTTCGCGATCGGAGAGGCCGAGAAGCTTCAAGACGCCGATGGCCCGTGCGATGGCTTGCAGGCCGGAGCGCTGGTAGAGGCGGAGGACGCGGGCGAAATCGATGATGCGGTGCGGACTGGGAAGCAGGTCGCGGAAGACAAAGTCGCGAGTGATGCGAGCGAGCCAGGGGCGCTCGTAATCACGCTCGATGCGGGCGCGGGCGTGCTCGACGAGTTTGCTGTATTCGACGCCGGAAGGGCAGGCGGTTTCGCAAGCGCGGCAATCGAGGCATTTGTCGATGTGGTCGACGAAAGAGCCGGTGATGAGAGATTCGCTTTGCGCGGCGATGGAGCCATAGCCTTGAACATCGTGATTGAATTCGCTGGTGGCTTTGTTCTGGAGCTCGCTTTGGGCGACATGGATCATCTGGTGGATGCGGCCGCGGGGGGAATCGGCTTCGAGATTCCAGAGGCGGTAGGTCGGACAGGCATTGAGGCAAAGGCCGCAGTGGATGCAGCGGGCGTAGTCCTCGTACGCGGGAACCTGGCCGGGGATGGGGGTTAGGGACATGGTCTGGCTTGCTGCGAAGGAAAGATGATAAGGCTGTGGCGGCCGGATAGGAAGAATTGTTGGTCGAGACAGGCTTGGGGCTTGTAAAGGCACACAGCCAAGATTGGCAGTGCCACGAAAGCTCGGAGAGAGAGTTCGAGGATGAGAATTGTTGGCGTACACGCTGCCGTTTTCGTAAGAGTGGCAAGCAAGGGATTTGCGGGATCCGGAAGCTGGAAGAGTGCGCGGACGCCAATCGGGAGATTGGCGATCCTGGAAGCAGGGTGACACCCCGGCATTTTTTAGAAAGAGTGGGGATCCGTTTGATAGCAAAAGAGTTGTGAAACACTCTTGATGCAAAGAGTGACAAGAGAGAGCAAGAGAGCGAAGGATAAAAAGGGAACAAACCGCCTCCCCCCTTATGTTTTTTGTAAGGATGTGATTCGATGGAGGTTAGAGGGTGGGGGGCTGCTAAGGATGTGCGGGGAAAGGAGTTAGGGGAGAAGAGGAAATGGAAATGCGAAACTAGAAGATGGTGGAGAAGTGGGAGACAGGGATTTGAGTTGGGATACTCGAGGGACATTAGCACAAAAGTATACTAGTTGTCAATTACTTTGTTGTTAGCATTCGAATGGAATTGTAAAGTGTTGAAAAACAGAGACTTGGAAACTTGAAAAGAAGCGGGAAATTGAGAAGGAGGCGTAACAAGAAATAGAGGAGGAATCAAAACAAAAGCCGGACAGTGTCGACTGCCAACCGGGCCGAACGAATCACCACCTAACAAGAGATCAGAAAGCGTCCATCTGTCTTTGGTTCCACCGCTTGTACGATTAGGCGACTTACCAGGACCTAGCGACCATTGCTAGGAGTTTATGTGCTGTATTGAACTGCGCGACGCAAAGACTTTGTGGGAGGATTCCTTCCACCGTGCTTCTTGTCTCCCTGAATCTTCTGGGCGCGCTCTTGTAGCTGACGCCAGGGAGGATTCGCCAGTATCGGATGCACCCCATCCCTGAGAAGCGTGACGAACACCCGAACAGCGAATTCGCCACGCTTCCCCATCGACGAATACCACCCTAATTACTGGCCAATCGCCGAATCTTCACATATAAGGACTCGAACAGTCCCAGGACTGTCCTCATCGGCCTAGCGGTCGAACAATTTTAGAACTGTCTCCATCAAGCAGCTCTCAATGATTCCATAACAATGTCGGCTCCTCGACCCGAGTAAACTTTGGTTGCTTAACGACCACAGGCTCGGGAGAAAGGAGCCGAACATGCTGATTATAGGCGTAGATTATCACCCGAGCTTTCAG
>Ga0210397_10000061_pt1 | contig 92500 bp, 76 predicted proteins | sample IncBWH2OmetaG_FD_160126 | JGI IMG/M metagenome (GOLD analysis project Ga0210397, IMG submission 160126) | Forest soil microbial communities from Barre Woods Harvard Forest LTER site, Petersham, Massachusetts, United States - Inc-BW-H-2-O ... | reverse complement strand
CTTGGCAAACGGATGCGGCGCAGTAGGGCCTTCGCCCACACTCTCCCCCGCAGCCTCCATGGTCTTTCCCTGCATCGCGCCGGCAAGCGTGCTGTCCATCATCAACTCCGCAAGCCGTCGAGTCGACTTATCCAGCCGTTCAATCCCCGCCCGAATCTGGTGGTGATCTCCTCCTGGTATTGCTGCCTGCAAAAAAGTCTCTCCCTGTTCAATCTTGTCGATCTCATCGCTTGAAAGCATCTGCCACGCCTCGCTATTCCTGCCCTTCTTCACTGCAGCAAGAATCGTCTCCGCCTCATTCTTTGCTTCGATCGACTGCCGCTCGCGAATATCTTCTTCCGCATTATCGAACGACTCCAGGATCATCGTCTCGACCTGCTCGTCCGTCAGCCCATAAGTCGGCTTCACCTCAACCTCAGCCTCCTTCCCGCTCCTCTGCTCACGCGCACTCACATGTAGAATCCCATTGGCGTCAATCAGGAACTTTACCTCGATCCGTGGCAGACCCGCCACCATCGGAGGAATTCCCTTCAGGTCAAACCGCGCCAACGATCGGCAATCCTTCGCGATCTCCCTTTCCCCCTGCACCACATGGATCGCCACGTTTGTCTGCCCATCTACCCCAGTAGTAAAGTGCTCCGTCGCACTCGCCGGTATCGTCGAGTTCCTCTGGATGATCTTCGCCACCACGCCACCCAGCGCCTCAATCCCCAGCGAGAGCGGCGTCACATCCAGCAGCAACAGATCCTCAGTAGCCTTTGATCCACCCCCAAGGATCTGGGCCTGCACCGCAGCCCCTAGTGCCACCACCTCATCCGGATTCAACTCCGTGTGCGGCTTCTTTCCGCGTTTCTTCAACTCAAACAGATCATCCACCAGCGCCCGCACAGCAGGAATCCGCGTTGACCCGCCCACCAACACGACCTCATCAATCTGCGCGGCGGTCAAACCTGCATCCTTCAGTGCCTGCTTGCAAGGCCCTGCCGTACGGGCGATCACGCTCGCAATCAGCCCCTCAAACTGCTCCCGAGTGATCTCCCGTTGATATTTTTTTGCGCCAGGCAGCTCAACATTTAGCGTAGCCTTCTCTGCTGATGACAGCAGGATCTTCGCGTCAATTACCGCTTTGCGAATAGCCTGCACCGCCTCGCCATTCCCACGAACATCCTCACCCAGATCTCCTGCAATATCGTCGAGCGCAATCGTAATTAGTAGATTGTCGATATCATCCCCACCGAGATGTGTATCTCCACCAGTTGCGACAACCTCGAAAATTCCCTCATGCAGCTTCAAGATAGAAATATCAAACGTACCGCCGCCAAAGTCATAAACGGCGATCATCCCATCTTTGTTCTTATCCAATCCATAAGCCAACGCTGCAGCTGTCGGCTCATTAACCAGCCGCAATACTTCCAGCCCAGCAATCCGTCCCGCATCCTTCGTCGCCTGTCGCTGTGCATCGTTGAAGTAAGCCGGAACCGTAATCACCGCCTTCGTCACCAGCCCGCCGAAAAAACGCTCCGCATTCTTCTTCAACTGCAACAGCACATAAGCCGATATCTCCGGCGGAGTCAGCATCAGCCCGCCTACACTCACCTTGAGTACCTCACCCGGCCGCAAACCTTCAGCCAGCCTGAACGGAAACAGCTTGAGCTCGTCCTTTACATCCTCAACATCGCGTCCCATCAGACGTTTCGCTGAATACACAGCGCTCGCTGCATCCGTTACAAGAGTCTTACGCGCTCCATTCCCCACAATGACACCTTCATCTGTCCACGCCACCACCGACGGCACAAGCCGCTCCCCATCCTCACCGGGAATCACCACCGGGGTTTCCCCCTCCATATATGCCACCAGGGAGTTCGTCGTACCCAAATCAATTCCTACAACTCGCTCTTCCGCCATCTGCAAAACCCTCAATTCGTTACCCTTCTATTTTCCTATATTCAGGTCGGTCCAACCGCGCACCCGCGCATACACTCATAGTCAGATGCTCCACACAGGAGGCAGATGTATGCTTTATCTCGAGCGCCTTCCTCACCCTACCCTAGCCCCTTTCATCCATTCTTACTGGTACTCCTGCGATCCCACTGCTATCCACAGCTACGAGCGCATCCTTCCCAACGGCCGTCCCCAGATCGTCCTATCCCTTGCTCGCGATTACCTTACCAACGCCAACCATCCAACGGATCCGGGCTTGCCACAACCTGCCGCCCTGTTCCTTGGCATCTACTCCCAATATCAGCTCATCGACACCATCGACCTCACCGAGCTCATCGGGATTACCTTCCATCCTGGTGGCACAGTCCCATTTTTTCCCCACAATTGCAATATCTTTACCAACTGCGAGAGCAGCCTCGAAGAGCTCTGGGGCCGCGCCGCCTGGAACCTGCGCACCGATCTCCGCGAAACCTCGACACCTGAACGAAAATTCAACCTCCTCGACCTCGCCCTCCGACATCGTCTTAGCGAAAGCCGACTCCCACACCGCACCCAAATCGTCGACTACGCCCTCAAAAAGATCCAGCGTTCTCCTGCATCCACTACAGTCAATGGCCTCGCTCGGGACATCGGAATCAGTCCACGTCGGCTCTCTCAGCTCTTCTGCGACCAAATCGGCGTTTCCCCGAAAACTTATTCACGCATTCAGCGCTTTCAGCAGGCTGTTCAGCTCATCCATCGTGGCGTCGACATCCACTGGGTCGAACTAGCCCTTAACTGCGGTTATTACGATCAATCTCATTTTGCCAATGATTTCCGTGCTTTCTCTGGGATCAGCCCTACCCACTACTCCATAGCACAACGCCGTTGGGCCAACCATATCCCTCTCGACTAGCTTTATTGCGGCTCAATGGGGCCGAATCCCGGCGATTTTTCCAAGACGACCCCTTGCCTGACATGGCACATTTACCGCATGACAACTCCAGCCAAGGACTGCCGCTCCACCGTCATCCCTGCAATCCGATATCGCAACGCCCTCGCCGCCATTGACTGGCTCATTGCCGCCTTCGGCTTCGAAAAACAAGCGCTCTATCTTGGCCCCGATAACACTACCGTTATGCATGCACAACTCACCTTCGGAAACGGCATGATTATGCTTGGTTCTGCAGAAAACGAATCGGAGTACAGCAAGCACACGGTCCATCCTGACGAGATTGGGCTTCGCGAGACACAGACTCCTTGCCTTATCGTCAAGGACGCTGACGCTGTTTATGCCAGCGCCAAAGCTGCCGGCGCCATTTTTGCCATGGATATTGCTGATATGTCCTATGGAGGCCGTGCCTTCAGTTGCCACGACCTTGAGGGCCATCTCTGGAGCATCGGCACGTACGATCCGTGGGAGATTCCAGCAGAGTGAGTCGTGTCATCTGCCATGCATGATATTTTCTTTTAATGGAGCTAAACCCTTACGCCAGTTTCCTTAACGGTCAGGAGCCCCTCCCAATCCTGGCAGAAACCGCTGAGCAGATTCGCGCCTTCACTGCCGGTCTCTCCTCCGAAGAAATCAGAACCAGCCCCAATCCCCGCAAGTGGAGCATTCGCGAGATTGCCGCTCACCTCGCCGACTGCGAGATCGTCTTCTCGTTTCGTCTTCGCCAAACCCTTGCGCCTGCGCTCGATCAGCCTCACAGCATCATTCAACCCTTCGATCAAGACGCGTGGGCTCAACGATATGGGGCGTATGAGTTTGAACCTGCCCTGGCTCTCTTTGCCGCCGCGCGGAACTGGAATCTACTTTATCTGACTACAGTCTCCGACACCGATCGTCACCGTCCGACGACTCATCCTGAGCGCGGAACGATGCCCTTCTGGACTATCGTTGAGACTATGGCAGGGCACGACATCAATCATCTGGAGCAGATCGAACGACTTGCGACGAAAGCCAAGTCCAAGGGCTGAATTTTGCGGGTTAGATTATTGTTTTTTCCTGGCGTGGTGAAAGGTGTGTTTTTACGGGTGGTCCGACGATTTTCAGGGGTAAAAACTTGGTGCTTAAGTACACTTTCTGACCTCTGAAAATTCTCCTCTTTTTTTTGAAATTTATTTTTCGACCGATTTACAGCCCCAGCGCTTCGTTCACGTCACGCACCAGATTCCTCAGATAGCTGCGCTTGTTCAGCAATGCAACCATGGCAGCTTTTGCGCGATTCTTCGCCGCCTCATTTCCGGCATCGACTCCGATGTCCCACGCAGTCCAAAGCTCCTCCAGCTCTGCCTGCGTCTCAACCATCTTGGCGTCGAACGCGTCCTTAGTTGTCATCAAGTCGCGCCGCAGCTCGGGCTCGTCCTCGCCCATCTGGTTGGCAGCACGCATCTCCTGAAGCTGCATGTTTAGCTCGAAAACCTCTTCCAGTAATTCCGGAGGAACCACCTGCTTCTTTTCAACCCCTGAGGCACGCGCGGCGTCGGTTGCAGCCTTCGACTGCTCCTCTAGCTCTACGCCCTCCAGTTTCAGCAGGTATTGTGTTCTTGCAATAGGATCTTTGAGAGTTCGGTACGCGTCGTTCAGCAGCGACGATTGCGCGAGCGCGGTCTCCTGCTCTTCCACTGATTTTCCCGCGAACCGGTCAGGGTGCAGCTTGCGGCTCATAGCGTAAAACTGCTTCTCCAGCGCCACAACATCCAGCGTCAACTTGCGCGGCAACCCAAAAAACTCAAAGTAGTCCATCGATTCCATTCTATGTGTACCGGGTAAGACGTCAGAAAGGGCCATGCGTTACAACATTCGCAATTACGGCCTCCAGCGGAGCGGTCTGCTTCTTATACGCCGCCAGAATGCAGACCTCGTCTGTACCGCACTTGTTGCGCAATGCGGGAAACGCCTGCTGCGAGTCCTGCAGATTGCCACGCTGGCCCATTGCTACAAGCTGCGTAGCAATCTCAAAATAGGTTGTCATGCGCTCATCGGCCTGTACCAACGACGGCGTTGCGCAGATGGCGCGATCGGTAGAGTTCGTCACCTTCGTGCAATTGATCGGGGAGGAAGCGTGCGCTCGGATCGATGCGCAGACGACCAGCACTATTCCTACTCTCTTCATACTCATCGACATTCCAATCCCAACCCTTAGGTGTGTTGCAACCGCTGACCGCCAGGCCCACACACAATGCCAACAAGGGTAGAATACGTCATGCTTCGAGAGGCCCTCTTCGCCCTGGTTGCCTTCACTGCTGTCTCACCTTATGTTGCCCAGGTGGCCTCTGCTCAAGCTGTCGAATCCAAACCCACCCCTGCCTGGGAGATCGCGCTGCAGGCTCGCCACAATGAGCTGATTCAGAAGAACGGGGCTGGAACCGATACGGCCCTCCGCGATCAGCTCCTCAGGATGGGAGCCGAAGACCAAGCGGCTCGCGGCTTTGAGCATGGGAAACAAGTCTCTGGCATGACGAAGGAGATGCTCCAGAAGCTTGCTCCGACCGATATCCGCCTTACTGGCGAACTACAGCAAATCGTTCAAAAGAACGGCTGGCCTACGATCGCGCTTGTCGGGATTGATGCCTCCAATGCTGCAATGCTGGTCCTTACCCACACTGCCGATCACGAGTGGCAGCGGCAGCTTCTGCCTCAGCTTCAATCGCTGGCAGATGCCGACAAGATCGACGGCTCGAGCCTCGCGCTTGTTGTGGACAAAGAGCTCGTCGCCGAAGGCAAGATGCAACGGTACGGTTCCCAGTTCAAATTCATCAATGGCGCGATGGCAATGTTTGCTGTCGAAGATCCAGGCGGTCTTGACCAGCGACGGGCCAAGGCTCTGCTGCCACCTCTGGCGATTTACAAACAGATGCTGTCTGATATGTATCACCTGAAGACTACGGATGATGTTGTGATGGCGACTGCGCCGGCGAAGAAGTAACGCTGGTTCCACTCGCTGGGATTAACTCCGAATTCAAATTCGGCCTGACCGTTCACATCTTCGTAAGTGGCGTGCCAAGTATCTGCGCCGAAGTGGTCCTGACAGTCGTGCAGAAGATAGAAGCCCTCATCACTTTCGCGTTGTGCAATTGCAAGTGAACGAAGGGCAGAAAGGGCCTCTCACCAAGACCCTTTTGAAGACCAGCATCTAAGCTGAAAAGCTGGACCCGCAGCCGCAGCTCTTGGTGGAGTTGGGATTGATGAAGTTGAAGCCCTGACGCATGAGCGTCTCTTCAAAATCCAATACCATTCCTGCCAGATAAAGGAAGCTTTTAGGATCAACGAACAGCCGGATCGGCTTGGCTCCCGTTGGGTCGCCAACCGTCTCGATGCCTGAGCCAAAGACATAGACTCGATCGCGCTCGCGTGGCTGCGAATCGAAGCGAATGTTGTAGCTCAGACCAGAGCACCCGCCGCCCTGAATCCCTACGCGAAGCCCGCCCTGCTCCGGGGAGACGCCTTCTTTCGCCATCGCCACGCGAATCCGCTTGAGGGCATTCTGAGTGATTTCGATGGCGGCTTTGGCACGCGGCTGCTGGCCTTCGGCCGTCAGCAGGGTCATTCCGGCCAATGGATCCTTCTTCTCGCCGGAAGCAGCCAGATGGGCCGCGTCCCTTTGTTCTGTGGTTTGTAGTGTGACCATTGCCATTTTTGTTTGCCCCAACGCAAGATGGCAGCGTGCAGACCTATTCCGCAACGCTGCCATTGAGTTCTCCGCACAAGCTTAATGGGCTGCGGTAACCGCCGACGCCTCGGCAACATTGTTCTTCTTCTTCCAGTCACCAATCGCTGCACGAATCGCGTCTTCCGCAAGAACCGAGCAGTGAATCTTAACCGGAGGAAGCGCCAACTCCTTGACGATGTCGGTGTTCGTGATTGCCATTGCCTCATCGATCGTCTTGCCCTTGACCCACTCGGTCGCGAGCGAGCTCGAAGCAATCGCCGAACCGCAGCCGAAGGTCTTGAACTTGGCATCTTCGATGACGTTCGTCTCAGGATTCACACGAATCTGCAGACGCATCACGTCGCCGCACTCCGGTGCGCCAACCAAGCCGGTGCCGACTTCAGCAGCGCTTTTGTCCAGCGTGCCTACGTTCCGGGGATTGTTGTAATGATCTACGACCTTATCGCTATATGCCATGATGTGTCCCTCGTCTCTAATTAGATGATACGCGCGACCCAATTGGTGCGCCAACAATACTGATTCCTATTCCTTTAATGAGCTGCCCACTCGATCTTCGAGAGGTCAATCCCTTCTTTTACCATCTCATACAGAGGACTCAGCTCCCGAAGTTTGGAGACCACGTCGATGATCTTGTCAGCCACATAGTCGACTTCCGCCTTGGTGTTGAAACGGCCCAGGCCGAACCGGATGGAGCTGTGCGCGACGTCGTCGCCAAGGCCCAGCGCCTTCAGCACATAGCTAGGCTCGAGTGTGGCCGAGGTGCAGGCCGAACCTGACGATACCGCGACGTCGTTGATGCCCATCAGGAGGCTCTCGCCTTCGACGTAGACAAAGCTCATGTTCAGGTTGCCGGGCAGATGGTGCTCCATGTTGCCGTTGACGTGAACGTAGTCCAGCGCCTTCTCAAACTTATTGCGCAAGTAGTCGCGAAGCTCGGTCTCCCGCTCCGCCTCGGTCGCCATCTCCTCGTTGCAAAGTTCGCAGGCCTTACCGAGGCCGACAATGCCGGGGACGTTCAGCGTGCCGGAACGCATACCGCGCTCGTGGCCACCGCCGTTGATCTGCTCGGAGATCTGGACACGTGGATTGCGCCGACGCACGTAGAGCGCACCAACACCCTTTGGGCCGTAGATCTTGTGGCCGGAGAGCGAGAGCACATCGACATTGTCCTTCTGGACGTCGACCGGAATCTTGCCTACGGCCTGCACTGCATCGGTGTGAAAGAGGATGCCTTTCTCGTGGCAGAGCTTTCCAATCTCGGCGACCGGCTGGATGACGCCAATTTCGTTGTTCGCGTACATGATCGACACGAGAATCGTCTTGTCGTCCATGGCGCGCTTCAGGTCTTCGATATCGATCAATCCATCGGCACCGACGGGCAGATACGTTACGCGATAGCCCTGCTTCTCAAGCTTCTTGCAGGTGTCGAGGACTGCTTTGTGCTCGGTGACTTGGGTGATGATATGGTTGCCGCGTTCGCGGTACATCTCGGCGATACCCTTGAGTGCGAGGTTGTTCGACTCGGTCGCGCCTGAGGTGAAGATGATCTCCTTCGACGTTGCGCCGATTAGTTTGGCGATCTGTTCGCGCGCCTTCTCGACTGCCTTCTCGGCCTCCCATCCGAAGGAGTGGTTGCGGCTGGCCGCATTGCCAAAGGTCGAGGTGAAGTACGGCATCATAGCCTCGAGGACACGTGGATCCAGCGGCGTCGTTGCATGGTTATCCATGTAAATTGGTAGCTTCACGCCTGCCGGCAAAGGCTCCGACGACTCTGTAACGACAACTCCGATTCCATCTCCGTTAATGCTCATGTTCGTCCCCATTCAGTCTTGAATCTTCTAAAAATCTCATCGCGCCGGCATGAAATGGCCGCACGAAACCTCTAAAGTGCAATTGTCACGAGGCCACCGCCGACGGGTGTTCCGCTTGGATGCTCTACCTCGCCTGGTTCCACCAGATCGGCAATACGAATGCCGCTCAATAAATCCTTGATGCTGTCGTTCACTTTGCGCAACGGTTCTTTGATGGTGCAGGTACTGGTGAGGTCGCAGGCTCCGTGAATCGTAATGCAACTCGTGATGAACAGCGGGCCATCGATCTCCCGGATAACCTCAAATGCGGTGATCTCCGTCGAAGGGCGGGAAAGTGCATATCCGCCGTTTGTTCCTGCGTGCGAAACCAGGATGCCGGACTTCGCGAGCGTCTGAAGAATCTTCGCCAGCAGCTGCTGAGGGATGTGATAGGCCTCTGCGATATCCTTCGCACTATGCGCGCTGCCGTTCGTCTGCTCTGCCAGATACTTCAGAGCCATGAGTCCATAGTCGGCTTTTTTGGTCAGACGCAGCATCTTGTCTCGGCAGCTCCCGTCACTGGAAAAGTGCCTAAATCAGACACTTCCGGTCCTATTTAGTTTACGTCTACAATGACACACTTGCAACCACGCTCATGCCACTGAGTAATCTGGAATTACCTACCAAAACTTCAGTTGACAAGGCTCTCAGGCAGGGGCAAAATCCATAACATTCGCAAATATCCTCCCCTAAATGAGCGCTACCTGCAAACATCCTATCGTCAAAGTCGTCGCCCGCGAGGAAGACGCCGAATTTGTTGAGTGTCAAACATGCGGGGAAGTCTTTGATTCAGCGGAATTTAGCGATATCGCCATCGAAGAGGAAGAGGCCCTCGCTGAGACACCCACCGAGGAGTAGAGCCCTCTAAACTGCCGTCTCTTCCTGAGATGCATTTATCCTTCGAAACACTATCCAGGCATATTGTGCCGCTGAAAGCGGCGCCATCACTGCAACCGTTCGCAACAGAAAGTCGCGAAGCATCGTCAATTGTCCAGAAACAAAGAGCTTCTGGCAAAGGACCGCGATCAGGGCGACGATCTGCGTCAGAGTATTCAGCTTTCCAAGCAGGCTGGGACGAAAATCCCGAAGCGTATTGGTCATATAGAGCAACGTAGAAATCAACAAGATCCCCACATCCCGGCTGAAGACCAATACCGTCACATAGCGCGGAATTAACTCCACGTGAGTCAGCACCACGAAGAGCGTACTCAACAATAGCTTGTCCGCAATCGGGTCAAGATATTGCCCCAGCGTCGTTTTCTGGCGAAGCAATCGTGCCAAAAGTCCATCTAAAGCATCGCTTACTCCAGCCAGGATGAACAGCGTAAACGCCAAACGATAATTCCCATCCAGAATCTCGATTAGAAGAAAAGGAATAATAAACAGCCGCGTCAATGTTAGTAGATTGGGAGCAGCGCGAAATTGGCTTAAAATGGGCACCGTGCGGGGTAAGTCAATCGTAACCCAAGTCCACCGCAGGTTGCCCCCCAACTCCTGTTCCATTTAGACTGAGAATGCGCAGGCGCGTAGCTCAGTTGGTTAGAGCGCTACCTTGACACGGTAGAGGTCAGCGGTTCGAATCCGCTCGTGCCTACCATATCCTTTCAATCACTTACAGCAAAATCTGGGAACAGCTGCAAAGTGCGGGGGAACAGTATGGGAACACATTCTGCTCACTGCACCGTGATGGTTGAGGATGCGATTGAAGAACACATCGACTGCCTTGCTCTGCGAGATGCGCTTCTTGTCCATTCCAGCGTGCGTGTATACCTCCATTGTGGTTGAAACCTTTGCATGCCGCATTAGCTCCTGAACTACCTTCACATCATTTCCGGTCATCCCATCCGGGACATAGTTGAGCCGGAACGTGCCGTCTTGCCCGATCATCGCCGTTCGTATCTGAGCTTTCGTGTCTGCCACCGCGCTTCCTGAGATCGTATGTAGTCCACTCAGCGGAAAGATTACCTCCACATCGTCCCGCTGTTCCCCCGACTTCATCTCCACCGACTTCACATCCTTCTCGCGCACGGTCCCGTCTGAATACACCAAGAGCACGTCGCCGGCAGTCAGATGAAGCGATGGTTGCCCAATGCCAATCACGGCTTGAGACAAAGGTAGGGTAGCCTTCACCGCATATTGACCTGCAGGGATTCCCGAAAACCGAAACCGGCCCAGATCATCTGTAATCGCTGGAACGCCGACCGATCCCAAATCTTTCCATTTCCAATTCTTCTGGCGAACCATAAGAACCGTCGAGACTCCCGCAGCGGGGACTGCCGTCGTCGTACATCACCTTGCCGCTCAGTGTCGCTCCAATCCTACGGTCACGTTTACCGCCTGGTTTGGCCTTACCACGATCTTCGGAGCAGCGCTTTCTCCCCTGACCAAGTCTCTTGGGAAAGAGACTGCACTTAACAACATCGCTATGAACTGCATCAAGCCGGCCGCAGCAAAGACCCGCATCTTCGGCCAGATTACGCGGGAACATATCGACTTTATGGTGTCGAAGATACCGCGCGGGAGATTTGTGAAGGTTGATGAAATAAGTTCCATGGTCGCGTGGCTGGTTTCCGAAGAAAACTCTTTCACGACGGGCGCTGTCTTCGATCTAAGCGGCGGCCGCGCGACATACTAAGCTCATGGTGTGGAGAACGGAAGTTTGAGGCTCTGATGGATCTGCTTTGCAGATGTGAGCTGTCCTTCTGGACCAATGTTGAGGACTATGACCCAGTCGAAGACTTCGTCGGGCCACTGACCGTTCGGCAATAGTTTTTCCGGGGATGCACCGAAAGCACGCAGCAGAGCGGGTATCTCGCCGTGGCGCCATGCGATGAGCGGGTGCTGGCCGTGGGCTTCAGTTTTGAGTTCCTGAACCAGCAGTTCGGAATCTTTTGTTCCAATGTTCGAGTGAAGCGCCATTCCTGAGGACTTGCTAAGCGGCTCGAGCGTGAGACGCGGGCGAAGACTGCTCTTCGAGTCAGCTCCAGCGTAGAGGCTGTCGACCTGGATGGAGAGCCCTTGTTCCTCGAATGGCTGAAAGTATTTTGAGTAGAGACGTGCGCGGGCTTCTCCAGCGGCGTTGAGGCCGGTTCCGGTGTCGGGCTTCTCGGAGTGTCGGATGATGAGGACCGTGTTGTTCGCGAGATAGTTTCGAGCTTGCTGTGCTGAGGAGAAGTTCGAGAGGATAAGGCTTCCAACGAGTAAAACTGAGATGGTGATGAGTTTCATCGCAAACAACCTCTGCATTGATTGGACGGGCGCCGCGCGGAATTCTGATCGCGCGGCGCTTTCCTCCTGTTGAAACTAGCGCTTGGGCGAGAGACCAAACGTCACCGAGAGCATGATGCTGCGCCCGGCGAGGATGCTGACGTTGTCCTGACCGTTGATGGGAGTTTGGCTTGTGGTGGTGAAGGGATCTGTGTAGGTGGTGCCGTTGGCGGTGATGTTCTGGGTGAGGGGGCTGCCGGCCAGCGAGATGCCGGTGACGGAAGAGGAGTTGAAAATGTTGTTGAGGCTCAGGCGGAATTTGGTCTGGTCAAAGCGGCCGCCGCTACGGAGCGTGTAGTTGACGAAGGCGTTTGCCATGTTGAAACGCGGGACCGTGTACTGGTTATGGTATGCGCCGTTGTCGATGTATTCCTGACCAATACTCTTGTCGAAGAATGCGGCATCCCATCCGTGGTGTTGATAGGTTAAGCCGACGGTTTCGATGTTCGAGGGTGTCTGCTGGACCCACAGGCCGGAAGGGGCAGCGACGGTGAGTTGAGGCGTGGTGGAAATGCAGCTCGCGCTGGCATTGCAATTAACATTCAACGTGCCTGAGTAGACCGCATGGTCGTAGCTGGCGTTGAAATAAGCGCCGAGACCGTGGCCGAAGGTTGCGTTGGCCTCTGCCTCAACGCCTTGTGTGATGGAGCTGGGTTGGAGGAAGTAGACGGGCTCGCCGGCCGGATTGAGCACGCTGGAGTAACTGTTTTCGAAGTGCACGTGGAAGTAGTCGGCGTCGAAGGTGATGTACTTGAGCTTGAGGACGGTTCCAGTTTGGTAGGTGGTGTTCTTCTGTTGTTTGGGAAGAACGGCAGGCGGGATCACGTTGCCGGTGGTTCCCTGGTTGTAGTCGAAGACGCTGGAGGGCGGAACGATGCTGCCTTGCGCAGCCTGAACGTACGCCGACCAGTTGTTCCTGATGCGGTAGTTGATGCTGCCCGATGGCAACGTGGAGAAGTAACTGCCGCCATTGGCGATGAAGGCGTTGGGATTGATGGCCGGATTTTTCGACGGGTCGCAGGGGCCGGGAACGAGGCAGCCGATGGTCTTGCCGTCGTCAGCAAACTGCTGCGTGCCGACCGTATAGTAGGCGAACTTAACGCCGGGAGTGATGTTGAGGCGCGAGGTTGCGTGCCACTGGAATTCGATGAAAGGCTGATAGCTGTTGGTGACAAACTTCTCAGCGAAGTTCGGCAGGAGCTGATCGGTCCAGTTGTTGAGAGGATCGGTGGGGTACTGGTGGCGGTTGGTGTTCGCCCATTCGTACCACATACCAGCATTGAAGATGCCGAATCTGGACACCTGACTGATCCGCGAGACTTCGCCGTATTTGCGATAGCTGTTGTATTTGTCGACCGCGCAGGGAATGGCCGTTACCCCCTTCTTGGTGACGGCGACATTGCATGGCGCAACGGGAAGGCCGAGGTAGGTGCCAGCCGGTGAGGTTGGGGTTGCGGGGAAGGCCGACGCGGGAAGCTCGGTCATTGCGGTGGCATTCGAGTACTTCTCGGAGTTGTCGTAGTTGTAGGTGTATGGCTTGAACTCAAAGGAGAAGCCATGACCGAACTGGCTTTGGACGGTAACGTACTCGAAGTCGGTGGGGACGTGATACCAGTTGTACTGTTTGTTGAGGTAGAGCAGCGGATCCGAGTTATTGGTGAGTAGGAAGTTGATGCCTGCGCCGGTGAGGGGATAGAGTGTCGTGCCGCTGATGAAACAATTGTAACCAGCGCCCACACCATACATCTGGCAGCGAGTGGCGTTGAAGTTGGGTGTATTGGCATCGGCCCAGACGACACCCGAGTAGCCTGCAATCGTGGTCTTGTCGCTTAGCTTGTATTGCAATTTGAGCGAGCCAGCGTTCTGAGCCTGGATGTTAAGGGTCTGATAGCCACGCGACTGCATGTGGTGGACATCGGCGGTGAGGTTGAGCTTGTGGCCAGGGCCGAAGGAGCCTGAGTCATACTGGGCGTCGTAGAGATAGGTGTTGAAAGAACCACCGGCGAAGCTTACGCGGACATTCTGAAGCGGGTCGAGGTCGCGCGAGAGCAAGTGAATAGAGCCCCCGAACGGTGTGGGACCGGTGGTGGAGGCAGTGCCGGGCGAACGGTCGAAGTCTACGCCGCCAATGGATTGCGCCGGGAAGAATGCCCATGAGTGATGCGTGGGGGTGTTCGTGTCATAGAACGGAATTCCGTCGAAATCGATGTCGTAGTCGCCATCTGGGAAACCGCGGAAGTAGGTTTTGGACTGGCCGAGGCCGACGCCGTTACTGGAGGTGGTGAAAGTGTTCGGCGCCATGTTAACGATTTCGCCGTAATCAGCGATAGGCGAAGTAAAGTTCTGAATGAAGGCTGGGGTGATGACGGTCCTCGCGGAGGCGGCATCGAGCAGAGCGTCCATCGGAGCAAGCGCGGCGGCAACAGAACCGACAGCGTTGGCCTCGACCGTTACCTGCTGGGAAACATCACCGATGCTCAGCGGAACGGTGATATCCATATTCTGTCCTGCGTTGAGCTGGACGGCGCGGCGGTTGACTGAGAAGCCTGGCGCGGAGACTTCGACGCTGTACCGACCGGGTACCAATCCGCTAAGTGAGAAGTGACCCTGCGCGTCAACCTGAACCGACTTACCAGTGTTGGTTGCTTCATTCTTCAGGTTGACAGTTGCATTCTGCAGCACGCCGCCGATGGCATCGGTGACAGTGCCAGAGACTGTGGCGGTGGGAGACTGAGCGTACAACGCTTGCGGCGCTGCCATGAACAAGATGGCGCAGAGGCCAAACAGAAGTCCGAGCCTCGAACGATAAACGATGTTGTGAATCACAGGTTCCTCCATAAAAATTGCAGTGCTGTGCGACTGATCTCAAATGCATGCAGCGAAAGTGCGCGCAGGTGTTGACTCAGGACTTCGCTTGGTTCTAAGGCAAGGCCGACGGCAACCCCAGCTTGTTACGTGTCTCTTCCGACGCTGCTGCCAGATCTTGTTGAAATTTTGGTGAAGCTGCGAGCGAGCCAAAGATGGCGTAGGCGACCATCCGGCTGGCCTGGGTATCGCTGGCGTAATGAACTCCGCAGATGAGGCGGTTATGCACGTACTCGTCAGCACGGTCGAGTATCTGCTGACGCTTCTCTGGTACGAGCTGCACCAGAGTGAAGGCGAGGAGATAACCGGAGAGGGAGTGTCCGCTGGGATAGGAAGTGGGCTCGGAGTTTAGCGGGCAGACCGGGTGTAGCGTACTGTCGATTTGATAGGGACGTGGGCGACTATAGATTTTTTTTAGTGGGCTATCGGCCGCCGACTCATCTTTGCGCACATGAGCGGAGAGTGCCGCTGTGAGGGGAAGGGCTTCCGCGCTAAAGCCGGGGCCGAGGACGCTTTTGAAGATGAAGATGTCTTCCTCTTGATCGTCGGCTTCGGCTTGATGGATCTGCGCGGGCGTGCGGGCGGCTTCGATGCGATGCAGCTCGGTGAGCTCGGCTGTGGTGGCGGCGGAGTTTCTTGAAGGCGGCGGAGGGAGAATCCGATCGAGGTGAAGCGGCGATGGATCGATGTAGTAATACGCATGGGCCGGGGGTGCTTTGGCAGATGTTTCAGCCGCGGCGGGAGTTGCAGAGTGGTTCTGTGCCAACACACCTGCAGATAGAAGCAGCAGGCTTGCAGTCAGGCTTTTCTTGGTCATGGTGTGACCGAGCGTAAGGTCGCATTGTGAATGCGGCGAGTATGATTCGTTACTGAAGAATGAATAATGCTGAAAAAAAGCTGATCGGGCAAAATTACGCTTGAACTTAAGGTTGTTTTAAGTTTGATTTCAGCAACCTTAATAACAACCTTAAGCTTAGGTTCATTTTGCGGAAAAGATCGGCTCGGAAGAGGAGACAGCAGTCTTCAGCGGAAATTTAATTTGAAAGATGGAGCCTTGGAGTAGCGTGCTCTCCACTGTTAGTTCAGCGCTGTGTGCGTCGGCGATCCATCGCCCAATGGAGAGACCGAGGCCGTTGCCTGCATTGGATTTTCTTTCGCGAAGATCAGCCTGATAGAAGCGGTTGAAGATATGCTGACGCACGTCTTCGGACATGCCGACTCCTGTGTCGCGTACGGTAACAAATGCGCTGTTCGCATCCGTGGAGACTTCGGCGCGGATCTCGCCTGATTCGGGTGTGTAACGAATTGCGTTGTCGAGGAGAATTCCGAGGAGGCGTTGTAACAGCAGTTCGTCACCTTCGATATAAACCGTTTCAGAGGGGAGATACCAGTCGAGAAGAATACCGCTGGATTCGGCGAGGTCTTCGACGCGGCGGCAGCCGCTGATCACAAGTTCGCAGAGATTAATTTTCTTGAAGGCTACTTCGTGGACGAAGTTGTCGCTCTGTGCGAGGGAGAGAAGTGCATCGAGGAGGGTGGACGCGGTGCGGCACTCTGTGACGATCTTGGCCAGTGAGTCGCGATACTCTTCTTCGGAGCGGTGGCGATGCAGAGAAAGCTGTGCCGTGGCGAGCATGACAGTGATCGAAGTTCGAAGGTCGTGAGAAGCGTCGGCTGAGAATTGGCTGAGGCGCGAGACGGCTGCTTCAAGGCGCGCGAGGAGTTGATTCCATGCTAGAGCCAGCTGCTGAATTTCATCTTTAGCGGCAGGGACGGGAAGGCGTTCGGAAAGGTTGCCGATACCTATCCCAAGAGCGGCTCGTGTTACACGGTCGACAGGCTTGAGAGCGCGACGGCTGAGAAAGTAGCCGCTGATAGAGGAGAGAGCGAGAAGACCCGGCATCAGCAGCAGAAGTGCATTGCGATATTTGCGGAGGATGTAGGATTCCTCTTCGAGAGAGCCGCCGATGTGAAGGCGAACCGTGCGTCCATTTAGGGGAATCAGGTGACACATGACGAGGGCCGGCTGGTTATCGATTACGACCCGAGTGAATACAGGCTGTGCGCAGTCTTCGGCAGGAGCCCAATCGGGACGGATGCCTTCGGCGGGAAAGAGAAAAGTGCCGTCGAGATTGTGGATATGGAAGAGATTTCCTTCATGGGTGACGAGAGCGTAGTTCTTGAGTTGCTCGCTGAGGGGCTCGGTAACTCCGTTCGCCTTGTTTTCTCTGAGCAGGCTGACGAGGCGGTCTTCGCGGCCTTGAAGGTGTGTTTTCTTTCCTTGCAGAAGTGCGTATCGAAGCGCGCCGAAGGACATGAGCCCGAAGATGAGAAGACCCGCCAGGGTCACCAGCAGGTAATAAAGCATGAGCCTGGCACGAACAGAGAGGGAACGCACTTTAGACCGTCACAAACATATAGCCGGAGCCATGAACGGTTTTGATCAGGGGTCCTTTGTCGGAGTCATTTTCGAGTTTAGACCGCAGGCCATGAATGTAGACGTCAAGAGTGTTTTCTTTTACGTCTGCGGCATGCCCCCAGCCGGCCTCGATTAATTGTTCCCGCGTAGTAATGAGACCCCTATGCCGCATGAGGGCTTCGAGGAGCTCGAATTGCTTACGTGTGAGAGCGATCTCCTTCCCATTTCGCACAGCTATTCGACGGCTACGATCGAGCGTCACATCGCCTACTGTGTTCAGTGTCGATTCGCTTGAAGCGATGCGTCTTGCAATGGCACCGACTCGTGCGAGCAGTATTTCAAGGATGAAGGGCTTAACCAGATAGTCGTCCGCTCCCAGATCAAAGGCTTCGACGATTTTGGGAACCGCATCGACGGCAGTCAAGACGAGGATCGGCGTTTTGCAGCGTCTGGTACGAACCTGCCTCAGAACTTCAAATCCATCCATTTCGGGAAGGAGAATATCCAACAATGCGGCGTCGAACCTGCCAGACAAAAGCATCTCTGCGCCGTCGCGACCGTTGTCTGATACAGAGACGTGGTGTCCATCCTCCGTTAGGGCGCGATCGACGAGGTTCGCAATTCGGCTGTCATCTTCGATAACCAGAACGTTCATGGTATGGGCCAAAGTACAGGTTAGGGTGATGTCCCTTAAAGCTGGATTAAGAGTTGATGAAGATTAACGCAGAAGTACGTTCTGGACAACATCTGAAGGAACGCTGCTTAAAAAGGGGGCTTTTTCCCAATCCTGTCTTCTAACTGCGATCTTTGGTATCACCAGTACCTGAATTGATACAGGCGGAAAGCCCTAGCGCCCTACAACGAGGATGGAGAAGGTACCTGGGATCGGGGTTGGACGGAACTGTAACTCTTCGGACGTCGCAGTCGTATTCTGCCCAAATTTCGAGGTGACAAGATACGCCTTGTCGTCCTGCCGACTGACGATCATCGTCCGTGCGCCAGGTTGAGTTTTTACTTCCTGCAGTTTGGAATATCTCGTGGGTGAATCGCGATGAAAAATGGTGAGGGTTCCCGCGGCGTCGGCAAGAAAAAGCAAGTTATGCACCGAATCGTAGTTGATATCGCCGGAGTTTGCCGGGGCATCGCCGATGGGAGTGGCATGACCCGTATCCGAGTTGATAGCAATGAGTTTGTGATCCTCGCATGCAGTAAAAAGTTGATGACGGACGCTGTCGATGGCGAGGCCAGTTGGACCAGTACATGGCGCGAGCGGCCAGGATGCTGTGACTTTTCTTGTCGCCGCGTCAATGCGCGTGATTTCGCCGAGTGCAGGAAGGGTAACGAAGACATTTCCTTCGCCATCAGCTATTGCGGAGCTGGGGCGTCCGCTGAGAGGGATGGTTGTAAGGGCCTGTTTGGTTGAAGTGTCGATGACCGTTGCGCTATGGCCACGAGAGTTAAAGACGAGAATCGATTTCGTGGTGGGATCAAAGACGATAGCATACGGGATCTGACCGGTGGGGATGGACGTGATGAGTTGGAAGGTAGAGCGATCAAAGACTCGGACGAAACCGGCGCTCCCATCCGTGACGTCAGTGACATAGCCGAATCTGCCGGAGTCGTCCAGAGCGATGTTACGTGCGTTTGTGAGACCTTTAACGTCGCCGGCGACCTTGCCAGTCTCGGTATTGACGACCATGACATGGTTGGTGCGCGGAATGTACAGCTGATGGGTTGAGACGTCGAGACATAAAAATCCCCATCCTCCTTCGCCACCTAAGGTCCACTCATTCTGGATATGGAAGGCGGGCGTCGATGTGGGCGTTGGGGAGTGTGGTTCAGCGGCGCAAAGAACTGTCGCGACACTAAGTAGAAGTTGGAGGGTTACAAAAAAGCGAGTGATCAATTTGATGTGGTGCATGGGAACATTCTTCATTTTCACGGGAGTAGGCATTTTCTAAGATTGCACTTCGACGGCCAGCAATTGCTGGCCGCCGAAATACGGGTTGAATTTCCTTGATTCATTTAGTTGGATGGAAATTGGAATTCACTTGTGAGATCTCCAAGTGCCGGGCTGTTGGTTGGAACGTATGGATTGCCCTCTTTCTGCACTGGGTTCGGCAGATTGTCGCGGCTACGGGCACTGACTGGTGGTAAGCTCCAGTTCTTTTCGATGAATTTGATCAGCGAAACGTGATCGCCGTACTCATGGGAGACGTGTCCGCCCTTGGAGTACTTGGACACAATGATCAAGGGGATACGAGTACCGTCGCCGAAGAAATCGACTGGCTGAATGTAACCCGAATCGTAGTATCCGCCGCCTTCATCAAAGGTGATGAAGATGGCCGTGTCGTTCCAGAGTGTGGGATTCGACTTGACGCCATTTACGATCTTTTTGACGAAACCTTCAAAGAGATCAAGTTTGGATGACGCCGGATGACCGTCGTTCATGCCACTAGGCTTGACGATGGAGACCGGTGGCAGGTTACCGGTGTCGATGGCTTCGTAGAGTTCCGTGGTGTCGCCGATATAGGTCTGACGGGCGGTTTGGGTGCCCATGAACTGGGTCTGGTATTGGAAGGGATTGCAGATGTTGCAATACTCATCGAAGCTATTCGATTCAGTGGGGTCTGTGACGTAGAGATCCCAGTTTTCACCGTAGTACTTGAACGGCACATTATGAGCCACGAGATCGTCACCAATGCTCTTCTGGCTGGTAGGTGGAATGGTGAAAGGGGAGAGCTGCGAGGTGAGGGTGCCGTCGCCGTTGTAGCCGGGATTGTAGTTGTTGACTAGATAGTAGTTTCCCTTGACGCAGTTCGGATTAACAGGCCGCTTGAGAGATTGAAGGTAGTTGGTCACAGCAGGAACACCGGGTTGGCCGATGTCGCCGCAGTTGACGTAGCTGCCACCGCCGTAGCCATCCTGATCGTAGAAGTTATTCGTTGAAGCCTGCGGGTTAGGATTTTCCACTTGATTGACGGGGGGCACGGCAGCCACACCATTGGAGTCGGTATAGAAGATAGCGTCGCCAAAGCCGAACATAATGTGGTTGGCACCAGTACCACCCATAACTGACTGATGAAAGTTGTCGTTGATGGTGTATTTATCCGCCAACTCTTTGAAATAAGGAGCGTCGCCCTGCGCCATATTGTAGAAACCCATGGCAGTCGAGCCCTCGCCTGTAGTGGTGTCGTTGAAGGTGCTGGGCTGCGGATCACCGTTGCTTCCGGTACCGACGGTTGTCTCGACCCAGGGAAAGAGGTCGCTCAGGCAGCCGCTCGGATTGTCCTTGGTTGCATAATCGACATTACAATCGGCCTGCTGCCACATCTGGAAGAAGCGGTGCACGGGACTGTTGGTGTAGGCGTCGTACGGCATCTTGGCGCCGCTCAGTTGGAACACGCCCTCGCGCAGGTTATTTGCGTTGGCAATGCGCGTGTCGAGTTCGCCGGCAGCGATTCCGGTTGCGCCGGTAAGCAGGAACTGATTGTAGTCATTCGCAAGACCAGTATCGGCAAGTTTCGCAATCTTCAGCGTTGTAAAGGGTGGAGGACCGGTGACGGTGGGCACCTGAGGTCCGCCCGCCAACGCTGGAGGAAGCGTGCTGTAGATGCTCTTGGACTGAGGGCTAATCGAGAAGGTTCCGCCGGAAGCCGTATTATCGAGAGCCGAGAATTGTGCAGAGAGAGAGTAGTTCGGGCCTGGCTTGCCGTTAGCCTTGACGATGCCCTTTGAAAGAAGGTTAGAAACAGTTTCACCTTCCTTGGGTGTGTAGGTAGCGTACACATGGTCAAAGGTACGGTTTTCGCCGATGATGACAATGACGTGCTTGATAGGAGTCGTTGTAGCCGGTGCTGCTGCGTTTTGGGCGTAGGCGGATTGTGGCAGTCCCGCAAACACTTGCAGCGCAATCATCATCATTGCGCCACACTTCAAGGTCCCGTTAGGGGCGTTGATAGTACGTTTCAAGGTGATACCTCCGGAACACTGAAGGATCGGCATAGCCGTGGGGAGTTCATCCTCAGTGGGACAACCCTAGAAGGGTTCGCACCTTTGATGTGTCACGTAAAAATGAAATGATTAATAATTACGCTTACGTTATTCGCTGTTCTTCGTCCGAGGAAGATATTTGTAACCTCGACATCACGCAAGAAATGAAATTTGCATCGAAGCGGCTTGGCGTCGGAAATTGTTAAACGTAAATTACACAACAACTTTATAGGGCCTCATCATCTCGTTATCCTCGTGCTCGAGAATATGGCAATGCCAGACGTAGGTCAGTTCATCGCCTGGAGTAACGGGAGCCCCGTGAGGAAGATCAAAACGCATAATGATACGAGTTACATACCCAGGGTAAGACTTTACCGTATCCTTACGCGCAGGTCGTTCATTGCTCTCAGGGGCCATCGGCCTACTAGTAAAAACTAGCTTACCGGTCTGTTGGTATGTGGGGACATCGAACGGCTGACGATTTAGCACCTGAAACTGCACAAGGTGAACATGCAAGGGGTGAACATCGCCGGTAATGTTGACGAAGGACCAGATCTCGGTACTGCCTGCCTTGGGATCTTCGGTAATGGGTTCGTGCCAACGTGCATTGCCCAGAAGGCCTGTAATGACGTAGCCGTCGGAGGGCCGCTCTTTTTCTGATACCAGGAGCAGGCGCTCTCGAGTCGCATAGGTCGGGTTGAGTGGCTCAAAGGGCACAACCGTATTTGGTACCGTGCTGGTGTCTTTCCCGGAGAGACGCTTAGAAACTTTGAAGAGCATTACCTCCTCTGCCAGGAACTGACCACCCATCGTGTAAGGAGCAGGAGCGTCATTGATCAGGGAGAAGCACTTACTTTCATAGCCAGAGAAATCTACGACGATGTCGAAGCGTTCGCCCGGCGCAATGAGGAGATAGCGTAGTTCCAACAGGACAGGAAGAAATCCACCGTCGGTACCGATTTGCTGAAATGACGGAACGTCAAACGACTGATTTGTAATTTCGCCAACTTGGTCAGCGTTGAAGAGGCGCAAATGGTAAAAGCGGGAGTTAGCCGCGTTGAGGATTCGAAAACGGTATTTTCTTGGCTCGACTTCAAGAAAGGGCGTGACCATGCCGTTGACGCAATTTAGATCGCCATAAAATTCCTGGATCCAGATTGGATGTTCTTTAGGCCCGTTGACGACCTTGGGATAGAAAAGAGAGCCATCGTGATGGAAGAGACGGTCTTGCAGCATGAGAGGTATCTCGAACTCACCATGCGGCAGATTCAATGCCCTTTCTGCTTCGTCGCGTATTAGATAGAAACCGGACAGGCCAGCGTAGACATTAAGCCGTGTGATACCAAGAGCATGATCGTGATACCAAAGCGTGGCGGCATTTTGGCAATTTGGGTAGGAAGAAGGGCGTGGATTGAACTTAGGTCCGTGTTCACCATGGGCGGTGAACCAGGCCTCAGGGTAGCCGTCGTCATCGGGCAGAGCACAAGCACCATGAATGTGTGCGACGTTGCGAACCAGCGGAAGGTTTGATTCGGCGCCATGAATTGAATGATCGACAGGAAGAAGATGCGTGGCGGGGAGCTTACTAACCCAGTTGATAATGACAGACTGGCAACTCTCCGCCTCGATCGTCGGCCCGGGCCAAGAAGCGTTATATCCCCATACTGTCGTAGCGGGAAGATCGCGGTGGACCTTCTGCCGAAACTGGTTCATCTCGACTTCAATGACCTCGTCGGGCTTGGCAGAGGGCCGGATTACACGGGGGATCGGAAGAGGATCGACATATCGGGCTAATTTGACGCCGCTTCGTACTTGAGCCGGTGAGGCCATCGCCTGTCCTAGAGCCGGTACACTTTTGCGGAGTGTGGCTCCAGCCGCCGTATAAAGACCACGCTGGAGGAGTCGACGTCTGCTCAGCATGCTTGGAGGCTAAAGTTGACGGTGATTTTGGTCGGGGAGGTTTTCATATTCCAAATGCAGCGTTATCAAACGTTAGTTGAGGTTCGTTACGAGGATGTAAAGTAATTCCGGGACAGAAGACCAGGCATAAATCTGCGAGACACCCACGGGCGTCCGGAAGCAACGATTCAGGTGACCGGTCCTGTATTCCACAAAAGAGTGATTCGGCGGTCTGAAGTATGCTTTTATAAAGCAACTGGAAAGTTGTTCTTCAATGGAGCGCGATCGGATGTGGCTGGAAAAGGTCCATAAGCTTCGCGTGGTTGCGCTTTTTGCATTCGCAACCTCGTCCTTACAAGCGTTTGCAAGCGATCCCCCCTTATCAGCGTCCGTCATGGCCGACAAGGTGGTTGTGCTGAAGAGCTATAGGAAGCTTTTGTTGATGAGGGGCGATGAGGTGCTGAAGACCTATACTGTCTCGCTCGGAGGAAATCCGGTGGGCCCGAAAATCAGGCAAGGGGATCACAAGACCCCTGAGGGCATCTATATCCTTGATCGACATAACGCGAATAGCCAGTATCACCGGTCGATTCATATCTCCTATCCAAATGAAGACGATCTTGCACGTGCAAGGAAAATGGGAGTACGTCCCGGTGGCGAGCTGTTCATTCATGGACTACCAAATAACTTCCACGGGCACAGTGATGCGCTTGGAGACTGGACCGAGGGGTGCATCGCGGTGAACAACGCAGAGATGGATGAGATCTGGCGAGCGGTGGCAGACGGTACGACGATCGAGATCAAGCCCTAATCGAGCAAACCTACTAAGAACATCTGCGATCCAAGGTTCCGTTATTTCGGATACGGATAGCCATGAGCTAGTTCCAGCCTGAGGGTTCTGTCGTGGTCGTAGATGTCGTGAAAGAAGTGAATGTCTCCGTTTTCTTCCACTACAACAGTCATGTAAAAGATCAATACGGGAACAGGCGGAACAACATTGACCTGCGAATTATCGCGGCCTTCATGCATGGCCTTCTGAACTCTATTCAGATCCCAACTGGGATTGTTGCGCAGAAGATAGGCTGCAAACTTGTCGGGATACTGCAAGTGGATGCAGCCGTGACTCGCCACTCTTTGCAGCTCTCCCTCTTCCCCCTCCGCCGCCTCTGAAAACATGTCCAGACTCGCCGGTGTGTCGTGGATATAGACGTCATGCTGATTCGGAAATATGAACTTGACCAGCCCCATGCCATTCTCCGGGCCGGGTGGCTGTCTCACAGTCAGTCTTCCAGCTCGCACCTGCTGCAACATCGCAGGGGTGACATCCCCTGACTTGATGACTTTCCCACCTGCGCCGACGAGTTCCAGATTGAGATCGGTGAGAGAAGGATTTTTTTCCATATCGGGAATAACTTCATTCTTGAGGATATTTGGTGGAGGAGTCCAATAGGGACGAAAGACGAGGTATTGGATGCCACCTTCAAACATGGGTGTCTGGTGGTTGTAGTCTTCGCCCACATTCACCCTCATCGTGATACCCACCTCCCCTTTTTCGTTGAATCCATAGAGGCGGAACTCTGGAACGTTGATGACGACAGGCGGCTGTTTGAACTGGTAGGGCAGCCAGTGGTATCTCTCCAGGCCCAACTGCATCTGCTCGATCCGATTGCTGAGCGGGACATTCATCTCAACAACAGTTTTGTAGTCGAGTTCGCCGGTCGGGCGCATCCCAAAACGCTCCTGGAAGTGTTTGACGGCATCGACAAGTGGACCTTCATAGACTTTCAAATCGGGTGAGATGATGACGCTATCCGGTAGATCGCCCAACAACCGCAATCGGCTGGTCAGTCCTGCGATCCCCGCGTACTGGCCGCCCGGAGAAACTCCACCGACGTCAAGGACCCTTTCCCCATCACCTTGCTTCGCCAGTTCCATGTAGTGCAGCAAAGCGGTGCGGAGTCGTTGGTAGCTTTGGAATGGCGGTTCGACCGCCTCCAATTCAGAACGAAGATTGGAACCATTAACGAGTCGTTCGCGGACAAAGTCGGGCAAGTTCAGTTTCTTGTGGGAGACGTCGAACTCAAAACCGAGATTCTCTGGATTAATTCTTCCGATGTGCGTGTCGGAGATGTAGCGCATGATGCACACGGTCAAGGCGGCATCGAAGCGAGCTTCGTCGTCATCCTGATGCGGACTCTTCAGCAACGTTAGGCGATTGGGCCAGCGTGATGCATCGTAATCCTCGGGCAGCAAGCCCTTCCGGTCGGCATCCTTAAATATCTGGATCAGTTCGAGAGCCTGGGTTGTGGGAACACCGTCGTGTATCCATGCGGAGTTGTATCGGGACGGACTGTAAAAGTTGGTTAGGTGCGCGCGGTAGTCCGAAAAGTCTGGCCAGCGAAGATCTCCGAGCTGACCGGAGGCGACGATCGCACTCAAACGAGCTGCCACGCCGTCTCGCTTCTCTGTGGAACTTGCCTTCGCGCTGACTATAACGGGCGAACCCGTATTCTTTTGGGCGGCGCTCTGCACGCTGACGAGCAGGAGGGACATAAAGAGCAGAATGGCAATCTCGAGCCGTCGTCTAGAACGCACTGGATTCTCCTTGGGAGAGCACTGCATTTTCGCTTGTGTTAAAGGAGGGTTAACTGGTATTCGTACGCGTGCAGGCTCATCATAACAAGCCTCCTGATTTCGCGGGCACCGCTCGCCGATACTAATTGCGGATACCTCTCAGTTGCTCTAACAACAAAGGCATCGAGTCGTTTTTCGAAGCAAGATGGCGACCAATGGGCACTAATACATGCGGTCACGCCAAATTGGATTGGTAAAAGCGCCGTCGCCGGCAATGTCCCAGACGGCGAAGCGTGCCCACGTCCAGCCGGGCGTGTCGAATGTCCAGGAATATTCGCGATCGTCGAATGCAGTGGTTGATTGCAGATCGATGAGTTGGTGATGAGTATTTTTGCCGTCGCCCCAAACGACCTCGGCGATTCGGAGCGGAAAAGTGGAAGATATTTTGGTTTTGACTTGAACACCGTGATCTCCCGCCGGGGACAAGATTGCAGACGGAAGAAGAACCTCTCCGGTAGTTATGAAGCCGTCTCCCTTTGCAACTGATTTCAAAATAAGGTCGTAGTGATCGAAGGATGGCAGCTCGGGCATGCGGAGATAGTTAATGTTCATGTGGGCGAAGAGCTCGTCCTCGAGGCTTATTTGAAAGACGTCGACCTCCCCAATCATGACCTTGTGCAGACCGAGATTATTCAAGTCATCGATCGTCTTAAAAGCTCTCTCGCCCAAACGCGGAGAAGCCAAATCAGACGGCATGGCCTTCCAACCTGTACCGATGTAACTGGTGTCTTTGAAGTAGTGTGTGTCCAGGATCTTGTCCGGGTATCCCGTTGAACCTTTGGTTCGTGGATGTGTCTCGTAGACGATGCCGCCTTCAAGCTTAATCATCTTCCACATCTCATCAGCGTCATGAATCCGATAAACCTTACCGTACTTCGGATCTGCGGCTTCAAATGGCTCGTTAGGCTCTCGGTCCTGATACCAATACACGGGATGAGGAAAGACCAGTCCCCAGTGGCCACCAAGATAGATGTCCGCTTCTTCCGAGGGAATCAAAAGAAAGTGGCTATCGGACTGTGCCCGGCAGGCTTTGTAGTACTGATCGAGTTCATGGGGGCGAATTCCGGTCAGATCAGCAGGATGTCCATCTCCATGGAAATCCATAATCATTGCGGAGTCGATTCCGACATTTTTCATTGCCGGCTTAAACGGTGGCACCCAATCGAACCCTTTCTCCATTGCCTGCACGGTGTAGGCGAGATGCCAGTGAGGTTCGAAGGTGACGAAGCCATCAAGATGAACGTAGCGATCGTTGCGGGTAAAAGCGAGAACGTCTTTCAGAGTCGCGCGTGAGTCACCCGCGCCGGGCATGAGAAATAATGACATTTCCTGCTCGGTCGCCGGAGGCGCATTCATCCATGGGTCGATCGTTGTGTCGTCGTCTGGATACTGATGAACTCCCAACCCAACCCGGCCGCGCCATGAGCTGTACCAAAGATATCCCTGATTGGTTGTGTAGTCGCGCGCGAAGAAATAACGATGCGGAGGAGGGAATACCGCGATGCTGCCAGCACCCATCTTCGCAGCAATCGTACGATAGTGCGCCGCCAGCGAGCGACGATCGGAGTCGTAGGGAGGCGTCATCTCCTGAAATCTGCCATCAAGGTCGAAGTAGGAGATTTTCGATGCCATATTCTCCCCGGCACGATTGTCCTGATCGGCTCTCATCTCCAGGCCTGCATCGTAGTAATAGGCTGTATCGGATTCCTGAGTGCTGAGGACCGCGGCTTGCTGGATCAGAGGAGTCCCGGGATAAAACGTGTATCGGAGTGAGCCGTTGAAGATTCCGATCTTCATACCGTCGAAGCTGACTTCCACTCGATTTCCAGTCGTCTTTGCTACAACATGCGTAGGATGAAACTCCTGCATGAATTGCCGAATTCCGCCCGGATTTGCGGGCGGGAAGTCGAAGAATGCATCCCACCCTCCAACGCGCTTTCCGGTTGTACAGCGATAGTAGGGTCGCGCGCGGTCGACGATGATATGTCCGTCGACCGAGATCGAGGTGATCAGAGGCTTATTGGAATCGAGGGAGAATATCGTCTGCCATTGATGATTCGCCGCATCGCTCCACAGTACTTTCAGCGATTCTGTCGATGCTGCGACTGCAATGGGTCCAGGTTTGACTCCGGAAACATCTGCAGTAATTGGCGCGCCATAAATGGAGCGCGAGAAGAAAACAAGCAACAGACCGGCAGGCGCGAATCTCATCGAGACCTCCTTATTTCAATGCAAAAGCAGCGATCAGCGGACCTGGCTCAAAGTGGTTCTTGCTACCATTGCGGTTGTAATCTTTCCCTCATAACATCTGGCAGTGTACAAAAACAAACGTATTCAGCGTTGCAATAGGACGAACGGAAGGTCTGTTGGGATACGGACTCCAGACGCAGCCCAAGGAATTTGGCGGATAGAGAGGTATTAGTGCAGCATAAAAAAATTTTGGGAATTGTTGGCGCTATAGCCTTTCAGGCAGCGGCGGCACAACAACAACATCGGCCGCCCGCAGTGCCTCTCGTCGCGAACGATCCTTACTTCAGCATCTGGTCCATGGCGGACCATCTCACAGACCTGCCGACCAAACATTGGTCCGAGGCAGCGCAGTCCCTAGTCGGCCTTATTCGCATCGATGGCCGTGTGTATCGTTGGATGGGGACTGTACCGCACGGCTATCTCGGCACTACTGAACCTCCTGAAGCTATGCAGCAGGTCTCGCTCGAACTAACCCCGCTGCATACGCGCTACAAATTCTCCGCGTCGGGCATTCGATTGGATGTCACTTTCTTCTCCCCACTATTTCCGCAGGACCTAGAGGTATTGTCCAGGCCGGTGACTTATCTTTCGTGGAGTGCCGTTTCGTCCGATGGCAAGCCGCACCAGATTGAGTTGTTCCTTGATGCTGACGCTAACACCGCTGTCAATGAAGGCGCACAACCTGTGACGTGGGGGCGTACCGAAACGAATAATCTTTCGCTGCTCAATGTGGGATCTCGCGATCAGGCTACACTGCACCAGTCCGGGGATCGCATCCGTATCGACTGGGGTTATTTCCATCTTGGAATTCCTAAACTGGATGGAGCCTCCACTGCTCTGTCCCATGACAGCATCTCAAGTTTTGCTAAGGACGGTTCACTTCCTACTTCAGATGATCTAGGCATGCCGCGGCCAGCAGCCGGACGGGACCGGCCGATTCATCTCGCCATCGCTTATAACCTCGGCAAAGTGAGTGGCAACCCCGTTGCGAGACATGCGCTTCTGGCTTACACCGAGGGCTACGCTATTGAATACCTCGGTAGAAAACTCAGGCCATACTGGCAGCGTGATGGCATGAGCGAAGCCGACATGCTCTCCAAAGCGGAATCAGACTACTCCTCTCTCGAGGAGAGAGGAGCGAAGTTCGATGCACAAGAGATGGCGGATATGCGGCGGTTCGGTGGCCCGGACTATGAATATCTCACATCGCTAGCATTTCGTCAGACAATCGCAGCACATAAGCTCGTTGCGGATGTCGACGGACAGCCTATGCTGTTTTCGAAGGAAAACGATAGCAACGGCTGCATCGACACCGTCGACGTAACTTACCCCTCGTCGCCATTCTTCTTATATTTCAATCCGAAGCTCCTGGAAGCGCAGCTTGAACCACTCATGCGCTACGCCGCCCTCAAAAGATGGAAATTCCCCTTCGCTCCTCACGATCTTGGCACATATCCCCTCGCAAATGGACAGGTTTATGGTGGAGGAGAGTTGTTTGAAGACAACCAGATGCCGGTGGAAGAGAGTGGCAATCTCCTCATTATGATCGATGCATTGGGTCGTGCTGAAGGCAACTGGGACTTCGCGCATCGTTACATGCCTCAGCTTACGCAGTGGGCCGCCTATCTCGCGGAAAAAGGCCTCGACCCCGAAAACCAGCTAAGCACCGATGATTTCTCGGGCCATCTCGCGCACAATGCAAATCTCTCCATCAAAGCTATCGAGGCGCTTGGAGCATTTGCAGAGATCGCTCAGGCTCTGGGCGACAAGCTTCTGGCCGATCACTACATGACACTCGCGAAATCTTTCCCCGTGAAGTGGGAGGAGCTTGCACTCGAAGGCGATCACTATAAGCTCGCCTTCGATCAAGCCGGAACATGGAGTCAGAAATACAATCTGGTTTGGGACCAGATACTCGACCTCCATTTGTTTCCTGCATCAGTCGTAAAAAAAGAGTGGGATTTTTATCCCAAACAGATGAAGCTTTACGGTCTTCCTCTCGATAATCGCAAGACCATCACCAAGCTCGATTGGGAGATTTGGACTGCCTCGCTGTCAACGAATCCACAGCAGTTTGCAAGCCTTGTGAAGGATCTCGTCCGCTGGACGGATGAGTCGAACTCACGTGTTCCACTCACTGACTACTACGATACGGTGAGCGGAAAACAGATTCAATTTCAGGCTCGCTCTGTGGTTGGCGGGATTTTTATCAAAGCGCTCCTGAACGCTAATACTTCGGGTTCAAATAAATGATTTTGAATGAGAGCTTAGAAGAGGTTCCCGCCAAATAAGTCGTTTTACGGAACGACTGTAACTGGTGCCTTCCAGAATGCGCTTTTTTGTCCCGTCGGATCCAATACAGTGATCTGGCAGTCATACTCTCCGGGAGGAAGTGGTTCCAGACCGACCGTGAAGCGCAGTGGGAGCGTCTTCAGCGAATTATTCATCGCAGTCCCGGCCTCCATTGGTTGTGTCTCGAAGACTTTGGTCTGGCCTTGATAGAAGCTCACAAATGCTATGAGAGGTTGGACGGTTGTCACGCCCTGCTCGTAAGCCTGTAGGTAGACATATAGATCGCGACTCTTGCTGAAGACTCGCGTAACGCTGGGGATCAGTTTCTGACCATTGAGCACGAGCGGGTTTGCAGCTTCTTCTTTTGCGCGTTCTTTTTGCTTCGATGCGTTATAGATTGCATCTTTGAGTTCCGCGCGCTGGCCGCTGAGCACCACGGAGCTGATAGCTACCCGCTGGCTTTCCTTATTCAGATTTGGAATCGTAAAGGAGGTTTGGAAGGTTCCAATTCTTCCCGTCTCGTCGTCGCGGGCGAGAAACTTGATGCTGTATTTACCAGGCAGGAGCGTAAAACCTGTGTCGTACTCAACGGGTCGCTTTGCCAACTCTGCCGCTGTCGCATCCGTCAGCTTGATGTTCACATTGTCGCGAAGGTTCTGCACAGTTGCGTTACCGCCTACAGCGTCCTTTACCTCGATAAGGAAATCGATCAGCGTGTGCTGCGCGCCACCCTTCTTTGCCAAGGCGAGCTCGCGTCCTGGAATCTTGACTACGATCGGCACAAAATACTCGGCCCGATTCAACTGAAAGTAGTTAATCTCCATCGCGATGGTGAGTTCGGTTACGGGATCCCCCAGCATTAGCGCTTCTTCAAGCTGGCGCTCTTTATCGGCGGCTGTGAATGCGCCGAACTGTTTGCCCGCGAAGTACCCTTGCCGGTAGTCCAGGTTGGCAGCCATCTCCGGATTGACGGTGATCTTGATTCGCCGAAATCTTCCATCGAGTGTTGTGTTTGTTGTGTAGTAGCCGAGGATGTAGTAGCTCGTTGTGCTCTGTTGTGCTTGCACGATGCCTCGAGTGAGGTCGTTGTAGTCGAGGAGCGCTTTGCCGCCGGTGTCGCCTGCGAGCGCAAACAAAGTGTCCTGTGATTGCTGCAGACGTGTTGTGACGGCCATTGCGCCAGTACCGGAGTACATGGCAATGCCTCCGGATGAGCCTTGCGTCGCGTCCCCTACCGGAGCCTGTGCCACGAGACCGCGGGCGTCGATAGGCCAGAACGACACACCCGACCGAATCGCCTCGTCCTCTGTTGCGTGCAGTTGCGCCTGATTATCGACCCCATGCAGGGTGAGCCCACTGGCAAAGTAGATGAGTACCTTCTTTTCGTTGAGCCGCCCGAGCATTTTGGCGGCGGTCTGCAAAGCCGATAACTGACGATCCGTGTTGAAGAGATTGAACTCGCCATTATCCTGACCGAACGCAGCACCTGTGTCGGCTGCGTTCGCGTCATCGGAGATATCTTCGGACTGTTGATTCTCGCCTACGATTAGAGTTTCGAGGATACTTAGAAGACGGTTGTGGTCGTCTGTAAAATCCTGCAGAACATCGACGGATCCGCCGCCGTAACGCATGATGGAGACCAGATCAGCCGATGTCATCTGGGTGCGGATAAATTTTTCTGCCGCCTCCAACGCCCGTACTTTGTCTTCCGGCGGCATTGAAGTCAGGTCGAAATAGATTGCGATAAGGCGCTTGTCTTTGTAGTGAACATCTCCCGGTTTTTCAGGGGCGATCTGCGTGACGGCGAGCTTGTTGTAGACCCTGATATTTTCCGGGCCCTGCTTTGCCAGTGGTTCAGGCGTTGTTGGTAACTCCTGGTACTCGCAGAAGCTGATGTGTTGTTCGACTCCGTTTTCTGTAACGGTAAAATCTTTTGCGGTCAGGCCGTTGATCGATTTGCCTTGCTTGTCTTTCACATTGACGGACTCAATGACGAGCTTCGAAGAGACTGACAGTGTGTAGGTTCCTGCCGCGCCGGGCTGCGTGTTCTGGCCCACTACCTGCGCACCTGCGCTGAGGGTCCCAGCCAAAATCGTCGAGATGAAAATCCGCCAATGCATAACTTAGAACCTCAGGCGCAGCGATGTTTGTATGCTACGCATCGCATTCGCTGCAGCGGGCAGGCCGAACTGTGTGCTGTTGATATTTGGAACCCATGCTGTGTAAGTAACATGATTGATGGCGTTCGCAGCGGCAACCTGCACGTCAAGATTGATCTTAGAATCGAGACGGAAGGTTCGAACCATGGCTGCGTTCAAGCTGAATTGATTTGGTCCCGTAATTCCGTTCCGACGGGCGTCTCCCCATTGTCCTGGCGCGGGAGGAGCGTAGGCAGCGGGATTCAGGAATAGTCCGTGAGGCGGAGCATACAGGGGAGCGCCGGTGACGTTGGGTCGAACAAAAGCAGAATAGCCCGCGACGACGACGGAAGAATCGATGGGGGTTTGCGGAAGGCCGCTACCGGAGGTGATCTGTGTCTGCACCGTCCATTCTTTGTAGAGACGTCCCTTCCATCCCGAGAGCAGAGTGCCTCCTGACATTCCCATGCCTGTCGTGTACTGAATTACGGCGCTCAGCAGGTGTCTCTGGTCAAATGATGAAAGTCCACGCTCGGCGTCAAGATTACGCCAGTCCTGTGCTGTGGATGGCGCGGCTGCGCTCTGTGTCGATGCAGACGATTCGCCTGAGGTCGAGCTTTGGGCCGCAGCTCCCTGGCCACCTAAAGCGGAGACATTATCGATGGATTTGGAATAGGTGTATAAAACCGTTGCGGTAAAGCCGCTGTGCAATCTTCTTCGCAACTGGAGCTGGGCTGCCTCGCGTGTCGAATTCCCGTGCGCCGCCACATACTCAAAGCCAACCGGACAGCTCGGGCAAGGATTCACCGCTCCAACAGGATTTGTATTCGGAAGAAACCACTGCGCTCCATGAGTGCCTTTGATTCCAGTGTAGGTTGCGACCATCTGCAGAGAACCTGGCAGATCGCGCTGCACCTTCAGGTTCCAGGTTTGGGCATAGCCCACACGATAGTTCGGATCGACACCAAAGACTTGCGCAGTGGATTCAGAACAGGGATTGAATCCGTTCGCGAGCGTCAAGGGGCAGGTCGTGCTGTTCTGCACTGTTGAACTTTTCGCAAGGGGAGCCTGTTGTGCCATCTGGAGGGCTATCCCTTGGTATACGGATGTGTCGTAGGTAATCCCATACCCCGCGCCGATGACCAGGGACGACGCGGGAATTGGTCGCATCGAGATTCCAATGCGTGGTTCGATTCCGCTTCTGTCCGGAAACATCAGTGATGCGGGATATCGTGCCTGGGTCAGGGGTCCTATGGGATTGGTCGCCAAAACAGGCTTGACGTCGGCATACCCCGAAGCTACATCGAGGTTGACCAGGCGATCCTTCAACTCTGTGACAGGTGCGCCATACTCCCATCGCACGCCTACGTTGATGGTCAGCTGCGGATTGACTTTCCACTCATCGTTCGCAAAAGCATCATAGACGGACTGCCTCAGATACTTGTCGGCATTTCCAAAGGAGATCGCGCTGGCGTCGGGAATTCCGATCAAGAAGTCCGCAAGATCCGATCCGCTTCCTGGAGTCGGACCCGCAGTCGCGTCGCCTGTAAAGCTAAACGTTCCTCGGGGATTCGCCTGTGTGAGGTAGTTGAACTCGCGGCGTTTGAAGTCAAAACCTGCCGCGACGTTGTGCGGGGAGTGCGTCCAGCGGCCAATAAACGAGACGCCGTTCGTCTCATTCCTAATGGATGAACTCAGTCCATCGGACAGCGCAGTCAATCCGCCAGAGAAACCCAAAGTCGGTGGACCCCAGTTCATCGGATCCTGATTGTTGCCGTTGATTCCAGCGAGGCCCGAGATGTTGGCTCGATTTTCCCAAAACGAGGTCAGGCGAGTACTTTGTCTGCTGAACTGATAACCAAGATTCATTCGCAGCCGCGCATTAAACGTGTGCGACCAGCTGAGATTGTTGCTCAGTCCCAGTCCCTGGTTCTTGTCGACAAAATTCAACAGATTGGCGCTGCTGACACGCGAGCTTTGCGAACCGAACGTGTCGGTAATCTGATTGCTTCGACCGATCGTTTTGCTTGCATTGGCATTCCAGGCATCCTGATGAGTGTCGGTAACGAGGGGGACCTGATAGTTGTACTGCTGATTTCCAGAGAAGTTCGGTAGCGGGTATAGATTCAGTAATGCCTGCGCCTCAGAACTTACCGGGACTTTATTTCCCGGGTATGGCTGCCCGGTCTTCGGGTTGTAGATCACAAGAGGCTGACCTTGCGCATCGGTCAGACCGGAGAGATCGCCACTTCTAACTGCTTCATTCGGAACGAGTCCTGGCGTAGTGACGGCAATGCTGTTTTGGGTGCGTTGATATCCTACGAAAATATTTGGCCCGTTACGGAGTACACCTGGAATTTTGAGAGGACCTTGCATGGCGAATCCGCCAGTGAGCTGGCTTGTCTCAGGCTTCGGAGTATCGATGCCGGCTAACGAATACGAGCGGGCATTTAGAGCGGAGTTGCTCGCCCTAAGATTCACCATGAAGTTGTAAAGCGATTTTCCGCTTGCAGTATTTCCGAAGCGCTGCGACAGCGTGAACTGGGATGTCGCAGCATTATTGACGCTGCCATTGACGAGCAAACCATCGGCAGCGCGCTGGGCGGTCTCCTCAGGTATAACCGGGGCTGGCTGACCGGGCGGCGGTTTGGGGGCATCACCGGTTCTCTTCGGTTCGCTCTTGGCTTGCGCTACAGTGATGTCTGCGCTGGGAACAGGTTTCAGCGCAGTTCGTATCGCATCGAGGGACATCAACTGCAGTTCCCACTTGCCTGTCGGCGCCTCCGACCCGATTACGACGTTTTGCTTGATCGGCGAGAAGCCTGTCATCTCCACTACTACCGTCGCCGCTCCGTCTGCAAGGGTCGGAAATGTATATAAGCCCTGTAGATCTGTGACCGTGACGAACTTTTTTCCATCCTGAGTAACCGTAACGGTTGCTCCCGGAACGGGAAATCCACTGAAGGTCACGAAGCCGTGATACTCCGCAGCCAGCGCACTGGAAACGAGCAGCGGAAACATGAGTCCGACCAATATCCGTCTTGCATACCGCAACAAACCTGTTCTCATGGAATCACTGGTTCTCGAAGGACTGCTCTTTTTTTTTCATCACGGTGGACGCTACTCGCCGATTAGACAACGGGCTTCTCCTCCGGGTTAGGTTCCATTAGAAGAGCTAGTTAGCCGAGGGCTTTTCCACCTTGTCGATTGCGATTACATCCACGGCAGTCTTCTCCGCATCCAGCTTCAGCCCTAGCTGCTGCTGAAATGCCTGGAAGAGATCGGGAAAGCTTTCTGTCGTATCTACGGTCGCGGTGCCACTTGGACCGGTCCCCGCAGTTGCGCCGGATGAGCTGGATGCAGGAAGTTTCGGCGGATGTCCGTGGAATTGGGTTTCGTCAGGAGTAAATTTCACCACAAGATCATATTTATCTTTGAGTTCCGTACGGTCCACGACAGGGCGGTCAAGGACGAGAATCTGTAGGAAGCCGGTCAGATCTGAGAGTGTCCCGTTACGCATGTTCAACATCAGACCGCCTGGCATCGGCCTGAATCCGATTCCGGGCAGCGGGCCTTTAAGCTCGGTTGGGGTCAGCTTTTGTCCGCTCTTGGAGACGGTTAGCACGTACGCGGACATGTCGCGCTTTTCTTTGTGAAAGGTCAGTTTGAATCGCTCCGTCAATAACTTGCGGATCATGCTTCTGACCTGGGCTGGATTTGGAGCTCCATCGATGTCTGGTACTGCCGCGATGTCATAACGATCCTTGTCCAGCCAGTCGGGGCCGCCAACTACCTGCTTTGACTGGACTTCATAGGCAAAGGAAATGAGGTCAAGAAGGGAGGAAGCGCGCGTTGCGAAGTTCCTTCCATTCACCGTCAAGCCCTGCATGCTGGTTGCACCAGAGTCGTTCGGCTTGATTGTCGCGACTTCGAAGGTTGGGTCTGCGTCCGCGGGCATAAGCTTCAACGGTGGGGGAGGGGCAGGAATTTCCCAAGCTGTTTCCTTGGTGGCGCGTACGAGGGTTAGCGGTATAGCGTTCCCCTGGCTCCAGGTTCCCACGATCGAATTTCCATCAGGGCTGAGTTTGCCTTCGTAGTTTCCGCCGATCAGGTCGATTGTGTATTTCACCGTCACACCGTCCGAAGTGATTGCCGTGACAGAAATGGGGGTACCACCCTGGTCGATCGAGTAGAACTTCGCTGCCCAGCCCTTGTCGGCTTTGGTGACCCTGAGGATTGTGCGGAGCGCTCTTTGGGGAGTTTGCAGGGTTCCCTGCCAGTCGCCGGAGAGGTCTCCCTTGGCGTGGCTTTCGGCTGCGGGAGCGGCTGCTTGTGCGGGGGCCTGCGCCCTTGCATTCAGGCTTCCTGCTACCAGGGTAAAGGCCAGTAGGGGGCCTGCAGCAAAGCGAATTACCTTTTCACTCGTCATGTACTTGCTCCATCGATAGGGAACACTGCCCTCCCGGAAGCATCACGCGGGAGTTTGAAGCAAACCACTTTTGCAGGAACTGACCTATGGACGTTTCAGTTTGAATTTGGTTCTTCCCAGCTTAGACAATTATTTTCTGTTCGGGTTAACCAGTTTTTGGGGGTGGGGTTAACCGGTTTTTCGTATTATTTTTTCCCGGCATGGCGGTGCCCGCGTTTTTATAGGGGGTTTCGAGTTTTCAACAGCATAAAATGACGGTTCTTAACGCGGTGCTTCGTGCACTTTCGTGGTCGTAACCTGGTGGCCAAGTGAATGTTTTCGAACGCTAACAATTTTCCACGGTTTTGAAATTCATTTCCCGCGTATTAGACGGTACGGTGAAGGTGGTTCCCTGGTTCAAACGAAATTACATCCACCTGGGTGCACTTCTTCTATAAAAAGGCGATGACTTTCTAGAAATAACCGAGAACAGCTTAATTTCCCGGTTCCAAGATGCGAAGGCGTTCGTAGTCTTCCTTGTTGTCGATGTCGAGGAGAATGCCAGGATCGGCTACTTCGACCTTGGCGATCTCTTCTGTGTGCTGCTCGAAGATGGCCCTGACTCCTGTGTCTCCTTTTAATGCCATGACCTCGGGAAAGATGGAGCGGTCGAGGAGAACCGGATTGCCACGAGAGCCGTTGTGAATGGGGATCACGATGCGAGCTTCGGAGCGGCGATAGGCTTCGATGATTTGATTGAAGGTTACGGGCTGAACGAAGGGTTGATCTGCGAGCACGATGAGTGCGGCAGCTATGTCTGGATTTATGGCTGATAGACCTTTACGGAGTGAACTCGACATCCCTCCACCCAAGTCGGGGTTAAGTACGGTTTTTAGATTCCTGGAGACTGTGAGTTGCTTTTGGATGGCCTCTGCTGAGGCACCGAGGACCAGAATGAATTCGTCGACTGTAGAGTCCTGAAGATTTTTGAGTGTTCGTTCGAGGACTGTGCTGTTGCCGAGGGGAAGGAGTTGCTTGGCTTTTCCCATGCGGTAGGAGTTGCCGGCTGCGAGCACGACGGCTGCGATTCGCGAGTTGCTTCGCTGAGTCATTTTGCAATCAAAATTGGAGTTGCCTCTGAGACTAAAAGCTTTTCAGTACCGTTGAATGATCGAGATGTGGTTAGAGTATCGCGTCGTGATTGGAACAGGCCCACGTCCACCGGCCCTTCCGATCATAGAATTTGCAAGACTATTTCCGTCATACCAATCTTCATTAGAGAAAGACTTGCCACGTTTCCAACGTGCCCGTAGAATTCCCTGCACTCGATATTTCGCTGGTGCCGGGACGTTGAAAAATACATGGGCCAGTTTGGGGAGACGTCTATGAGGCAGTCTTTCAGTGTAGGTATCGGAGGTGCAGCCGGGCAGGGTGTTGCAACTCCCGGTGACATCTTTGCGAAGATTTTCAGCCGTCGTGGTCTTCACCTGAACGCGTATAACGCGTATCAATCCATCATTCGCGGCGGCCACACGTTTCTAACGATTCGGACTGGACCCGATAAAATTCTTACGATCGACGGCCATCTGGATCTGCTGATCCCGCTGAACCAGGACACGATGGATCGGCATCTGCAACTGCTGACAGCCGGGGGCGCGTGTCTTTATAACGCGGACCTGATCAAGCCGGGGACGCCTGCGACGGGTGTGCAACTTTGTCCTATTCCCGTCTCGAAGCTGGCGGACATCAGCAAGAATAAGGTCGCGCAGAACACGCTGGCGATTGGCGCAGGGCTGAGTATGATGGGGATTGGCTTCTCGGCACTTGAGGCGATGCTTGAGGAGCAGTTCCGGAAAAAGGACAGGGCTGTCATCGACGAAAACGTCAACCTTGCGCGTACCGGGTATGACTATGCGGCGAAGAACTTCAAGCCCTTTGAGCATCCTGTCCCGATGACGGAGACGAAGTATGCCGTGCTGAGCGGAAATGCTGCGATGGCGATGGGTGGAGCTGCCGCGGGCGTGAAATTTTATTGCGCTTATCCGATGAGCCCTTCGACCGGCGTGCTGCACTGGATGGCAGAGCATGCACGCAAAGCCAACATTATGGTGCGGCAGGTTGAGGACGAGATCGGCGTCATCAACATGGCGATTGGGGCGGCGCATGCCGGGGTTCGGTCAATGTGCGCTACATCGGGCGGTGGATTTGCGCTGATGAGCGAAGGGCTTGGACTTTCGGCGCAGGCTGAGATTCCTGTGGTCGTTATCGATTGCCAGCGTGCCGGTCCTTCAACCGGCGTGCCGACCAAGACGGAGCAGGGCGATCTGTGGCAGATGCTTGGCGCGGCCTTTGGAGATTATCCGAAGGTGATTGCTGCACCGCTGGATATTGCGGATTGCTTTACCTTGATTCCTGAGATCTTCAATGTCGTCGATAAGTTCCAATGTCCGGGGATTGTGTTGTGCGATCTTCTGCTGTCAGAGGGTCGATTGAGTGTCGATCCGAAGGTGCTCGACTTCAATCCTCATGTCGATCGTGGCGAGATGATTACTTCGAACGGCGATGGAGACCACGAAGCTTACAAACGGTACAAAATTACCGATAGCGGCGTTTCCCCTCGTGCGATTCCGGGAGTTCCCGGTTATACGCATACCGTTTCGAGCGATGAGCATGATGAAGATGGCGTACTGATCAGCGATGAGTACACGAATACGGTGAAGCGCCGTGCGATGATGGAAAAACGCATGCGCAAGGAGAGCGGCATTGCGGCTGCAGTTCCGCCGCCCAACCTGCAGGGGCCGGCCAATGCGGATGTGACGCTGATTGGATGGGGCTCGACGTATGGCGTGATCGATGAGGCTTGCGAGTTGCTGCGCGATGCGGGTATCTCGGCGAATCATCTGCCTATACGGTGGCTGGTTCCGCTGCACGGGGATGCGGTTGTCGAGCTGCTGCGTGACGCAAAGCACACGATTATTGTCGAGAACAACTTTAGCGGGCAGTTTGCGCGGTATTTGCGCAGCGAGACCAGCTTTGTTCCCGATGGAAATATTCGGAAGTACGATGGCGAGCCTTTTCTGCCACACCACATTGTGGAAGCAGTAAAGGAGCAGCTTGCGGGCAAGACGAAGCTGTCTGTGCCTGCGCACGAGATTATGGTTTAGTTCGCGCTGTTGCAACTAGATTTTGCTTCCAGGAGAAAACTCGAAGATGGCGACTGATGTGATCACTCCGAAAGTAATGACGATGGCCGACCTGAAAGGGAAGGTCGATCCGGACTGGTGTCCGGGGTGCGGCGACTTTGGCGTGCTCGCCGCGGTGCAGAAGGCCCTCGTCGAGTTACAGATTCCGCAGCATGAAGTGGCGACGGTCAGCGGTATTGGGTGCTCGTCGAACTTTCCGGGATTTATTGAGACGTACGGGATGCATACGTTGCATGGACGTTCCCTGCCCGTAGCGACGGGACTGAAGATGGCGAACCATGCGATGACAGTGCTGGTAACCGGCGGCGATGGCGACGGCTTCGGCATTGGATGCGGGCATTTCGTCCATGCGATGCGGAGAAATGTCGACCTGCTCTACCTTGTGATGGATAACCAGATTTATGGGCTAACGACGGGGCAGACTTCGCCGACAAGTCGGATTGGAATGAAGACGAAGAGCATGCCGTTTGGGAGTATTGAGTCGCCGCTGAATCCTGTTTCGCTGGCTCTTTCGGCAGGGGCCACGTTTGTTGCGCGCGGCTTCAGTGCGGAACAGAAACACCTGACTGAGTTGATTAAGCAGGGGATTCAACATAAAGGATTTTCGTTTATCGATGTCTTCAGCCCATGCGTGACTTACAACAAAGACAATACCTTCCAGTGGTTCCGACCTCGTGTGAAGAAGCTGGAGGACAATCCAGAGTATGACTCCTCCGATTGGGTTGCCGCGATGGAGAAGTCTTTGATGTGGGGGGAAGAGATTCCTATTGGGAAGTTCTTTGAGCGCACGGACCTGCCAGCGCTGCATGAGGCAGAGCCGGTGTTGAAGAATGCTCCGTTGGCGAAGCAGGATAGCCGGATTCCTGCGGAGATTGCGAAGTCGTTTGTGGATGAGTTGATGTAGCGCTAGAGCCAGTGAAGTAGGAGGTTTGGTGCGCATCCCAGCACGACTACGCCTAGTGCGATCAGGCACAGGACGATTTGTCGGAGTGCGGGGACGCTAATAGGGCTTGTGTCCGCCGGTGGGTTGGCAACGTAGATAGATTTCAGGACTTTGAGGTAGTAGTAGAGCGAGACCGCGCTCATAGCGATAGCTATAACGACCAGCCAGAGGAGTCCGAGGAGTCTCAGCGTGGCGCTGAGGACGGAAGAGAACAGATAGAACTTGCCGAAAAAGCCCGCGAGCGGGGGGATTCCTGCGAGCGAGAGCATGAAGATCAACATGCAGAAGGCTGGGATTGGAGCGCGACGGCTGAATCCGGCGAAGTCGGCGAGAGTGTCGCCGCCGGTTGCTTCTTCGGCGATGGCGATGACGCCGAAGGCTCCGAGGACGGTGAGGGCGTAGGTGATGGCGTAATAGAGTAGCGCGCTGAGACTTTGATCGGTATGCGCGAGGACGCCAAGGAGCATGTAACCAGCGTGGGCGACCGCTGAGTAGGCAAGGAGTCTGCGGACGCTGGTTTGGAGAATAGCAACGAGGTTGCCGAGGATCATGGAAAGAACCGCGACGATGGCGATGACGGGAACCCATCCCGCGCCGTAGTCGTTGCGGGTTATGCCGCCTTCGGCTCCGGAGAAACCGATGGCCAGAACCTGGAAGAGGATGAAGAAACCGGCGACTTTGGACCCTGAGGCGATGAGCGCTGCACTGGGAGCGGGCGCGCCTTGATAGACGTCGGGCGCCCAGAAGTGAAAGGGAGCTGCGGCCACTTTGAATCCCAGGCCGACGATTGTCATGACGATCGCGACCAGCAGGAGCGGGTCGAGGGTAGATTCGTGGATGGTGTTGCCGATGCGGGCGAGATTCGTAGAGTTGGCCAGACCGTAGAGCAGGCTGAAGCCGAAGAGGAGAAATGCGGCGGAGATTCCGCCGAAGACGAAGTACTTCAGTGCCGCTTCGGCGGAGCGGGCGCTGCGTTTGTTGAAGGCGACGAGGATGTAGAGCGAAAGGCTGAGCAACTCCAACGATAAGAAGAGGAGCAGGAGATTCTGGGTGGTGACCAGAAACATCATACTGACGGTTGCGAGCAGTATGAGAGCGAGATATTCGCTGATGTGTTCGGTGAAAGTGGATCCGATGAAGGTGAGGATCGTCAGCGCGGAGATTGTCAGCAGTGCAATCTGTATGTGTTGCGCGAGAGGATTGAGGACGATCATCCCGTCGAGGACGTTTGTAGTTTGCGGTGTGTGGAGGATCCAGACGGCCGCCGCTGCGCAGCCGAGGACCGAGATGATTGCGCCTATCGAGGTGCGAAGCGGTTTTTCGGAGCCGCGTAAAAACATTAGGTCCAGCGCGAGGACTAGGAGCGTCGTGACAACGACGATCACTTCAGGCAAGACCAGCTGCAGCAGATCCTGATAAGTGAACGTGTTCATCGCCCCCTTCCTTTCCACAGGCCGTCGAACATTGGTGAGTGCAGAGCCGGGATGATGATTTGCAGGAGGATCTGCGGATAGAGGCCGACGAAAACGCTGACACCAATGAGGAAGATGGCGGCGATGCGTTCAGGCACGGTGATCGGCGGAACGGAGTGCGTTGCGGCTGAGCTGGTGAAGGCCGAGGAGCCGAAGAATGCCTTCTGCATGGCTCGCCATGTGTACGCGATGCCGATGACGATGCCAAGGCCGGCGAGGATGGCGAAGGAGGGGTTGGCTCGCCATGCTCCGATGAGGATCTGCAGCTCTGCGACGAAGCCGCTGAAGCCGGGGAGACCAATGGAGGCCATGCCAGCGATGACGAATGTCGCTGCAGCAAAGGGGATTACTTTGCCGAGGTGCATGGTTTCGAGTTCAGAGAGGTCGCGAGTGTGAGTCCGGTCGTAGACCATCCGGCCGACGACGGCGAAGAGCAGGCCAGCTAGGATGCCGTGGGAGAACATCTGCAGTACCGCACCGTTGAGGCCGATCTGCTGCAGGGTCATGAGGCCAAGAAGGACGAAGCCCATGTGGCTGACGCTGGAGTAGCCGATAACGAATTTGAAGTCTTTTTGTACGAGCGCTACCATTGCGCCGTAGACGATTCCGATGAGAGCGAGAAGGGCGAAGACGTCTCGCCATGAACCGAAGCCAAGGAAGTGAAATCCCCATGGATCGAGGCCGTGGGGAAAGAGCATCATGGCCACGCGGAGACAGCCGTACGCTCCCAACTTCATGACGACGCCCGCGAGCAGCATGGAGGCCGCCGTGGGGGCGGCTACATGGCCGGTGGGCGCCCAGGTGTGGAAGGGCCAGAGGCCGGCGAGGATTCCGAAGCCAATGAAGACGAGTGGGAAAGCCCACATCTGGAAGTGAACCGGTAATGGATACTGGGCGAGCCGCGACAGATCCATGGTGGTGGCCCCAGCGTAAACGTAGACGGCGATGAGACCGATGAGCACCATGGCGCTGCCGATAAAGGAGTAGAGCGCTAGCTTCATGGCGGCGTATTCGCGGCGGGTGGAACCCCAGATGGCGATGAGGAAGTACTTGGGGATGATGGCGATCTCGTAAAAGATGAAGAGCAGCAACAGATCGAAGCTGAGAAAGACGCCGTAGACGCCGCCGATGAGGGCGAGATAGAAGGCGAAGAACTCTTTTGCGCGGTAGTCGATGTTCCAGGAGAAGAGGACTCCAGCGATCGCGACAATGCCAGTGAGAAGGACTAAGGTAAGGCTGATGCCGTCAGCGGCGAGGTAGTACTCGATGCCGAGGGAGGGGATCCAAGGAACTCGCGTGATGGTGATGAGCTCTCCGGTGCGCTGGTTCGCGAAGGCATTGAGCGCGACGATGAATCCGGCGAGTGCAGTTAATAGGGCAAGGATGCGAGTGATGCGGACAGACCTCGACGGCAGGAGCATGAGCACCAGAACGCCGAGAAACGAGATGTAGATTGTCCACGCGAGCATAACTATTTTTAGAATCCCAGATTCCGAATCATTTGCATTGCAGTGCTGTTGACGAAGCCCAAGAAAAGTTGCGGGTATAGGCCGAGTACGAACATAAGTGCAATGGCCGGAAAGAGCGTGAGCCGTTCGGTTGTGGTGAGGTCGGGCATTTGTGCCCACTTTGTTTGAAGCGGTCCGGAGAAAACCCGCTGCAGGATGGTGAGAATAAAGAGCGCCGACAGCAGGAGGCCGAGGAGAGAAAACGCCGTGGGCCAGGTTGCGAGGGGAAAGGTTCCTTTGAAGATGAGGAATTCGCCGACGAAGCCGTTAAGGCCGGGCAGACCCAGCGAGGAGAAGAGCGCGATGCCCATGAGTCCGCAGAAGATAGGGACTACCTTGCGGAGGCCGCCGAAGTCGTCGAGGCCGCGCTGGCCGCCGCTCCGTTTTTCGAGCAGCGCGACGAACCAGAAGAGAGTTGCGGCGGTGAGTCCGTGATTGAACATCTGCAGAAAGACACCGTTGAGGGCTGCGGCTTTTTCATTTGCGAGCGCGGGATCGTCTCCGGTGAGGCTGAGGATAGAGAAGATGGCCAGCATGCAGTAGCCGAGATGGTTGATCGAGGAGTAGGCGAGGATTCGCTTGAGGTCTTTCTGGGCTAAGGCTGCGTAGGCGGAGAGCACGATTGTTGCTACGGCGAGCCACAGCAACGGGGTTCGCATGGAGCGCAACTGCGGGGCAAAGATGGGAAGCAGGATGCGAAGGAAGCCGTAGACGCCCATCTTCGACATGGTTCCGGTAAGGAGCATCGTGGTACCTGATGGAGCTTCTGCGTAAGTTGCGGGCAGCCAAGTGTGGAAGGGGACGAGAGGCACTTTAACTGCAAAGCCGAGGAAAGCTCCGAAACAGAGGAGCAGCGTTGTTTTTTCCACGGTGAGGCCGTGCCAGCCTGAGATTGTCGTCAGGGCGGGAAGAAGCTCGTTGTTTCTTGCGAGTTCGGCGAGCTCGATGAAGTCGAACTTACCGGTGCAGAGATAGATTGCGAGGAATGCAAGAAGGAGCGTGACGCTGCCAACCATGGTGTAGAGGAAGAATTGGGTGGATGCGGTTGCGCGTTGCGATCCGCCCCAGAGTCGGATGAGGAAGAATGCAGGGATGAGGCTGAGCTCCCAGTAGAGAAACCAGTGAAAGAAGTTGAGGGCGGTGAAGGTGCCGAAGAGTCCCGCTTCGAGCATGAGGATAAATGCGAAGTAGAGAGAGACACGTTCCTGAATCTGCCACGATGCGAGCATCGCCATGGGTGTGACGATGGCAGAGAGGAGCAACATGAGGAGCCCGAGGCCGTCGACGGCGACGTGATACTGGACGTTGAGGGCTGGGATCCAGCTGTGCACTTCTTCGAGCTGGAGGCTTCTGGAGGCGGGATCGAATCGGTGCCAGAGGGCGAGAGTAACGACGAGGGCGATAAGAGAAGAGGACAGGGCTAGTCCGCGTGCCAGTTTTGGGTTTCTTCCTGCGAGAGCGAGAATCGCGATTGCGCCGATCAGGGGCACAAGAGTGAGGAAGGTGATGGAGACCAAGCTCATCGGGACACGCTCCAGATGAGGAGTGCCACGAGTGCGGTGAAGGCGACGCCTACGAGGCGCACATAGCTTTGGGTGCGGCCGTTTTGCAGGCGCGCGAGAAGCTTTCCTCCGGCGGTGACGGATTCGCAACCTTCATCGAAACCCGCGTTGACAATGTAAGTGTCCGTTGAGCGGGCCAGCCACGAGAGGGCGAGTATGAGGTGAGAGACGATCCAGACGACACCGTTCCAGATCCAGCGATCGAACCAATCGCTGAGGTGCGACAGCCATGTGTTGACGCGGATGAAGGTAGCTTGATAGAACTCGTCGACGTAGAACTTGTGGCGGAGGATGTTGAAGATTTGCGGCTGTAATTTTTCGAGTGCGTCTGGGGCTTCGGCACTGACGATTGGTTTGCGTCCGTAGAACCACCAGCCGAGGCCGAGGCCGCAGAAGACGATCAGTGTGGATGTCAACATTACGAGCGGGATACCGTTTTCGAAGAATCCTGCGAAGTTGAAGGATGTGGTCTCGCTGTGCAGAAAGTTTTCGAACCATGGCCATGCCGGGGTTCCTATGAAGCCCAACAGGATGGCGAAGGCGGCGAGAATGACGAGTGGGCCGGTCATGACGGCAGGACTTTCGTGCGGATCATTCAGGACGCACTCGTGTAAATGTCCCGCGTCTTCGGTGTGAGCCGGTTCATGGGCTGTCGTTGCACGACGCTCGCCGAGGAAGACGTAGTAGACCTGGCGCGTCATGTACAAGGCGGTTAGAAGTGCGGCGAATGCTGCGAGATAAAACGGGAGGCGAGAATAAGACCAGTCGACGGCGGCGTGGAGGATGGCATCCTTGCTCCAGAAGCCGGAGAAGAAGAGGGGGAAGCCGCATAGAGCTAGCATTCCTATTGCGTAGGTCGCGAAAGTGATGGGCATGTAACGCCTGAGGCCGCCCATGCGGTGGATATCCTGCTCTTCACGGCAGCCGTGGATGACCGATCCTGCGCCGAGGAAGAGAAGTGCTTTGAAGAAGGCATGAGTGATGAGGTGGAACATGCCTACGGCGACTCCGCCGACGCCGAGGCCTAGCATCATATAGCCGAGCTGCGAGACGGTGGAGTAGGCGAGGATGCGTTTGATGTCGTCCTGGGCTACGGCGATGAGGGCTGCGAAGACTGCGGTAATTGCGCCGATCCAGGTAACGACCTGCAGGGCTGGAGTTGACGCGAGCGTGGAGTGGGCGGCGCTGCCTGCAGACATCAGAGGGTAGACTCGGGCAACGAGGAAGACGCCGGCGGCGACCATGGTTGCAGCGTGGATGAGTGCGCTGACCGGGGTGGGACCTTCCATGGCATCCGGCAGCCAGACGTGTAGGGGGACTTGTCCGGACTTACCGATTGCGCCGGAAAAGATGAGGATGGCGATTCCGGTGGAGACGGTCATACCCGCAATGGTGGTGTGAGCGACCAGCGTTGCGATGGCGGAGTTCTCGAGGCAGCCTGCGCCTTGATCGTAGAAGAGCAGCGCTCCCGTCTGCGAGTAAAGCCAGACCATTCCGAGGAGGAAGGCAAGATCGCCGATTCGCGTGGTGATGAAGGCTTTTTTTGCTGCGGCGGCAGCGGATGGTTTTTGATACCAGAACCCGATGAGGAGATAGGAGGTGAGGCCGACCAGCTCCCAACACATGAAAAGGAGCAGAAGACTATTGGCGATGACGACGCCGAGCATTGCGGCTGCGAAAAGTGAGAGAAAGCAGAAAAAACGGGTGAAGTTTTCGTCGTGGTCCATATAGCCGGTGCTGTAGATGAAGATGAGCAGGCCGACGAAGGTGACCATGACGAGCATGACTGCAGTGAGCGGGTCGAGCATCCAGCCGAGCTTTAGCCACTCGGTACCGAATTGAAGCCAGGGAAAGTTGAGGACTTCTCTTTCGCTGAGACCGATCGACGAAAGAGCGTGCGCAAAGGCTACGAGCGAGAGGAGGAAGGCAAGGGCCATCGATCCGATGGCGAGCGAGGACGCGAACCTGCGATTTCTCTGTTTGGTGAGAGCGCTGAGCGCAGCCGCGAGGGCTGGCAGAGCGGGAATCAGCCAGAGATTTCGTACGATCCAGGTCATTGGCCTCAGCAGATATTGCGTTCGTGGAAGTTGGTGAGTGCGATGTCACTTCTGTTGATTGATTTTTCTGGCGCTTAGCCTCTCATAGAAATTACCTCGTCGATGTTTGCTGTTCTGGTGTGGCGGTAGAGCGAGATGATCAAAGCGAGGCCGACGGCCGCTTCAGCTGCAGCGATCCCGATGGAGAAGATCACGAAGATGAAGCCGGTGAGAGTTTCGGAATGCGGATGGTAACGCCAGAAGGCGATGAAGTTCAGGTTTGCGGCGTTGAGCATCAGCTCGATTCCGATGAGAACGAGGATTGCGTTGCGGCGCGTAAGCGCACCGGCGAGGCCGATGACGAAGAGAAGGGAGGAGAGAAGAATGCAACTAGTCAGGGAGGTCATTCCCGTTCTCTCCTTTCATGCTTTTCATATTTCTCGCTAATGGCGATGGTTACGGCGCCGATGAGAGCTGCGGTCAGAAGGAGGCCGATAATTTCGAGGGGCAGCGCGTACCGCAACATGAGAGCGTTGCCGACCTGCTGCATCGAGACCTGGGGCTCCGGTAGTATTTCATGCTGAAGCGTGGGGCTTTGGAAGATGGCCCATGCGATGACCGCAAAGACGGCAAGGGCAACGACGCCGTTGAGTTTCCACGAGCTGAAGGAGACGGTTTGCTGTGCTACCTTTTTGTCTCGCGTGAGGAGAATTGCAAAGACGATGAGGATTGCAACGGCTCCGATGTAGACGAGTACCTGGGCAAGGCCGATGAACTGCGCTCCGAGTTGTAGATAGATTGCTGCGAGACCTGCGAAGGCTGCGATAAGCGCCAGTACGGAGTGAACGAGGTTGCGGAAGCTCATCGCCGCCACTGCGCCCGCCACTGTCAGTATCGCGAAGGTCGTAAACAGCAAGCTATTCCTTTCTTTTCCTGGTGTGAGCCATTACTGACTATTCTGCAAACCGGTAGATTCGTTTCTCCAACTTCCATCCTTGAGTTAGACCGCGACCGAGAAGGACGTACGACGCGATTACGATGACGCTACAGATGAGCCAGCGCAGAATGCCCTGCTGCATGAAGTGCCAGATTCCTACGGTGATGAGGTTGATCAATGCCATCGGGAGCATGAACTTCCATGCAAAGTTCATAAGCTGATCCATGCGGAGGCGAGGCAACGTGCCACGAACCCAGATGAACATAACGATGAGGAACAGGAGTTTGCCCACGAACCAGAGGTAGGATGGCACCCAAGTCAGGAAGGAGAAGGGCGCGGACCATCCGCCGAGGAACAGTGTGATGCCGAGGCCGCTGATGGCAAACATGCCGAGGTACTCGCCAAGAAAGAAGAGAGCGAATTTGAAGCCGGAGTATTCGACGAAGTAGCCTGCGATGATCTCGGACTCGCCTTCGGGTAGATCGAAGGGGGAGCGGTTCGACTCTGCCGTTGCGGCGATCATGTAGAGGATGAAGCCGGCGAATCCCCAGGGAGTGAAGACAAACCAGTGCGGAAAAATACCGGTGTAGCCAGCTTGTTTTTCGACGATTGCGACTGTTGAGAGCGAACCTGTCGCCATGATGACTGTGACGGAGGCCAAGATCAGCGGAACTTCATAGCTGACCATCTGGGCGATTGCCCGCATGGCCCCGAGGAGTGAGTATTTGTTGCGGCTGGACCAGCCAGCCATGAAGATGGTGATCTCGGTGACAGAGCTGACGGCGAAGAAGAAGACGACACCCGCGTCGAGATTGGCGAGAACCATGTTGCGGCCGACTGGAAGAACGGCAAAGAGAGAGAACGCCGCAAGGACGAGGGAGACCGGAGCGAGAAGGTGCACGACTTTGTCCGCCGCTTGCGGGACGATGTCTTCTTTTGTGACGGACTTGATGCCGTCTGCGATGGGCTGCAGGAGACCGAACGGGCCTACGCGGTTGGGGCCGTAACGATTCTGGATTCGGCCGAGGCCTTTGCGCTCCAAAACTGTCGTGACGGCGAAGAGCAGGGCGAAGACGCCAATGATCGCGATGACTCCGAGGAGCGGAGCGAGGATGGGCTGGAGAATCCCAGGAGCGTGGGCGACAATCCAGTGTTGCAGAATAACGAAGATCTGGTCTGCTGTCTCACCCATGAACTGCTCCTGTGGGTGCAGGGGCACTGGTCGGGGGAGTTGGCTTGGATTCGCTTGCCGCTTTTGCCTTGGCTTCCGCTTTGGCTTTATCCTCGGCCAGACGGGCGTCGACTTCGGCGGCTTCGGTGGGGTGAATCTTGTTGTAGTGCTCGTTCGATTTCGACAACTTTTCTTTATTCCAGAGGAGGCCGCTGAACCGGTTGTCGGTGCTGAGTTCGAACTCGGTGTCCATCTTGATGGCCTCGAAGGGACAAACTTCGACGCAGATCTGGCAGCTCATGCAGACGGAGATGTCGATATTGAAGACCGCAGGATAAAACTGTGGCTTGCCGAGTGCATCTGGCTTCTTGTCTTTGCTTTTTTCGATGTAGATGCACTTGGGCGGACACTCTTTTTCGCAGATCTGACAGGCGACGCAGCGCATGCCAGCCTGCCAGTCGTCGCCGTCGTAGACGAGAAACGGGAAGTCCCGCGTGGCCTCGATCTGAGGGAGGCGCTCTTCGGGATACTGCACGGTTGTCAGGCGATCTTTGCTGACATAGCTGCCAAAGAAGTTTCTGGCAGTTTCAACAAGACCCTTTGCGATGCCTTCACCCAGCATGTTGCAAGCCCTTTACCTGGCGATACCCAACGGTTACACGACGAAAAAAATTCGCAGAATCCCGGCACGGGAAGTCTACCGGTCCACTTCTCCAAGCACAATATCTATGGTTCCAAAGATGACAATCGTATCCGAGACGTTTGAGCCGATGCACATATCTTCGAGCACAGTGAGGTTGATGAGACTCGGCGGACGCACTCGGTAGCGATATGGGTTGGGCGAGCCGTCGCTGATGAGGTAGAAGCCAAGCTCTCCTTTGGCTGACTCGATTCGTCCATAGGCCTCGCCTGCTTTGGGCCGGAAGCCGCGAATCTTTGTCTTCGGGTCCATGATGGGACCGGCGGGAATGTCGCGGAGGGCCTGGTTGAGAATCTTGACGGACTCGCGCATCTCTAGCATACGGATCATGTAGCGATCGTAGACGTCTCCGTGTTCACCGATGGGGATTTTGAAGTCGAACCGCTCGTAGATGCCGTACTTGTCGACCTTGCGGATGTCGTAGTTGACACCGGAGGCGCGCAGAATTGGGCCGGTGATGCCGCCTTGGATTGCTAGTTCTCTCGACAAAATGCCGACGCCCTGCGTACGGGCAAGAAGAATTTCGTTGCTGGTCAGGAGGCGTTCAAACTCGTCGAGAAAATGAGAGAACCCGTCGACGACTCTGCCTACCTGGTCGAGCCAGCCCGCCGGCAGATCGACGCGGCAGCCGCCGAAACGCATGTAGTTGCACATCATGCGCGAGCCAGTGAGTGCTTCGAAGAGGTCGAGGATTTTTTCACGCTCGCGGAAGGAGTACATGAGCGGAGAGCCGCTTGCGCCCATCTCCTGAGTGAGAAAGCCGATCGTCGAGGCGTGATTCTGGAGGCGTGTGAGCTCGGCGGTGATGACGCGGATGTATTCCGCGCGCTCAGGAACCTGAATTCCAGCGAGTTTTTCGACTGCGAGTGCGTAGGCCCAGTTATTGGTGAGCGAGCCGATGTAGTCGAGGCGATCGGTGTAGGGCATCGATGCCAGGTAGGCTGCTGTTTCTGCGATTTTCTCGTGGTTCCGATGCAGGTAGCCGAAGACCGGCTTGAGCTTGACGACTCTTTCGCCGTCGAGCGTGACGTCCATACGAAAGACGCCGTGCGTTGAGGGATGATGCGGCCCGAGCGAGATCTCGAGCAACGCGTCGTCGCTCTGCGCTGCAGCGCTCAACCTCGATTCGTGAAGTTCCGGTGCGATCATCTCCATTACTGGGCCCCTCGCAATCGTCGCATTATGATTGCCCCTCCAGTGTTCGTGCCTGTTTCGCTTTCTCGAGCACGGCGTCGTGCGGCGTGGGTTCGTATTCGTAGTCGTTGGGTTCGACGTAGTCCTTGCGCATGGGGTGGTCTTCGAATTCATCCCACATGAGAATGCGACGGAGGTCGGGATGGCCCTGAAAGACGATGCCGTAGAGATCGTAGATCTCACGCTCCTGGAACTCAGCACTTCGCCATATCGGTGTGAGTGATGGGATTGTGACTTTGTCCGATCGATTTTCCGTGCGCTGGCGAATGACGAGCGGGCCGTGTTTCTTTTCCATGGAATAGAGATGGTAGACGGCTTCGAGATAGCCGGGAGTTCGCGTTTTGCGAACCTCTTCGACCTCTTTCTCTTCGCCCTCGATCAGCTTTTTTACTTTGACCTTCTCAGAGGTTTCGGTGTCGAGCCAATCGACGCCGCTGGCGTTAGAGCAGTAGTCGAGACGCAGCTCGGTATCGTCGCGGAGGAACTTTGCAATCTCGACTGCGTGGGTGGGATCGAGCACGAGCGAGTGCTGCGCGGAGGGGCTGCCGTTGAGGACGATTTGCACACGACTGTCCGGGATGGCAGTTTCTACCGCAGACTTAATCTTTTCCAGATCCATCGTCACCTGCCGCAGTGGGTCCAGTTGGAATGTTTTTAGAGATGATGTTCCACAGCTTTATGTTTTTGGCAGGGACCAGATCGTGCGCTCCGTAGGCAGGAACCGGAAATTCGCTGGGCTGTTCGACATCGAGATAGCGCGGACGGTCTGGACCTGTTAGCGATTGCGCGTCAATCTTTTTCTGCAGCGTAATGAACGCGTCCATCAGAGCTTCAGGGCGCGGAGGACATCCGGGGATATGGACGTCGACGGGAATGTAGCGATCGATTCCCTTCAAGACGTTGTAGCCCTGTTTGAAGGGGCCGCCGGAGATGGCACAGGCTCCCATGGCGATGACGTATTTTGGCTCCGGCATCTGGTTGTAGAGGCGGACGACCTGCGGGGCCATTTTTTTGGTGACTGTGCCGGCGACGATCATGAGGTCGGCCTGGCGCGGCGATGGACGGAAGACTTCGGCGCCAAAGCGGGCGAGATCGTAGCGCGCCATGGTCGTGGCGATCATCTCAATAGCGCAGCAAGCGAGGCCGAACGTCAGTGGCCAAACAGAACTGCGACGGCCCCAGTTGTAGAGCTCCTCGAGGGTGGTGGTGAAAATTCCCTGCCGGCTTAGTTCTTCCTTGAGTTGAGTATCCATCGTTTCTACCAGGCCCGTTTATACCCAGACCAAGACACCCTTTCGCCAAGTCCAGATTAGTCCTTCCACCAAAAGCAAGAGAAAGATGAGCATTACGATCGACGCGCCGAGGGACAGACCCGCAAAGGAGACGGCGAAGGGAAGCAGGAAGATTGCTTCGACGTCGAAGATCAGAAACACGATTGCGTAGAGATAGTACTCGGGCCGAAAGGGAAGGACAGCGTCCTCTTTGGAATCGAGACCGCACTCGTAGGTAGCATTTTTGACGGGACCGGGTTTTTTGATTGAAAATTTTTTCGCCCAGAGCCACGCAGTAATGAGCGGGGCGACCGCAAAACCCAACGCGACAATCATCAGAATCGCTATGGGCCGGTAGATTTCGACGAAGGGTGAATGCATAGTTCCAGCAGTTTGCTTTTTTCGTGCTTTTTGTCTGGCAACAGCTTACGCCACCATCGGGGCGATTGGCACGCCCAAATTCGCGAAGTTCGCTCGCGAATCTACAACGCACGGGGGAGAGAGAGTGATAGACTGGCCAACCTACCGGGCTGTGCCACTATCAAACCTGTTTTGAGAGTTTCCGCAGAAGAAAGACTCAGGAGAATCCATGAACTATTCAACGAGGGCTCGACCGGATGAGGCGTTGGGTAAAGGGGCTGTTGAGGATGATGGTCCAGATCAGAAACGCGAGCGGCGTCCGCAGCCAGATTTTCTTTCGGGTCAGCTTGGTCACCGCGACCAAGACGAGATGCTGAAGGACAATGATACGGATTTTCCGGAGCCGGACGCCGAGGGGGAGCATACGGGCGAATAGGACGGTTGATCGCTTGGATAAATGAAAAGCCCCGGGTTTAGCTCCGGGGCTCGTCTGTGTTGAGTCGTTTCACGTTACATCAACCGTTGCATGACAGCGTCGAGGACTTCGCGGCCAGGCCGGACGCGCTCGACGGGCAGGGTGCCGAGGGGCTCGTCGACAAGATTCAGCAGCTCGGTAAAGCTGGGCTTTTTGGTGTCGATGTAGAAGACGCCGGTGAGGACTTCTTCCCGAGCATGGGCTGACATGAGCGCGGTGGTTGCGGCGACCCGGTCCGTGGGATCGTAGTCTTCATGTAGCTTTCGCAGGCGCATCTGGCTGCCGTCGTGCATCTCGACGTTGATTGTGGTGCCGGGATCGTACTCGACGTCGATCTCCTGGAAGTGCGGGACGAAGCCAACCTCGGCGATTGCCTCTTCGTGCTCCTGCATGTATTTGTAGCTGCGGGTGGAGCCCTCGTGGTCATTGAAGGTGACACAGGGTGAGATGACGTCGAGGACGACAGTCCCGTTGTGCGCGATGGCAGCCTTCAACATGGCGAGCAGCTGCTTCTTGTCGCCGGAGAAAGACCGACCTACGAAGGTTGCACCAAGCTGAATCGCCAGCGCGCAGGTGTCGATTGCTGGAAGATCGTTGATAACGCCGGTCTTGAGGGTGGAGCCTATGTCGGCGGTCGCGGAGAACTGGCCTTTGGTGAGACCATAGACGCCGTTGTCTTCGATGATGTAGATGATCGGCACGTTCCGGCGCATCATGTGCACGAACTGGCCCATGCCGATGGAGGCGGTATCGCCGTCGCCCGAAACGCCGAGGGCCTTCATGGTGTGGTTCGCGAGCAGTGCTCCGGTTGCGACCGAAGGCATGCGTCCGTGCACGCTGTTGAAGGAGTGCGAACGGCTCATGAAGTAGGCTGGGCTCTTCGAGGAGCAGCCGATGCCCGAGAGCTTCATCAGGCGTTCTGGCTGAACGCCCATCTCGTAGAAGGCGTCGATGATGCGCTCGGAGATGGCGTTATGTCCGCAGCCGGCACAGAGGGTGGTCTTACCGCCGCGATAGTCCAGGATCGGCAGGCCGATGCGGTTGGTTTTGACTGTTGGCTTCGGGGCCTCCACAGGAGCGGATGATACCGGTGTCGTTCCCATTTTAGATTCCTTCCTGTGTGACAAGTTCGTCGGTGACGGACCGCGCGTCAATGGGCAGGCCGTTGAAGTGGCGGATGCTGCGCAGCTTGACGATTTCTTCGGCGGGCAGATCCAGCTTGAGAAGGCTCAGCATCTGCGCGTCGCGATTCTGTTCGACGACATAGACCCGGTCGTGCGAGGCGACAAACTCCTGCACCTCGCGGGAAAACGGATAGGCGCGTAGGCGGAGATAATCCGTCTCGAAGTTGTATTCCTTGCGGAGTTGGTCGCGGCTCTCGCGAGTTGCGTAGTCCGAGGTGCCAAAGGCGATGACGCCCACCTTGGATTTGCCAGTCTGAACGACTTCAGGGCGAGGCACCAGCGAGCGAGCTGTCTCGAACTTCTTGCTGAGGCGCTCCATGTTGTTGAAGTAGTCGTCCGGGCGCTCGGTGTACAGAGCCTTTTCGTTGTGGCCGGAGCCGCGGGTGAAGTAGGCTGCCAAGGGATGGTCGGTGCCGGGAAGTGTGCGGTAGCCTACGCCGTCACCATCCACGTCCTTGTAGCGAGCGAAGCCGCCGAGGCGGGTGAGGTCTTCGGCGCTGAGAACTTTGCCGCGATCCAACGGGGCGTCGGGGTACTCGAATGGATCGGACATCCAGTTGTTCATGCCGAGATCGAGATCGGACATGACGAAGACAGGAGTTTGCAGCCGCTCGGTGAGATCGAATGCGGCCTGCGCCATCTCGAAGCATTCCTTCACGCTGCCCGGGATGAGCATGACGTGCTTGGTGTCTCCGTGCGAGAGGAAGGCAACAGAGATAAGGTCGCCCTGCTGGTTGCGCGTGGGCATGCCGGTCGAAGGGCCGGTACGCTGCACGTCGAAGATGACGCCGGGAAGCTCGGCGTAGTAGCCGAGGCCAGCGAACTCCGCCATGAGCGAGATGCCCGGGCCTGAGGTTGCGGTCATTGCACGAGCGCCAGCCCAACCTGCTCCAAAGACTGCTCCGATAGCGGCGAGTTCGTCTTCCGCCTGAACAACTGCAAAGGTTGCTTTGCCGTCCTTCTCGATGCGGTATCGCTTGGCGTAGTCGATGAAGTTTTCGACGAGCGACGAAGATGGGGTGATCGGATACCACATGGCCACCGTGCAACCCGCGAAGATACAACCGAGTGCGGCAGCGGCATTACCGTCGATGATGATCTTGCCAGCGGTCTCGTTCATCGGCTCAAGGACGAACGGATCGCTCTTGGTCAGCGTGCTTTTCGCGTAGTCGTGACCGGCTTGCACAGCGCCCCAGTTCAGGTCTGCTGCTTTCACCTTCTTGGCGAACTGCTTTCGCAGCGCGGCTTCTACGGCTGCCATATCCATCTTCAAGAGATGGGCGGCGACGCCTACGTAGATCATGTTCTTGACGAGCTTGCGGAGCTTCGCCTCAGGACAGACAGCTGCAGTGAGCTTATCGAAGGGCACGGGGTAACAGGCCACATCACTGCGATACTGCTGCAGGTTGGCTGTCTCCTCGTAGATGGCCGCGGCGCCAGGTGGCAGCGACAGCATGTCTTCCTTCATCGTCTCGGGGTTCATCGCGATGAGGAGGTCAATCTCTTTCTTGCGCGCAACGTAGCCGTCTTTACTGGCGCGAATGGTGTACCAGGTTGGCAGGCCGGCGATGTTGGATGGAAAGAGATTCTTACCGCTGACAGGAATTCCCATGCGGAAGATCGACTTGAGCAGAACGAGGTTCGCCGACTGTGAGCCCGACCCGTTCACCGTCGCGATCTGAATGCTGAAGTTGTTGACGACGGGATCTTGCGGAGACTGCTGCTTCGTGTCCGGCTTGGCCGCGGTGCTGCCTTCGGCTCCAGCCAGAGCGACGTGTTCTGTCGCCATGAGTTGTACTCCCCTTGCGTGAAACCCTCATAGGGTCACGGAACGAAATGACGATACGCTTTCAATTCTAACGCCAAGTAAAGGTTTGCTGGGGAAGGACGAACCTGCCTTGATGCAAAAGTTGCAGGGAAGATTGCGTGGTTCGATTATCGGATAGCCGCGTCTTCTAAAACGCGGCAAGCCCGGTAACGCTTTGCCCAAGAATTAACGTGTGAATGTCATGGGTGCCTTCGTACGTCTTTACAGACTCGAGGTTCATCATATGACGCATGATTGGATATTCGTCGGAGATACCGGCGGCGCCTAGGATGTCGCGAGACATGCGCGCACATTCAAGGGCCATCCAGACGTTATTTCGCTTTGCCATGGAGATGTGCTGGAACTGCACCTTCCCCTCGTCTTTGAGACGGCCTATCTGTAGTGAAAGGAGCTGAGCTTTGGTGATTTCCGTGATCATCCATGCTAGTTTTTCCTGCACGAGCTGATGGCTGGCGATGGGCTGATCGCGAAACTGCTTGCGCTCTTTGCCGTATTGCAGGGCCACGTCATAGCAGGCCATCGCTGCGCCGATCGCACCCCAGCTGATGCCGTAGCGTGCCTGACTGAGGCACATCAGCGGAGACTTCAATCCGTCGGACTTCGGCAGAAGATTTGCCGCGGGAACTCTGACGTCGTGCAGCGACAATCCCGATGTCACCGATGCGCGAAGCGACCACTTGCCATGGACGTCATGCGCTTTAAACCCCGGACGATCTGTTTCGACAAGGAATCCACGGACGCGAAGATTCTCGGGAGAGACTCCAGGCTCTTCTACTTTTGCCCAGATTACGGCCACGTTGGCGATGCTTCCGGAGGTGATCCACATCTTTTCGCCATTGAGAACGTAGTCGTCGCCATCTTTGCGAGCGCGGGTGCGCATGCCGCCGGGGTTGGAGCCGAAGTCCGGTTCGGTGAGACCGAAACAGCCGAGCTTTTCTCCCGTCGCCATCTTCGGGAGCCAGAGATTTTTCTGTTGCTCAGAACCGAAAGTGTAGATGGGATACATGACGAGCGCCGACTGGACGCTCACGAAGCTGCGAATGCCGGAGTCGCCTCGTTCCAGCTCTTGGGTCATCAACCCGTACTCGACGTTGTTGATTCCTGCGCAACCGTAGCCTTCGAGCGTGGCACCGAAGTATCCCTGCTCGCCCATTGGGCGCACGAGTTCGCGCGGGAAGCGGCCTTCGCGGTTGCACTGCTCGATGATCGGGATCAGTTTGTCTTCGATAAATCCGCGGGTGCTGTTGCGAACAAGAAGCTCATTTTCTGAGAGCAGGGAATCGAACTCGATGAAGTCTACGCCTGAAAATTTGAATGCCATCGCCGCATAATTCTAGCTGATTGCAGAGGCTCAGGGATGCGTCGGATTTTCCCCGTAGTACTTCCAGGTGGTCTTGAAGTCTTTTGTGAGCTTCTGCCGATCGAGGTCAGCGCGCAGCATCTCGATCGGCATCGAGTTTTCGTGGAGGACGGCGTCGGCGAATTCCTTGTCCGTCATCTTCTTTGAATCGACCAGTTCTTTATGGAGCGCGCGGAACTGGAGTGCGCCCATCAGGTACGCGATCTGGTAAAGGGGGCCGACGGAACCGTCGAACGAGCGGCGAACTTCACCTGCGGCATTGTCCGGCTCAAAGCCAACGTTGTCGACGAGCGACTGCACGCACTGCTGCGTCGTCCACTTGCCGAGATGAAAGTTCATCGTGAAGATGACGCGGGCGGAGCGGTGCATACGCCAGACGAGTGCGCCTACCCGTTCTTCGGGAGTCTTGTTGAAGCCTTTGTCCCACAGGAGCATCTCCCACCAGAAGGCATTCCCCTCGTGCCAGAAGGGGGTTGAGAATGTCCGACGGTAGGTGTTGTATCGCGAGGACATGTAGAACTGCAGGAAGTGGCCGGGAATCATCTCGTGAAACGCGGTTGCGTGGGACAACGGGGTACTGTTGCCGCGCATGCTCATCTCACGCTGCTCGAAGGTCATGGTGTCGGTGGGATAAGAGACGCTGAGCTCGTTGCCGCCGGTGAAGAAGGGGTTCACCAGTTGGCGCTGCGGCGTCATCATGATCATGTACCAGGTCTCGTCGGCCAGTGGAGGCACCGTTACCAGGTTGTTCTTCTCGACGAAGTCGCTGCCTTCGAGGACGAGCTTGCGAATTACTTCGGGCTGTTCGCCCGGCGGAACGTGTGTCTGCTTCACTTTTTCGACAGCGGCGTGCCAGTCGTTGCCGAAGCCCATTTCGTTCGACGCCTTAAGCATCTCCTTCATGCACCAGTCGTATTCGGTCTGGGCAATTGCGATCAGCTCCTCAGGGGTATAGGGAATCATGTCGTCGGCAAGGGCGTTCATGAGGGCCTCACGGCCTACAGGGTCGCCGATGATGGTGATCTTGTCGTCAGAGGCTATGCCGATCAGTTTTTCTTTCAGGAAGGCGTTGTAACCGATCAGTGCCTTGTCCGCATCCTTATACGGCTGGTCGACCCACCACGTAAATTCTGGATCGTAGCCGTTGTATTGTCCGAACCAATCCTTCAATGCATTACTCAATTGAATCGTCGCCAAAGCGGCCCGGTTTGCCACAACCGGATTTACCTTGGGCTTCTCGACACCATCTGTGGATTGTGCGCCGCGCGGCTTCGGATCGAGTTTCTTCCGTGTGGCTTCTATCTGCTTCACAACCTCGGTGAGTGCCGCGGCGTCCTTCTCGCCGTCGGGACGCTTCATTTCGCGCTTGCGATCAAGGAATTGCTCAATTGTTAGAGCGAAAGGCAGCAACGATTGCATCTCTTCCACCTGTTTCTTCTGGATGGCAAGCTGGTGCAGGTCGGCGGTGACACGGTTCTTCAGCAGGAGATAGTCGATCTGGTCGTCTTGCGACAGCTTGTCGAAGTTCATGCCGGCCAGTGCAGCTAGTTCGTCGTTGTAAAACTTCTCGAAGCGAGTCATGCGGGCGGGCGCAATCGCAAGGGGATAGATGCGGGTGAGGCTCATGCGGTCAGCGGCAAACTGTTCAATCAACCGGGGCATCTGCCGCTCTGCGGTTGCCGGCGCTGCGGCGCCTGCACTGCAGATCGTTCCCAATCCCGCCATCCATCCGCAGGCCACGAGGCCCCATCGCTTCCCTGTCCGCATAGATACGTCTCCCTACTGTCGTGTGTTCAGAAATGAAGCGGCCGGAATTCAATGACGTCCGAAATCTCGCTCAAAATATTGCCGCGTAGCCAACGTTATACAGGAAGCCGGGAAGGATTGTATACAAATCAGTATTCTTGGATAGGCCGCGCCTTGGCGCGATTTTACGAGCCTTCTCCCGTTCACGAGTTGGCGCTGGCTCGCTGTCTTTGCACAGCGACGCTCCCGTTACGATAGGAAAGAGAACCCGCGGCTACCGTGTCCGACAACTTCGCCCAACTCGTGAAACATCAGGCTGATATCGTGCGCATCATCGGTGACTATCTGAAGCTTCGTAAATCGGGCGCTCAGAACTACACCGGCCTGTGTCCCTTCCATAAGGAGAAAACGGGCTCATTCTCCGTTAATGCCACGCACGGTTATTTTTACTGCTTCGGCTGCCATGAGAAGGGGGACGTCTTTACCTTCGTGATGAAGATGGAGAACATCAGCTTTCCTGAAGCTGTCCGTGCCGTCGCGCAGAAGTGCGGCATTCCTTTGCCTAAACGAGAGTTCACGTCATCGGAGGACGCGCAGGAGGCGGGGGTGCGACGGCAGCTTCTCGATATCCATGAGGCCGCGACCCAATACTTTGAAGCTGCGTTGAAAGCGCCTGAAGCTGCTCGCGCTCGCGAGTACCTTACCTCCCGAGGTGTCACGCCGGAGAGCGTCGCCAAATTTCGCATCGGATTCGCTCCGGACGACTTCAATCACATGCGGGAGCAACTGGCGAGACACTTCAACGAGCACGTCCTTCGTGCCAGCGGGCTCTTCGGTTCCAAAGAGCAGGCGGATGGCAGTCAAGGCCAACTCTATGCGCGCTTTCGCAAACGCATTACCTTTCCAATTGGCAACGAGCAGGGAAAAACCATCGCTTTTACCGGGCGTGCACTCGATGCGCAAGACGAAAAGGGTCGCGATATCCCCAAATATCTTAACTCCCCTGAGACTGCGCTCTACAGTAAAGGCCAGATTTTGTTCAACCTGGACAAAGCAAAGGCCGACATTCGCACGCTTGGTTGGGTGCTGCTTGTGGAAGGACAGATGGATTGCATCTCTGTCTATATGGCAGGCATTCGGAACGTTATCGCGACGTCAGGGACTGCTTTCACCGAGGCGCAGATTCGCCTGCTCAGCCGTTTTGCTAAACGCGTCATCGTGAATTTTGATCCTGACACGGCGGGTATCAACGCGACGGAAAAGTCGATTGCACTGCTGACGGAAGAAGACTTCGAAGTTAGAGTCGTCACCCTTGAGGGTGGCCTGGATCCGGACCGATTCATCCGCGAGCAGGGCGTTCAGGCTTATATGGCCGCTCTGCGGAATGCCAAGCGCCACTCCGATTACCTGATTGATCAGGCTCGCGAACAGTTTCCCGGGCGCACCGCTGATGCCAAGGTGAGGGCGCTGAACTTTCTTTTGCCTCACATTCGACGGATGCCCAACCGGATTCAACGCGACGAGTTTGCTGCAGATGCTGCTCAGAAACTTGCAATCGATTCCGCGATTCTTCGGCAGGAGCTGAAACAGGCAGCTGCGCAGCGCGTCGAGAGTGTGCGTTCTCACAGTCATGACCCTGCGAGTGAGACCGAGCGTGTGCTTCTTCGCGCTCTTGTGCTTCCGGAGGGTGACCCGGCTCGCACGTTAGCAGCCGATCAGCTTTCCCAGCACCCTCAGTGGTATGAAAATCTTCCCTCGGCGGCGTTGCTCGAAACTCTCTCGCACGGACCGGCGCCTGCGAATCCGTTGGATGCCGCACCCGATCAGTACGGCCACGTTCTCCTTGTGACTGCGCTTAATCATCCTGACGATCCCTCGACTAACAGCCAATCCCTGACCGAACAGGTAGAAGGCGCTCTCTACACTCTGGAACGTCGTCAGCTTGAACGGCGCCAACGTGAACTCCGCACCTTGATCGCAGAGGCTGACCGCCGTGGGGATCACCAGATGCTGAATGGATTGACGGCGGAGAGACTTCAGATCGACCGCAAGCTGCGCGAACATTAAAGGTCACTCGCTATCGCTCGTCTGTTAGTGCGCACGCTGCACCCACCCGTTAGACTTGCCCAAGCACCAGAACACCTTCGACATGAGTATGGATGGTTCGACAAAACGGCGGCTGCTCCTCGGGTTTATCGTCAACTGGATCGGCAAACTTGCTTCAACCATCATTCAGCTGGTCCAGGTGCCGGTATTTCTTCACTTCTGGAGCACCGCACTCTTTGGCGAATGGTTAATTCTGAACACGATTCCCGCCTACCTTACCTTCAGCAGTATTGGGTTCGGCAACGTCGCCGGCAACGAGATGACCATGATGGTCGCGCGCAACGACCGGGAAGACGCTCTTCGCGTGTTTCAAAGTTGCTGGTGGCTGATCGTTCTTATATGTTCCACCGTTCTGGTTCTTCTTAGCGGTGCCCTCTATTTTCTTCCGGCTGCACGACTGCTCAAGCTTAGTCAAATCAACCAAACCGACACAAAGTGGATCATCTTCTATCTCGGCATCTCTGTTTTGTTCAGTCAGCTTGAACAGCTTCTTCAATCCGCCTACCGTTGTATTGGACGCTACCCGTACGGGACTGCGCTGAAGACGGGTTTCTCTTTTCTCGCCTTCAGCAGCATGATCGTCGCCGTTTCTCTGGGCTGCGGCGCTCGCAATACAGCACGGACCTTCGCCATCATCAACGTGGCCAGCACGATCACCCTCTGTCTCTTCGTCAGACACGATATTCCGTGGATCAGATTCGGGTGGAAGTATGCGAGCTTGTCCGAGATTCGCAGGCTTACTCCCCTCGCCGTTGCCTTTATGGGCTTGCCGGCAGGCAATGCTCTGAATCTCCAGGGAACACTTCTTGCTGTCGGTTACGCGCTTGGACCCGTCGCCGTCGTTGTCTTTGGAACGGCGCGCACCGTCTCTCGCGTTGCTCTTCAGATGGTCCAGATGATCAACACCACGTTTGAGCCGGAACTTTCCATCGCGTACGGAGCTCGCAACTATGAGCTGACCCGTACTCTGCTGCGACGTGCCTGTCAACTCGCTCTTCTTGTGGCCATCGTTATCGTTTTTGCCATGATGCTCTTTGGTCCGTGGTTTCTTAACCACTGGACCGCAGGCCACGTGCCGCCTAGCCGCCGCCTGCTGAGCATCCTTCTGCTCGTTGTTATCTTCTATGCGCTCTGGTCTACAAGTGCCACCCTGATCACTTCAACGAATCAGCATGAAAGACTGGCTACCTGGTATGTGCTGGGAACAGGGATCACCTGCGTCGCCTGTTATTTTTTTGCGCGTGCGTGGGGGCTTTATGGAGCTGCGGCTTCTCTTCTCATCTCGGAGACGGTTATGAACCTTTACGTTGTTCCGGAGTCACTCCGCATCGCTCGTGACAACGCACCGGCGTTTCTCAGCAGCCTGCTGCATTATCCCCACGCCTTGCGTCCCGCTTCGCTGCTGGCTCGCATCCGCAGATCGAAACCGGGATTCGAGAGCTGATTTGTTATTGACCAAATGCGAGTTGTCCCAGAAGTACAACATTCAGCGAGAGAATTATGGCCACCGCGCACCAACCGGCCCAACGTGTTCGACGCGCACTGACGAAGCTCCTCATGACTGAAGAGCGGTTGGTCAGCACCAGCAGAGGAATTAGAGCAAATGGCAGTGTGAAGCTCAATACTACCTGTGACAGGATTAAGATCTTCAAAGGATCCAGTCCAATTGCAATGACGATGATCGCCGGGATGATTGTAATGAGCCGTCGAAGGAAGATCGAAAACTTGATATCGAGAAAACCTTCGATGATGACCTGACCGGCCATCACGCCAACTGTTGACGACGATACTCCGGAACAAAGCAGCGCCACCGCAAACACAGTCGCCGCAAAGGGCCCCAGCAATGGGCCGAGGGTCTGGTGTGCCTGTTCGATAGTTGTTACCGGATTCGAGAGGTGGCCGAACGCGACTGCGGCCATCACAATCATCGCCGAATTGATGAGCCATGCGCCGTTCATCGCAACAAACACATCGATCAGCTCAAACCGGAGATAACTTCGGCGCCGTGAGCCACCCTCGATCGGCGGCTTCGCAATCAGTTCCTCCCTCCGTGGTTGTACTAGCGCCGAATGTAGATAGACCACGTGCGGCATTACGGTTGCGCCGAGCATTCCTACTGCAACGTAGAGGCTTCCGTGAAGATCTTTCGGATCCAGCCTTGGTACCAATACGTGGAATGCCGCGAGTTTCCAGTCCGGATGCACCAGAAAAACCTCGAAGCCATAGCAGAGACCGATCACTCCGACGAATGCCATAATTCCGCGCTCGAGCCATTGATAGCCTGCGAGATCCAGCGCCAGAATCAGAAAAACCGTTACCGCGGAAACCAGCGCTGCCGCCAGCAGCGTCTCCGTCCGCGACCATCCATGCGCAAGCATCGCCGGACCTACCAGCAGATAAAACCCCAATGCCGCTCCGAGAAACTCCGCAAGGTCCGTCGCAATAGCCGAGACCTCCGCCGCGACCCATAAAAACAGGGTCATGGGTCGCGAAAAATGCTTGCGGCAGTTTTGCGGCAAAGTGAGTCCAGTCACAATCCCCAGCTTCGCCGAAAGATACTGGATCAGAATCGCCATCGCGTTCGACCACAGCAACACCCACAGCAGCCGGTACCCGAACCTGCTTCCGCCCTCGATGTTCGTGGCGAAGTTCCCTGGATCGATGTAGGCCACCGAGGCCACAAAAGCAGGGCCAAAGTAAGTCCACATCTCGTTCCGACGAAAGGCCGGAGCGGTCAGCGGCTTGTTCGGCTTCACTAGCTCGTCTAGCTTATTTTCACTGACCAAAATTTTAGTCATGACTAAATATTACTTTAATGCTAAACTAAGTCAAATTTGCAACAAATGAAAAAAGCTCTCTCGAAGTTGCGGATGAACGAAGCAAGCACTACGGCTGCCTATGCTGGCAGTGAAGCCGTCGATGACTACCTCAAAGCGATCTTTGAGTTGAGCGGTCGCGAGGAGCGCCAGGTTTCAAGCAACGAGATTGCAGCACATCTTACGATTACGGCTGCTTCAGTAACGAATATGCTACAGAAACTCGCGGCACAGTCGCCACCGCTTGTCACTTATAAGAAACACTACGGCGTTAGGCTTGCCAAGGCAGGGAAGAAACGGGCGCTCGAGATCGTCCGGCATCATCGCCTGCTCGAAACCTTTCTGCACCAGATTCTCGACTATCCCTGGGATGAAGTGCATCAGGAGGCTGAGCGACTTGAGCACTTCATTTCGGAACGCTTCGAGGAGCGTATCGCCGCCAAGCTTGGTCATCCCGAGTTTGATCCTCACGGCCACGCGATTCCCGCAATGGATGGCTCACTGCCAATCCAACAGCCACAGTTGCTCTCGCAGCTTACGCCAGGCCAGTCGGCAAAGGTCTCCAGTGTTTCGGACCGAGATCCCGAGATGCTCCGCTACCTTGCCTCTCAGGGAATACGTCCGGGGGTGCGCCTCACTCTCAGCGAACAACTCCCCTTTCAGGGCGCTTACCAGGTCCGTGTTGGAGCCTCTGCGAAACAAGCCTTGCTGAGTCACTCTCTCGCCGATGCAATCTCCCTTACAGGAAAGTAGCTCCTGTTTGACTTCAACCCCAGCCATGCCTAGCCTCAAATTAACGGTTGGAGCAGCACAGGAGCTTAGGAACGAATGAAAGTTCTCGTCATCGGCGGTGGAGGCCGCGAACATGCCATCGTCTGGTCCCTCCGCAAATCACCGAAGGTCACCGAGGTTCTCTGTGCGCCCGGCAATGGCGGTATTGCCGAACTTGCTCGCTGCATTCCCGTCGATCCTGGGAATCTTCACCTGATGGTCGACATCGTCGCAATCGAACGGCCGGACCTCACAGTTGTGGGCCCCGAACTTCCTCTCTCCGTGGGCGTCGTTGACGAACTGACCAAGCGCGGATTCCGTGTCTTCGGACCTACTCAGGATGCGGCGCAACTCGAAACCAGCAAAGCGTTCGCCAAGGCGTTCATGCAGCGCAACGATATTCCTACGGCATCCTACGCGCTCTGCACGAACGTCAAAGAAATTCGCGAAGAGCTTCCCCGTTTTAACGCTCCTGTTGTAGTCAAAGCTTCCGGCCTCGCTGCTGGCAAGGGAGTTGTGATTTGCAACACACACTTTGAGGCGGAAGAGACCGCAGCACAAATGTTCAGTGGCGCGCTACTTGGAACGCAGGAGACCGAAGTTGTTCTCGAAGAGTTTCTCACTGGGGAGGAGCTTTCTTTCTTCGCTCTATGCGATGGCAGGCACGCGGTTGAAATCGCTTCAGCGCAAGACCACAAGCGTATCGGCGAAGGCGACACCGGCCCGAACACCGGTGGCATGGGCGCTTATTCCACCGATGGCATTGCCACTCCTGCCATTCGGCAGTGGATTCTGCGCAATGTTGCGCAAAAAGTAGTCGACGGTATGCGCAGTGAAGATATTCCGTTCAATGGGATTCTGTTCTGCGGTCTCATGATGACTCCCCGTGGCCCGATGGTTCTTGAGTTCAACACACGCTTTGGCGATCCCGAGACGGAAGCCATTCTTCTTCGGCTTGAAACCGATATCATCGATCTCTTCAACGCCTCGATCGACGGCACGGCAAATCATCTCACCATCCGCATGCGGCCGGGAGCCAGCGTCTGCGTGATTGCGGCGAGTGCAGGTTATCCTGGCAAATACACATCCGGGAAACCAATTTATGGGCTGCCCACAAATGCCGATGAGAGCGAAGACGTCGTTGTCTTTCACGCTGGTACTGCTGCGAGGGACAGTCAACTCGTCACTGCGGGCGGTCGCGTTCTTGCCGTCTCCGCGGTTGCTCAGGATTTGCAGTCGGCACTCGACAAGGCCTATGCCGAACTGGCGAAGATATCCTTCGAAGGCATGCAGTTTCGCCGCGATATCGGATGGCGAGCACTGCATCAGGAAAAATTATGAGCCAACCAATCCTTAGCGCTGAAGATGTGCTGGCATGGAATGAAATTACCGCCAGGAACTGGCGTAAGCTTTTCTCGCAGCATCCTGAGTTACTCAACCTCCCCTGCGATATTGCAGGGACAAAAATCCTCGCTGAAGTTCTTCAGCACATTGTCGCTGTGGAGCTTCGCTATGCCGAACGGATCGCGGATCTGCCTATCACCGAATATTCCGGCGTTCCTTACGACTCCGTCGACATAATCTACGCCACGCACGATCGTTCCGTTGCGCTCTTTCGACAGTTGCTCGACGCCGACACAAACTGGGATGAGGTAGTCGAGTTTCCTACCCGTTCCGCTGGCCGGCTCCGTTCCACTCGCAAAACGATTCTTCTCCATTCGCTTTTGCACGGTATCCGTCATTATGCTCAGCTTGCGATGATTGTCCGTCAACATGGCATCAAGCCTGACTGGCCGATGGACTATCTCTTTATGCACATGGAACGCGTGGAGTAGATCCCGTCGGAAACCCGCCCAACATTCCTTCTTTTGACCATAGAAATTCCGTCGACTAGAGTAGAGGACCTATGCGAAGACTTAGTCTTTTGCTTCTGCTCTTCACCTTTGTGTCGTTCGGGCAAACCCCGCAACGTCCTGCGATCACCGGCGTCGCCTTCTTCCGCATGTATGCCGCCGATCCGGCAACTTCTGCGTCTTTCTACAGCAAGACGCTCGGTCTTCCTGGCAAGGAGAGCGCCGGCGTTACTCGCTATACCGTGAACAGCTCCCAGTGGCTGGAGGTCAAACCTCTTCCGTCTCCCGCGCCGGTATCACGCATGGAGGCGGTAGCCTTCACCACGCGCGACGTGGCCGCGTTGGAGCGCTACCTCAAAGCTCACTCCGTCGCGATCGTTCAGCCGCTCAAGGATGGCTCGTTTGGTGTGCACGATCCCGAAGGTAACCTCATCCTCTTCCTTCAACAAGGGGTTAAACCAGCGGGGCTTCCCGCACCCTCACCAGACGCCCCTTCACATCGCATCATTCATGCCGGCTTCATGGTTGCCGACCGTGCGAATGAAGATGCTTTCTGGCAGGGCATTCTTGGGTTTCGCCCATACTGGTATGGCGGCCCTAAACCCGACGCGATCAACTGGGTCAGTCTTCAGGTTCCCGATGGGTCGGACTGGATTGAATACATGCTGAACAATCCGCCCAACCCCACGTTGCAGCACATCGGCGTGATGGACCACTTCTCTCTCGGCGTCGTGAACATGAAAGACACCGTCGCAAAGCTTGCAGCGAACCATTGCGAAGGCCCCAACTGCACAAAATCTCAAATGGGCAAGGATGGCAAGGTCCAGTTGAATCTGTACGACCCTGACCTAACCCGCGTCGAGTTTATGGAGTTTCAACCCAGCGAGAAGCCATGCTGCTCCGAGTTCACCGGCAAGCACCCATCTGAAACGGAAGACCAGTAGTTCGGATTTCAAATTGCCGATAGCGAGTCGCAACGACATTCTTCGCCTTTATTCTCTGGCCGCTGCGGCCTGCTCTAGGACGTGCAGCTCTACACCGTCCGTAAAGAGCCTCGGGTAGATTGTCCCGCACTTCTTCAGGCTCTTCGTCAGATAGGGTTTACCCAGATCGAGCTCCATCCGCTCATCTTCGCTCAACCCGCTGCAACTCTGTGAAAGATCGGCCGCGGCCATGTGAGTTGATGGTACTGCGAAGCCAGCGTAAGTAACCCGCTAACTATGCTGAAGACGCCTCTTGCATTTCATTGAACTGGGGGAAAGGTGCCATCCATGGAAGTCGCTGCTCATGCAGGCTCGCCGGCAGGGAATTCGTTATGTCCTTCTGCGTCAGGACAAAACGGAGATGCCTGTACCTGACAGTCTGCGACAGAGCTTCAGTTATCTCCAGACTTTGAAGCCTTTGAGAGTTTGCGGGTTCAGACGTTCGCTGTTGCCGGAAGGATTTCCGAGACGTCCACCCACTGCGTGGGATAGTCGCCGGTATAACAGGCTGTGCAGAAATCTCCGGGCGAAAGACCTTCAACCGGTTCTCCCGTCGTACACGCGTGAGTCAGCCCAACCAGTGAAAGATAAGCGAGCGAATCTGCCTCAATAAACTGTCGAATTTCTTCAATCGAAGAGTTCGCCGCAATCAAATCTTTCTTGCTTGGCGTGTCCACTCCGTAAAAACATGGGGAGATCGTCGGCGGGCAGGAGATTCGCAGGTGAACTTCCTTCGCTCCCGCTGCTCGAACCATGCGCACAATCTTCCGCGAAGTTGTTCCACGAATAATCGAGTCGTCGATCAGGATCACTCGCTTCCCTTCGAGTAGCGACCGCACCGGATTCAGCTTCATCCTCACGCCGAAGTCACGGACACGCTGCTCCGGCTGAATGAAAGTTCGACCTACATAGTGATTGCGAATGAGACCGAGATTAAACGGAATCTTCGACTCTGCCGCGTACCCCAAGGCCGCTGTCACGCCTGAATCAGGGACAGGAACTACTAAATCGGCGTCCACGTGTGACTCGCGGGCGAGTTGGCGGCCCATCTCCTCGCGGCTTCTTTGTACCCAACGTCCAAATATCTTCGAGTCGGGACGCGCAAAGTAGACGTGTTCGAAGATGCAGCTCGCCTGACGTGTGGTTGTGTCGAAGTAGCGCGAGGTCACACCCTCCTCCGACACCATGACCAGCTCGCCGGGCTTAACATCGCGCTCATATCTGGCGTGCAACAGATCGAAAGCACAGGTCTCGCTCGCAAACACGAAGGTATCGGGAGCGCCGTTGACACCGGGAATGCGTCCCATCGACAAAGGCCTGAATCCGTGCGGATCGCGTGCCGCGAAGATTCGGTTCCGCGTCATCATCACAATCGAAAATGCGCCATCGACCTGGCCGAGCGACTCTGCGATGCAGTCAACGAGCGTTGATTGCTTCGAGTGCGCGATGAGTTGAACGATGATCTCAGAGTCGCTTGTCGTCTGGAACAACGCTCCATCGCGCTCCAACCTTTCCCGGGCTGTTCCAAGGTTTACGAGATTACCGTTGTGCGCAATCGCGATGAGCCCTTTGGTCGATTCGACCGAGATTGGCTGGGCGTTGAGCAGCGCTGAATCTCCCGTCGTCGAGTAGCGCGTGTGGCCGATCGCCATATGGCCCGGTAAGCGCGCCAAAACCTCGTCGGTGAAGATCTCCGATACCAAACCCATGCCTTTGATGTCGTTGACCTGCTGACCGTCGGCGGTCGCGATTCCAGCCGACTCCTGCCCGCGATGTTGCAGCGAGTAGAGCCCCCAGTAAGTCATCCGAGCGGCATCGGAATGACCATAGACTGCCATCACTCCGCACTCTTCGCGGAGTTTGTCGAATGGGGTCTCGTCTTCCGCGCCCACCTCTTCCAATCTATTTTGCTCGAGAAGTTTATCGGTCATGCGGTCACCACCTCACCGGCCAATTGCTCCTCCAAGGCACCCAACCACGCGGTCCTTAACTCGGAGACAGATTCATCGATCACTGTGTTTTCATTGATCACAATCTGATAGCGATCCTTTGTCACCTCACCCAGCGGAAAGACCCAAACACCGACGTGTTCACAAAGTACGGCCTGAATCTCTTCCAGCTTGGCAGGATCCGCCGATGCGATCACCGAAGAGCCGATCTCACTGAACAATCGCTCCTTGATCGAGAACGGGTCGTCGTAGTTCAGCCTCATTGAAATCTTCACGCCGTATCCCTTTGGAAAGCCTGCCTTCGCGAAGGCCGTAACACATCCACCATCGGAGAGGTCTGTTGCCGAGTTCAGCAGTTTCTTCTCTGCCAATGCGACTAGTGCTTTGTGCAGGACTGCCTCTTCCTGCAAATTCAAAACAGGGGGAACGCCCCAGGCCTCTCCCATCACCTGCTTTGCGTATTCCGTCGAGCCAAAGTCGCGTTGTGCCTCACGACCTTTCCCTTGGAAGGCAGAGAGAAACAGGATCGTGTCGCCCGGTTTGTGGAATGCGGCGGGAACGGCCTTCGTCACGTCTTCGATGATGCCAACTACGCCAACCACCGGCGTCGGATAAATTCCTTCACCCTTAGTCTCGTTGTAGAGCGAGACATTCCCCCCCGTGATGGGGGTTCCAAGCGCTGTGCAGGCCTCGGCGAGGCCGTCGATGGCCTGCGAAAGCTGCGCCATGATCTGTGGCTTCTCAGGGTTGCCGAAGTTCAAGCAGTTGGTGGCGGAGACCGGAGTTGCGCCGGTGCACGCGACCTTACGCGCGGCTTCGGATACTGCGTGCATCGCTCCGAGTTTTGGGTCGAGCCAACACCAGCGACCGTTGCCAGCGAGTGCCATTGCTAAGCCGCGCTCGTGCCCGGCGTGGTCAGTATCTCTATCTTCGGTGGGGGAGAGTGATGATCCCTTGAATCCCGTGCCCTTGATGCGCATGACTCCAGCTTCACCGCCGGGACCCTGAACGGTGTTGGTCTGAACCATTGAGTCGTACTGCTCGTAGACCCATCTCTTGTCGCAGATGTTCGCGCTGGCGAGTAATTTCTTCAAGTCTGCGGTGTAGTCGTGCGGCTTGTTCAACTCTTCAAGCACGTGCGCGGGGGGATCGAGCGACACCGGGGCTTTCCATTCGCCCACCGGCCGACGATAGACCGGAGCGTCGTCGGTCAATGCTTGATTTGGAATATCGGCGACCAGGACTCCGCGTTGCGTAATGACCATGTGAGGTTTTTCAGTCACCTCGCCCACGATGGAAGCATCAAGTCCCCACTTTGAAAAGACATCAAGAACTTCGATGGCGCGCTCCTTGTCGGCAACGAGCAGCATGCGCTCCTGCGATTCGGAGAGCATAATCTCGTAGCTTGTCATGCCAGTCTCTCGCTGGGGTACGCGGTCGAGTTCGACTGTGAGGCCGAGACCACCGCGTGCACCCATCTCGCAGGTGGAACAGGTGAGGCCGGCTGCACCCATATCCTGAATTCCGAGGACGGCACCTGTCGCCATTGCTTCGAGACAGGCCTCAAGGAGCAGTTTCTCCATGAACGGATCGCCCATCTGTACGTTCGGGCGTTTCTGTTCGCTGCCTTCGGTGAACTCCTCGCTGGCCATTGTGGCGCCATGGATGCCATCGCGGCCGGTCTTCGCGCCTACGTAGATCACCGGGTTTCCTACGCCGACTGCCTTCGCGTAAAAGATCTCATCTTTACGCACGAGGCCCAGCGCAAACGCATTGACCAGCGGATTGCCTGAGTAGCAGCTTTCAAAGCGGGTCTCGCCCCCTAGGTTCGGAACACCGAAGCAGTTCCCATAACCCGCGATTCCGTGCACTACGCCGGTGGCGATCTGATGATTTTTCTTTCGCAGAGCTTCTTCCGGCTCAGCCTCGTCCAGCGGGCCGAAGCGCAGGGAGTCCATCACGGCGAGCGGACGGGCATTCATAGTGAAGATGTCTCGCAGAATCCCACCCACGCCGGTAGCCGCACCCTGGTAGGGCTCAATGTAGCTGGGATGGTTATGCGATTCGATCTTGAATGCGCAGGCCCAGCCATCACCAACGTCGATGATGCCAGCATTCTCTCCCGGGCCCTGCACAACACTTCCCGGCCCGGTTGTACGATCTCCACGCGTAGGTAGCCGCTTGAGGTGCACTCGCGAAGATTTATAGGAGCAGTGCTCTGACCACATCACGGAGAAGATTCCAAGCTCGGTCAGCGACGGCACACGACCCAACGCCTGCTCGATCCGCTCATACTCCTCGGCTGTAATGCTGTGCTGTTTCAGCAGCGCAGGAGTGATCGTGGCGGGGGTAGGAGTAGCTTGCTCGGCTTCAAGTTTTGGCATGGCTCGCTAGTTAATTGTCGCATGCATCGCAGCCGTCCGGGACAACGTCTGCTACCGCTCCAGCGCAGGCCTGTCCCACCTCGCCACATCTGCGGCGGCTGCATAAGCACTGTTCAGAAACTCCATCAAAGCGTTCGCGGGCGAAAGTTCCCTCCGGAGGGCGTCGTACTTGAAGATGAACTCCCCCAGAGCTTTATCCCAACCCGAAGCCGCAGGCTGAACCTTCGCGTCGGCCAACCCCTCCGGTACTGGAGCCGCATAGCAATAAAATGACGCCGCCCCATATCCACCGTTTCCCGGCCAGAATCCTGCCGAAATCACTTCGTGCGAGTAGGCCTCGCGCTGAATGGCATCTGCTCCCGGACGCGGCGGAGCCAAACGTCCTGAGAATCTGGTTACTGCAAGATCGAAACTTCCCCAGAAGAAGTGGACTGGGCTCACCTTTCCCATAAAGCCTGTGTTCCATGCGCGAAAAACCTTCTCCGCATTCACCAGAACGTGCCAGAAACGATGGGCGTAGTCCGAATCATACGATTTGTGCTGTGTATCCAAATCGAATCGGATCGGATTTGCAACCTCCACCGGCATCGGCCAGATTTTAACCTCTACTCCAAGTTCCTTCAGGCAATCCATGTACTCGCGATAAAAATCCGACACCGTTTGTGCCCTCAGCGGGAGAATATGATCTCTGCCCGAACCCATCCGCATATGCAGCACATGCGCGACAAAATCGAACTCAATATCCAGGACATCGTCGCCGTACACCATGGCCGAAGTTCCTAATCCGCGCGCCGTCACATAAAGCGGCACATTCCACCAATGGTTCTGCAAAGGAGTCAGCGCCAGACGCGTCTTCCCAACGATCTGCGTCCACATGTGGAGCGTCGTCGCTGTCGCCTCCCACTCCTCCCACGGCAGCGCAGGCCATTGCATCGCTCCCCCGGCAACTTCGCTCATGACGCCTCCCTAAAAAAGATGAAGACCAATAATCAGAACATACGCCGCGCGGAGCAGGTCTGCACCGTCACTTGCCTGTACTCCCAAAGCCCTTCGCCCCCCGGGTAGCCTCCGCCAGCTCGCTCACCTCTTCAAACTCCGCCTCGATTCGCCGCACGATACGCAGCTGGGCAATCCGGTCTCCTGCTTTGATCTCGACCGGGGCAGCGCTCAGATTCGTCATTACGACTTTGATCTCCCCGCGATAGCCCGGATCGATCACGCCAGCCAGCGTCGTCACCCCACGCACCGCCAGTCCTGAACGATCCTCCACTAATGCTCCATGGGTCTCCGGGAACTCCATTGCCACTCCTGTCGCAACCGGTATTGTGGCACCAGCCTCCAGGGTTGTTCCTGCAACCGCATACAAATCCGCCGCAAGATCCCCAAACCGCCCCGCATGGGCATATTTCGGCAACTGTGCCGACTCATCCAGCTTTCTTACCCTGATCCTCACTGAATCCACAACACTCACCTTTCCTGCCTGCCACTCCCTCCACCATTTTCTCTGAGGCGCGCCGAGATTAAATCCCAGTTATCCAGATAAACCCTTTATTTCCACAGCCCACATAAGCTGACCCGGAATCGATATACCACCTTTGGGGGAGAACCAAGTGTTCCGAAAAGAGACTTTTCCTCTTCGTTTGAGCGTCCAATAAGTACACGAACGCAAGCCTCAGCGCGACGCACCCATCAGGAGACCGTATCGTGGAAATCGGAGCAGGCCGTCAGATCTTTCTCTCGCCGCATCTGCTTACCAAGCCCTCTCCGAATCTGCGTCTTCAACGACTTATCGATAACGGAACCATCTACGTCGCACGCAATCTGAGTTCATCCCAGTTCGCGACTTTGCAGGCCATCGCTTCCTTGATTCTGCGGCCGAATTCGAAGAACTTCGCTGCCCTTCTGGATTCCAGCCTTACCCTTGAGTCCCATGGCTCAAACCAGCCGCCTGCCCTCGACTACCAGCTTGGATTGGACGAACTCGACACCATCTCCCGAACGCGCACAGGCTTCCCTTTCGCAGAACTGTCACCGGAAATCCAGGATGCAATGCTTGATCTGATCGCCACTCGCGACATTACGACGCGCAAGCTCGATCTGGCACTGTGGCTCCGAGACCTGCACGTGATGGCCGCCGCTCTTTAGCGAGAGTCTGCCTGTTGTTGCGGATCCATCTGCACAACGCGATAACCTGCGGGAATCTGAAACAGCCTCGCATCCGGCTCGCCTTGATTGATGTTGCTTACTTCGAAGTTCTGTACCGCAGAAGCACGCGGGTCAAACCGTTTCGTCGTCACATTGATCCCCAGGCGCGGCGAGTACCAGAACTCCTTCACGACCGGCTGTTCCTTCTCATTACCGATCGCGCCCACACCGATTGTCATGACCTCACGTGATCCAACGACGTCGACATTGTCCACGTTTCTGCGGCCGAGATCTTCCCATTGAGTGCCATTTGCGGGATTCTTCCCCGGAGCCTGCGGCGGGTTCGCTGAGGCAGGTCGGTTCATGCGATAGACCGAGCACACATGGGTATCCACCATGCATCGCGCCAACTGATGCAGCGTTGGATCCTCAAGATCCAGCTCCGAGAGCCGTGTTACCTGCTTGTCTCCATCAGGGCTAAAGAAGCGGCGCTCTTGGAAGACTCTGCCTACACTGTCACGAGCCACCGTGCGGTGATTCTTCATCAGAGCCGAACTGCCGTCCGGCATGATCCGTGTCCATTCCGTTGTAACAATTGCCGTAAACGGCGCATTCGTTATCGACGGGATGTCGATGCTTTGAACTCGTTGAATCGTTCCGCCATCCGGCGCATGCGGCGGAACATTCTGGGCCAGCAAAGACCCGCTCAAAGCCACAAATCCAATTACGGCCGAAGCAGAGAACGACAAACTCTTCATGGAATGCACCTCAGCGGCAGCAGCAACAGTCTGCCATACCTTTCGGGCCGGCGTCTGCATTGAGACAGGAAAATATCCCCCAAAAGTCACAGGTTTTCGCTTACGAACCTGTCTTTTAGATCCGGTTTGCTGTAATTTGACAAAAATCCGGCTTTGAGTAGTACGAATAGAAAGATCCCCAAAAAGTTTGGTGCCAATGAATAACACCCGCCGCCGCTTCCTGAAGTCCACGCTCCTCGCCGCGCCTGCCCTCAGCACTTCTCCCAGCGTTCTGGTGCCGCAATCCGCAAAGACCAAGCCGAACTCCAATGTCTCCATCAGACCTGCCTCGCAAAGCTTCGACGTCCGTGATTACGGAGCTAAAGGAGACGGCACAACCAAAGATACTGCAGCAATTCAACAGACGATCGACCGTTGTTCTCTCTTTGGCGGAGGTGAAGTTCTCTTCCCCGCGGGCAACTACCTCACAGGAGCGATTCAGCTCCGCACCCGAACCCTGCTTCGTCTCGCAGCAGATGCAACGATCACCAGTTCGCCCGACATGAACGACTATCCGGTCGCACAGGTTCGCTGGGAAGGCCGCTGGATCGCCGGCCATACCGCACTCATTTACGCCATCGATGCCGATGAGATCGGCATCGTCGGCCCCGGCAAGATCGTCGGCAATGATGCCCTCGGCGGCCGCCCCCGCCCCGACTCACCGCTGCGCCATCCAGCCCTCATCGAACCGATCAACTGCTCCAACCTTCATTTCGAAGATTTTTCCACCAGCTATCACCTAATGTGGTCGCTTCACCCCACACTCTGCCGCAACATCAACATCAAAAACCTCACCATTCGCTCCACCGGCGGCAACGGCGACGGCATTGACATCGACTCCTGCCAACACGTGGTCATCGATCACTGCGACATCGCGACCGGCGACGACTGCATCTCGCTCAAATCCGGCCGCGGCGCGGAAGCGGCATCGCAGATCGGCATCAATCCTCTGATCACCACCGAAGACGTCACCATCTCTAACTGCACCTTCGCTGATTCCATCTTTGCCTGCATCGGCATTGGCTCTGAGACCTCGGGCGGCATTCGCAACGTCCGCATCAACGACTGCAAATTTACCGCCGCAAAGACCTTCGCGATTTATATTAAGTCCCGTCCCGGCCGCGGAGCTTTCATCGAAGACATCACGTGCAACAACCTCGAAGTCTCCGGCCCGACTGGCGGCTTCCTACGGTTCAATATTCTGAACTCAGGCCTGATGGGCGAAGACCCGGTCCCTGGTGACGAAGGTATCCCAACTATCAAAAACTTCCGCTTCTCCAACATCCACGTTACCGACGTTCCCGTTCTCGTCGACGGCACCGGCATCCATCCGCATAAGCCCCTCGAAGGCTTCATTCTCGAAAACGTTACCGGAACCTGCGCCAAAGGCATCTTCCTCGCGAACATCAAAAACGCAGTTATCAGAAAAGTGGAAGTCTCGGGTTTTAAAGGAGCGTTTCTTAGCATCGCCAACGTAGCCGGAACAGGTTTGGCCGGCGCCAACACCATCGATCCACCCAAATTACCTGACCTTGTCCCGACGCCGACCACACCCTACAAGCTTCACTAGCGTTGAAAGCTCACGCCGCATCTGAACCCGCACATCATCCGCCCGGATGAACGGACTTTTGTCGGCTCACAGCCCTGCCGTCTCCACGTTTCAACGTGGCAAACACGCTCGTTGAAAGTATCGTTAATATTCCCAGCGAGAAAAGCGCCTTGTGTAAGCCCTCAATCATCAATGCCGAATTCGCTTGAGAATCCCTCGGAAGAAAAAACGCCGTCGCCAAACCCGCCGTCGCAACACCGAAGCTGATCGCCAGTTGCTGCACCGTGCTGAAGATCGAGTTCGCGGCGCTCGTCTCCTCTTCCGTCGTATCCGCATAGACTAGCGTATTCATGCTGGTGTACTGCAGCGAGCTGTAAGCCCCATACAGGAACGCCAACGAGACAATAACCCAGATCGGTGTTCGCATTCCAATCGTTCCAAACAGAAGAAGCAGCACACCGATAATGATCGTATTAGTGACCAGCACTCCGCGGTAGCCGAAGCGCGCCAGAAGGCGAAGTATCACCCAGTTCACGGCTATCGCCGCCAGCGCCTGCGGCATCAGCATTAACCCTGACTGAATCGGTGTAAAGCCCAGACCGACCTGGTAGAGAAGCGGAAGAAGAAAAGGCACCCCGCCAATTCCCAACCGCGTAAATAATCCCCCGCCGACAGCCGCGCGGAAGGTGCGGATTCGAAACAAGCGAAGTTGCAGCAGCGGGTATTGCAGCGTCTTAGCATGGACCCAATAACCCGCCAGCAGCGCAACTGACACGGCCAGCAGTCCCGCAATCTCGCGCACTCCCAGCGTATGTTCGCCAAAGACCTCCAGCACATACGACAACAGGGCGATCCCCGACCCAAACAAGATCAACCCCACAACGTCCAGAGGATGCGTCACTTCTTCGCGATAATCCGGTAGATGCAGATAGACGAGCACAAGCCCCACTAACCCGATCGGAATATTCAGGAAAAAAATCCACCGCCAGTGAAGATATGCAACGATCAGCCCTCCCGCGATCGGCCCAAGCATCGGAGCGATCAGTGCCGGTATCGAAACAAAGCTCATCGCGCGTAGCAACCCCGACTTCGAGAACGTCCGCACCAGCGTCATCCTCCCCACCGGTACCATCATCGAGCCGCCGATGCCCTGCAAAACGCGGCATGCAACCAGTACATCGATACTGCTCGAAACTCCACAGAGAAACGATCCCAGCGTGAACAACCCAATCGCGGTGGCAAAGACCCGCCGCGTTCCAAACCGATCCGCCACCCACCCACTGATCGGAATAAATACCGCAAGGCTCAACGTATAGCTGGCCAGTACCGCCTTCATGCTCAGCGGCGTCACATCAAGCGCTGCAGAGACCGCCGGAACCGCCGTATTCAGAATAGTGGTGTCGAGCGACTCCATAAAAAACGCAACTGCAACGAGCCACGGCAGCAAACGCTTACTGGTTTCCGATGGAACCTGCAATGGAGGCGCGGCAATCGACGAATCTGGCAAACTCATAAGTCCCTAGATGATGATTGCACGCCCGTGTGAGTCGGCACTCCCTCGACACCGGCAACTTCGGTCCGCTGTTTTTTTAACCTATCGCTTCTTCATTCGCAGGCTTTGCCAACTACCGTCACTCGTCCATCCGCCATCGACGACCAGCGTATGGCCGTTGACGAATCCACTTCTCTCCGGATCTGCGAGGAACAGAATCGCCTGAGCAATATCTTCGGGGAACGCGAATCTGCCCATCGGATTCACGCCTTCGATATCCGCGTCGTTGTACGTGCCGCTTGCTGCCTGATCGGCGATATCCATCTCGGTCTTCACCCATCCAGGACAGACCGCATTCACACGAACTCCGCGCCCGCCCCATTCGGCTGCGAGCGTTCTCGTCAATCCCACTAATCCATGCTTCGAAGCGTTATATGCGGACCGGTCCGATACTCCTACCAGCCCTGCAATCGAAGCGACATTCACGATACTTCCACTCTTCTGTTTCAGCATCATGGTGCCAAACGCCTTCGACAGCAGAAACGGAGCAACGAGGTTAACTTCCAGCATTCGCCGGAATGTGTTCGCATCCACCGTCTCGGCAGGCGCGATCAGGCTAATTCCCGCGTTGTTCACCAGAACATCGACCTGTCCCCACCATGCCTGGGCTGCTTTCGCTCCGCGTTCGACGACTGCCTCATCGGTAAGATCTCCCGGAACCTCTTCGGCCTCTGCGCCGAAATCGCGCACCGACTCGAGTGTGGCAGTGCAGGGCTGTCGATCCATAAGGAGTAACTCGTATCCCGCTTTCGCCAAAACTTCTGCTGTCTTCCGCCCGATCCCTTGTGCTGCTCCGGTAACAACGGCTATCTTCATGCAACAAGCCTATCGAACTTCACCCGAAGTCTTAAATTCCCTCTAATCGTTTGACTTCGTCCCGTCTTCCGCTGGGTTTCCTTTATCTTCCCGGCAACTGTTTCTGATTGCTCAGCTCTGATCCCTGAAAGGGCACGAGTAACGGCACATAAGAGAATGGATCCCCGGAGAGCCCTCCTTCGATTCGATCCGTTCTTCCCTCCCAGCCTCAAACATCAAGTCCAGACTTAACTTCAATCGTCACTAGACTTTGCATACTTTAAGAAAGGGTGCGGGAGGGCATAGCTCAAATGCGTTGACCCCAATCGCGGAAATGGGTAAACTTATTAAGTTTGGCGCTGTAGTCCATTGTGTCTCCATCTCATGGGCTGCCGGAACTTAGGTCCACGGCGCCCCTTGCAACACAATCCCATTGGAAGAAGGCGATTCGCGCCGCATAGCGCACGCTTTGAGGTTTCAACCATGTACGCAGTTATCCGCACCGGCGGCAAACAATATCTGGTCTCCCCAGGCGAGCAGCTCAGGATCGAAACCGCCGCCCACGAAGATGGCAAGCTCGAGTTCTCCGACGTGCTCGCCGTGAGTGCCGAAGAGGGTAAGTTTGAGTCCAATCTCTCGGGAGCCAAGGTTCTCGCCTCGGTCGTAGGCGAAGGACGCGGCGACAAAATTCTCGTCTTCAAGCTCAAGCGCAAGAAGCAGTACAAGAAGATGCAGGGGCACCGCCAGAACTTCGTTGAGGTCAAGATCCACGAGATTCAGGTCAACGGCCAGAGCTACAAGGCGTAAAGATTTTCAGTTTTCAGATAAACGCAGCGGCCAAGGGCCGCGCGAAAGAGGCAATTGAAATGGCACATAAAAAAGGTTTAGGTTCTTCCAAAAACGGCCGCGATTCCAATGCACAGCGGCTCGGCGTCAAGGTCTTCGGTGGCCAGACGATCCTCGGTGGCGGCATCATCGTCCGTCAGCGCGGCACCAAGCTCAAGCCCGGCATCAATGTCGGCCGCGGCAAAGACGACACCCTCTTTGCGAAGGTCAGTGGTATCGTCCGTTTCCAGGACAAGGGGCAGCATGGCCGCTTTGTCAACGTCGATCCAGCCGAACTGACCTCGGTCGCTCGCTAATCCATCTCTCTTTTCCACCAAAGCCCTGCCTTGCGCAGGGCTTTTCTGCATTTCAGTCAAAGCAAAGCGAGTCTGATAACTCTCACGCCTCTGGCTCGTCCATTCAGCGAACCTTTACAAGCCACATACGTATTTCACTCGGTCCATGGTTCTTTACCCTCGTTCCAGCCTGAAATTAACGAAGTTCTCACTTGAGGTTCGAAGATGATGCTAGCGTTCGCCCGAGCAATTCTACTGGCCCTTGTTTCCACCTCGCTCTTCGCGCAATCGGTCGCGCCGAAGGCGGATACGTCGTCTCCTGTTCCTGCATTTGAGATTGCCGATGTTCATACAAGTCCGGCTCGCCGGTTTCCCTTCATGGAAGGTGGCATCGCACTTCGCGGAGATCGGCTCGTCTTCCATCAGGCTACTATGCTCGATCTTGTCGCCGCTGCCTACGGGCTCGATCCAAGTCTCGTGACCGGAGGACCCTCATGGCTTGAGACCAATCGCTTCGAAGTCATCGCCAAAACTGCACCTACCGCGTCCAAAGACAACGTTAAGCTGATGCTCCAGTCGCTCCTGGTTGACCGGTTCAGGCTTGTCGTTCACAACGGCACCGCGCCACTCCCTGCTTATGTGCTCTCTGTCGGCAAGGGAGGCAAACCCAAGATGAAAGAGGCTGACAGCTCCGCCGAGTCGGATTGCCAGTACCAGGAGCCGCCCAAAGCACCTCAAGGAACTATTCAAAACATCGTCTTCGTCTGCCACAACACAACCATGGAACAACTGGCCAATAACCTCCATGAATGGGCCGGCGGCTACCTCACTGAACCGGTAGTCAACGCCACGGGCCTTAAAGGTGCCTATGGCTTCGACATCAAATGGACGGCCCGCGGCCAGCTTCAGCGTGCCGGAGCCGATGGCATCTCCATCTTCGACGCTGTCGATAAACAGCTCGGGCTAAAGCTCGATCTCGAGACCGCTCCGCGCCCTGTTCTCGTCGTCGACAACGTCAGCCAGACACCAACACCCAATTCACCTAATCTCGAGAAGATTCTCCCGACACCATCGCCTGCGCAGTTCGAAGTCGCCACAATCAAGCCTTCCGAGCCTGGCGAAGGGATTCGCGGTCGCATCAATGGCAATCAGGTCGATGTCACGAACTCCAATCTCAAATTTCTCATCACCTTCGCGTGGGACCTCAACCCTAACGATGCCGAGCAAATCGTGAACGCGCCCAAGTGGCTAGACACCGATCACTTTGACATCCTCGCCAAAGTCTCCAGCGAGACCCAGGCCACTGGTTCTCCCAATGCTCAGCGCATCGACATCGAAGACCTCCGTTTTATGGTTCGTAGTCTCGTCGAAGACCGCTTCCAGATGAAGGCGCACATGGAAGACCGACCCATCGACGCCTACACGCTCATCGCCGTCAGCCCGAAGCTCCACCCGGCCGATCCTCTCAGCCGCACCCGCTGCAAGGAAGGTCCGGGCCCTGATGGTAAGGATCCCCGCATCGCCACACCGATCCTCGGCCGCCTCCTGACGTGCCAGAACATGACCACCGCGCAGATCGCCGACGAACTCCAGCGCCAAGCCGGCGGATATATCTTCAGTCCTGTACTCGATAAGACTGGCCTCAAAGGCTCCTGGGATTTTACCCTGAGCTTCAGCACCGCTGGCCAACTTCAGTCCGGAGCTGCAGGTGGAGGCGGTGCAGGCGGCGGGTCACCGGCAACGGACGCCACCCCCTCCGCATCCGAACCCAATGGGGCTATCTCCCTCTTCGACGCAGTTAATCACCAGCTCGGCCTCAAGCTTGAGAAGCAGCGCCGTCCCGCCCCAGTCCTCGTCATCGATCACATCGAAGAAAAGCCAACTGACAATTAATCCGCTACACCCGCCCGGAGAATTCCCCGGTCTCTGTCGCAATCTTCACCGTTTCGCCTTCTTTCAGAAACGGCGGAACCCTTATCTCCAATCCTGTCTCCAGCTTTGCCGACTTGGTTCCGCTGCCGCTTGAAAAATCTCCACGTGCGGCGGGCTCAGTCTCTACAACCTTCAGCTCCACAAACATGGGAAGCTGCAACCCGATCGGATTTCCGTTGTACTTGTGCAACTGGATCAGCGTCCCTTCCACCAGATAATCGAGCGCATTCCCCATCATTCCTTCGCTCAGTGTGAGGGTCTCGTAGCTTTCCTGGTCCAGAAAGTGGGATCCATCCCCATCGCTGTACAGATAAGAGGCTGGCACAAGTTGCAGATCCGGTTCCTTGAACTTGTCCTGGGCTTTGAATGTCTTCTCGAACACCGCGCTCGTCAAAAGATTCCGCATCTTCAGCCGCACCAGGGTCTGTCCTCCCCGAGCAGTCGGCGTCGAGATATCCGAATCCAGGCAGGCGTAAGGTGCATTCTCAAACTCAAACAACATTTTTCGCTTAATGTGAATTGCTTCTGTCAGTGCTCCCATGAAACTCCCCAAATCCAAATCGCACCAGACACGGTGCAAACCTGATCAAACTACTCTAAGTATAAGGTGATTGCCTTGTCACTCCCACCCAGCCGGGGAATGCCACGCGGATTCAGGCCAGTTGCTTCTCCTGCATCAAAGAGATCAAGTCAGGCAGCGTCGCCGATTACCCGCAGAATCTGGCTGACGGCGTCAGCAGCTTCCGCTCGAGTTCCCGTGTAGCAGCGGGCCTTCGCAACCGCACGTTGAAAGAGAGCCACCATCTTCGGGGATTCTGAGAAGAAGTGAGGAGTATTGCGCAATAACATTAGTACCGCTTCGCTTTGAGATATCGGCACGACGCTCCAGTTGCCGCCAGGCACGTACTCAAGCGACACAATCCACCCGATCGTTGCAGGGGCATCGCCAGTCAATGCGCAGCATTCTTCCGCAAGCACCGGGGACTGCTCAGCACTGCCATTGCGAAGGAGCAGAGGTCGCGGATACGCGTGCACGTGCCCATCGGAATCGATGACTGCATACTCGTCAGAAAAATAAATTGCCCCACGGCGTAACAATTCCGCCACCAGCGAGGATTTCCCCGCATGCGTCTTTCCAGGAAGCAACAACGCACGCTCGCCCAACAGAACCGCTCCTGCATGAATTGCACGGAATGTCTTCAGGCTTCCAACTACGGCATCGTCCAAAATCCTTATCAGCTCTGGTACCAGGTCGATCGCCGTGCTGGCCGAGGCTACAACCGCATCATCGGCCAACAATTCAAATTGATTCGAACCTTGGGTGAGGTGAATGGAGATGTCAGGTTTGACCGTTGTGCCGTTCAGTCTCGGAAGGGAAGGAAAGACGTACCGTTCAAGAATGGCGTAAGTGTCAGGCGAATCAGCCGCCACTTGAACGTTGCATTCAAAGACGCAAACCCGAAAACCGTTGGTGATGCGCATATCGATGCTCAGCACCCTCGCATATGGCCAGGACGATCGTTTAAATAATTGAACCCGGATTTCGAGAGTCCACGACAACACACTTGCTGCCGTTGGCGCTTTCTCCCGGAACCCGGATTATGGAATCCTTCAATAGTCCGCCTTAGGAGGGTTTGCACGCAACCGCCGCGCAAGGCGATGGCTTGGGCCTTGTCGACGACGCAACTACCGCATAGGCCCGCTGATCTGTGACAGATAATGCCACGACAAGCGGAACTGCGACTGCGCCCAACGTTGCCAGAAACTGGCGCCGATTGGACTGTGAGGATGATCCTGACGTTTTCACCAGGTTCTTATCCTGCAGTTGCAGAATTGCCTCTTCGGCAAGTTCTTCGTTCGTTCCTGAATCGAACGAACGCTGCATCGCCTCCGTCACTTCGGTAAGCGTGGTCGGATTGCTGCAAGCGTCCCACGCAGCACCCGCCGTCGCGTTCAATGCGAAGACCATTTCATTCTCGGAATCAACAATGACGGTCGAACCGTCAGGAAGTTTATTCACTACCAGGGCATTGGAATCTATGCGTTCAACATGCATATTGACCTCTCCTTTGTGGTACTTCAGCAAGTGGGTCTCTCATCGCTTGCCTATTAGTTTGGAAGTGTAATCTATACCGCTAACTTCGGGCGAATCTTTAGTAACACCGTCCATTGTTAATTCTGCGACATTGAAAGACACTTCCAAACGTTTATCTCTGAACCTGTAGCACTTTAGTGGCCGGAATAAGTCCCCAATAATTCAATGCATCGTATGAATTTCCTGCGAAACTACGCAGAATATTGCATCAGAAAGGGTAACCCCTTACCCTCCGGCATCGAGATTGGTCCCTCATACCGCTCAAGACTAAGTTGCAATAAATTGCGGCATACCTTGATTTTTTCTAAAAGAATGCGAGATCGATTAGGTGAAAGGGGCCAGCGACACTCGAAGATTCGTATATCAGGAAATCTCTCGATGCACGGGTACGATTCGCCCATCCCGCAAATGAAAAGGTTCTCCCCGCCAAACCACTGTGTCCCCTGCAAAGCTCCACGCCCAGAACCACAGCCCGAAGAAGTCACGCACCGGCAGCAGCCAGAGATCACGCAGCACCTGACCGTCTCGCAGAATGCCCACACCAACCGAGAGAGCCACTGCAACGCGAGCCAGCGCCACCACGCTCAGCAATGAAAAACTCCACAGTGCAAGGCCGCTCGCGACACAGGCCATCACCGCCCACGGCAGCGCGTAGGTAATTCCGAGGCCTATATAGCCCAGCTTGCGCGAGTCACGTGTGGAACGCGCCCACCGCAACTGATGATCGCGAAATCCACGATAGTCATAGGAGGGAACGGTTGTCTCGACGACCTCCGGACAAAGCTCGACTCGATAACCAGCATTCGCAATGCGCTCGCCAAGCTCATAGTCATCGGCAAGATACTCGACCAATGGCTCAAGGCCGCCTGCTTTTGCCAAAACCGCTTTCGACGTCGCCAGCGTCGAACCAAGTCCGAAGCGAATTCCGCCTTCGAGCTGCCGCGCCGCCAGAACGCCGGGAAGGAAATCTGTAGAAATTCCGAGCGCCTCCAGCCGCGACCAGATCGTCATCGCAGGTCGCGCCTCTGCGGTTCTTCCAATGTACGGCGCAGTGACGAGACCCACCTCTAGGTCTGCAAAGCAAGCCATCACACGCGTAAGGTATCTTGGCGACACAAGAATGTCGCTGTCATTGATCAAGACGTGCTCATAGCGCGCCTCGCGAAGCATCTGAACCAGGTTGCTCATCTTACCCGAAGTGCCTAGTCGTTCACGGCATTCGACTAATCGAATCGCGCACCCGGGAAACTCTTCCCGCAGCCGCTCGATCTCGCCTACGGCGGGATCGTCGAGACTGCTAACGCCGAAGATGACCTCAAACTTGCCTGAATACTCCTGTCTGCAGTGGCTCACCAGCCCGGCATACATGCGCGGGTCGATACCCTTCACCGGCTTGAGAATCGTGACGTCAGGCGCAAACCCATCAAGTCTTCGGCCATGCCAGTAATGAACAAAGCCCCGCGCTCCCCATAGCGCCAGTACCAAATAGGCCACGCCCGCCAGCGCACACAGCGCCGTTATTCCCTCAACAACCGTAGCCAGCATTTCTTCAGTTTACTAGGGCTATCCTATTTCCCTACTTCTTCTTCCCTGACTTACTCGTACCGCAGCGCTTCGATAGGATTCAGGTTCGCGGCCTTCCATGCTGGGTAAATGCCGAAGACAAGCCCAATTCCGCACGAGCTCATAAACGCCGCTGCGATCCATACCGTCGAAAGCGCCGCCGGGAAGATAAAATGCAGCCCAAATCCAATCACACTGCCGCCCAGCACGCCGATCAGGCCGCCGACCGCACACAAGGTCATCGCTTCCAGCGTAAATTGGGTCAAAATCTTCTGCTTGGTCGCGCCTATGGCTTTGCGCACACCGATCTCGCGCGTTCGTTCGGTGACACTGACCAGCATGATGTTCATTACCCCAACCCCGCCTACAAGCAATCCGACGGCGGACAGCGATAGCATCAGCGCAAACAGTCCGAACGTAATCTGGTCCCAGAGCCGAGTCAGCGAGTCGGTACCGAAGATGGCGAAGTTGTCCGGCGCTTCGTTAGGCACCTTGCGGCGGCGGCGCAGCAACTCCGTAAGCTCATCCTGCACCAGCGCCTTGTTCTTCTGATCGTCATACTTAAGGCTGATCCAGTAATCGAGAACCTCTGGATGAATCTTGTGGAACGTGGTGACCGGAAAAAACGCCTTATTGTCTTCAGGGTTCTTGCCTCCACCAAATGCCTGCTTTTGCTTGTCCATCACACCCACCACGGTAAACACCATCCCCGCAATGGTCACATCTTTGCCAATTGGGCTCTCTGTGCCAAAAAGATTGTCGGCCGTATCGTTTCCCAGCACGACAACGTTAGCCGACCGTTCCGTGTCTCCGTCGGTGAAGAATCGGCCATCCTTCATATCGAGGTCATACACATCCTTCACGCCCGCCGTGTCGCCTTCAAGAAGTGTCCCCTGCATCTTCTTGGTGCCGTACTTCACTGCGACGGTACCTTGTACTCCACTGTTGTCCCGCCACTGCAGTCCTGGAGTCACCGCCAGCACGTGCGGCAGATCCTTCATCGCCATGGCATCGTCGTAGGTCATCTGTTTCCGGGTCAACATCTCGGTCGTCGGTCGCACGCCGATCACAGGAAACCGGAAGACCCACATTACATTAGTCCCAAGCGACTCAACGAGGGCCGACACGCTTGAATTTAGACCGTTGATCACCGACGAAATCACAATCACGGTCATCACGCCGATTACAATTCCGAGAATGGTTAGCCCACTGCGCAGCTTGTTCGCTCGCAACGTATCCAGCGCCATCGTTACTGTTTCTTTTGTATCGGCGATCTGCATCAACGGCCTCCCTGGTCTCTGTTTCTATTCCGCGCGCAGCGCAACGATCGGATCCAACTGCGCAGCTTTTCGTGCGGGATAGACACCGAAGAAAATTCCTGTGCCGGTAGCCATGACCAGTCCGGCAAGTACGCTCCAAAGTGCAACGGTCGAGGGAAATCCTGCGAGAATAGTGATTCCCTGCGCAACCAAAATTCCGCCTATCACGCCGAAGACTCCGCCAACCAGCGCCATCGTTCCCGACTCAATTAGAAACTGCATGAGGATGTCCTTGGGGCGAGCGCCCAGTGCCTTGCGGATTCCAATCTCACGTGTTCTTTCGGTCACGCTCACCAGCATGATGTTCATGATCACGATGCCGCCAACAATAAGCGAGATAAGCGCCACCGCGCCCGCCACAGCACCAAACGACTTGGTTACCGTACTGAAGAATCCTACCAGTGTGTTATTCGTGTCCAACTCAAACGAATCTTCTGTTCCGGGAGTGTCATGGCGGACGGACCGCACGAGCACCCGCACTTCGTCAGCCGCCTGCTCCAGCACTGGACCGGCAGAACCGGCTTTTATATAAATGGTCAGCGTCTTCGCTGTCCCGTAGCTCTTTTGAAATGCCGTCAGTGGCACAGCGACCCAGTTGTCCTGGCTGGCGCCAAAGGTGCTGCCCTGCTTTTCGCTGATCCCGATGACAGTATAGGGAGTGCCATCAACGCGCAACTCTTGTCCGAGCGGATCTACACCTTCGAAGAGGTGATCCTGAATATCCGTTCCTATGATTGCCACGTGGGAGGCGTGCTCTTCATCGGCCTCAGTGAATCCGCGGCCCTGCACAATATCGAGATTCTGGAGCGCAGGCATTTGCCATGTGTAACCGCGGATGCTCGAGTCCGTCGTGGATTGGGTTCCCCGCACAATCTTGCCTGTCACCGCCTGCTGCGCACCAATGCCAACGCAGTGCTGGCAGTTCGTCTCCACATATCGGAAATCGGGTAACAAAATGTTCTTTCGCTTCTGAAACTTCTGATATTCCTCGGGGCTGGTGATGATCTGGGGCATCTTCGAGACTGTGAAGACGTCGGCGCCGTATCGAGCGAATTTGGTTGCCACATAGGTATTTGCGCCGTTAATCAGCGTTACTACGGCAATGACGCTGGTGACGCCGATGACAACGCCCAGCAACGTTAATACGGAGCGCAGTTTATTCGCCCATAGCGATTGCAATGCGACTTTTATCGCCTCTTTGAACTCCATTACGTTTTCCCGGGTACCTTTGAGAGTACCAGTGTGTTGGCCTGAAAGCGAGGCTCGGCCTTTTGTTTTCTACGCAATTAGACGGGGTTTTGTTCACTGGGGTGGGATACACTTGAAGTGCAGGCGGCCGGACGATCGCTGTCGCCGAGAGGCGGGGGAGGAAAGTCCGAACTCCGCAGGGCAGTGTGCCGGATAACGTCCGGGACGGCCGTTTGAAGACGGCTGGACGGCTAGTGCCACAGAGAATATACCGCCCTAAGTTGATGATTTGACTTGTCAGATCATGCAAGCGGCTTGGGGTAAGGGTGAAAAGGTGCGGTAAGAGCGCACCGCGCGGGCAGTAATGTCAGCGGCCGGGTAAACCCCACACGGAGCAAGACCAAATAGGCAGGGATTCTGTCGCTCCTCTTCAGGCGACAGAAGGCGTACCGGCCCGGTGCGCTAAGGCGAGGAGACTCAAACTCAATGATTTCATTGGGGATGGGAGCCGAAACTTGCGGGTAGGTTGCTGGAGCGGCACAGTAATGCGTCGCCTAGAGGAATGATCGTCTAGAACAGAATTCGGCTTACGGGCCGTCTGCGGGAAGTATGGCCTCGAGATCGCTCAAACGATTTCGGGGCCTTCTCTTTTATAGGGGAATTAGCGATTTCGACAAGGGAAAAACGTGGTTCTTAACCTGGTGATAAGCGCATATCCGTGATCGTTAGCTGGCTGCTTAGTGCATGTTTTGGGACGCTGAAAATTCTCCTCTTTTTGAGATTTATTTTTGGGAGTGCGAAAAGGAAAAGGCCTTCCCGCTTAGGGGAAGGCCTGGTTTGGCGGTGAATCCGCGTTAAGCCGAGAGGCGGCGGCGAATGAATCCGGCAACTCCAAGAACGCCGGTACCGAGGAGCGCGAGCGAGCTCGGTTCAGGAACCGTTGGCGTGAAGGCACCGGGAGTGCCGATGGCTTGCTCACCGGTGTCCCTACCCTTGCCGATGTCCGCGGCAAAGTAGAAGCCGTCCTGTTTGCCATTTGCGGATCGGATGAAGTCGTTAATCGAGATTCCCGTGGAATCGTACACGTTGAAGACAAGCGGTCCGCCGTTGCTCGAGCTGGAACCGCTACCGGGGTTATCGATGTAGTAATCGAAGGTGCCGTAGGCGGGACCATTGGTCGAGTCGGAGGCGTGGTGAACATCCGAAGTGTTCCAAGCCGAGCCATCGGCGAACGAGATGGCAACGTTTGGGTTCCCGGCGAGATTGAAGGCGAAACCCGGATGGTTGGTTCCGTTACCGGAGTTGACGAAGTCAGTCGCGCCGTTAATGAGGCTGACGGTCACCTTGACGTTGTCGTTATTGACCTGATCGAGTTCGACACTGAAGCCGTATCCCGTGCCAGTAGTGTTGAAGGTTATCGAATCCGCCTTTGCAACCGAAGCTGAGAGTCCTGTGAGAAGCAAGGCAAATGCAAGGCGTGCAGCAATTTTGGTGAAGCCCATTTATGTTTTCCCTTTCAAAGTTTCGGCCATACCTTTCCTACAGGCTGAAACAACCCGGGAAGACATTTTCGAAGTTTTGTGTACCTTTATTCTAGCAATTCCGGGGTCAGTATGGGCAAAAATTTGCAGATGCTAAGTCTTTGCGTATCAATACTTGGATTGTAATGGGTTTATAACGATGTGCATGAACTTAGCTAATCTCAGTTTCTGAGGCGAAGCGGAATTTTTAGTTTTTCGTTGGCTGCTTCGGGAGTTTTCCCTTGCATGCCGGAAAGATGAGTGCGACAGTTCTGACTGGGCACGTCGCAGAAGAACCCGCGCAGAATTGCGGCGGATGAATTATGGTTCGACAGGGACCTCGTTGGACGATGATCGCGATGTATTTGGTGTCTCTGTTCGGGGCAGCGATGACGCTTTCGCAGCAGCCTGAGCCCAAATCTCTCGCCCACACAGGTTCGGTTGACGGATACGTCAGCTCTGCTGAGACTCATTTACCCGTGCGTTTCGCGGAGATACGCCTCGTTCCCAAACCATCTGATACACCTGCATCCACGGACCAAGGCCCACAGGCGCAAGCTCAGACTGGGGGCGACCGAGCTCAACCTCACATCAGCGCAGTTAACGGAGCCTCAGACATGGAGGGTCGCTTCCATCTTGAAGGTGTGCCCGCTGGCGACTATCTGGCGGCTGCCATCATGTCCGGCTTTGCAGTGCCCTTCACCAACAATGATTTCTGGGCCAACGAGGAACAACTCAGGCGCCTTATCGCTGCTATCCCAACGGTTCACGTTTCCGAAGGCGGCAGCGCAACCATCAATCTTGTGCTTCATCACGGCGGCGTGATCGCTGGCCGCGTCCTGTTCTCCGATGGAAGTCCCGCAACTGGCTTCGCACTGTCTTTGGAGCCACCGGTACAGCATGCCTTCAACGAAGGGCCGAAAGGTCCGCTGTCCCCGCTTCTCGAAGCCCTCATTCATTTCGGCAACGACACACAGACTGGTAACCAGGTAAAAACGGATGATCAGGGACGATATCGCATCTTTGGGATTTCTCCCGGTAAATACATTGTCGACACGCCGCTGTTCTCGCAGGTATCTCCGGCACGAGTCACGATGAGTGATGGCAGCGGCTTTGGCGGCGGTTCCCCAATGAGGCTGTTCCCTAACATGATGAGCGTGTATGCGCCCGGGGTCTTTCGCCGCGTGGAGGCACGAGTCTTCGAGATTCATGGAGACGAAGAGATAGCAGATGCCGATCTGAAGCTCGATCCCAGTGGACTTCATTGTGTGAAGGGTAGGGTGCTCGCCGGCGAGGATCGACATGTTCCCGGTCAAGCCATGATCCGCGTGGAGGAAGGCGGGAAGCTCCTTGACCGCATGTCTTCACTCGAACCCGATGGCTCATTCGAGGTCGATTATCTTCCCTCGGGCACCTACACCATGTTGATCATGGGCGGCGATATGAACGATCCCACCACATCACCCCAGCCACCACGCCAATACCAGACGACCGAACAGGATTTCATCGTGGAAACTCATGACGTCACTCTAGGGGATATTGTTCTTGTTGCTCTGAAGCCTGGTGAAAGGTTGCGGCTCCCACTGTGAGTAAGGGCCTCAAGAGATGAGCAGTTCTTGCCCATGTTTCCCGTAGCTGAAAATTCTCCTCTTCTCAGATTTATTTTTTGTAGTCTGTTCCTTGCCGATCCCATGAAAGATGAGGTTCCACTATGGCTCGACCCTTCGATTTCGAGGATGGAGTGAAGAAGCAGGCACGCTTGCGGCAGTTTGGTCTTTGCGCTGTTTGCGGAGATTCGATGAACGATCTCTATGAACATGCTCATCATGTAGTGCCGAATCAGTCAGGGAACTCTGCAATTTCCGCGCACACCTGGCTCAAGGGCGAAGACAATTGCGTGATCCTTTGTGAAGACTGCCACTTTATCGTGCATGACAGCGGCCGGTACCAGAACGGCGCGGTCGCGCCGCCGGACTACTACAAATACTCGCATGGGGGGCACGTGGTGGGGCACGTGATGTGGGTGTCGGATATGAATCTGAAGATCAAGTTGTTCTGGCCCTGATCGCTCGAGACTTGAAGTTGGTCCGAATCAGCGGATGGCAGCCATGGCGGCGCGGAAGAGGGTTTCGAAATCGTGAGCGGCTTTGGGGTCTTTGGTGGTGGCGGTTTCGATTGCCTTTTGTGCAATGGGACGTTGGTAGCCCAAGTTGACTAACGCAGAGAGGGCGTCGTCGGCTGCCGGGCCGTGGTGCGGTGCGCCCGTGGTGGCGGGGATGGTAGTGGCGAGATCGTCGAGTTTGTCTTTGAGTTCGAGGACGACTCGTTCGGCGGTTTTTTTGCCGATGCCGGGGATCTTGGTGAGCGTGGCGTGGTCGCCCGAGCGGATAGCGTTGATGAGGCGAGTAGCATCAATGCCACTAAGGACCGTGATGGCCAGCTTGGGGCCGATGCCGGAGATGGTGAGGAGTTTTTCGAAGAGACGCTTCTCCTGCGTCTCG
>Ga0210397_10000060_pt1 | contig 94931 bp, 71 predicted proteins | sample IncBWH2OmetaG_FD_160126 | JGI IMG/M metagenome (GOLD analysis project Ga0210397, IMG submission 160126) | Forest soil microbial communities from Barre Woods Harvard Forest LTER site, Petersham, Massachusetts, United States - Inc-BW-H-2-O ... | reverse complement strand
AACTAGAAGGTAAGCTTCAAACCAAATTCAATGACGCGCGGGGCGCCAAGATCAAATACGCCTGATCCTGGCAGAACACGCGTGGCGTTGTGGGTGACCGAAGTAGTTGTATTGACCGTGCCAGTAGTAGCGGTGTCGCCAGCCAGCGCAAGCACGCCACTTAAGGTATTGCCCGGCAGGTCAAAGTTTGAATTGTTGAATGCGTTAAAGAAAGAGACGGCGGGCTCAATCGTGAAATTCTCCCCGATTTTCTTCGGATAGCTGAACTTCAGGTCAACGGTCTTAAGCCAACCCATGCTCACTTCTCCCGGAGGAGGAGCGGCCAAGGTGGGCAATACGCCGCCCAGAGCCTGCAATTGCGCCAGCGAGAATAGTCCACTGTTGATCAGCACTTGACCGGCGGGAGTTGCGCTGCCGGCCTCAGTGCTGTTGTATTTACTGATAAAGGAGGCCAAGTCACCAGCCGAAATCGAACGGCCATAAGCGCCGATCTTGGTTCCGGGAACGAGATCACCAGTTGCATAGACTCCAGAGCCGTCGCCTGAACCGTCACCCGTTACGTCACTGATAAAGATGCCGCCAGGTCCGGCTCCAGGCAAGGTCAAGCTCAATGGCAATGGGCTATAGACATGGCCCACAACACCAAAGCGGAAAGAACCCGGCAGATCAATTGTTCCGCCGAAAGAGAACTGGTGCGTACGATCCAGTCCGTTGGGGCCCAGTGAACCGGTGGGGTTGTTGTTGTCAATCGCGTTGTTGACGAAATCAGAATCGAGCGCTGAACCGTCATACCGGGAGAGCGAATACGAAACAACCCAGTTCATGGCCCTGATGCCGCTGAACGGATTGTGAACGTTGGCCCGAAGAGACGTTTCAAACGCGTTGAAAGTGGACCTTCCGGCAGAGAACAACATCTGGTTTACGCCCAGGCTCGGATTAATTCCGCCGAACGCTGGAACGATATTGACCCCGTTATGGATACAAGCACCAGTAGCTTGAGCACCGCCAGCGCACACATTGGTACCAGAATCCAGACCATTGCCTGCAAAGTCGGCAATCGTAGCACCATTCGCGATCGCGCAATTGATGGCCGCAGAGCTCGCTCCACCGGCGCAACCCGCTGCAGCCGTTGTGGCAGCAATCGCGGTTGTAGCGGCAGTCTTACTGAAGAAACGAGCATCGCCCACGTGGTTGGTATCGATCGCCAGCAAGGTGTGAGTACCAACGTTGCGCACATAGTCGGCATTCCAAACAATACCTTTGCCGAGTTGGCGTTCAAAGCCGATATTCATCTGAACGGACCGAGGAGTCTGGTAGTTGGGGGCAAACATGTTTATGCCGTTCACGCCAGTGCCAGCAGCCAAGGTATTTCCGATGAATGCTCCGTTGGCGGTAGGCCCGGCAGCCAGGACTGCAGACTGATAGAGTGCCTGCAACGCACCCAGTTGTGTGGCCACCACTCCCATTGGTTGTCCGCAAAGGAGATTGGGATCAAGATTTGCCGGTATAGCGCCGCCGCCTGGCAAAGTAAAGCCGGTAGAAGCACCACCTGAGCAAGGAACAGCCTCATTGAGGAACAAGCCATTAGCCAGACGGCCAGGGCGATCAAAAAGGTTATTGTTGAAAATTGAATTTTCATAATAGAGGCCGACGCCACCGCGAATCACGGTCTTGCCGGTGCTGAACGGATCCCAGGCAAAGCCGAAAGTCGGACCGAAATTCTGCTTTGGATCGCGAACACGGTCACCGAGACCCTGTCCAAACAAATCAAGGATATTGCCGTTGCAGGGTGTACCCGCAGAAACAAGGAATGCGGCCGCATCAGCATTCAATTGCGAACAAGGAACGGGGGCTAAGTCACTATCCGTGCGTCCGGTGTCATGAACGTACCGCAGACCATAGTTGAGTGTGAGGTTTGGACGGAGCTTCCAGGAATCACCCACATAAAATTGAATGCGGTTGTCAGGTCCCAAGCCGCCGCCCGGGAAGCCAAAGGCCGGATTTTCTGAGGAGAATCCCTGGCCATTGCCCATGACTACCAGGCTTGCAGGATAGTTCAATGGGTTGGCCGCTCCTCCGGCAAATGGCGCATTCGCTGCATTGAAGTCAGACAGATCGGCATTCACGACAGGAGCCAAAGCGAAGAACTTCGCGAAACCACCACCCTGAATATGGTTGTAACCGAAACCATAGCGCAGGATGTGGGCATGAATCGGCTTACTGCCGTCATACTTCATCTGCGTGTTTTCCTGGAAGGTTTTTTGCGGAGCCAGCAGGTTGGTGCCGGAACAGAAAGCATCTGCGCCACCGGTCAGGCAGTTAGGATCGGGACCAATGGTAATGCTGATGGCTGGAGCAGGATTGAAGACTCCGTTCTGGGTTGCATCCGTGATGCCGTTGCGGAATTTGGTAAAGCCGAAACGTATAGCATGAGTGAAGCTACCGGTAGTAAAGTCCACACCTGCCGCATGAACCGGCGTGTTGTTGACATTGCTAAAAGGCTGGAAGCTGTTGGGGATGAAACCTTTTGTGCTGTGGTTCTGCTCATACGAGAACCGGTAAAACACATGTGTTGTGTCTGAAACACGCCAGTCAAGTTTGGCAATACCGTTCGTATCGCGGAACGGAGAATTAAAGCCGCCCTGAATCGAGGCGAACGGCCCCGCACTGGCTACTGTTTCAATCAGGTCCTGTTTGAGACGCTCGGCGTCTACAAAGAAAAATAGTTTGTCCTTAATGATCGGACCGCCGAGGTTACCGCCAAAATTATTGCGCTGGAACGGGACATCTGTGTTTGCGATGTCGGCAGCAATGGAATCATCCCGGAACAAATAGAAACCTTCTCCGTGCCACTTGTTGGTGCCAGAGCGCGTGACTACGTTCACGGCGCCGGACGAGGTAAGCTCCGTAGAGAGGTCAAGCGATGACTGGCTGACCTGAAATTCAGAAATGGAGCTGGCGGGAAGGTTTTGCGTGGTAGTTCCCACGGTTTCATCGGAAATATCAATTCCATCTACTTCAATGCGGGCGGTACGGCCGAAACGGCCGCCAAACGAGATGGAAGAGAAGCCATTCTTTGTAGGATCGAAATTACCACCATCCTGAATCTGTACACCCGGTTCGAGCTGAGCGAGATCAAGGAAGTTGCGCCCGTTAATCGGCAGGTTTTCAATCTGCTCTGTATTTAATACGCCCTGTACTGTGGCCTGCTCAGTATTGATGGCTACCGCTGAACCCGTAACCTCAACAACTTCATTGGATTGCCCGAGGGTCAACTTGGCATTAGCGGCGGAAATGTTTCCAACCTGCACGGTGAGTTTCAATAATTGAGTCTGGAAGCCTTTGGCTTCTATTCTCACTTCATAATCGCCCGGCGGGAGAGCGCCTGATTGGAAAGAGCCAGATGAGTTGCTGGTAAGTTTACTGGTCTGACCCGTGGCTTTGTTGGTAATCGTGACTGACGCACTGGGGACAACCGCGCCATTTGGATCTGTTACCGTGCCTTGAATGCTTCCGGTAGCTACTGTTGATTGAGCCGCAGCGGGAAGCATGCTGAAAGTGATAAAGCTAATACATAGGATGAAAACAAACCAGAACCTCGGATTTCTCATTCCTTCCTCCAGGTTGTGCCCGCTTTGGGTACGGGCCAGGGGCTAAGTAAAAAAACGAGCCGGAGTACATCTAAACTTTCAGTACGTATGAGGTATTCACAAGCGATCAAACATAGAGCAATTCACAGCATGAACGATGCCATATGCGTTCGCATCCATTGCCTTGAAACAAAAGCTTTTACGCCCTTGCCGAAGCGAGAAACATCTTATCAGCATATCGATTCCCATAGCCAGAGATTCACGATCATACGATTTTTCATAATGAAACGAACTCTCTTATTACTTCTTTGCAATTTGCACCAGCATAATTTCCTGTGATAACTTCCGACCCAAGCTGAATTCAAGTTTTACCCGGAGGAAAAATGACAGGCCTAATTGTGATTGGAATACTGATCGTTGGAGCAGTTTTCATTCTCGCGGGCATGTACAACAGCCTGGTGCAATTGCGCGTACGCGCGGATTCAGCCTGGTCAGATATTGATATCCAGCTCAAGCGCCGCCATGACCTGATTCCCAATTTGGTAGAGACGGTAAAGGGCTATGCCACGCATGAAAAAGGCACGTTTGAAAACATAGCCAAGTTCCGATCACAAGCCATGCAGGCCACGACTCCCGCTGATAAAGCCCAGGCGGAAGGACAGCTCAGTGGCGCGCTTAAAAGCTTGTTTGCCGTCGCGGAGAATTATCCGGAGTTAAAAGCGTCAGAGCAATTTACCAGCCTGCAAAATTCGCTCAATTCGATTGAGGACAATATTCAAAATGCGCGGCGCTACTACAACGCCGTGGTGCGCGACTTCAACACACGCGTGCAATCATTTCCAACGAATATTCTTGCCGGGATGTTCGGCTTCCACACGCGACAGTTCTTTGAGATGGAGACCCCGTCTGACCGTGAAAATGTTGCGGTAAAGTTTTGATCCACGTGAAATCTTTTTATCGTCCTTCGACTGCAAGAATGCTGGCCGCTCTGCTGCTCATGGTCTGCAGCCTCTCTGCATTTGCGCGCAGCTACCGTGTTTCAAATTTCAATAGCACGATCCACATAGATAATGATGGCTCGGCCCACATTCAGGAGCAGATCACATTTGTCTTTTCAGGATCGTACCAGGGAATTTATCGCGACATTCCTGTGGACTATCCGGGAACTGCCGGCTCAAACTACACGTTATTTATCAGCGTTGAACACGTAACCGATGAGAACGGCAATTCTCTCAAATATGAGAAGCACACGGTCAATGGTTATTTAAAACTCAAAATCTATGTGCCTGGCGCGGTTGATGCCACAAAGACCGTCAGCATTGAGTACTCCTCTCCCAACGCGACTAGATTCTTTGACGATCACGATGAGTTTTATTGGAACGTAACCGGGAATGACTGGCCTGTCCCCATCGGGCAGGCAGTGGCAACTGTATATTTCCCAGCCGACGCCGCCGACAAGTTGCAGGCACAGTCTTTTGAGGGCATCTATGGCGCGTCGGTTCACGGGCTCTCTTCCGTTGATGGCGCGACAGCCAATTTCAGGAGCGCACGGCCTCTTCCGTTACGCGGAGGCCTTACGGCGGACGTTTACATTGAAAAAGGAGTGCTGCATCAGCCCAGCGCGTTAGCACGGTTCTTCAGATTTATACGCAGCAACTCGATCCTCACGCTTCCAGTCTGGGCATTCGCGGTGATGTTTACCATGTGGTGGTTCAAAGGACGCGACCCGGATCCCGGCATATCAGTAGCTCCCATGTATGAACCGCCGGAGAAGATGGGGCCGGCAGAAGTTGGCACGCTCATCGATAGCAAAGTGCAGCCCCGCGATATCACTTGTGTGCTGGTTGATTTAGCAGTGCGTGGCTATGTGAAGATCGTTGAAGTGCAGCACACGGCGTTTTTTATTCATAGCAAGGACTATGAATTTCATTTGCTGAAAGATCGCACCCAGTGGGGCGATCTTACGGACTATGAGCAGGCGATGATCAGCAATGTGTTTGCCGGTGGAGATGTAGTACAGCTCTCCAACCTGCGCAACCATTTTTATACCGCGCTGCCGACGGTGAAGAGCGGGATCATGGGCGCCCTGAAAACCAAGGGCATGTATACGCTGGACCCGAATTCGGCGGCAGGTTATACGGGACTGGGCATGCTGATGGTGGCATTGCCGTATGTGGCATTGCAGGTTTTAGGCGGCGCCGATTTCCTGAGCGCCATTCCGATCACGATTGCCAGCGGCCTGGTAGCCCTCATTATCGTTATTCTTTTCGGCAAGGAGCTCACAGCCACCAGCTTGAAAGGCGCCCGCACGCAGGTGCAGATCCGCGGTTTTCAGGAATTCATGAACCGTGTGGATGCTGACCGGCTGAAGCGTATGCCTCCGGATACATTTGAAAAATTTCTGCCGTACGCCATGGCGCTGGGAGTGGAACATCGCTGGGCCAAGGCGTTTGAAGGCATTATTCAGACACCGCCCAGTTGGTATCAGTCATCGGGTGTTTACGATGGCCATCCGTTCACTACTTTCTATTTTGTAAACAGCCTTGGTTCGATGGCACAGACAGCCAGCACGACATTTGTCTCTGCTCCCAGAGCAAGCTCAAGCGGCTCAGGCTGGAGTGGCGGCGGGGGCGGCGGGGGATTTTCTGGCGGCGGATTCGGCGGCGGCGGCGGCGGAGCGTTTTAAACACCACTCAAATTCGATCATTTCATTCAATAACCCGCTGAGTTTTTGGGTTGAATACACTCCAGGCAGAGTTCCTGCTGCCAGGTATTCTCAGCAGCTCTGGATTCCTTTTCTCTGCTTCAAACATGTTGCATCAATCTGACATCTATAGATATGTAAAGCAGCCGACATAAAAGGAGCTGACCATGGCCGAGAGCTTACATAACAGCTCGGATGTCCCGAATTTTGATACCTATCCAGCAACCCCGCCTGAAAGGCAAATTGGCCATGCAAGCCCAGAGCCAATTGCGGTGGAACGGACTTCTGCGACACGATCCTCTCTGGAACAGCACGCTGCTGAGCTGGGGACAGCGGCAGGCAAAGTTGTGGTGATGGTGCGGCGCACAAGAGAAACAGTGGGAAGTCTCTCACAACATGCCATGTTTGACCGCATAAGCGATCTGGCGGAAAGCGCCATGGCGCGCGCAGAACAGTTGCGGCAGGTGGCGGAAGATCGGACCAATGAATTGACCGAGGCAGCCCATGCAAAAGCAGCAGAGCTGGGACGCCAGGCCCGAGAAAAAGGTGAGGACTTGAAGCGGCGGGCCAAAGAGGGCTATACACGAACGCGGGTTCGCGCCCAGCAGACAGCACACGATTATCCGATACACGTTGCTCTGGCTGCCGGCGCCATAGGATTTTTGATCGGTGTTGGGCTAAGAGTGAGGAGGGCGAAACGTGCATACTGAGAACGTGCCTACTGAAAATTCAATTCACGCAATCCTGGCGGAGATGAAGCAGTTCATCGCGACCAGGGTAAACCTGCTGCGATCAGAGATGAACGAAAAAGGCCGCGCCTTGAAGCATGTGATTCCGGTGCTTGGCATTGCAGCGGCCCTGCTGATTGCTGGATGGATGGCGCTTACTTTTGCCCTGATCGCCCTGCTGCAGACCATGTTTTTACCAAGCGTTTATGCATGGCTCTGGGCCAGCCTGATTGTGGGCGGCGTTTATATGGTGCTGGCCGCCGTTATAGGCCGGATGGCGATTAACGAGCTCAAGGTGACCCACTTTGCCCCCAGGCGGACCTTGACCGTTCTGAAGCAGGACAAAGTCTGGATACAGAATGAGGTGAGAACCATATGACTGAGGGAATCCCCGTAGATGTATTGGAAAGACGCGCTGCCGATGAGCGCCGGCAGTTGCACAATAGCGTGCAGGAATTGCGGCATACGGTACATGAAAAGCTTGACGTTAAACGCAACGTAAGAAACCACTTGGGAGTGATCGCCGGGTTACTGGCCCTGACCGGGCTGGCCCTTGGCTATACCGTGACCGGCATTTTCACCTCTGACTAACAGACTTTTCAGGTATTTAGCGCCATTTGGCTGCCCTGAACCCAGTGGCAGCCATTAATTTTGCTCGTTTATGAGGCTTATCTATTGCCTAAGTTGATGAACCATCTACTCTGCTCAGCATTTTCGTGGTATAAACCTGATCTATCGTCTTTCTACCGTCCAAAAATGCCCCTTTTCCGGGCTTGGGCAAACATCAGAGGAGTAGTGAATGTCAGAAGAGGCTAGAACAGGGAAACGATTTCCGCTGGAGCTGCCGATCAAGATCCATAGCAAGAGCGGCGATGACAGCGCCACAACAGGAAATATGAGCGCCGCCGGCGTTTACATCATGGCCGACCTGGACCTGGCCGTGGGATCCAACATTGAGTTTGATATTACCTTGCCGAAAGATGTGCTGGGCACACCTGGCGATGTGGAAGTGCATTGCACCGGCCGCGTGGTGCGGAAAGATGCCAGCGCTGCGGCGGCAGCAAGCGCCAATTCCAACAGCAAACGCAAGAGCAAAAAGAGCGGAGTGGCTTGCGTGATTGACCAATATAAATTCATCCGCAAGAGCAAAGGGGCCAAGTAAATGCTGAAGATCATATTGGCTGACAATCAGGCAATCTTCCGCACAGGTGCGGCCAAGGTCCTGGCCGTGGAAGACGATCTGCGTATTGTGGCGCAGGCGGAAAACACAGAAAAAATGATGATGGCGCTGGAAAAATTCCATGCCACGGTTATGATCTTCGGCGTCGAAACCCACCCGAGCCTTCCTACCGTGGTGGAGACAGCAAGAAAATTCAAGACCAAGCTGGTGGCCATTGCTGAAACCGGCCAGGATTCGCGCCATTACCTCACCAACGGCGTGCATGGCGTGATCTACCGCAATGTGAGCGGCGAATCACTGGTGCAGTGCGTGCGAAAAGTCAGCAAGGGCGAAACCTGGGTGCAGGACACGCAGGAAAGCAAAGAGACTGCCGAGAATGATTTGGTTGGCGCGCGCGTTCGCGATCGGTTGACTGCAAAAGAGCTGAAGATTGTTGCTCTGATTGTGCAGGGATACAAAAACAAGGAAATCGCCACGCAGCTTGGCACGACGGAGCAGGTGATCAAGAATTACCTGCGCAACGTCTATGACAAGATTGGCGTCTCAGACCGGTTGGAGTTGGCGCTGTTTACCATTCACCACCGGATACTGGCAGAAGCAGCAGCAACGTCAGTGGCGGGAGCCGCACCGGCAGCACGGTAAAAACCTTTCATAAAATTTGCGTGGCCTCGAATCAATCGGGGCCATTATTTTTGCCGTCAAAAATTCTGTTCTCACAATTAATTGACAAGGCTTGCTGAGTCTTTTACGCTGATTTCAGCGCGAAAGGGCGCATCCGGTCCGCGGAAAAGGCAGTGCCTACCTTAGCAAGAAATACAAATACGAACTTTCTTTCAGCCTGATTCGGCGGACACAACAGGCGCAACTTCGAAAGGAAGGTCGTTCATGGATGCCAACCCGCTACCTGCTCGCGCTAATCTTGAGCAATATAAGAAACAAGCCAAAGACTTATTGAAAGCCTATCGCTCCGCAGATGTGGAGGCGATTCGCCGCGTGAAGAAAAGCCATCCGCGTTTTCATAATTTATCTGAGCCGGGATTTGAAATTACAAAGTTCGCTTTAGCTGACGCACAGCTGGTGATCGCACGCGAACACGGATTTGAAAGCTGGCCGAAATTCGCCAGTCATGTTCAGGAGCTGATGCGGGCAAATTCAACTGCGCTGGAGAATCCTGTGTCAGCGTTTATTGGAGAAGCCATTTGGCATGGAACGATTGATCGGGCGGAAGAGATTCTGGCTGCGTATCCGGAGATTGCCAAAAGCAGCATTCATGTTGCCGCGATTCTTGGCGATGATGCAACGGTACGTGGCTTTATTGAACGCGATTCAGCAAATGCTACGGCGAAGGCAGCGCCCTTTGGCGGCGATGCGCTCGTCTATCTGTGCCTTTCAAAATATCTGAGGCGCAGCAAAGACAAGGCAGAAAACTTTTTGCGAGCAGCCACAGCATTGCTGGATGCCGGCGCTGATCCGAATACGGGCTTCATGTCGACGGGAGATTATCCTGATTTTGAGACCGCGTTGTATGGTGCGGCTGCCGTTGCGGTTCAAGCTGGGCTTACGCGCCTGTTGCTTGAGCGCGGCGGCGATCCCAATGACGTGGAAACGGCATATCACTCGCCGGAAAATTATGACAATTCCGCGCTGCACGTGCTGGTTGAAAGCGGCAAACTGACGGCAGATAGCCTGACAATGATGTTGATCCGCAAAGCAGATATACATGACTACGAAGGGATGAAATATCTGCTGGAACATGGCGCTGATCCGAACCGGAATTCGCGCTGGGGCATAACGGGGTTTCATCAGACGCTGCGTCGCGACAACAGATTGGAAAATATCCAAATAATGCTCGATCATGGCGCTGATCCAAACTTGCATTGCGACCTTGAAGGACGATCAGGAATTTCTCTTGCTGCGCACAGAGGCAGAGGCGACGTGTTGCAAGCAATTCAACGGCGCGCAATCCCTCTCAATTTCAGCGGCGCGGACAAGCTGATTGCTGCTTGCGCCACGAACGACACTGCTGCCGTTCGTTCGATCACCGCAAGCGAGCCGCAGCTTGTAACTGAACTCCGCGCGCAAGGCGGCAAACTGCTCGCCGAATTCGCCGGCAACGCCAACTCAGAAGGCGTTCAGCATCTTCTAAATCTGGGCATCAGCGTTGATGCGCTTTATGACGGCGATCCTTACTTTGACATCTCCGGGAACAGCACAGCCCTGCATGTTGCTGCGTGGAAAGCGTGGCACAAAACCGTAAAGCTGCTGATCGAATGCGACGCGCAGATCAACCCGCTTGATGCGAAAGACAGAACTCCGCTGATGCTCGCCGTCAAAGCTTGCGTGAATTCTTATTGGACAAATCGCCGATCACCCGAATCCGTGGAAGCCTTGTTACACGCGGACGCAACACTCAACGGCGTCAACTTCCCTTCCGGCTACGCGGAAGTTGATAATCTTCTTAAATTGCACGCGGGAAAAGCGGGATAAAACGTTTGCCCACGGTTCGCTCAATTTGCAGACAAAAGCAGCGAGGCCGAGTCGCGCACCAAGCTGCTTGCATCAAGCGCTGATAAATTTCTGTGTTCAAAAATTCTATAGGCGGTTTGGAGCGCAGCGACAAAGATAAAGCTCAGTGTGACGTTGCGCGCTCACTGCTTTTCAGCAGCTCATTCACAATCGTCACCAGCTCTTCCGGGTTGACTGGCTTTTCCAGATATAGGTCTGCCAGCGGCTCAGCCGCCTGAAAAGCTTCAGCAACGTAGCCTGAGACAACCACCACGGGCATGCTGCTGTTATTTTTTGCGGCCTGCACCACGGCGCGTCCGTTGGCATCACCCAGGCGCCAGTCAGTCACAACGGCGTCATAGGTATTGCTCTGGAGTTTTTCCATCGCATCACGGGCAGAAGTGGATGCAGTTACCGTATGTCCGGCGGCTTCAAGGATGGCGCATTTCAAAGTCACTACATGCGGTTCATCGTCGACGCAAAGGATCCTGGCCATGTTTTGGGCGTCCTTTAACGCTGACGCGCTTTTACAATCGGCGCGTCTTCGGAGGAAATGATAGCTGCAGAACCGAACAGCTATGAAACTGCGCCCTATTCTCAAGCAGCCATCGCGGGATGTCAAATCATCCTCCGCGCTCCCGGGCGATTCCATCACTTCTTAAGCCCAGGACCTCAATTCCCTTTCTGAAGTAAAAAATTGCCTCCAGCCAGCGCTGCTAAATCAGGAACTCTGGCTGGAGGTTTTTTGTTCAACCTCTAACATCCAACCCGTTAGAACCTCCAAACCACGCCGATGGAGGGCTGCATCATGTTCGTGAAGTTATCGCTGGCCAGGCCGGGGATTGAAAAATTCGGGATCTTATACAGATAATCTCTGTACTCGGCGCGGAATGCCACATTGTGGTTGATATCAAAGTCCACGCCACCGCCAAATACAAACGCGCCCTGGCTGCTGCCGTTACCCGTCTGGCTGCTGATCCCGAAGAACGCGTTGTTGGCTGAGTTCGTGGGACGGAAGAACAAACCGCCAGCACCGCCCAGCAAATAAGGACGCACCCTGGCATGCGACGGCGCAGTAATTACTGCTGCGGCCGTCAACTCATGAATACCAGATTGGATATCGGTTTCACCAAAGACTGGATCAAAATATCTTTGCGTGTCGCGCGTATAACCATAATCACCCTGAATGGCGAACCACGGCTTAAAGTTGTAACGATAGCCCAGCATAAATCCGCCGCTATCGGTTGCATGATGCGGAATATCAATATTGTCCTGGTTTTGAGGAAGATTCACAGTCCCCTGAACACTAAACGACGATCGACTGTCCTGAGCGAAGCCACAGGCGATAAATAGAAAAATAAATGCAACAGCTGATAAGACAGAACTTCTTCTCATCGCGTAGAAGTCTCCTTAAGAATTTGGATCAGTTGCGTGGTATGACGCAATCTATAACCCTGCAGTTACTCCATCCACTCGCATCTTGAGCATTCTTAACATCGTGAGTAGTAGACCTCTCGGATGACCGTCTAAAAAAATGTCATCTGTAAAAATTTTGCAAAATCTCTGCCCCATGCAACCTGCCCCAAATAGATAAGAGCCGTGATTGCTCACGGCTCTTTGACTTGCTTTGAAAACACACCTTCTAGCGTGCCTTTTTTTCCATGCCTTTTTATCGATGCCTTTTTTATCGATGCCCTTTGTCTTTGAAGGGGCACGCCTTTAGGCGTGCCGAAAGACTTCGAAAAAATCAGGGGCTTTAGCCCCTGCTTCTACTTCTGCTCAGGCAAAGGCGCGTCGCCCAACTTTTCTGCCACTGACTTCGCCTGCGTAAACAACAACAGATAATCCGGACCGCCGGCCTTTGAATCCGTGCCGGACATATTGAATCCGCCAAACGGATGCGCACCCACCATCGCGCCCGTGCACTTGCGATTGAAATACAAGTTGCCCACATGGAAATCCGTGCGCGCGCGTTCCAGCTTGTCACGAGACGTGCTGTACACCGCGCCCGTCAAACCGAATTCAGTATTGTTGGCAATCTCAAGCGCATCATCAAAATTGCGAGACTTGATCACCGCCAGCACCGGCCCAAAAATTTCTTCCTGGGCAATGCGCGCCGTCGGAGCAATATCGGCAATCACCGTAGGCTGAATAAAATAGCCTTCGCCTGCTTCCTTCGCCGGCCCGCCACCATGAATCAGGCGGCCTTCTTTTTTGCCGATCTCAATGTAGTTCAAAATTGACTTCATCGCCTTCTCGCTCACCACCGGGCCCATCGCTTTGTTCTCCGTGGGCTCGCCCACAACGATCTTCGAGACGCGATCTTTCAGCCGCTCCAGAAACACGTCATACACTTTCTCGTCGACAATCACTCGTGAACACGCCGAGCACTTCTGCCCCTGGAAGCCAAACGCCGCCTGCGCCGTGCCTTCTACCGCTGCATCAAGATTCGCGTCCGCATCAACAATGATGGAATCCTTGCCGCCCATCTCCAGAATGGTACGCTTGATCCACTTCTGTCCGGCCTGCGGCTTGGCGGCACGTTGATTAATGTCCAGCCCAACCTCTTTTGATCCGGTAAACGCGATGAAGCGCGTTTTCGGATGTTCCACCAGCCCGGCGCCGAAACTCGTTCCCGATCCGGGGCAGAAATTCACCACGCCATCCGGCAAGCCGGCTTCCTGCAGCACTTCAAAGAACTTCGCCGCAATCGTCGGTGAATCATGCGATGGCTTCAACACCACGGTGTTGCCGGTCACAATCGCGGCCATCGTCATGCCGGCCATAATTGCACACGGGAAATTCCATGGCGGAATCACCGCGGCCACGCCCAGCGGAACATACATCAGCCGGTCAGCTTCACCCGGAAGCTGCACCTCCGTTTTTGCAGATGCCAGCTTAAGCGCCTCGCGCGCATAGAGCTCGGCAAAATCAATTGTCTCGGCAATGTCGGCGTCGGCTTCAGCCCAGTTCTTGCCCACTTCAAATACCATCCACGCGGCAAATTCAAATTTACGCTCGCGCAAAATTGCTGCCACCGTATGTACCAGCGCCGCACGCTGCTCGGCCGTGGTGCGCTTCCATGTTTCAAACGCCGCCAAAGCCGACTCAATCGCGGGCTCCACATGCTCGCGTCCCGCACTCTGGAATACCCCAACAACCTCTGACGGCCTGGCCGGATTCACGCTCTTGATCTTCTCCGTAGTCTTGAGTAGCCGGTTGCCAATCACCATGTCATATTCGCGGCCCAGCTCCGAGCGGACCTTGCTGATGGCCGCTTTCATCTTGCGCGCGTTCTCGGCGTTGGTGAAGTCAGTCAGTGGTTCATTTTTGAACGGTGTGAGCGGAATGCGCAGTGTGGGTCGGGAGGTTTCCATTACAGTCGCCATAAATCAATTCCTTTTGCGCCCAGCGGTAAAAGAGAGCGCGGATGATGTCAGTGGAACTAATTATTTTACCCTTTTGATGAAAAGCGTGCCCAATTCGATTCTGCCAATAAATTCACCGATTCAAAACCTCTTTGTGCTCCTTTGTATCCTCGCTGTAAGAGTTTCTGCTGTTGGATTTCGACCGTTCTATTCCAGCGATATCGCCTCCACTGTGTCATCCTGAGCCGCTCGAAACGACGGCACGGAGTTGAGAGCGTGTCGAAGGACCCCGACAATTCGTCAGGCTTGATTGCCGCCACAGGGAGTTCTACCAAAGCTCCGGACCTTTTTCCCGTGCCTCCAGTAAATATCTCAATGCCGGGGAAACTACTGACGCTGCTCTGATCTGCGACCCTCTGCGGAGATCTACGGCAACTTGTATTCCTTCCGCGTCCTTTGTGGTTACCCAAGCTCTTCTTCCTTCTGCCCGAAATTCACCTTGCTCATTACGCTGGCAACAATCTGCATGCCATAGAAATACATTCCCGCTGACTTCAAATCCATCTGCCCTTTCATCATCGCCTGCAGCCCTTTTGTCAGGCCCAACACCAGCGCATTTGCATCTTCCAGGGGTGGTAGCTCCATATCTTGATCTTGCATTCGGGCGGCCATCAGCCGGTCATGCGCATAACAGAACTCGCTCCCCTTCATTTTGGGTGACCCGCAATAGCTCCCATTCAACCGCCTGTGCGTGCATCGTACCGCCAGTCTCGCCTTTTCCAGGTTCAGCCGATCGGTCTCCTCCCGCCTTACCTTGTACTCGCTCATCCTGCGGGTCATCTCTTCATAAATCTGGTGCTCCGTAAACTCCAGCTCTGTCTCATTTCCTCGGCGCCACTCCCGGCAGTGCTCCTGCAAATAATTCTTGTACGCCATATAAGCGCGATAAAACTCCTGGCACAACTTTCCATCTTTGCTTTCCAGCCAACCCGCTTCATGCTCTTCTCTGTACTCGCGTCTGCGCTGCTCCAAGGGCTTCCGCGCCTCCGCCTCTTCGCGCTCTTTTGCCATTTGCAATAACCGTACCGTATCCATATACCCCCTACCCCCCGGCCATCCCCATTTCTAAAGGACTTACATCATTCATCCCCATTGATCCCCAATTTCGAATGTTGCAAACAATCCACTTACAACCTTATCCCCACAGTGATCCCCATTTGGCGGTAAAACAATGCCTATCCCACCCATGAATTGGAAAAATATGCACTTTTCAATACCCATTGTAAGGAGAATAAAAGACGTAAATCAACCGCAAGATATTGGGTCTTTGAGGCAGGCTTGCCCAAAATATTTAGTATTGTCAGGCTGAGGGCCACAATCCCAAAATCAAAAAATCAGCCGATTATTTGATTGGAAGACCATTGATGCTACAAGTGCTGATTAACTCATTTTTCAGGACTGGCTGAATACACTTAGAAGCCTTTTCTTGGAGTCTCTCACGATGTGAAGACGCCAAATTATTCAACTCTTCTTCTTTAAGTTTGAGTTCAATTTGCTTCAATTGAATGTCAAGGTGCTTAAGTCGAAGGTCTTGAGTCTTAGCATGTAAATCTAGAGAATAATTGGCCGCTTGCAAAAGGAAATAAGCAACCAAAAGCGGTATGGCAATTTTTTTAGGCAGCCCAATCAAAAGCTCATCGTCGTGAACAGCAAGAGTTGGGATCCAGCCTTCGGTAAAGTCAGTTAATTGAGTTACCTGTAATGGATTCCGCAATATCTAATTCAGGACGTATGCGAATACGTTGGTCACCACGAACATAAGTCAGAGTTCGGCTACCATAGGCAGCTTTGACAGCATTGTCATAAACTCCTGACATTCCTGACAGCAATTTGCCAAGGTCCTTAGAACGTAAGCGTCGATAGCCTAAATATATGCGCAGACTGCCGGGGTTAGAAATGGCTTCCCCAGACAAACCCTGCCCTTGTGCGGCCATTGTGCCTCCTTTGCAACATATTTTTCTGTGCGATAAATGATACTTCTCATAACTTAAGCCCGTAGAAAGCAATGAGTGTAAGATCTTGCTTGTAAGCAGAGACAATAGCGCTCTATTTGCGATATTCCTTAAAAGCCCTATTAAATATCATCATGTTCAAATCAGAACAGGCCAACATCCGGAAATGGATTAAACAGCACAAAAAAGAGGGCCAACGCATTGAATTCAAGAAGCGAATTGCGTTGACCACACCTGAGGCTAAAGCTGAGTTCATTCGGGATGTGATCTCCTTAGCTAACTCAAACGGCGAATACCCGCGAGACGATGGCCATCTAATCATCGGGGTCAAAGACGGAGAGTTTTTTGATATAAGCCAAGAGCATTATGATGGAGCAGCTTTTGGCCAACTTATTCAATCCTACGTTTCACCCGCTCTGGAAATATCTTATGAAGAATCTTCCAAAGACAAACATGGATGTGTTGGTGTTCTCATTATTAGAGCAGATCCCGATGCGCTCTATATGGTACAAAAGCGCCTTCAAGATGCCACCGGAAAACTGCTTCTGCTACCTGGACAGACATGGGGCAGGAAATCAGCAGGCAAATTTGAACTTTTAGGTAGCGATATTCAAGAACGAATCCAAAGTATTTCGGAAAGAGAAATTGCAGCAGCAATGGCTCCGTTAGAAGAGAAAATCGCAAAACTTGAAAGTGAAGGCGGCCCCTCCCTCGAAGTTAGACGGATTCGATATGAGATTGAGGCCACAAATCGATGGCAAGACTTAGAAAAATTAACTCTAAAGCTCGTTCCTTATGCAAGAGATTTTGACATTCACGTAAAACAAGGGGTATTAAGCGCTCTATATGAAGTTACCTGGAGGACAAAAGAAGGAATGACACCTGATGTTGCGGAAGCTGCCGATGCAGTTCTCAGTGAACTAATGCCCTTTCATCCGGGTGGCCTTGTTGTCCGATCTCGTGAAGCGATTTCTGTTGAAGACAAAGAATTGCTGGAGAATATCGAAAACCAATCATTTGAAATTGCATGGCAAGCCTGTCGATATCTGCGAGATGCGAAGATTCTAAGCATAGTAGGCCTTCGTTATTATGCTTTAATTCGATATGCAGCTTTGAATGACCTCCGACTTCTTGCAGCAAGGTTTATCAAAAACTTTAGGCGTTGCCGAGCTACATGTAATGAATTAAGAGGTGGGAAAGACTTTCCTGGAGGAAAAGCGATAGTAAATGAAAATATTCGTCATGCTCTAGATTTTGATTAGACCTGCAGATAAATCATGCTAAACAAGATTTGCTGCTTCTTAGGATTCACATTAAGGGTAACTCCAAACTGCAATTCTCTCTCTTCCCCCAAACCGTATATAGGATTTTTTCGCTATACTCTTCCCATGACACTTTCTGCAAGAAACCAGCTTGAGGGCACAGTAGAAGAAGTCGTGCTTGGCAGCGTGATGGCCCATGTAACGGTCCGGGTGGGCAACAACGTGATTGAAAGCGTGATCACGCGCCGCTCGGCCGAAGAGATGTCACTGAAAAAAGGCGACAAGGTAAAGGCCGTGATCAAATCCACGGAAGTCATGTTGCTGAAGGATTAATTTTTGCCTTAATGCGGATGGCTTATTGAGGATTCGCCATCACGCGGATGGACTTCACCATCCGCACCCAGCGCGCCGGGCGCTTGTCACTTGGCACCACCAGCCGCAGCGGCCCAACATTTTGCCCCATCGGCTTGTCGTCCTCGCTATCTGCCACTAAAACCTGCAGATTTCCAATTCCCTCATCCAGCTCCGCCAGCGAAAAGACCACCTGATAGCCGTCACTTGCACTAACAATGATGCAGGTTGTGAGTGCCTTGCCCTTCAGGTTTTCGCCCGCGGGAACTCCGGCTTCTTTCAGCAGCTCCCGCAACGGCACGCCGTTATAAGCAGCAGTTTTCTTTTCATGCGCATTGGTGGCGGTGATGGGCGTATGCTTGAGTTGTTTCCATTCCTGCTCACTGTATGTGCGCGGGTGCGGAATGTCTCCGCTGATTTCCAGGATCGCCGTACCGGCCTGCTGGGCCCACGCGGCAACCTGAAAAACAGCGGCGATCATGAGTATCCGTGCCGTCTTCATGGCCGGAAGTATAGCAGCAAATGAAGCGGTGAAACGATTCAGGTCGAATTGACAGAATGATTTCAAGAATATAAAAACGTATCGCTAAAGGAGGCGCAAAACCTTATGGCAACCGTACTGCAAACCCCGCAGAAAACCGTCGCACTCCCCATGACCAAGCTTCTGATTGGCAACGAGTGGGTCAACAGCAAATCCGGTAAGACCTTCCCGACTATCAACCCATCCACCGGCGAGGAAATCGCCCAGATCGCTGAAGCCGATTCACAAGACGTTGACCGCGCCGTAAAAATTGCGCGTGAAGCATTTCGTCAGGACAGCCCCTGGCGGAAAATGTCTGCCGCGGAGCGCGGACGCCTGCTGAACAAGCTGGCTGACCTGATTGAAGCAAACGCTGACGAGCTGGCACGGCTTGAGTCCCTCGACAACGGCAAGCCTTACTCCGTTGCGCTTGCTGCCGACCTTCCGCTCACCATCGCCTGCTATCGCTATTACGCCGGCTGGGCAGATAAAGTTCAGGGCAAGACAATTCCGATCAATGGTCCTTATTTCTGTTATACCCGCCTTGAACCGGTTGGCGTGGTCGGCCAGATCATACCGTGGAATTTCCCGCTGCTCATGCAAGCCTGGAAGCTTGCGCCCGCGCTGGCCACCGGCAACACCATTATCATGAAGCCCGCCGAGCAAACGCCTCTTACTGCGTTGCGCGTAGGCGAGCTGATTCTTGAAGCCGGCTTCCCTCCGGGCGTGGTCAACATTCTTTCCGGATACGGCCCAACTGCAGGCGCTGCCATTGCGCGGCACAATGACATTGATAAAGTCGCCTTCACTGGCTCAACCGAAGTCGGCCACCTGATCATGGAAGCTGCGGCCAAGTCCAACCTCAAGCGGGTGACGCTGGAGCTGGGCGGCAAGAGCCCAAACATCGTCTTTGCTGACGCTGATCTTGAGCAGGCCGTGGAAGGCTCGCACTTTGCTCTCTTCTTTAACCAGGGACAATGCTGCTGCGCCGGCTCGCGCCTCTATGTGGAAGAAAAAGTCTATGACGAGTTTGTAGAGCGTAGCGTGGCTCGCGCCAAGAAGCGCACAGTCGGCGATCCTCTGGATCCAACCACTGAACAAGGCCCGCAGGTTGACGACGCGCAGTTCGACAAAGTCATGAGCTATATCGACTCTGGCAAGCAGGAAGGCGCCAAAATGCTCTGCGGCGGCGACCGCGTTGGCAGCCGCGGTTACTTCATTCGTCCCACGGTCTTTGCTGACGTGAAAGATGATATGAAGATTGCCCAGGAAGAAATCTTTGGACCTGTCATGTCAATCCTGAAGTTCAAAGACGTGGATGATATGGTGGAGCGCGCCAACAAAACCATGTACGGCCTGGCAGCCGGCGTGTGGACTCGCGATATTGGCAAGGCGCATGCCGTGGCCAACAGCGTCCGCGCGGGTACAGTCTGGGTAAATTGCTATGACGTGTTTGACGCTGCCGCACCTTTCGGCGGATTCAAGCAATCCGGCATTGGCCGCGAAAATGGCGAATACGGTCTGCAGCAATACACAGAAGTAAAGACCGTAACGGTAAAACTATAAGCAAACTTGAAACCAGGGGCGGGCCTAACCAGCCCGCCCATTTTTACTTATGCGCCAAACAAAGTGCGCTGCTCCGCCCAGTTCTACTCAGGAATCCACCCATGAAACTGTTCGCCATCCACCCGAAATCAAGTGCAGGCCATGGCGAATAGCAGGATCACATAGTACGGCGAGGCGCAGCGCCCTTATCTTTTTCAATCAGTGTTGATCAGTGCTAATCAGTGGTAAGTTTTACTTCAAACCTTTCGCTGCAGCCAGCATCTCATCGGCCTTGGCGCGCACGCGGATATCTTCAGTAAAGTTCACCCAGCGCACAGTGCCGGTAGCGTCCACCAGAAACTCTGCTGGACGCGCAATGTCGCTGCCCTCTGGCCCGCCGCCCTTGTGCAGCAGATGATAGCGGACAATCGTCTCTCTCGTCGTGTCAGACAGAATAGGAAATGTATAACTGGCCTTGCTCGCCAGATTGCGGGAAACATCCGGCGTATCCACGCTGATTGCCACCGGGAGAACGCCTGCGTCTCCAAACTCTTTCAGGTTTTTCTCCATGCCTCGTAACTCGAGGTTGCAGAACGGTCACCAGTATCCCCGATAGAAGATAAGCAGAACGGCCTTTGGTCTTTTCAACGTTCCCGCCGCACCAATAGCTCCGCCGCCATCTCCTGCCAGCAGTTGTGCCAGAGAAACTTTATTGTTGTTCGTATCAACCAGTGTAAAGTCTGGAGCCTTCTGTCCTACCTGTGGCGCCTGCCCGGCCGCGGGCAAATCGCGTGAGTGCACGGACGCAAATACAACCAGGGTGATCACCAGCAGTGAGATCACTCCCAGAATTGAGCTGGCAACTTTTCCGCCATAAATCTCTGACTGGCGGAACGCCCGCATGATTCCCATCACTACGAAGAGCATGGCAGCAGCAGCCAGCGCCAGGCTTACAGAAGGAATAATTCTTTGTCCTGGCAATCCCAGGAAAAATCCAACATTAGTAAACAATGCTGCCAAAGCAAGCAACAAACCGATCAAGGGCGTCCAATTGCGGCGTGTAACTGTTTCTGGCATCATGAAAGGCAGTCTAGCAGATCAGCGCTGCAATCAGTCCTCAAATTTCTTTTACCAAGCCAGCGATTTGCTATCGGATTCCTGCGCCATTGCTTCAACGTCTGGATGATCTGTATAAATCGATTTGACAGTAACGATCTATCTCATATCAAATCGTACTTCTTGAGCCCCTTTTATCTTTATTGACGATCCCTTATGACGCGCGGTCAAACTCTTGGAGGGCATTCCCCGATGAAACAGAAAGAAGGATTTAGCAGACGAGAACTCCTTGTACGTGGTAGCTGGCTTACGCTAGGAGCGGCCTTTGCCGGACTTCCCATCCATCTGCTGGCAGATGACCTTGCTCCGCTCGACGTTTCTTACGCCGGCTCCATGGGTTCCATGATGGAAGGCCCAATCAAAGCTGCTGCCGCCAAAACACTCAAGCTTGATTTCCATGGACGCGCCCAGGGATCCAACGCCTTGGCCCAGTTGATTGTAGGTGGCAGCATTCGTTCAGATGTTTTTATTCCGGTCACGCCCGGGCCGGCGCTCACTGTGCTGAAAGCGGGCAAGGCGGATTCCGCGCAGCCCATCGCCAAAACTGAAATGGTGATTGCTTATAGTCCCAAGAGCAAACTGGCTTCGCGCTTTGAATCTGCCGCGAACGGCAAGGAAGATATCTGGAAGATCCTGCAGGAGCCCAGCCTGCGCTTTGGCCGCACTGATCCTGTTACAGATCCGCAGGGACGCAACATCATCTTTACCACGATGCTCGCCGCAAAAGTTTCCAAGCAGGCGGATCTGGTCGACAAAATTCTCGGGCCCACTATCAATGAGAAACAGATTTTCAGTGAGCCCACGGTCATGGCGCGCCTGCAAAGTGGCGAACTTGACGCCTCATCGGCCTATAAGATCCAGCCCGGTCCACTCAATCTTCCCTACGTTACGCTCTCCAATGATGTCAACCTGACAGGACAAAATGTTCATACAGACCATCCTGACGTCACTTTGAGTGTCGGCGGCAAGAACTATACGCCTGAGCCGCTGATCTATTTCGCGTCAGTGTTAAAAGACGCTCCCAACGCCAAAGGTGCAGCGGCATTCATGGACTGGCTCAAAGGCGATGAAGGTCAGGGCATCTTCCGCAAATATAACTATGACGGCCCGGAAGGCGCGACTGCACTTCACGCATAACGCCAGCGATATAGACCTCATTCACTTCTCAGCGCGATGAGCGGATCAACTTTGGTCACTCGTCGCGCAGGAATGTAACTTGCCGCAAATCCCACGGCCAGGAATATCAATCCCACCCCGGCGAATGTAAGCGGATCATTCACTGGAGTTTCAAACAACAAGGCACGCATCACCCGAGAGAAGATCAGCGCTGTCACAATGCCGGCAGCCAATCCAATGGTGATCACGCGCATGCCCTGCCACAAGACCATGCGCATTACCTCTGTGCTCTGAGCGCCTAGCGCCATGCGAATACCAATTTCTCTTGTGCGCTGGCTCACCATCAGGGCAATCACTCCGCTCAGTCCCGTCGCGGCAATCGCCAGTGCCAATCCCGCAAAGAGTGCCAGCAGAAGTGTTGTCAGCCGCGATTGCACCAGTGAATCGCCGCGCATCTCACCTAGTGTCATGATGCCACTCACAGGCTGTTCCGGGTCAACGGAATAAACCGCATCACGCACCTGCTGCGCATAATTCATTGGGTCTCCCGCTGTTTTAATAAGCAGGCTGCCGGCCATGGGCTGCTGCGCCATGGGAACATAGGCCGTATCAAGAGTTGGCTGATCAAGCCCATAATATTTAACGTCGCCTACCACGCCCACAATCTCAGCCCAATGATCGCCACGGTCTCCAGAGACCCGATGGCCAATTGGATTTTCATCCGGGAAATAGCGCCGCGCCAATGATTGACTGATGATCACGACATCTGGCGCATCAGAATTGTCGTGCAGACTAAAGTCTCTCCCGCTGATCAACGGGATACCCAGTAGCCTGAAGGTATTTGGTGAAATAAAGTTAATGTCAGCCGTGGGCAACACATCATGCGAGCTTGTCTGCCTGCCTTCCACAGTAAACGGCTGATTATAAGGCCGCGCTCCTGTCGCCAGCGGGGCGCCGCTGTTCGTAGCCACAGCCAGCACGCCGGGCAAGGATTCAAGCTTACTGCTGAGACGATCAAAGAAACCAACCACTTTCTTCGTGTCTTGATATTTGCTGAAGTTCAGTGACACATTGGCCGTGAGGATATTGGCCGGATCGTATCCGGCGTTTACCTGTTGCAGTTTGATAAAGCTCCGCGCCATCAATCCAGCGCCAATCAGCAACATAAAACTCAACGCTACTTGCGCGGCAACCAGCATATTGCGCAGGCTTAAACCGCTGGTCTTGATGGTTGAAGCCGAAGTGCCTTCTTTCAGCGAGTTCACCAGGTTCAAGCGCTGAGAGAGCGCAGGAATCGATCCAAAAATTAATCCCGTAAGCACTGAGATTCCCAGGGTAAAAAATAACACCTCTGGACTGATATGCACCTCTGCTGCGCGCGTAGTGAAGCGCCCAACAAAACGCACCAGCAGATCCACGCAGAATGATGCCATCAATAGTCCCAGGGCCCCTCCAGCCAGGCTGAGCAACGTGCTCTCCGTAAGAAGCTGGCGGATGAGCCGTTCGCGATTTGCGCCCAAGGCGGTGCGCACTGCCATCTCCTGCTCGCGGCGCATCATTCTGGCCAAAGCCAGGTTCGCCACGTTGGCGCACGCAATCAAAAGCACCAATCCAGCCGTGCCCAGCAGCACCAGCAGCATGGGACGCACCTGATGCGTCAACTGGTCCTGCAATCCAGACATTCCTGCGGTAAATCCGCGCGCAGCCGGATAGTCGGTGGGATATTGCTGCTGCAGCCTGGTTGCTACCATCGCCACTTCATTGTTGGCGGCCTGCACATCGGCTCCCGGCTTCAACCGGCCAAAAGCTCGCATCATGCGCGCCGTGCGATCTGCAATTGCCTGCGGCGACGAACTGAATGGGCATGCCACCGTTGGCATATAAACATCGTTTTCCCGCGGATACTGCGGCACAGGTGGCAGCACGCCAATTACCGTATGAATCTTGTCATTCATGCGGAAGTGGCGGCCAAGTATGCCGGCGTCTCCGCGGTAACGCGTCGTCCAGTATTTGTAGCTCAGCACCAGCACTGCATCCGCTCCAGGCTTGTCATCGGCGGAATTAAAAAACCGCCCCAAATACGGCTTGATTCCCAGCAGGTCAAAAAAGTGGGCTGAAACCACTCCCGCATGGACCTCAGCCGGCTCCTGCCCATCCAGCAGGATGAATGTCATCTGGTGATACTGCTCAATCTGCGCCAGTGACTTCGCCTGGTCGCGATAGTCCTGTATCTCCTTGATGGAGAAATTGACATCCAGCGCATTGGCCTTGGGAAAAGCCTGATGCAGCACCACCAGTTCTTTTCCCTGCGCGTATGGCAGCGGCTTCAGCAGCACTCCATACACCACGCTGAACAATGCTGTGTTCGCGCCAATCCCTAGCGCCAATGCAAGCAACGCCACCGTGGTAAAGCCTGGATTCTTGCGCAGCATGCGAAAGCCATAACGAATGTCTTGAATAAATGCGTTCATAAACGCCTCTCCAATGTTGGCTCTGGGCTCAAATATTATAAGCAGCCAAATAGCTCGTCTTGTACTAATGCAAGCTTTACCCATCAATGGCCAGCCGCTTGCTCTTTACGTCAATGCAGGTTGTCCGGCCTTGAAAATGCATTTTCTGAACCGAACCAGGGAACCAGGCTAAGTGATTGATAAAAGGGACTTAGCTGAAGATTGCTAAAAAGTGATGGGCGAATCAGGTGTTCGCAAATGTTCTTTGGCTGCTCGAAAACGAACAGACGTTCATCGCGAAGCGATGAACTAAACGACTACTACTGAGGTGAGTAAGCCGTGTCCAGGTCTCTCAATATAGGGCAATTTTTCGGGAACATCGCAGAACGCTGGACTGCTGATGCACTCGCCGTGAACCGGCTGGTGCATACTGAGCCGCGCTCGCTTCCCAGCCATGCCCACCAGGCCGGATTTGTCTCTCTCATGTTGAAGGGTGAATATAGAGAGACAGCTGGTCAGATGCAATTTGCGTATCAGCCATTCTCCTGCGTCTATCATCCGCCGGGGATGGAGCATCGTGATGCAATCGGCCACGCCGGTGTGACACTGATCACACTGGAATTCAAGCCTGACCTGTTTGACGCAGCGGATTTCTCCTCCATCCATCTGCGTCCCATCATTGATCTCTCTGGCAAACAGCCTGCCTGGGACTTAATGGATCTCTATCACCGGATCAGCGATTGCTCCACAAATCAATTGGATATTGAATCGCGCGCTGCTGCGCTGGCTTTTTCCATCGTACGCAGCTCAACACGTATGCCGCGCGATTTGCATTCGCTGCGTCGCGCGTGCGAGTACATGCGCGCGCACTTCAGGGAGAATCTGACTCTGGCGCAGGTGGCCCGTGCGGTAGGAGTGCATCCTGTTTATCTGGGACAGATTTTTCGCCAGGAACTGAATCAGACTCTGGGTGAGTACCTGAATCACATTCGTGTGCAGGCCGCAGCTGATCATCTGGCTAACACTGATATTCCACTGAGCGGCATCGCGCTGGACTTTGGCTTCTATGATCAAAGCCATTTCACCCGCATCTTCCGCAGGTACACCGGCGCCACGCCGGCTGTCTTTCGCGCCACTTACATGCCGCATAAAAGCGCGGCCGCGGTTTTGCAATAAAAAGATTGATTCTGCGAAATGCAGAACTCGTTTTGCCACTTCGGAGTTAGATTCAGGCAGTTTTTCTCTCGACTGTTACTTTTCGTTCTCGAATTTTTACCTCAACCTGGCCTTCAATATTTCTTAACGTAAATTCTTTTGAGCAGGAGCTGCACAGCCAGAAATTCTCTATGGCTTTGTCTTTTCCCGGAAAACCAAAAAATCTGCCGCCGTCCAATCGCATCAGCGGCTTAGAGCACTGCGGGTTGGCACATTTTGAGATCATTACTCCCCTATTATTGGACGTAATTGGAGGACGGTTGGTCGCCTAAAATCGCAAGCTCCTGAACCTCACAGCAGTTTTTCTTCTGCGATGACCTAAATGTCGCTTACTTCCATCTTGAAAAAATAACGTAAAGGAAGAACGTATTCTGTACGTCTAACCTTGGCCTGGTTACGGTTGTGGAAAATTTCGAACCGCATGATAAAAATCTTTACACGGCTCACCCCTGCGCACCTCTCATTTTGTTGTCGCGATGTGTTCTTGTGACAGAACTAAGAAATCGTCCGGCTCACAGCGGACGTTGACATTGTGCCTTCACGAGCCATTCACTAGAGAGTTCAGGCAACCTTAATACGTGATGTCGAAACGACTCACGTTGTGGGGAAAAAATACGAGTCTCTGCTTTTGGGCAGTCCTCCTTTTCGTTTACTTTCAATCAGTTACATTGGTACTAGACTTGCCCTTATATATAAATGATGAGACTTCCACGTGAGGAAAGTGCATTGGCGCAGGCAAACCCAGAAAAACGACCGGTAGAAGCGCTGTTCAGCGGAACAGTTGTGCCGGCTTCCGGTATCTGGCGTCCTGATCACGATGATTGCGGAAGCATCACCGAACTATGGCTGCGCAAAGACGGCATGTTCCCCCACTGCCCGTGCTGCGGCAGAGCGGCTAGCTTTACTTTGTCGGAGCAGATTGTTCACATCTCTGAAGATCCAGACTTCCAATAGCGCAACACTCTCTTACTTTACGATTCAAAGAACATTCTTATTCGCTTCCAGTATTTCTGGACAATAAATTCCGTACTCAAATGACCGCCGCGCTCCAGCAAATGGAGCTTGGCTCCGCTCTGCGCGGCAAATTTTTTAACTGTTTTATAAGGAATATACGGATCATCTTTGGCATGGAACATCATGATCTTTTCAGGATCAACCTCTTTCACATGCGCTGCAGGGTTATAAAATTTTCCGCCACGTAGCTTGCGCCAGTTTTTATCTGAAAGACGATAGCCGTTGCCAAACGCTTCGCGAATGTAGGCTGCATAGTTTGGATTTGAAGTCTCAACCTTCTCTTCCGCTCCCAGAATGCCCCAATCCACCACGGGACAATTTGCAATGACTTTCTTCACCCTCCGATCGAGCGATGTCAGAATTGCTGCCGCGCCACCGAAACTTCCACCGATCACAAAAACTTCATCCGGCTTTAGTTCAAATCTCTGCCCAAACGCAAGCTCGCGGACGCCCTTCGGCAATTCTCCAATCAGATCCAGGATGTCCTCATGTGGCGATCGCCGCAGAAATTCTCCTCCGCTCTCCCACGCGCCCCGGTATCGCGGATAGAAAACCCAGTATCCCTGTTTGGAAAGAAAGGCCATCAATCCCTGTTTTCTTGGGATCGACGGCATGCCGTCGCACAGGACAATTACTTTCTGCCTTTTGCGTGGTCTCGCCGGCGGCATGAACTCCGCGACAATCTCTTTTTTGAACCTCGCTCTGAAAGCCCAGCTCATCTCGCCTTTTGCCGCGGCATCACTCCGTGCGGCTCTTCGACTCTCCTGTCTCTTGAATCGAAACCGTCTTCACATTCACAAACTCGCGGATGCCATGATGGCTCAGCTCACGTCCATAACCGGACTGCTTGACTCCGCCAAACGGAATGCGCGCATCTGAAGCCACCATGCCATTGATGAATGCCTGGCCGGATTCAATCTCATTGATAAACAGCTCGCGCTCTGCCGGATCGTTGGTCCACGCGCACGCGCCGAGTCCAAAAATAGAATCGTTGGCAGTCTCAACCGCGTGCGCCATATCTTTCACGCGGAAGAGAGACGCTACCGGCCCGAACAACTCATCATCGTGCGCCGGAGATCCCTTGGGAATATTTGCCAGCACAGTCGGCGCATAAAAATTGCCTTTGCGGTCCAGCCGTTTTCCTCCGGTCAAAACGCGCGCGCCCATGGCAACCGTCTTTTCTACCTGCTCTTCCAGGTCTTTCAATACGGCGGAGGTCGCCAGCGGACCAACATCCGTATCTTTCTCCATGGGATCGCCAACTTTCAATGATTCCATGCGCGCGACAAACTTCTTCTCAAATTTCTCGGCAATATCCTGGTGAACAATGAACCGCTTTGCTGCAATGCACGATTGTCCGTTGTTAATCACCCGCGCCTGCACCGCGGTTTCAACCGCTTTATCAAAATCCGCGCTCGGCATCACAATAAACGGATCGCTCCCGCCCAGCTCCAGCACAGTCTTCTTAACTTGCTTGCCGGCAGCAGCTGCCACGCTGCTGCCCGCGCCCACGCTGCCCGTCAACGTCACGGCAACAATGCGAGGATCTTCAATCACTTGATTCACGCGGTCTGAACCAATCAGTAGCGTCTGAAATACGCCTTCAGCAAAACCTGCCCGGCGGAAAATCTCTTCAATCGCCATGGCGCACTGCGGAACATTGGAAGCGTGCTTCAACAGCCCCACATTGCCTGCCATTAGTGCCGGCGCGGCGAAACGAAATACCTGCCAGAAAGGAAAATTCCACGGCATGATTGCCAGCACTGCTCCCAGCGGCTGATACTTTACAAAGCTTCGCGAGGCGTTGGTTTTAGCTTCCTCATCCGCCAGAAATCGTTCGGCGTTTTCGGCATAAAAGCGGCAGCCGGTCGCGCATTTTTCTGCCTCTTGTATCGCCGACTTCAGGGTCTTTCCCATCTCCTGGGTCATCATCTTCCCGAACTTTTCTTTTTCTTTTTCCAGGATCTCCGCCGCGCGCAACATCATGGCCGCACGCTTGGCAAACGGAACTTTGCGATGCTCACGGAACGCGCCAGCAGCAAGCGCCAGCTTTTGTTCCACTGCTTCATCTGTGTGCTGGTTGAATTCGCGCAAGACCTCGCCTGTCAACGGGCTCACGCTGGCAACGGTATAGCGGGGAAGTTCAACAATTTTATGTGTGCTCATCGCATCTCCTTTCTTGATTCATTCTCTTGATGCCTGGCTGCGCATGTAGCCATCCGGATGAACGCTGTAGGCAGCTTAGTGCGGAGTCCATTGCGGATGGCTGGTAAAAAGCCCGCCGGTAAATCCAATCTGATAGACCAGAAGCATTCCAAAAGCCAGGCTCAGCAGGCCGGATGCGAGCGCCAACCGCTGCGAAAATTTCTTGTGCCCCCTACCCAGAAATGTAAAGGCAGAGGCAATGCTCATGGTAATCAGCATCATTCCGCCAACTGTTCCCAGCCCAAAGACCAGCAGATACGCGATGGCCCAGCGCGGATTGGGTATTTGCGTAAGCACCAGCAACGCAACCGCGGCCGAGCCAGCAAGACCATGGACTACGCCAACAATAAACGGCCGGATCGGACGGTACAACGCAACCTTGCCGAACGCACGGTCCATCACCGCTAATGTTTTGCTCCGTGAATGATGTGTATGCACTCCATCCGCATGACCATGGGCGTGGCGATGAACGTATTCGCCGTGGCTGTGCGCATGAGAGTGCTGATCTTTATGGCTATCCACCGCATCTGAAGTTACTTGATCTTCCGCCACCGCATCGCCGGCAATGGAAGAACTCGTTCGCATAAAGGCGACAACATTCATTACCCCAAGCACAATCAGCATCAACGCCACAGAAAATTCCATGCTCAGGCCAATCCGCGTGGGTATGACCACATTGAAAAGGATAATCAGCGCGCCCACCAAAAGGATGGTCACCGTGTGCCCCATGCCCCAGAACGCGCCGGTCAACGCAGCTCTTGTGAGCTGGCGCTGCCGCGTAACAATCGTTGTCACCGCCACTACGTGATCGGGATCAGTGGCGTGACGCATGCCTAGAAAAAAGCCAATGGCGATGATGGAGAGCAAACCAGCCATATGCACCATCTTACTAAATCAGGCTGGAAGAAATGTTGCCGAACGTGAAGAAGAACTTGCTCGCCATTCAAAGCCCATAGCGCGGTTTATTGCTGATCAACTTTCATCGCTTATCGCCGTCAATGAGAAGCGCTCTTGCCTGAATACCCAGACATCAACCAGAAATCATCGTACAATATTGGCTAAGCGAAAAATTCGCTCATGCGGAGAGGTGTGTGAGCGGTTGAAACAGGTGGTCTTGAAAACCACTGTACCTTAACGGGTACCGGGGGTTCGAATCCCTCCCTCTCCGCCAGCTAGTCTGCAGCTCAGAGAATTGTTCTCTGATTTCGCCTGAATTCGCCGCTTTTCGGCGCTTTCTATCGACCAGGCGCATCCGAAACGGGCACAGAGCTGCGCGGCAATTGCTGAATTCCGCCTCTTTTCTCTACGGGCCAAATTGGCAGTCCCCTTTCACTACCGGCAATAGGCTCGAAAATCGATCAAGCGGAGAATGCAACCATCAAGGATGAAGGAGGCCGTGGGCCGAATTAAGGGAGTGCTATTCCCTGTAAACATATAGTCGTCGGATGGGGGCTCGTTACCTATTTCGTGAAACGTCCTACAAGCTGACTTCCCGGTACTTTTCCGCACGACACTCCACTCATTCCCGGTAAACTAAGCACACTTAGCTTCTTGCAGCGTTGGGGAAGCGACGGTAGTGACACTATAAGTTATGTCCAAGACTCTCCTTTTGTGCGGCACGACTCGTGGTCAGCAGTGGGAATTTTCCATGAGTTGTATGCCGGCCAGATTAACGTTTGCTGTTCGTTCTTTCCTGACACTGTGCTGTATGGTTAGTTTTATTTGCGTTGCCGGCGCAACGGTTATCAGCGCAAATGAGCCGATTCGTTTGCGGGTAGACGCCTCCGATACTGTGCATAAGGTGTTTTCTGTTACAGAGTTCATTCCTCTGTATGATCAAACTTCGCTTACGTTGTTATATCCCAAGTGGGAAATCGCAAGTCATGCGCCGACTATTTCGGTAGCGGATCTGGCCGGTCTGCAGGTACGGATCAACGGCAAACCGCAAGAGTGGCATCGTGATGCTTCCGATGCTAACGCTTTCCACGTCTCTGTGCCACGCGATGCATCCGTTCTCGAAATCCATTTTCAATACCTTTCCCCGCTCAATGGGGGAGTTATGTCCCGCAATATTTTGCGTGTCCAATGGGAACACCTAATGCTTTACCCGAGAGGCAGGAACGTTAATGACATTGCCGTAGCTGCCCAGTTAAATTTGCCTGCGGATTTTCATGCTGCATCGAGCCTTCGAATAGAAAAGGAAACGGGTACGGTTATCAACTTCCAGCAATGCTCTATCGGGGAGCTCGCTGATGCACCTGTCTTTGCTGGACGTTTTCTGAGGAATTGGCAGCTCTCGACTGACAATACGAATCCAGTTTGGCTGCACGTCGTCGCCGATGAAGCCGGTGACCTTGCTATTTCGTCCGTGCAACTAGAATCGTTACGTAACGCCGTAATACAAATAAACACCATGTTCGGAGGAGTGCCTTTTCGGCACTATGACTTTCTGGTCTCGGCGAGCGATCGGTTACCCAACGACGGTGGCGTAGAGCATCTAGAGTCAAGCGAGATCTCATTACCAGCAGATTATTTCTTACGATCTGATAAATATAAAGCAATGGCCTCTCTCTTCCCGCATGAGTATATCCATGCCTGGAATGGCTTGGCTCACCGGCCTACCGGCCTCGTGGTTCCTGACTTCAACACCGTCATGCGAAACAGCATGCTGTGGGTCTACGAAGGACTTACCGAGTTGTGGGGATTGCAGATAGCCCAGGAAAGCGGATTAATTTCCAATCAGGATTATCTTGACCTCCTTGCATTGGATGCAGCGGAGCAGGCCTCTAGGCCGGGCCGCGAGTGGAAGTCCTTAGCGGACAGCGACTACGATCCGGTCTATTTAGCAGGTCATCACATTACTTGGCGGGACTGGGAGAGGCGCGAAGACTATTACGCCGAGGGACCACTCCTTTGGATGGGAATAGACGCCCGGATTCGCAGATTGACGCATGGAAAGAGGACGCTTAGAGACTTCGCGTACAAATTCTTTACTGTCGGGCATAAGCCCGCTGTCGTGAAATCCTATACATTCCCTGATCTGATTGCAGCGCTGAGTATTCTCGCCCCGTTTCCCTGGCAAGACTATTTGCTTGTGAGAATCAATGCGCACGACGGGACGTATCTTCTCGAAGTCCTAAAAGACTCCGGTTATCAGTTGGTCTTCAGCACAATCGAGAGCGAACTCTCGGCTCGACAAGAGCAACAGGATGGAATACTTGATTTGTCCTACTCGGTGGGCGCAAGGATTCGTCAAAACGGAATAGTACAAAGTGTTGCCTGGGAAAGTTGCGCCTACAAAGCAGGTATGGTTCCGGGGATAAAAATCACTGCAATTGACAGTAAGGAGTTCAGTTTCGGAGCATTTCGGGCACGTATACAGGCTGCTACCCCAGAACTGATTCGGCTGATTGTAACCACCGAAGATGGAGAATCTGAGACCGTCAGCCTAGATTACCGGTCAGGTTTGCGTTATCCCCATTTAGAGAAAATTGGCAAATGAAAGTATCGTACTTCAGATTGACTTGCGGCTCCCGCTGCGGAGCAGGACGACGTCGAAAAATCACCAATCGCATCGAAATCAAAAGGAGGAGTCCCCTTTCTGCGAAGCCAAAACGGCCTAAAAACTGCCTCCGAAAAAAGGTTAGTGAAGTTCGAATTCATTTCGGCCCAAGAAAAGAACTGAGAGTTGGAATTCTGCCCCGCCCGCCAGCTAGTCTGCAGCTCAGGGAATTGTCCTCTGATTCCATGCGAAAAGCCCCACTTCCCCGCGCTTTGGCGATTTTCTTCAGCCCGAAATGGGCACTGGAATGTACGAAGATGGCATCAATACTGACACTTTCTCTACTGGGTAAATAAGCTGTCCCCTTTCTAGCGAAGCCAAATCGGCTAAAAAATTGTTTCCGAAAAAAGGGCAGCGAAGTTCGAATTCATTTCGGCCCAAAAAAGGGACTCAGAGTTCGAATTCTGCAGCACTGACCATCAACGGTGCAATGTGTTCTGCTCTTAAATGCACGATTCCATCAGAACGCGGACAAAGAGTCGCGGTCTGATTACGACTGAGCACTTCGATACAGCCAGGAGATGGCAAGCAGGAATATCGTCAAGATAAGGTAGCTAACAGAATAGCCTCGCGCCATCACCCTCGTTCCAAAACTCGTGGCGCGAGGCTATTTTTAAGAAGCTGGCGACCTCTGCTTGCTAAGTGGAAGTTACCAAGTAATTCACAAGGCACCCGATGAGTAAGTTGTGTTCGATACCGGACATAGGTGCTACACTTGTGTTAGCTTTTGCCGCCAGTCCGCCCGTTCTCTTGGGGCCAACAGACCACTTGCTGCCAAAGCCCGAAGGAGGTTTATCGGGCATGTCGCGCCAAGGTACAGCAAAATTAGCCAAGAAAAAGGACATTTTTGACCCAGCGAAGTTTCTTGCCACCATCGGTGCTGGCAGGAAAGCTGTGGCTTTTCTTGAGAAACAATCAATCTTCACTCAGGGCAATGCTGCTGACGCTGTGTTTTATATCCAGAAGGGCAAAGTTAGACTCACTGTTCTATCCAAAGGCGGCAAGGAAGCAACTCTTGGCATACTGGAAGAAGGCGGCTTCTTTGGAGAAGGTGTCCTGGCCGGACAGCCATTGCGCATAGGCTCTGCCGTGGCAATGACGGATTGCGAACTCATGCAAATCGACAAGGCGGCCATGCTGGGTGCGCTCCATCGGGAGCAGGCGCTCTCAGATATGTTCGTTGCGTATTTACTGGCTCGAAACATCCGGTATGAAGAAGACCTTATCGACCAGCTTTTCAACTCCAGCGAAAAAAGGCTGGCACGCGCTCTGCTCCTACTTGCTCACTTCGGTAAAGAAGGTGTACCGGAAACTGTGATTCCTCCAATCAATCAGGAAACGCTTGCTGAAATGATAGGCACAACGCGTTCTCGTGTAAGCTTTTTCATGAATCGGTTCAGGAAGCTAGGCTTCATCAACTATGACCTGCATGGTATGCACATCCACAGTTCACTATTGACCGTTATCCTGAAGGACTGACCCGCTAACCATGTGTTTGCCCCGAATCGGACAATTCTTCTTTCAACGCGTTGAGTAGTTCCTTTTCGTCATCTTCTTTGGAAAGAACATTCTTGACACCAAAGTATTTGCATATCCGTTTTTCTAAACTGCCCAGGACAGTCCAGACGATTACTTTGCAGTCTTTTAGCTCGGGATGGGAGTTGCAAAACCGCAGGACTTCAAATCCGCTCTCTCCTGCTAATTCCAAGTCTAGTAAGTTCAGGCGAGGGCATGGAATTTCTCCAGCAGCTACCCTATTAAGGTAGTCAATTGCTTCGACGACGCCCCGGAAAAGGCGGAGATTGACCGCTCCTATCGTCTCAAGGAGTCGCACTGCTCTTTGTGCGTCACTGGCAGAGTCTTCGATGATAATAATTTCTTTCATTCTTTGCCGTTCTTCGGAATGACAATGATTACATAATGAACGGGCCGAGGGCGAGAGAAATACGGCCATTGCTGCCCAAGCGTGAGCAGATCAGTCTCGTTTGTTGAGTTCTGAAGAAGTTGAAGGATAAGCTGGTTGATACTGACGAAGGCGTTGCATGGATGAAAAGCCGGATTAGTCAGGTTGTGTCAAGCCTTGCCATGCGCTAGAGAAGCGACGATATTTGTCCATTACCGCCGATTGCCGGTGATCGAAGATGAGGCTGGTGCCGCGCTGGGGTGAATAAGTCGGCAGGAATTGTGTGACCTAATCACATAGCCCATGAAGAGCGTATCGGCGGATCGAAACCCAACGCACATAGCTCCTTGAACAGGCCTTGGGGATTAACTGGCGCAGCCATGATTCCGACAACATAGCCGCGTTGTTTCACGTCTTCGCATAAGAGTGTGGCATTCAATGAACCAGCAAGAAAGATGATCTTGCATTCTGGCTGCTTATCAAGGATTCTCATTGCGGCCTTCGTTCCGGGCATGCGCGGCATGACCACTCCCATCAGAATTAGTTGTGGACGCAGTTGACGAGCTATCGAGACTGCTTCATCTCCATCGTAGGCAGGTGTGCAGTCGTATCCGTGAAGTCTCAAAGCAAAGGTGAGTGTTTCTGTGACAATGCGCCTACTTTCTACGACCATGAGTCTAGGAGTATTGGTCGATTCCATCTGACCTCCCCATGTTGGTACATTGAGTACCGCTGTTTCAGCGGAGCCATTCTTCTGACTTAATTGTGCAGAATCAGCGTCGCTGTCGCTGTTCACTTTGGAACAGCGTCCGCTATTTTGACAGCTTATATTGCAAACATTGGTGGGCAATGGTTCCCGTACCTAGCTCTCATCCTCTCCTCAGAGAACACGGCGCGGGAATGATTCAGACGCATTGAGGTTAACGCAACAGGAACACTAACTCGCCTTGACCGATCTGGCCTTTCCCGTCAAAAACACAATCATATCCAGCAGTTCAGTCGGTGAGTCCAGGCTGTGCAATGAGCCGTCAACTTTTGCTTGCGTAAGATCGTAGCTGTTATACAGCATCAGGATCGGCAGCTTCGGTTGCAATTCCCTAATCCTGCCCACCAAGAATAACCTGCTCCTTTCGGGCACGGTATGACAAAGCAGAACAAGCATGTACGGAATAGAAGACTCGACGGCTTTTATTGCTTCCTCATCGCTGTGTACATCAGAAACGTGATAACCGGAGTGCTCCAGAATGAGCTTGCGCGTTTGTTGTAAGACTCTATCACGGCTAATAATGAGAATAGATTTTGGTACTGTCATGGTTACCTTCTTTGGGCCGACTTTCAATGGCTTGAAGGCACAGAGGGTGCTGAAGGATTCAGCAGAGATGGTCTTCGACTATCGGATTATCCAGTCAACAATAATCCAGCATTCCTCATGGTGTCTGTCGCATTCTGCACACCCTTGGTACGAACCGCACTGTGCAGTCGCAGCCTAAGCCTCAGATTCAGACCGTGCCAGGCGTCCGGCACTAATTGATCCTCCTGCTACTTACGAGGAACTAACAACCCGAAGATCGTGTGGAGGTACTGGGCGACTTTGGTACGCCGACTGGCAGACTCGGTACCGTTAAGAAAGTGAATGAGGAAGACGCTCTGGTCAAATGGGATGACGACGGTCGCGTGACACTCCACCAGCCATGGCTAAAGAAGATGAGACAAGGCGAGAGTCGGGCTCATAAATAGCCGCAGACGACTCACGGCTATTGGCGTCCTTCTAGCTATCTTGGTTAATTGCCGCGAGTTTATCTAGTGTGGAGGAAATGTGTCTGTTCACTTTTATATAGGGATTCTTAATGCGTGTGCAGTTTTGAACAGACTAAATAGCGTCAGCCATTCAGAATGGAAGTCTCCAAAGCAGGCCGGGTTCCCAAAACCCATCCGGTCTTGGAGTTCGTGGATGACGTGTGGCCAAGCACTCACGAGCATTGCTCATTTCTTATGCTTTTTAGACTGGGTAAGGGAAGGCAATTATGCGTGTGGTGGTCAATGCAATGTTTTTCATCGCATTGTGCAGCGCCGGATTGGCGCAAGGAAGTGACAAGCCCGTCGCTCCTGACAATCAAACGAGAACGGCTGACGCCACGAAACAGAAAGATAAAAAGCACACCGCTGGCAAGGCAGATGAGACATCAGAGAAACTGGTAAAAGAAATTGATTCGACGGACGCGTCACAGTATGTTGGCGCGGATACCTGCAAAACCTGCCATGAAGAGCAGGCCCTTAGCTACAACAAGGGCCCGCACTGGAAGACCATGCTTGATAAACGGCATGGTCCCCAATGGCAGGGTTGTGAAGCATGCCATGGTCCAGGGAAAGCGCATGCGGAGTCGGCTGATCCTGAAAAGATCATTCGATTTGCGGGATTATCAAGGGAAGATTCTTCCCGGCGATGCTTAACTTGTCATGAGTTTGATCAGGAGCATGCCAATTTTCTACGTTCAGAGCACGTCAAGAACAATGTCGGCTGCGTTGACTGCCATTCCATTCATGCGCCCCGTATGCAAGAGAAGCTGCTCGTCGCTGCGCAGCCTCAACTCTGTTACTCCTGCCATCTTGATGTGAAGCCGGATTTTTCCAAGCCCTTCCACCACAGGGTCAACGAAGGGTTGGTTGCATGCAGCAATTGCCACAATCCTCATGGCGGCTTTCTCACGCACCAGTTACGCGCTACAGCGGCACAAGACCAGGTTTGTTTTACCTGTCATACGGATAAGGCCGGGCCATTTGCGTTTGAGCATGTTCCGGTAAAAACAGAGGGTTGCGTCTCCTGCCATTCGCCGCATGGGTCTTCCAACCCACGATTGTTGCGCCGCAGCAACATCAATCTCTTATGCCTGGAATGTCATACCCTCACGGTGGATTCAGCAGCTCCGGGCATCCCCTCATTTCACAACCAGGCGCAGAAATATCAATCCTGTACTTTATGTCACACATCCATCCACGGCTCAAACTCGGACACCTTTTTCTTTAAACCCTAGGGAGCGAAGGTCATGAATCGTAAGAGCGATCATTGGTTCAAAAGATTCTCCACCATCGCGGCTCCGTGTTTGCTCATTTTCATAGGAACGATTGTGTTCGCGCAAGATAACGACAAAGACAAGAAAGACAAATCCTCCGTTAGCGATTCCAATGATCAAGGTCTAGCAGTCGATTCGGCCCGGAAGGTTACCGTTTTACCGAACCCTGAGGACACGGCGAGTCCAGAGCAAACTTGGGGCGGATACGAAGTGAAGCAAGCTGCCGAGTTTGGGGGCCGTATATCAAGCTTTAGCGGGAGCCAGGGACTTTGGGACACATTTGTAAACCTGGGGAGCGGTCCCAGATTGCTCGAATACACGCTTGACATGAGATCGCCTACTCACGCCGGATTATTGTTCGATGATTTGAATCTCAGCAATTTTGGCTACGGAGGAGACCCGAACAATGTGAGTCGTCTGCGCATATCAAAAGGCGCACTCTACGATTTCACGGCAGACTTTCACCGCGACCAGAATATTTTCGATTACGATCTACTGGCGAACCCGCTGAATCCGCCCACTTCAAATCCAAATGTTCCCATTCTTAATTCGCCACACGAGTTCCTGCTAACACGCAGAATGACAGATGTGAATCTGGCATTGTTCCCTCTTGCCCCGGTAAGAGTAAAGCTGGGCTGGTCAAGAGTCGTGAATGAAGGGAATACTTTTTCTACTGTCCATGAAGGGACAGAGGGATTGCTGTTCCAACCTACGTTGAACACCAGTGACAGCTTTACCTTGGGAGTTTCTTTCCACGTTCTTCCAAAAACCAATATCAGCTACGACTTCTTTTACACTTATTTCAAAGGCGATACATCCGCACAACTTGCCACTCCAGGCCAATCGGCGCAATTTGGCATTCCAAGCTTTAGCCTTGCCGGGGGACTTCCAGTCAATCTGGGAATCCCATTTAATACAGCGGCGGCCCAGCCCTGCACCACGCCCGTTCTCGCGTCTGGTTTCGCCAATCCGGCATGCAATGGTTTCTTTTCCTATAGCCGGATCGGTAATGTTCGCACCGCTTATCCAACGCAGCAAATCAGCTTCCAGAGCAACTATTTCAAGCGGACAGACTTCTCTGGCAGGCTGAGCTATAGCGATGCGAACTCCGATAATCCTGCCTTTGCCGAAAACTTTGCCGGGCTGATTACGCGCAGCGGCCAGAGTAATTTCTCCCAAACAGGATCATCGCTGGCGAAACGCATTACGCTTTCAGGTGATTTCGGATTGACATACCGCATCAGCGACAAGATACGGCTGGTGGATAATTTTCGCTACGACGATTTCCGCATCCCTACAAGTTGGGACTACACAACAGCCAGTTTGTTCGCAGCCACTCTTCTTTCCACACCCAATTCGTTCAGCGGTGGAAACTGCCCAGCACCATTTACCGCCGCAACCTGTCCACAGCACAACGCAAGTTCGGGCGCGGACGTAGTGCAGGATTTTGTAAACCAATTTACACGGCAGAAAAGCAAGATCAACACATTTGAAGTGGAATATGACTTCAGCCGAAGCATGACCGGCTATGTTGGGTATCGCTACGAACGCCGTGACATTACGGCCAACGATGCCGATAACCAGTTGCTAACTTTCTTTCCAAATCTGCCGAATCGTGGAGTATGTGCCGGTCTGCCGCTGGTCAACGGAATCTGCACAACAACGAGCAGCGCTATTGATCAGGATTTTGTTGAGATCAACGGACACTCGGCGCTGGTTGGTTTCTCTGCCCGGCCCACCAAAAAGCTTCGCATGAATTTTGATACCGAATTGTTTACGGCTGACAATGCGTTTACGCGTATCAGTCCGCGCCATCTTCAGCAATACAAGGGAAGGGTTAGCTATAAACCAAAGGACTGGTGGAATGTTGCAACGTCCGTAAATATCCGTGAGAACCGAAACAATGCGGACGATATAGGGAACCTTCAGCATAATCGCAGTTATGCGTTTAGCAGCGCCATCGCCCCCGCAGAAGCAAAATGGGGTTTGGATTTGTCATACGATTACAACGACATTTTTTCCCAGACCAACATTTGCTTTGTTTCCACTCCCACGCCGCCTGGCGCACTGAGCTGCGGGACGCCATTTCTTTCTGGGCTATCCGTCTATAAAGAGCTCTCTCACTTCGGTTCCGGCTCGATCCTGCTGAAACCGACTCGGCGCGTTACGGCAGTCTTGGGCTACACCATCACCAGCACCACTGGAAGCACACTGATTCTCAACCCAATTGCACCTACCGGCCCATTGAGCTTTAACTACCACCTCCCCATGGCGTCAGTGGCCATCCGACTTTCAGATAAGTTGACTTACAAGACGGGATGGAATTTCTATGACTATAACGAGAAATCCGATCCCGGACCAACTCTTCCGCGAGACTTTCGCGGCAACGTTTTCACGGTATCCCTGCGCTATTCCATGTAGGGAACAGAAATGATTATGGAGGAAAAGATGAAACGATTGATGAGTATTATGTTTGTTCTCATATCTACCGCGACGGGAATCCTGGCGGTGGCTCAGGACTCGCCAGCAGCGCTATATAAAGCAAAATGTTCGTCCTGTCATGGACCCGATGGCGCTGGCGCTACAGCAGCAGGCAAACAACTCGGCGCGAAGGACTTCCATTCTCCGGCAGTCACAGCGATGTCCGACAGCGACCTATTGGGCATAACCAAAAATGGCAAAGACAAGATGCCAGCTTACGGAAAAAGCCTGACCGATGATCAAATTCAATCACTCATCAAATATATTCGCACGCTGAAGCCCTAAGCATAGCCGCATCACGGAGGTTATATGCCGACTGCGGTAATGTTTGCAACCCTGGCTATCGCTATTGGGATCGTTGCATTGATGGTTGCCAGACCAGCAATCACGGTCACGCGTGGCGGGAAGATATTGGCGTTTTTGGGGCTATTTATCTTTCCGGTCTTTACTGGCCTGCTGGGCTTTGAAAATCACATGGAGCGTTCCAAACAGACATCGTTTTGCCTTTCCTGTCACATCATGGAACCGTATGGGCGGAGCCTCCTCGTCGATAATCAGTCCTCAATTCCTGCGGCACACTTCCAGAACAACCGCGTGCCCAGGGATGGGGCCTGTTACACCTGCCACACGGATTACACGCTCTACACCGGGGGGCTGAAGGCCAAAATCAGAGGGCTTCACCACATTTATGTACAGTACCTCGGCACAGCGCATCAGCCGATAAAACTCTATACGCCCTTCAACAACCGAGAGTGCCTGCACTGCCACCTTGGCGCACGCAGCTTTGAAGAGGGGGTAACTCACAGCGCCATGATGAGTGACATTAAGAACAATCAGATGTCTTGTGTTTCTTCGGGCTGCCATGACATGGTTCACGATGTTTCCCACTTGGATAAGGCGAAGTTTTGGAGTCCCAAGCCATGATAGAAATACGAGACGAGGTCATTACAAAGAAAATACGCATAGCGGGCCTATTCATTCTTCTGGGTCTTGTAGTGGAAGGGCTTAGCCTGATGTGGAATCATCCGCTTTCCTTCGTCGCATTCCTTGGCATTGGCGGGTTGTTGCTCGGTGTGGGCGTTGTGGTGTATCTAGTTATGTTGCTTGTTGCAGGTCAAAAGCCCGAGTAACTCTCGTGCGCGAGGGATTTACTTTCGCAACATTGAATTGAGTCTCCACGTGAAAGTACGCGCTCAAATGATCTCTCAAGAAGTTACCAAATCTGGATTCCCCTAGATTTATGCCTAGGAGTTCAAAACTGATGCGATTGCGAGGAACGTGTTCGCCGAGCGCAATATTGGTGCTGATCAGCTGCCTTCGGCATCTCCTAAGCTGCTTCCGCTCGATCAAGCTGCCGAGGAGAAATGTGCAACGAATGTAAACCAACAGTTTGGCAAGATCGCTCTGGGACTGGTGCAGAACACCACCGACGTTCTGTTCCGCGACCTTTGGTTACGTCCTGATCTTGCGCCTCGCGATCGCAGCCTTATCACGGTGGCTGCTCTCATTGCGACCGGCCAAGTGGCACAGATTACTTTCCACCTCAACAAAGCTATGGACAACGGCCTCACAACAGAACAATCCGGAGAAGTGGTCACACATCTCGCTTTCTATGCAGGCTGGCCGAATGCTTTTTCTGCAGTCTCGGTCGTCAAAGATGTGATTGAGAAGCGTAATCAAACGGCGCCAACAAAGTAGGAGAAAGGGAGTACCTGATGAAGATCGACAGGTGGGACTCAGGCTTCAGAGAAGGGAACGGCCGGTTATTCACCGGAAGCTGTTCGCTGAATTGTTTGAGAAATCGCACCCCGATCTCTACCGGGATTTTCGATTTGGCCTCGCCTATGTCTTCGACTTTCGGAGCGGGGGGCTTGCGGGGGGCTTGCGGGGGGCTTGCTGGATTCTGTCATTGGCTAGTATTCCGGGCTGATAGTGCTTGCATTACAACACGCGACATCTGTTAACCGCAATTATTCACGCCAAAGAGACTATACGGCTTGTTTTTGCTCGGTCAACATTGAATGCCATTCTCTTTCTGATGCATTCCACGCAACCGACCCGATGAGGAAGTACATGGCAGACTTCATAGCCTAGCTTCGTATGTCCTCTGAGAAGCAAGGCATTGCGGGACTGGCGCAACGATCATAGACAATCACTTCTGAGTCATCGAGGTCGAGAGAGGCCGCAATGCCAACCGGCCCAAGCTTCGAGTGGCGATGGATGAGTGCCGCAAGCAGCACGCTATGTTGCTTATCGCCCGCTTGGACCGTGTTGCGCACTGAATCAGACAAACAAACTATTCAAGAAGCGATTTCAAAATCATTGGCTTAATCCCAGAGCGTGGAATCAGCGCCCCTGGAATGGGAAGTTAGCTTTGACAAACCGTTCGTGAACCTTGGCGAGCTTGGACAATCCCGGGCTTTGACAGGGATCAATTAGCACCAACGTCGATTCTGTCGATCCTTTGGAATCCCTCACCGGAATAGTTTTGATCTTTGCCGCCGCCAGTAAATTCGCGAAGTGGTCTGAGACTTTGCGCATTCGCTTGAAGTCTGCCGTGTTTTTATTCTGCTTATAAATACGGAGACTGATACTCCATATCCCGCTCATCCAGTCAACCCGATAAAAAAAGGGTTCATCTCCGCCGGTGAACCAATATTGCACCCACGGCGATCCCCCGATGCTGGTCCCGATTTTGAAGAACTCATCTCGTCGTTTATCGTATGGAGGATTGAAGCACACTTTGGTATGGGGGCCTTCACGTTCAATCTTAGTGGACGTTAGATCGTCCAGTCCAAAGACCGCTTTTAGAAAAGCGTATTGGAAAACCGGAATCCTCCATACGTTGTCTCGGTGACTATTGTCGGTAGGAGAACCAGATCCGCCACATGATGAAATCGACCGTATTTTGCGGGCCAAGGAGACTGTCCTATCGAACCTGGAAGCCATTTCTTCAAACCACGCGGCCCAGTCGCCGAGGATATCGCTGCTTCGACGATCCTTGGCAGATAAAGAGCGCACCCATTTCTGGATATCCCGATAATTGATACTGGCGTAGCCATCAGGAGCGCGAAAATCGTAGTCGAATCCAAGCGTTAGTAGTATGCCTTTGTAGTGTCGCCGTCCAATACCGGAAAGGGGTTTCCAGTTTGCTGCCTGCGCGAGAACATTCTCTACATTGCGTTCAACTTGATCAGTTTCCGTCAATTTCGCGTGTATTTTGTTTTCAATCACGGCGCAGCACTTTGGAAGTTTTCGGAACTCAAATACCACTACCAGGTCGGCGCGGCTAAATTCGCGTTTGACTTGTAGACGGATCAAATCGCTCCGTTTGCCTGGAATTGGCAACTTCGGTCTGATCAACTCCGCGATGAACTTATTGGCGATTTTGCCCAGTCGCGATTTCGGCTGGTTCGCCCATTCAAGTAACCACTGAAAGAAGGCACCTTGGCTCAGTTCGGAAAGGCCGCAAAGGAAAAGGTTTGGAGATGGTTTCATTGGTCTAATCTCGGAATGTTGCACAAGTATGAAGTTGGCAAAACGCTATTGCGATGCCTCAAGGGCAGTTTCGCACAATTATTTGTCATCCCGGACCCTAATCGCAATGCAGAATACCCTTCTAGCCAATGGCCCTTAAGAAATCAGAACTCTACTCTTCCCTCTGGTCCAGCTGCGACGAACTCCGCGGAGGCATGGACGCCAGCCAATACAAGGACTACGTCCTCGTTTTGCTCTTTATTAAGTACGTGAGCGACAAATACGCCGGTGTGCCGTATGCGCCAATCACCATCCCACCCGGCTCCAGCTTTAAAGACATGGTCGCGCTCAAAGGCACAAGCGACATCGGCGATCAGATCAACAAGAAAATCATCGGGCCGTTGGCTGCAGCCAACAAACTGTCAGACATGCCGGATTTCAATGAGCCATCTAAGCTTGGCAGCGGCAAGGAGATGGTTGAGCGGCTCACCAATCTCATCGCCATCTTTGAAAACAAGGCGCTGGATTTCAGCAAGAACCGTGCCGATGGCGATGACATTCTGGGCGATGCCTATGAATACCTAATGCGGCACTTTGCCACGGAAAGCGGTAAGAGCAAAGGGCAGTTCTATACGCCTGCCGAGGTCAGCCGGATTATCGCGCAAATTCTGGAAATACGGAATGCGGAGGTTAGCAGCTCTACGACGGTCTATGACCCAACCTGCGGCTCCGGATCGCTGCTGCTGAAAGTAGGGGATGAGGCTGGTATCAAAGTCACGCTCTACGGACAGGAAAAAGACGCAGCCACCAGCACCCTGGCCCGGATGAATATGATCCTGCATAACAATCCCACGGCGCTTATCGTGCAGGGAAACACGCTGGCCGATCCAAAGTTCATGGAAGGCGATACGCTCAAGACGTTTGACTATGTTGTCGCTAATCCGCCGTTCTCTGATAAGCGATGGAGTACGGGTGTAAACACAGCCGATGACTCGTATGAGCGATTCAAGTCCTTCGGCACGCCGCCGGCCAAGCAGGGTGACTACGCCTACCTGCTGCATATAGTCCGCTCGCTCCGCAGCACTGCCAAGGGCGCTTGCATTCTGCCACATGGCGTCTTGTTCCGCGGTAATGCTGAGGCAGAGATTCGCAGGAAACTGGTGCGCAAAGGTTACATCAAGGGCATCATCGGTTTGCCTGCCAATCTTTTTTATGGAACCGGCATTCCTGCCTGCATCATCGTGATCGACAAGCATGATGCGCATGCGCGCAAGGGCATTTTCATGATTGACGCCAGCTCCGGCTACATGAAAGACGGGCCTAAGAACCGCCTGCGCGCTCAGGATATTCACCAAATCGTAGATGTATTCACCAAGCGTCTAGAAGTTCCAAAATATTCCCGCATGGTTCCGGTAGACGAAATTGAGAAGAACGAATTTAATCTCAATCTGCCTCGCTATATCGATAGCGAGACACCCGAAGACCTTCAGGATATTGAAGGCCACCTGAAGGGCGGCATTCCAGCGCGTGATATTGATGAGCTTCAGCACTACTGGACCGTCTGCCCGCAGTTGCGCACAGCTTTGTTTAAAGAGAACCGGCCGGGCTATCTGGAACTGGCTGTAGAGAAATCCGCGATCAAGTCCACCATTTACTCGCATCCGGAGTTCACTGCTTTTATTGCCGGCATGAACACCCACTTTGTGAAATGGCGGGAGAAGCAGGCCAAAGCTCTGCGGCAACTGAAGGCCGGCAGCCATCCGAAAGAAGTGATCGCCAATCTCTCAGCAGACTTGCTCGCCCATTACACGGGCAAGCCGCTCATCAATAAATACGATATTTATCAGCACCTAATGGATTACTGGGCAGAGACCATGCAGGACGATTGCTACCTGATTGTCGCCGAGGGCTGGAAGGCCGAGACCTATCGCGTGATCGAGACCAAAAACGGTAAAGATGGCAAACCGGGTAAAGAAGTTGATAAGGGCTGGGCCTGCGATCTAGTACCCAAAGTGATCATTGTGGCCCGCTATTTTGCCAAAGAACAGGTAGCCATCAGCAATCTGGAAGCTGAGTTAGAAAGCGTTGCCGCCCGCATAATCGAACTGGAAGAAGAAAATGGCGGTGAAGATGGTGCATTTGCAGAGGCGCGCACAGATGCACCGGAAGGCAAGGAAGGCAAAGTCACAAGGTCAACCGTGACGGCCCGATTGAAACAGATTGAGGCCGATAAAGAATTGCAGGATGAGGTCGTGGTGCTGGAGCAATGGCTGAAACTTGCCGACGAAGAAGGCGATCTCAAGAAGCAACTGAAAAAATCGGGAGACGAGTTGGATGTGCTGGTATATGCCAAATATCCCAAGCTAAGCGAGGCTGAAATCAAGGCGCTCGCTGTGGACGACAAATGGCTTACGGCCATGGATACTGCGATTCACAGCGAGATGGATCGCGTCAGCCAGGCGATTACAACGCGTGTGAAGGAACTGGCAGAACGTTATGAAACACCGATGCCGAAAATGGTTGGCAGAGTTACCGAGTTAGAAGCCAAAGTGAACAGCCATTTGAAGAAGATGGGGTTCGCATGGAATTGAAGCCTGGCTACAAGCAGACAGAGGTGGGCGTGATTCCCGAGGATTGGAATTTAGTCCCTTGCTCTGAGCTTTGCGTGAAAATACAAGACGGAACGCATTTCTCGCCGAAACCAGGAGGTGCAGATTACTTGTATATAACATCAAGGAATATCCGATTTGGTTTTATGGATTTCTCCAGCGCTTCGCGTATCGACTCCAAGCAACACTTGACGATTTACAAGCGTTGCGATGTAAAAAAAGGAGACTTGCTTCTTACTAAGGATGGCGCTAACACAGGAAATGCAGCCCTGAACTATTTAGACGAAGAATTCAGCCTGCTGTCGAGTGTGGCATTCTTGAGGTTCAATCGAAGAAATGTCGCCAGTTACTTTCTCCAACAATTGCTATCGACATCAGGTCAACGCCAAATTCAAGATGCAATGGCGGGCAACGCTATAACGCGTTTGACCTTAGCAAAAATCAGGAAACTGCGTTTCCCGGCTCCGCCTGCAAAAACAGAACAGGAAGCCATTGCTGAGGCATTGAGCGATGCGGATGCCCTCATAGAATCTCTAGAGCAGCTCATCATCAAGAAGCGTCACCTCAAGCAAGGTGCCATGCAGGAGTTGTTTAAGCACAAATCACATGATCAAGTTCGATTGTTAAGTGAAGTGTCCTCTTTGAAGGGCAGAATCGGATGGCAGGGCCTGAAACAGACTGAGTTCACTGCAAACGAGCGCGAACCCTTCTTAATCACCGGCATGAATTTCAAAGACGGCGATATTCGATGGAACGAGGTGTATCACATTGCTGAAGCGCGCTACGAAATGGCAAAAGATATTCAGTTGAGGACAGGCGATGTCTTGATGACGAAAGATGGCACAATAGGGAAAGTGCTCTATATAGAAAGTGTTCCTTTTCCTGGCAAAGCTTCACTCAACAGTCACCTACTTCTCTTCCGGCCGATCAGACAGAGTTACTACCCGAAATATTTGTATTACCAACTGGGTTCTAAGCGGTTTGCCGATTTTATCGAATTTAGAAAATCAGGAACAACATTCTTCGGTATTTCTCAGGCAGCCGTTGGCAACTATCCCGTCTTGCTGCCGTCAATGGAAGAGCAGATTCGCATCTCTACCATTTTGACAGATATGGATGCGGAGATCGCAACTTTAGAAGCAAAGTTGGACAAAGCCCGCGAGATCAAACAGGGCATGATGCAAGAGCTGCTGACTGGCAGGATTCGTCTAATCTCGCCCGTCGGCAAAAGATCTTATATTCAATCCAGTTTCGCAGAAAATAAAAAACACAATTGGCAGATCAATGAAGCAGTAATCATCGGGGTGCTCGCTAACCATTTCGGGGAAGAGAAATTCCCCCTGACGCGCAAGCGTTGCACCAAACTTACCTATCTTCTCCACCGCTAGGCTGAACGTACCGCTGAAGGCTACTTAAAGAAGGCGGCTGGCCCTTATAACCCTGCCACCCGCTATAAAGGACCGGAAGGAATCGCGCAAAAGAATAAATATGTTCGCGTGCACAACAATGGAAAATATTCCGGATTCGTGGCTGCTGACAATATCAGCAAGGCGGAATCTTACTTTCAAGAGTGGTATGGCCCGGAAATACTGCGATGGCTTGAACAGTTTCGTTTCAAAAAGACGGACGATCTGGAATTGATCGCTACGGTTGATATGGCAATGGAAGACCTTCGTCGCGAAGGGAAATCATTGGAACTAGCAAACGTTAAGCACGTGATTGAGGGCCATCCTGAATGGAAAGCCAAGCTGGAGCGCGAGATTTTTTCTGATAAGCACATAAGTTGGGCCATTGAATTCTGCAAAACGTTGTTCTCATGATCGAGTGAAAATAAATGAGCGTCGGCAAGCCGGAACGCGAAACACAGAACCGCATCATCGCCCTTTTCCGCGATGAGTTGCACTATCGCTACCTGGGCGATTGGCGCGACCGGGATGGCAATAGCAACATCGAGGAAAAGCTCCTCACCGCCTACTTGATCAAAGTCGGCTACACTCCAGCACACATCAGCGCCGCGCTCTACAAATTGCGCACCGAAGCAGACAATCCTAACCGCAGCCTCTATGACAACAGCAAAGCCGTTTACAGTCTGTTGCGTTATGGCGTGCCGGTAAAAATTGAGGCAGGCAAGGTTACGGAAACCGTTGGGCTCGTCAACTGGAAGGAGCCAAAGAAGAACAACTTTGCCATTGCCGAGGAAGTTACCCTCAAGGGCAACCATGAGCGGCGTCCCGATCTGGTGATTTATGTGAACGGAATCGCCATTGGTATGCTGGAGTTAAAGAACAGCCGCATCACCATTGGCGACGGCATCCGCCAAAGCCTTTCCAACCAGATGCCGGAGTTCAACCAGGCATTCTTTTCAACGATTCAGTTCATTTTTGCCGGCAACGACTCAGAAGGCATGCAGTATGGCACAGTGGGCACACAGGAGAAGTATTTCCTGAAATGGAAAGAAGATGAGCAGGACAACAGCCGCTTCAAGCTGGATAAATATGTGCTCAAGATGTGCACCAAAGAGCGGCTGATTGAGCTGATGCATGATTTTGTCCTGTTTGATGGAGGCATCAAAAAGCTGCCCCGGGCACATCAATACTTTGGCATCCGATTTGCACAGGAACATGTCCGCCAGCGCAAGGGTGGCATCATCTGGCATACGCAGGGCAGTGGCAAGAGTATCGTGATGGTCTTCCTGGCCAAGTGGATTCTGGAGAACGATCCCAATGCTCGCGTGGCGATCATCACAGATCGCGACGAACTGGACAAACAGATTGAAGGAGTTTTCAAAGAAGCGGGCGAAGACATCAAACGAACCAGCAGTGGGCGCGATCTGATGAAATTGCTGGGCCAAGCTAAACCGCGACTGATGTGTTCATTGGTGCATAAGTTCGGGAAGAAAGGCGTGAACGATTTTGAGGCGTTCATCAAAGAGCTTGAGGCCCAACCCAGCCAGACGGTGGGCGAAGTTTTCGTTTTTGTGGACGAGTGCCACAGAACACAGAGCGGCAAGCTGCACCGCGTGATGAAAGCGATGATGCCCAACGCGGTTTTCATCGGCTTTACAGGCACGCCACTTCTTAAAAAGGACAAGCAGACCAGCCTGGAGGTCTTTGGCGGCTATATCCACACGTACAAATTCAGCGAGGCCGTAGAAGATGAAGTTGTGCTCGATCTGGTCTATGAGGCCCGGGACATTGATCAGCACCTGGGCTCCGTGGAAAAAATTGATGTGTGGTTTGAAGCTAAGACGAAAGGTCTGAATGACTGGCAGAAAGATGAGCTGAAGAAATTGTGGGGCACTATGCAGAAATTGCGCAGCTCCAAGCCGCGCATGGATCGCGTGGTGAGTGATATTGTCTTCGATTTCAGCGTAAAGCCGCGCCTTTCCAGCGAACGCGGCAACGCCATTTTGGTGGCGTCAAGCATCTACGAGGCTTGCAAGTATTTCAGCCTGTTTCAGGAAACACCTTTTAGCGGCAAGTGTGCGGTGGTGACTTCTTATAACCCTTTGACGCGGGACGTTACCGAGGAAGAAACAGGCGCTAATTCCGAGACAGACAAACAATTCATCTACAACACCTATACGGAGCTACTCAAAAACGTTGATGCCAAACCGGGAATGACCAAGACCGAGACCTACGAGGAACACGCCAAGGCCCTGTTTATTGAGCAGCCGGCAAACATGAGGCTGCTGATTGTCGTGGACAAACTGCTCACAGGATTCGATGCGCCGCCCTGCAGTTATCTCTATATCGATAAGTCAATGCAGGACCATGGCCTGTTTCAGGCAATCTGCCGGGTAAATCGGTTGGATGGTGAAGACAAGGATTTTGGCTACATCGTGGATTACAAAGACCTGTTCAAAAAGGTTGAAAACGCAATTTCCGTTTATACGTCTGAATTGGACAAGAGTGCTGGTGGAGTTGATCCCGAGGTTTTGCTGCAAAACCGCCTAAGAAAAGGAAAAGAGCGCCTGGATAATGCGATAGAAGCACTGGCTCTGCTGTGCGAGCCGGTTGCGCCGCCCCAGGGTGAACTGGAACACATTCACTACTTCTGTGGAAACACTGAGATTCAGACCGACCTTGAGGAAAGAGAACCACAACGCGCGGCACTTTACAAGGCTACCGCGTCGCTGGTGCGCTCTTATGCCAACATCGCGGATGAATTGGAACGGGCTGGATATAGTCCGACCGATATAACCCGAATCAAGCAACACCTTAAGCACTATTTGGCTATTCGCGAGATCATCCGCAAAGCCAGTGGCGAGAGCCTGGACGTTAAAGCGTATGAGGCTGACATGCGGCATCTGATCGACACTTATATTGAGGCAGATCAGCCGCGGAAGATTTCGCCGTTCGATAACATGGGATTGCTTGATCTGATCGTGAAGACGGGCATAGCCACTGCAATCGCAACGCAGTTTGACGGATTGAAGGGCAACCAGAACGCGATTGCTGAAACCATTGAGAACAACGTCCGCAAAAAGATCATCAAGGAGCACCTGAACGATCCGGCTTATTACGAGAAAATGTCCGCGTTGCTGGACGAGATCATTGCCGACCGAAAAGCGAAGGCAATACAGTACGAGGAATATTTAAAACGCATTGCTGAATTGGCAAAGAGAGTGGATGCCGGCCAGTCGGAAGAGACGCCACAGACCGTGGACACACCGGGCCGGCGTGCTCTCTACAACAACCTGAAGCAGGATGAGGCGACTGCACTAAGGATTGACGAGGTAGTAAGAAGGACGCGACCAGATGGATGGCGCGGCGTCCAATCGCGCGAGCAGGTGATTAAGGCAGCATTGTATGGAGTATTGCGAGACGAAAGCGAAGTGGAACGAATTTTCCTTATTATTAAGGCGCAACGCGAATATTGATGGTTACTCAGCTCAAACTCGGGGACATTGCAGTGGATGTGGTCCTAAAGGACATAAAAAATGTCCATCTTAGTGTTTACCCTCCCTCGGGCAGGGTGCGGATCTCCGCACCGAAGCGCCTGAGCCTCAACACTATCCGCGTTTTCGCGATTTCCAAGTTGGGCTGGATCAAACAACAACAGAAGAAACTACGCGACCAGGAACGTGAAACACCACGGGAATATTTGGATCGGGAAAGCCATTACGTCTGGGGAAAGCGTTATCTGCTTAAAATAATCGAAGAGCGCTCGGCTCCCAGAATCGAACTGAAGCACAACAAGATGGTCTTGTGGACGCGCCCTGGAACAAATGAGGAATCGAAAAGGGCCATCGTTGAAAGTTGGTATCGAGAGCAGGTCAAGTCTGCTGCTACAGAATTAATCGCCAAGTGGGCGCCACTCGTGGGCGTGAAACTGAAGCGTATCTTTGTGCAGGAGATGAAGACAAAATGGGGAAGCTGCAATCCTGCAGGATCCAGTATTCGCCTGAATACAGATCTGGCGAAGAAGCCCCGCGAATGTCTCGAATATATCGTTGTTCATGAAATGGCGCACGTGCTGGAGCCGACTCACAATACCCGATTCATTGCGTTAATGGATCGACTCATGCCGCAATGGCGTGTGCGTCAACGGCAGCTGAACCGGTTGCCGGTTCGGCATGAGGAATGGGAATACTGAGGCGACAAGCAGATCATCGGAAACCGAGTCTTTTACGTTGGTCGCCCCAGCCCATGGGCAAGGCGTGTAGCAATTTCTGTGCGGTAAGATCGGCGGGCTGGCGCCCTTCGACGATGGCTTCAATGATGTCAGGAGCCAGAAACGCGCAGTTAAGGATCCGCCCTGCATAACGCTCTTCAATTCCGGTCTGCCACGCGATCGAGTGACGCCCCTTAAATTCGCTGCTTACTTATCTTCTCTGGCCATTGATGAACACGGGTGATTGCTTTGATCAATGCTGGAACGGTTTTCGCGGGCGTGCCAAGCCTCTGAGTCTGCCGGAACTATCAGTCTTACCTCGCGGCCACAGCGCTTCACCCTCATGTCGATAACCAGGGTGAGAATATCTTTCTTTACGAGCTTCTCAGATTGATCCGGAAAAGCGTTAGCCCGGTGTTCAATCTCGTCCACTTGCAAGCGAACAACACCGTAACTGATTTCAGTGCTGCTGAAGCCTTACCTTGGCTGTTCGGGCAGGAAGCCCAAAACAACCAACGGGTCGTCACGGACTACAGAGGGAGCATGTCATGCAGCATGAACATCGGATTGAAGTCTTCATCAACAAAAAGAAATTCGAAATCGAGAACCCCGTCCAGACAGGAGCCAGCCTCAAGAATCTGGCGGGTATCCCATTGAACGATGTTTTGTTTCTCCAGCGACCGAGTGAGGATGAAGTCATCCCCAATGACACCAAAATCACCCTGAAAGATGGTGACCATCTCCATAGCCAGCCTCCTGCCGATTACGGCGTGGGAGCGAACCTTGTTGCTGCGGCGGGCATTCCCGCCGAGCGGGCCGTGCTGCATCCGCAGGCCGGTGGATGGCAATTCCTCGTGATTTCGGATTTCGAGCTTCCCCAGGGATTTGATCCGAACCGCGTTGATTTGCTCATTAAACTGCCGCCAGCGTTTCCGGACGCGGCCCCGGATATGTTCTGGGTGTGCCCTGCGGTTCGCACCCCTGCTGGAAACGCTCCCAAGGCCACGTCGAATGAGCATTTGCTCGGCAAGAATTGGCAGAGATTTTCGTGGCATTTGGCTGCAGGCGCCTGGAAGCCGGGCATGAGCGAGCTGCGGGATTTTCTGCGGTGCATACATTCCCGTTTTCTGCGGATGGACTGAGGAGACTGCCATGATCTTGCGAGTGTTTGAATCCGAGTGGAACGAATTTACGGCCGGTCTTTGCGCGCGGACGGATGTCGAGACGGCGGGCATTGTTCTGGCTGAACGACTGCATGGGGGCGAGGTGCTCCTAGTCCGGGACATGATTGAGATACCGCCCGAAGGTTATCTGATTCGACGCCAGGACCATGTGCGGATTACAGACGGATTCCCATGCATTTCAATTGATCGAATTGCTTGCGCTAAAGTCACCTGTGTCGGCAGATGAGGTAATCGCTAAAATCTCACCGGGGCGACAAGACGATACGACCGCTGCCCGTCAAGCAAAGAGGCAGGCCAAACAAGCCATTGCTGCGGCTATGGCGGCCACCGGCAGGATCTTTGATGAAGATCCTTTCCCACCCGCCGGTAAAAAGCTCTACCGATGCGCTTTCGCACCATTTGTACGTTGAAATCTGCGCCCGGCAAATCAGGAAATACAGAAGCCACGACGGCACCGCCCGCGAAATCTGGGAATTAATGGAGCCCTGCCATTCGTGCCATTCAAGCTTGAAATACTCGTTCATCTGGTTCGCGCAACTGAAACTGTACGTTTCTGGCTCTCGGCAAGTTGATTGCCATAGACCGGGCACTCCGGAAAGTTGCGAAGGCCCATCGGACTAACGCTGAGGTAGAATTCACTATTTGGGTCGGCAGGTGGACACAACCCAAACCCACGATTCGGTTTGCTATTGCCACCATCCGAGCTCGAACAGTCGAGACAGACGCCGACCCGGCATTTACAAAGTCGAGGAATGCATTGCCTGGGAAATTGATTCGGAAAACCCTAACCCCTCCCGCTGTTTGACCCAACTCAGCGGTAAGGCACGCAACAATTTCTGTACCGTCAGATCGGCCGGCTGACGCCCTTCGAGAATGGCTTCAATGATGTCAGGAGCCAGAAACGCGCAGTTTAAAATCCGTCCTGCATAACGCTCCTCAATTCCTGTCTGCTGCGCGATCGAGTGACGTCCCTTAAATTCGCCGTTTACTATCTTTGCTGGCCATTGATGAACACGGGTGATCGCTTTGATCAATGCTGGAACCGTTTTCACGGGCATTCCTAACTCGGAGTCTGCCGGAACAATAAGTCTCACCTCGCGACCACAGCGCTTTACTCGCATGTTGATGAGCAAGTTTAGGATGTCTTTCTTTAGAAACTCGGTGCGACGCTCGTGGTCATTGAGATCATTTTGCTGAACCCCGAGCAGAGTGTCGCGCAGCCGGAACCGAACTATCACCAAGTCCAGGCTATCGTCATGCACGACGATTCGGGCGATCACCTTGTTCAACAATTCCCGGTGTTCGGCTGCCGATTTAGCTTGCCACGTTTCGCCAAGTTGCTTCCCAGCGGCAATCAATGATTTGCTGATTGCCACGCTATCAGCATGCTCGCCGATTCCTTTAATCAATTGCTCGGGAGAAGTAACAAGAGCCAATAGCCTGCGGCAAATAACGTCCTCAACTTCCTGGGCGGGGATCCTGGTAGGGGCGTTGGTAGCAGTTTCTCGATGATGAATGGCGGCTTGCGAAATGTAGTATCGATACCGCTTGCCCCGCTTTACTGCATGCGATGGAGTGAACCGATTGCCCTGGTCATCGTAGAGCAGGCCTACGAGCAAACTCGGGGACTTTGAATTTCCACCATTGCGCCGAACAACGTTATTGGCTCTGAGTCGATCCTGCACTTTGTCCCAGAGTTCCTGAGGAATAATCGCGGGGTGTTCACCCGCATACGTTGTATCCCGGTGAGGGATTTTGCCAAGATAAAGAGGATTTTGTAGCAAGCAGTAAAGTGCACCGCGAGAGTAAACTCTTCCGCCCGATTTCTTGCCAGTCTTGCTTATCCGGATTTTGCTGCGAATGCCGTCTCGATCGAGTCGAGCTTTAAGCTTGGCTACACAACCCAGCTCCAGATAGAGCTGAAAGATCTTTTTCACATGTGCAGCTTCCACGGCGTTCACGTACAGCTTACGATCGCGAAGGTCGTATCCCACCGGGATGGTTCCACCCATCCACATGCCCTTCCGCTTTGAGGCGGCAATCTTATCCCGAATACGCTCGCCAGTAACCTCACGCTCGAACTGCGCAAATGAGAGCAGGACATTGAGTGTTAGGCGGCCCATGGAGGTGGTGGTATTAAATTGCTGGGTAACAGAGACGAAGCTGACTTGCCGGGCATCGAACCGTTCGATGATCTTGGCAAAATCGGCCAGAGATCGTGTAAGGCGATCAACCTTATAAACAACGACCGTATCGACCTTCCCGGCGTCTATGTCAGCCAGCATTTGACGGAGTGCGGGTCTCTCCAATGATCCGCCCGAATAGCCACCGTCGTCATAGGCTGTCGCAATCGTGCGCCAGCGCTCATGTTTTTGGCTGGCGATGTAGGCTTCGCATGCCTCTCGCTGGGCTTCCAATGAATTAAAGGATTGCTCACGCCCCTCTTCAGAAGATTTCCGAGTGTAGATCGCGCAGCGAATCACCGATTTGCCGTCAGCTGGCATTCGCTACTCCCTTTTTCTGACCGCGGGATTTCAGGCCGAAGAACAACGGTCCCGACCACTGAGTGCCGGTAATTTGTCTGGCGATTTCCGACAGACTCCGATAGCGACGTCCCTCATATTGATATCCAGACTCCTCAACGGTTACAGTGTGCGTCTTACCCTGCCAAGAACGAATCAAACGAGTTCCCGATTTGGTGCGAGCTATGTTCGCGGTGGAATTGGGGCTCCTTGAAACCGCGGTGGCCATCTGATCCAAGCGGCGGCGGATTTTCGGCTTGAGACCCCCGAATGCTTGTTCCTGAATTCTGTACGCCAGCATGCGTACCATCAGTTCTTTACGGATTCCATCCGGTGCAGGGTTGTTGAAACATTTCTGCCACTGTTGGCAAAGTGCTTCTTTGCTCATTTCGGGCAAATTCTTGATAAATTGTGAGACGTCCATGTCGAACCGTATCCTTATATAAGGGGTATCCCCGGATACTGACATTGACGCTCTGGTTGGGCAGACAGTCAAGCGAGTTCCTGCCCGTTCCTGCCCATGCATCTTATTGAATTATGGGCCCTTAGCCACGCCCAAGTATCGCCCAGACCTCCAAGCTTCTATTCGTTTTCATATGTTCCAGAGCTTGAGTGGTCGAGTCAACTTGGTCGTCGTATTTGCTGCCCGGAAAAGATGTCAATTCGCGGACATATTCGTCAAGCCAGGGAGCTGAACGGGGCAGTAGCACCTTTCCATTTTCAAACTCTGCGGACTGTGCATACAATCGCATCAGCTTATCTGTACCAGCTGGCAGCTCGTATGGAGTAATCCGCAGCACTCCTTCGTGCTGCATATCCTGAATGAGCTGCGTGCCTGAGGCCTTGTCCTCAATTAAGATTTTGTCTGCCATCCGACGGCAATATATTTGGTGAGCTTGATCGTGGACGGCGCGCTTAAGATCTGGATAGTTTAAGCGCTTGCGGAATACGTTCAGTAGATAATAGCGACTGTCTGCGACTCCCCACGTCGTGCATACACTGTAGTCGTTCAGATCGCCAGCCTTGTTAGCCGTATCCCAACTCTGCACTACCAACCAAAATTGCTCTGGCAATCTGGCAGGATCATAGTATTGAAGCCAATGCGTCTTAATCAGCGCGCCGCCTGCCGGCGTTGGGCTCTGCTGGTACTGACTCAAGAAGTCATATTCACCGAGGGTCTTACGCAGATCCTCAAGGACTGGCTTCGGCTCGCGATCAGGCTGGAGAGCGTCGCCCTTCTTGCGGTGAAAGTATCGCCGCCCAAAGGGACTGTTAATGACGTGAGTTTCGTCTTCTTCGGCTATCGCAGGGAATGACACAACCTCCCAGCCCTTTTCGTGTTCGAGAACATGGCCCACCAAGTCGTCCTGGTGTAGCCGCTGCATCACGATAATGATGACTCCATCCTGTTTGCTATTTAGCCGGCTGAGAAGTGTGTTGGCATACCAATCATTCACGCCGGTGCGTTTGGTTTCGGACAGAGCTTCTTCTGGCTTTAGCGGATCATCCAGGATGATCAGGTCCCCCCCGCGACCCGTCAGTACACCCCCAACCGAAGTGGACATACGAAAGCCTTGTTGCGTGGTCATAAACTCGCTCACGGCTTGTTTTTCTGCAGATAGCCGGCTGCTCTGAAACAGACGCTGATAGAACTGACTCTGCATCAATGTCCGGCAATCCCGGGCATGCTTATCCGCCAAATCCTGGCCATAGCTAGCGCAAATAATTTGTGCGGCCGGACTGTGTCCGAGAAACCACGCCGGAAACGCCACGCTGACTGCGTGAGATTTGAGCGTACGGGGCGGCATGTTTACGATCAATCGTTTGATTTCTCCACGTCGGCAGGCCTCCAATTTCGAAGCCATCACCTCTATATGGGGACTAGTGAAGAATCTAGTTTGGGGATTGAGTTCCCCAAACGATCGTTCGATGAAAGCCATCAGATCACGACGCAGTAACGCATTCCGTTCTTCTGGCAAAAGATTAGTCATCTGATTTCTCCGAGTCGCTAACAATTTCTTCACCTAAATCTGACGTTTCCACCTCTTGCATCCGCTTAAACAGACGTTCCAGAACTTCGCTATCTCTCTCATCGGGAGCGGCATCGGCTTGGAATTTAGATTCCTCGGTCCTCTCAAGCAGACTATGCAGGCTTAGCACATCTTTAGCTGCCCGGCTGTCACCGGCCATTGCCTTGTTGATGATTTGGAGGGTGATTGCTTCGAGTTTGGTGATCGTTCTAAAACGGCCGTTGATGGTTACGCGGACACGCTCCCGGGCAATCTTTAGAAAAACGCTGGCAACATTTTGGGACCCCTTCGGACGGCCTTTTGGATTCCCTGATCTGCCTTTGACAAACTGGCCAACTTTCGGTGGACGCTTATAGCCAACTTCAAACGAGTTCGCCTGGTCACCCATGATTCGCCTCCAGCTCAGCTTCAATCTGATTGAATGTCTTGCCGCTCGCGGCGTGAATGGCATTTTCGCCGGTTATTTTTTGCCATCGTCGGACGGCAGTGTCGACATAAAGAGAATCGAGTTCGATGCCATAACAGACTCTTCCAATGCGTTCTGCAGCAATGACTGTGCTGCCGGATCCCAGGAAGCAATCGAGCACTAGTTCTCCGCGGGCAGTGCAGTCGAGCATAGCGTCCGCAATCAGTGCGACCGGTTTTACTGTTGGATGGAGCGAAAGCAAATTCCCTTCATCGCCCCGCTTGGATAAGGTGTTCACGCCTGGATATTCCCAGATATTCGTCCGATTGCGCCCGAATTGTCCGAGTTGAATATTGTTACGGTGCTGCCCTCTTCCGTTTTTGAATACAAAAACCAGTTCGTGTCGGGAACGATAGAACGATCCCATGCCGCCATTATCTTTAACCCAAACACAAAGATTGAGGAGGGTGTCGTAGACTTGCCTACCAGCGGCCAACAAGTCACTTACGTGCCTCCAGTCCATGCATATGTAGTGGACCGAGCCGGCCGTACTATAGCGTGCTAGCAGGCCCAGTGCGGTGTGGAGAAAAGCCACGAACTCGGCTTCATTCATCTCGCCGGAGGCCATCGCGAACTCGCGGTGTTTAATTGATCCTTTGCCGCAGACATTCCCATCAATCGCAACGTTATAGGGCGGATCGGTGAAAACCATATGAGCGCGACGGGTGCCCATCAGTGTCTTGAAGGAAGAGTCGACCAGCGAAGTGCCACATAAAAGGCGGTGTTTCCCGAGTATCCACAAATCGCCTAGCTGGGTGACGGCTTGAGCCTCCTCGTTTATATCTGGGACAGTCTCTTCATCGTTATGTCCACATGCTTCTTGCAAGATCAGGTCAATCTCAGCAATTTCGAAACCTGTGACGGTTACATCAAATGTTTCGTCAATCGCAATGAGATGTTGCAGTTCGATTGCTAATATCTCTTTATCCCAACCGGCCTTTTCGGCGAGTCGGTTATCGGCGATTACGTAAGCGCGGAGCTGATCTTCCGTCAACCCTTCGAGCCGCACGGTAGGGACAAGATCCATACCCAGTTCCTTTGCGGCCTCAACCCGGCCATGACCAGCGATTATCGTGTTTCTGCCGTCGATTAAGACGGGATTAATAAAACCGAAGGTTTTCATGCTGGCGGCGAGTTGGCGGCGTTGGTGCCGGTTGTGTGTTCGTGCATTGTTTGGGTTTCTTAGAAGAGTGTTGGTCGGCAGATATTGGATCGCAAGCTTTGATAAAAAATGCATGAAGCCAGTTAATTATGTTTTGGCTTATGGATCGAGATTTATTTTGTTATCACATTAATTCGTATCGTGATAGCATAATAATTGTTACTACTGTCTTAGCTGCCGTGATGCTACCCATCGATCTACATGCCCAAACGAATGTCTCGGTGAAAGACATTTTGGATCTTCTAAATGACGCTCCAGAAGCCGGCATTACAAGCCCACTCTGGATAGGTGATGGATTTTACGAAACGAATTGTGCAATCGTGAATCCGGAAACCGATATCGAGGAGTTTAGCGAGCGCCTACGGCTCGACCGCAAAGTGGCAATCCAAAAGGTTCGGTTATGTATTGATGAGTGGATTGATAGCGGTAAGACAGGAGACAAAGAAACGGCCTGTTGTCGAGTTGAACACCGCGCACCACAAGCTGCATCTGAAACTGTTGCCTTTTGGGAAACGTCTCAGATTATCGCTGATCGATCTGGTTCAGGAATTCCTCTCAGGCTTTTGCCCCGTAATAAAGGCGACTTTGAAAGTGCCGGTTGGAAGGCTAGGCGCATTATCGCTTTAGTACTTTCAACTGATCTCCGCCTGCGACTGGCTAAATGTCGATATGAAAAATGTAAACGGCCTTATTTCTTGATTAGAAAAACCCACAAAACTTATGAACACGGGCTGTATTGTTGCGTTGCACATAACCGTTCAACTACCGCGCCCATGCGTATCGAGAAAAGACGTCGCGAGTTTGACGCAAAACTCATCAGCTGCGCAGCGACCTACGTGAATCAAAATGCACCCGCTAATTGGCAGGAAGACCCAATTTTTAAGGACAAGTTGGCTGCGCATTTAACTCAACTCGCTGCCAGGGAAAAAACACCTACACGCGATAAAGTAACTAAGAATTGGGTGACGAGAAATTGGACTCGTGTCCAAGCCGCAGCAATAAAAATTTTCGAGATCCAAGTCCGGCCACTAACAATCAAAAAAGCAGTAGCACGACGCTGAACGATTGATATCAACACGAGAGTTTATTGCCCTTGTGAGATTAGATAGCCAAACTAATTACCCATCAAATTGCTAGTCCTCGGTCTTTCTTGCCTTTCCAGCTTTCAATTCCTCCAGCAACGCACTTATCGAGCTGAAAATGTCAGGATGATATTTTTTTAAGTGCCTTTCAATCCGCTGATTCCCAAATAGCCGATCGAGATACCCACAAATTACAGTCAGGGCGAGAATATCCATTCCATAGGATGCTTCCACAGACTTCAGATCCTTTACCAGCGACTCGGTCTCCTGTTCAAACATTACCCGTGCACCTTTTGAAGTTGCTTCTAATCGTTTAGAAGGCTGGCCCTCTAGCAGAAATTCGGGCCGAGTGACGGCGAGAAGGGCTCGTGCAAATTTTGCAGAAAAGGTTGCGCTGGCAATCATGTGTTCTGCAGCCTCAATCTGTCTGGTAGGTTTCATCTTTCGCAGGGATGCAAAAGCATCGGTCGTGACACGGCTGGTTTTTAGAAGGTCGATGACTTCGGGACATATCCCGTCGAGCATGTCTCGTTTTTTACGTATGTTTCCAACATTCACATTAAGAGCTGCGGCGATACGTTCTTCACTAAGCCCGTTTGCCAGTGCTTTCAAAATCATGAAATGCTGGGCTATCGGTGGGGCATGGTTCACGCGCTTGTTATATGTGTAAGATTCATCATCAGTAGCGAATATTGCGCGCACTTCGCCCACGCCCTTGCTTTTCAGGATATCAATGCGTACATGACCGTCGAGCAGCAAATAGTCATTGGGTCCTCTGGGAAAGACCACGACAGGCTCAATAAGGCCCACGTGGTCCAACGATGCCGCGATCTGCTTATACATGTCGCTCTTACGAAAGGCCGGGCCGACCTCCTTCTGTAGGGCGAGGCTTCCGATTGAAAGGACCATTTCAAATTGCTTAAAGGCGCTCGTAACCTGATGCGCAGCCATATGTCCCCCTCATTTAAATCGTTCAGCAAGTTGTTCAGGCATATCCGCAAGATTCTCAGCACGAAGCAACGTGACGAAATGCTCATCGGCCAAAAGCTGCCGGATAGCGGACGTGAGAAGCAAGAGCTGATCTTTCGTCTCATTCGCTTTCTTAATTAAGCCTTTCTGTTCGCGAATCTTATGTTGGTACTCTCGTACCAATGCCTTTCCAGTGAGCGTGCGTTCTGTGAGATTAGCTTTACCCATTTGCCGCTGTTTGCTGATTCGTTCGGTAATCAACCGCTTGGCAGCGCTCAACTTGTCGCCGCGGAGCGTTCCTTTCTCATAGGCATCGGCAAGCGCCTGCTGAACCTCATGGTCGTTACCGCCTGCGATTTTCACCGCGACGCTTATAGGTAGTCGACCCGCTTCAACCGCCGCGATAAGGGTTTCCTCGCTGTGTTTGAGCAGGTGAACCACTCCATTCACATAGGCACGATCCATCCCTAACTTAGCCGCAATTGCACTTGTCTTGTAATTCCGCTGGAGCAGTGATCGAACTTCCCGTACGAGATCCCGATTGGAAGGCGGCCGTCGGGCAATATTTTCTACAAGGCTCATCAGATACTGTTCTTGGCGCGAGGCGTCAGTCACCAAGGCAGGTATCGTGCTTTGCCCCAACGCGAGCATCGCCTCCATCTGCCCCTGACCACAAACCAGGTCGTAGCGTGTTTCGTCACCAGGATCGGGTGCACGCCTAGATACAGTGATGGGCTTTTTTAGACCAACCGCTTCAATGCTTGAGACGATCAGCTGGAATTTGATCTTGTTGCGAGAACGCGGATTTACCACTCGAATTTGTGCAATCGGGATCTGTTCAATTTTCTTTTCGGTCACGCGGCCTCCTCAATAGCTACTCGCCGGGCCATGCTCTTGAAGAAATTGAGGTTTTCAAAACGATAGACATCTAGCATGATTCCGTTGGCAGGAGCCAAACGCAACTTCTGTGCGAGTGCGTCCATACTTGGTAGAAGGTAATAATCGAGCACGTCATCATTACCTGGCTTCAGACGCGCCGCAATTGTTACGTCTGGATTGAGAGAATTATCAAGGCGAATGAGCCATCGGTAATTCCCCGCTGCGGTTTCACGGCAGCGCGCCAGTACCAAAGATGTAGTAAATTCTTGGCTGATTGTCAGAACGTCTGTTGCCGTGTTTTGGTCTACCCTGGTCCCGGCCTCACGCAACTCACGAATAATTTCGGCAATTTTGATGGCGTGGTACTCTCGCAACTTTCGATTCGTCTCTATATAGCTGAAGTCTCGCAGCGGAGTGTAGCCAATGAGTGTGTAGGCGCGGACAAGACTTCCAAAGCGGTAGCGAAACGATGTGCTAGAAGGCATGTCATCCGCTTCGTCAATCAGAATTCCTGAGAGCCTCCCACAGCGGACAAGCAATTCCTTCAATCGATCAAGCAACTGTTCGTCGCTCAAATAAATGGATCTACGATGGATCAGCGTTAGTGCTTCATTGAACTGCTCACTGCTGATCAGCGGACTAAAAGCGTCGTCTCGTCGAATCCACATCTCCGGAGGATTATTGATGCGTTTACGCTTAAGCTTGAAAGACCGCCGGTTATAAACATTTCCACCGACATATTTAGGGTTCGTCAATATTTGATGGACTGTTGCTCGTGTCCATGGCCGGCCGAGATCCGTCAAAAGCCCTCTCATGTTGAGCAATGAGGCGATCTCGCGTTCCACTTTCCCTTCCCGTGTAAAGAGATCGTAGATCTCCCGAACAATGCGCACCTCATTTTCAGGGCCAGGAATGAGGATGACCCGATCGGTTTGGATGCTCTTATGTTCACCGCGCGAAAGAACCTCTTTGGGGCTTCGGTCACGGTAATGAGCTGCCTGCGAAGTCCATAGCCCGCAGGACCTCCCTGGCGGAAGCCGAGTTCGATCAGTCGGCATTGACCAGCAAACACTTTGACCGAGAGTTCACGACTGTACTCCCCGGCCATCGTTCTCTTGATCGTCTTTAGAAGCGAAGAGGGGAGACTTCCATCATTTTCAAATTGTTCGGCACAGTAATGCACCCGAACATCCGCCTTTTTGCAGACATACTCGTAATAGGCGCTTTCATCGGCATCTTGAAAGCGTCCCCATCGGCTGATGTCATATACAAGAACCACACGATAATCCGCTCTTCCGGTTTCCACATCTTTAAGCAGTTCTTGCAATCCTCCCCTTCCAGCCAGGTTCAAACCGCTCTTCCCTGCATCGGAATAGGTTCGAATGATCTCCATGCCGTGGGCTTTGGCGTAGCGCAAAATCACATCTGATTGATTCTCGGTGGAGTATTGTTGATGCTCAGTCGACATACGAACATATTGCGCAGCGGGGATAAGGTCGGGCGATCGTTCTGACGTCACGTAAATACCAGATGCACGGAGCCAAATCGATCGGCATCCGCGATCCTTCCGAATACGCCATCATACGAGCGATTCTGCTAACTGTGGTGTTTCTGATTTGAATTAGTTTTGTTATGTCTCAAAACGGAATAAATTGCCATTTTGGAACTCAAACGGGGTATTTTCAAGTTGACGAAAACGGCGACATAAACGCGCGTTTTCTAAGATTCGCAGCTTGGCGGCAGGCCCCTTGCAGCGGGAGTGTTCAACGTATTTTTGCAAAACAATATTTCCAGCCCCTTCAATAGTTTAGCGAATAACAGGCAAAACTATATTGACAGCCCGGCAACCCGCGTAATATCTTGGCACTCCAAAGCGAATAAGAAGCGAATAAGGTTGCCCAGCCATGTCCTCCGTTGCAGTCATCCGTTCCCTTGTCGAACGCCGCATTCCGGGTGCTCTCACCGTCTATGAGCGCCGGACGCCGGAGGTTTTCCCGACCGGCATTGCTGCTATTGATCGTGAAGCGGGCGGGATTCCCAAGGGCGCTTTGACACAGGTGTGCGCTACGGCTGGCGTCACATCGGGCCAGACAACTTTGCTGCTGTCACTGCTGGGACAGGTCACCGGCAAAGAACAGTTCTGTGCTGTAGTGGATGCGAGTGATTCATTCGATCCCGAATCGGCAGATGCAATGGGCGTGTGCCTCTCGCGTCTGCTTTGGGTGCGCTGTATTGAGCGCGGCATGAAAGCGGTAGAGCAGGCATTCAAGTCCGCAGACATCCTGATACAAAATGGCGGCTTTGGAGTGATCGCAGTTGATCTGGGCAATGTGGACGAAAGCCTGATCAGAAAAATCCCCCTCACTACATGGTTCCGATTCGCCCGCGTCATGGAAGCGCTGTCAACCGCATTGATAATCATGCTACCGTACTCTGCTGCTCAGAGTTGCGCTGCATTGACTCTGAACATGGGCGCATCTGTTGAATGGACCGGCACAGGAACGGCATCTCACACACAGGTCATGGCAGGTGTGAACTTCAATGCTGAGATTGGTCGCACCCGCACAAAGAAGCCGGTACAAAGTGCAAGGAACAATTTCACCGTAAGACCGCAATGGGCGTGAGTCATGTTTGGCTGCGTTCACGTTCCCGACTTCGCTGTGCAAGCGGCATTGCTACGCGAATCCAAATCTGTACCGCTGGCGTTATTCGATGGCCCTGAATCCCAATTGAAGGTTGCCGCCTGCAATGCGGCGGCGAGGGCCGTTGGCGTCAACGTTGGAATGTCAAAGCTACAAGCAGAAGTCTGTGGCGTGACTCTCAGAAGGCGCGTTCAAGAACATGAGGATGTTGCCCAGTCTGAGTTGATTGATTGCGCCTACAACTTCTCGCCGCACGTCGAAGTTACAAATCCAGGAATAGTCATCATCGACCTCATTGGCTCTAAACGACTGATGGGCACCGGCAGGACCATCGCGCAACTCATCCTTGGAGAAGTAACCAAGCGCGGCTTTGAAAGCAACGTCAGCATAGCGGCGAATCCTGATACTGCTCACTATGCTGCACAAGGTTTTAAAGGAATCACAGTCATTGATCCAGGTCATGAAGCTCAACGGTTAGGGACGCTGCCGGTCGAAGTCCTGGGATTGGAACCTGATGTTCAAAACGTACTTCATGCGTGGGGTATCAAGTCGCTCAAAGCTCTCGCCGCTCTGCCTTCTATTGAGTTGACCGAAAGACTGGGGCAGTACGGTTTGCATTTGCAGCGGCTGGCCAGAGGCACGGTCATGCGTGAACTGGTACCCGCAGCGTTACCGCCGTCCTTTGAAGAGAGCACCGAGTTGGAAGAGCCGGTTGACCTTCTGGAACCGCTGGCCTTCGTTCTCACTTGCCTGTTGGAACAGATCATGGACCGGCTGATTGAAAGATCGCTGGCCACAGATCAAATCGAAGTCGAGCTGACTTTAGAACTCAATTCGGATCGTGATGTAAATGCGCCGGTGTGCTGTACGACTCTCGCCACGTATCAGCGCACGGTAAAACTGCCGGTGCCAACTCAAGACGGCAAAGTGCTGCTCAAGCTCGCCCAGCTCGATCTCGCCGCTCATCCGCCACATGCACCCGTAAAGAAGATAAAGATTGAGGCGCTGCCGACCCGCATTCGATACGCGCAAACTGGATTGTTTCAGCCATTAGCGCCGGAACCCGCAAAGCTGGAAATCTCTATGGCCCGCATTCGCGCTGTGGTGGGAGAAACGGATTCTTTGAACCGGCAATTGGTCGGCTTCCCGGCTCTTCTTGATTCTCATCGCCCAGATCATTTCCAGGTGACACCGCCAGTAGCCAAGCATCGTGACGGGCAGCCATCAGCAAAGCTGGCATTGCGGAGATTCAGGCCAGCCATTCCTGCAAGAGTGGAAGTGAGCGCAGAGCAAGCGCCGGTATGGATTGGTTTCTCCCGCAGGAAAGGCCGTGTGCTTAATGCGTCCGGTCCATGGCACAGCAGTGGGGGTTGGTGGGACGCGGCGGGCGAGTGGAAACGCGATGAATGGGATGTACACATAGCACTAGACGGGTGTGCAGCTCTGTATCGGGTATTCCGCGATCTGGCGACACGAGCCTGGTTTGTCGAAGGGATATATGACTGAGCCATGTATGTGGAATTACATTCCCGTTCGGCGTTCTCTTTTCTGGAGGGTGCTTCTGTACCTGAAGCCCTTGCGTTAACCGCTGCTGAATTGAATATACCGGCTATGGCGCTGCTCGACCGCAATGGCTTCTATGGATCAGCCCGCTTCCACATGGCCGGAAAGAAGACCGGTATCCGTGCTCATGTTGGAACTGAATTGAGCATCACACATGAAACCGGCACGATCAATTATCCGCTGCTCTGTGAATCACAACTTGGCTATCAGAATCTGTGCCGTCTGATCACGCGCACAAAACTGCGGGTGCCGAAGCACAGCGACAGCTCAGCGCAGCTCAGTGAACTGGAAGAGCATGCAACGGGGCTAATCTGTTTGACCGGCGATGAACATGGCCCATTTGCTCATGCTTTGCGTGACGGCGGCATGAATGCCGGTCGCGATCTGCTGACCAAACTGAAAGGTACTTTCGGCCTTGGCAATGTGTATGTGGAATTGCAACGCCACCTCCATCGCGAACAAGAATCGCGTAATCAATGCGCGATTGAACTAGCGCGGGAGTTAAAGCTTCCACTGCTGGCGACGAATGGAGTCAGCTACGCCACAGCCGCCGACCGTGAAGTGCTGGACGTGTTCACTGCCATAAAACACAAGAGAAGACTTGAAACTGCCGGGCGCTTGCTGACTCGGAATGCAGAGCGTCATATCCGTACACAGGAACGAATGGCTCAAATCTTTTCCGATCTTCCTGACGCCATTGCCAACACTGCTGAGCTATCTTCACGATTGCAATTCACACTGAAAGACCTGGGATATCAATTTCCAAATTATCCGGTGCCCGCTGGCGAAACCATGGACTCATTTCTGTATGCCCGGACTTGGGAAGGTGCGCGTAGAAGATATCAGCCGATCACGGACAAAGTGCAAATCCAGCTCGACCGTGAATTGAAACTCATCGCTCAGCTTGGACTGGCCGGGTACTTTCTGATCGTTTGGGACATTGTGCGGTTCTGCAATCAAAACGACATCCTCGTGCAAGGGCGTGGCTCAGCCGCCAACAGCGCCGTCTGCTATTCGCTGGGCCTCACTGCTGTTGATCCAATTGGAATGGAGCTTCTGTTTGAAAGATTCTTGAGTGAGGAGCGCGGCGAGTGGCCGGACATTGATCTCGATTTGCCTTCTGGCGACGACCGGGAGAAGGTGATCCAGTACGTCTATCAGCGTTACGGGCAATTGGGTGCGGCCATGACTGCAAACGTTATCACGTACCGTGGACGGCTGGCCGCTCGTGAGGTTGGCAAGGTCTTTGGATTTGATACTGAAACACTCAATCGTTTATCGGCCATGGTCGGCAACTTTGAATGGCGCGGTCCTAATGACACGTTCAACAAGCACTTCACAACAACTGGCCTTGATCTCACTCAGAACAGAATCGCAAAATACCTTGACCTGTGTATGCGTGTTCAAGATATGCCCCGCCATCTCAGCCAGCACTCAGGCGGTATGGTAGTTTGCCAAGGGCAGCTTGATTCTGTGGTGCCATTGGAACCAGCCACCATGCCAAATAGAGTTGTGGTGCAGTGGGATAAGGATGACTGTGCTGACCTGGGGATTGTGAAAGTTGATCTCTTGGGGCTGGGCATGATGGCCGTCCTTAAAGACTCAATCACGCTGATTAGAGATCATTACGGAGATGAGGTTGACCTAGCCCATCTACCGCAAGATGCGCCTGACATTTACGGCGTGATTCAAAGGGCTGACACTGTTGGAATGTTTCAAATCGAATCGCGGGCACAGATGGCCTCACTTCCGCGCAATCATCCAGAAAAGTTCTACGACTTGGTGACTCAAGTGGCTTTGATTCGCCCTGGTCCGATCACCGGCGCTATGACGGCACCATATCTGAAGCGTAGGCAGAAAAAAGAACTGGTCACGTATCCGCATCCATCTCTGAAGTCAGTTCTGGAACGCACTCTCGGCGTACCGCTGTTTCAAGAGCAGCTTTTGAAGATGGCCATGATCTGCGCCAACTTTACGGGCGGCGAGGCGGAAGAACTACGCCGGGCCTTGGGCAACAAGCGCTCTAAACAAAAGATGATGGAGGTTGAAGTCAGGCTGCGGGCGGGAATGACGAAGAATGGAATCGCACCGAAATCACAAGATGAGATTGTCCAGTTCATTACCAGCTTTGCTCTGTATGGATTTCCTGAGAGCCATTCAGCCAGCTTCGCGCTGATTGCTTACGCTACCGCATATTTGAAAGTCCGCTATCTTGCAGCATTCACGGCGGCACTGTTGAACAATCAGCCCATGGGATTTTATTCAGCAGCCACGCTCGTAAAAGATGCTCAGCGGCATGGACTGAGAGTCAGGCCAATAGATGTGACGTGCTCCGACTGGAATTGCTCTCTGGAAAAAGCGGATGGGAAAATTATGATGCGGGTCGGTCTGCGGTATGTGCGAGGGTTACAACAGATCGCGGGCGAGTCCCTGGTCCTGGCGCGAAAGCAGCATCAGTTTGGTTCGATTGAAGAGCTGGCCCGCAGAGTGCCTGAGCTGAGTCGTGGCAATCTGCGAATGCTAGCAGCGATTGGTGCGCTGAATCAGATTGGCGACCAGGGATTGCACCGGCGCGATGCGCTGTGGCAAGTCGAAAAGGCTGGGCAGCGGGTCGGCGAGCTACTGGAAGGAATCATGGATCAGGACGCGGCTTCACCGCTCGTGCAAATGGAAGTGGAAGAGCGGCTGGTATCTGATTACCACGGCACGGGGCTGACCGTTGGCCCTCATCCCATGTTCTACCAGCGTGAAGAAATGCGCAGTCTGAATATCAAATCGGCTGCTGAGTTACGAGAGACGAAGCATGGAAAGAAAGCGACAGTTGCCGGAGCAGTGATAACACGGCAGCGACCAGGCACCGCAAGCGGCCTGATCTTTCTGACGTTGGAAGATGAAACTGGTAACGCGAATGTGATCGTGATGCCCCACATTTATGAGAAATACCGGCAACTCGTTTTAGAGTCAAAGTTTATTCGTGTATTTGGCGTGGTGCAAAATCAGGACGGAATCGTTCATTTGAAGGCTGAGCATGTTGAAAAGTTAACCTTTAGTGCGATTGCAATTACGTCTCATGACTTCCATTGAACCATTGGGACTTATCTGCTTTCCTAATGACCCAAGGAAGTCATTACGAGCGTGCTGGAATCAAGGTGCGCCATTGCGGAAGAAACATTGCCATTGGCGTCATAGGCGTGTCGGGACAGTTCAGAATCACGATGGGATCGTCCATTTACGTGCGGATCAGGTTATGCCGCTAATGGTCAGCAAGCTGCGGTGGCGTCCCCGATTTCCACTAGTCAGTATCAGTACATTAGCTATAGCACTTTTATGAGTTAACGTTCTCTTAATTAATTCTATCAATCGACTAACAGATAATTTTCTGATGCTATCGTCCTCTACGCTTCACTTATTAGTGAAAAACACCGATATTGGCACTTTGTTCTACTTAGCTATCAATTTTCACAAATATTCCGCTTGCCCCACAGTTGCTCCTCATGTAAGGTACTTTTCGAACTATAGCAAATAGATTGTTATGGGTCGGCAAATGCTTGCCAGCAACGACAATGCGCAACTCTTTAACCAGTTTCAAGAAACTACTAGCAAACAACAAGCACGCAAACCAAGCGTAGACACCCATAGATAAATACAAACAAATCAACTAAATTTCAACTTGCTGGAGCTAGTCAAAATGTCAATGCCTTGGCGATATATTGTTGTGGCCGCTCTCCTTGTCGACCTACTCGGTGGCGGAACGACGGCTCGTGCTCTTCGAAACGATAGGATTGCCAGTAAGTCCCTTTCGCGCCAAGCTTCAATTGGTATTCTCAAGCCGCAGTTTCTTCCGTTGTTGCAAGGGTCGGTAAGCGGACCAGTCAACTATGTTTACGACGAGTTAGGGAGATTAATCGCGGCAATCGATGCTTCAGGCAATGCTGCTGTTTATTCATACGACGCAGTTGGAAACATTCTCTCAATCCAGCGTTTCTCATCTTCTCAGACGTCGGTCATAGCCTTCAGCCCCGACCACGGTCCGGAGGGCGCTACAGTGACTATAACTGGAACCGGCTTCAGCAGTACTCCGACAGGGAATACAGTTTCGTTCAATGGGGTCACTGCTGTCGTGACATCTGCGACTTCCACAGCAATAACCGCAACGGTCCCGGTGAGCGCTACAACAGGGCCAATAACCGTAACATCTCCGGCCGGGACAGCAACAAGTGTTAAAGCGTTCACAATTACTACGGCAAGCTCTTCGACGACCATCACGGGATTCTCGCCACGTATCGGAACTGCGGGGTCAGCAGTTACGATCACGGGGACGAATTTCAGTCCATCACCTGGAAATAATCGGATTCGATTCAACAACAGCGCAGAAGCGACGATTTCCACGGCGACCAACACGACGTTAGCAACCACAGTTCCATCCGGGACCGGCTCAGGGCGACTCTCGGTTGCTACACCCAATGGCGCTACGGTCAGTACAGATGACTTCTTTGTGCCGCTTACGGGTTTTGCTGCTTCTTCTGTGGCGGCGACGGGAAGAATCAATATTGGCTCAACTCAGGGAATCACGCTGGCCGCAGGCCAGCTTGCCATTTTCGTCTTCGATGCCAACCTTGGTCAGCGAGTATCGGTTCAAACTTCAAATTCAAGTCTCACAAACGCAACTTTGTACCTGCTTGGCGTTAACGGAGCGACGCTAACCAGCACCACATTCGGGGCCTCAAATGTGTCACTCAATTCCAGTGCTCTACCGGTACAAGGCACCTATGCAATAGGCGTTTCCAGCGGCTCTGGAAGTGGGAGCGTTAGTGTCCAAGTGAATGATGCCACTGATGTCACAGGAACGATTGCAATCGATGGGCCTCCAGTCACAGTCACAACGACGAGGTCTGGTCAGGATGTGTGGCTCAAATTCAACGTAATAGCGAATCAGCAATTCGTTCTTGAAGTTACAAATGTTACAAATCCTTCAGCTAGAATTAATTTCTATGGACCTACAGGCGAGCTTTTAACCGGATCGGGAATCTCTAGCAGCCCACCAGGACAGTTGTTTTTCGTTGATCAGCAGACTTTTCCAGTAACAGGAAGTTACTCAATTCAAGTTGCTCACTCCGGAACAGGTGTAGGAAGCGAAACTTTGCAACTGATCAGTGCGCCGGACTTCGTGACTCCGATCACGATTGGTGGATCTTCAATACGGGTTCCAACCGTAGGTAATACCAAGGTAGGCCAGAATGGACGCTTAACCTTCACAGCCATTACGGGACAGAAGGTGAGTGCAAACATCACCAATGCAACTTATCCACCTAGCCCAGGATGCTCTTCACAGTTCCGCGACGATGAGGATACAGCCTTACCAACTGGGCAGTCGAGCTGCATAAGCGGCTCGAGCTGGTTCATGGACACCACTACCATATCCGCAACCGGAACCTACCATGTCTTCATTAATCCGGGCCAGATGGCTACAGGAAATGCGACGGTCCAGTTGTATGATGCAACGGATGTCACGGGCACAATCAGCATCGATGGTTCCCCGGTTACCGCAACGACGACAGTTATGGGTCAGGACGCAAGACTAACTTTCTCGGCTACAGCCGGGCAAAGAATAGCTTTGCGGGTCACAGGCGTTACTAGTACTTTCGCTGGTGTTGCGCTTCTTCGGCCGGATGGCACTCAACAAAACCTTATTCGTGTCAGCAACAATCCACCAGGCCAAACATCTTTCATGGATACGCAAACACTCGGCACAACTGGGACATACACGATCTGGCTCCAGCACACTACTACGAGTACAGGCAGCGCGACGTTCCAGTTGAACAGCGTGCCACTAGACTATTCTACTTCGCTCACGTTAGGAACACCCGCTCAGGTACCCGGTTCCGGCAACCTTAGCATTGGCCAAAACGCAAATCTTAGCTTCAATGGCACAGTAGGTTACGACGCAAGTATTCAGTTCAGCAGTAACACCCTGGCTTCTGTAAATGTGACCCTGCGCAAGCCTGACGGTACCACTCTGACGACTCTGACATCAGCCTCCGGGACAAGCTTTGGTCTGCCAATGGTCATGCTTCCTACAACGGGCGTGTACACGATTGCCGTCGACCCGGTTGGACCCGCTAGTGGTTCCTTATCAGTCCTGGTAACGCTCCTCGGAGGGCCGGCTCCAGTTCCAACCCGTATGCTCGGTGCCAGCATTAACCCGTCCAGTTCGTTATCGCAGAACTTAGTCGGTTTGTTCATGATGAATGAAGGATCCGGGACAACAGACACAAATATTGTGGATGGACAGACAGCCACATTCTCAGGCACTACACTTCCGTTGTGGAACACTACCGATCCGTCGATAGTGCTCAGGGGAACGACGTCATCTCTGAGCAGTTACCTGGATGCTGGAACTGACCTGAATTTTGACCAACTGACGCCTAATAAGATGACGGTCGTAGCGAAGGTTTTCCTGAACGCCGTGGCGCAGTGTGGCATTGCGGAGAAAACCGACGACAGTACCAGTGGATTCACGTTTGCGCTGGATAATACGGGTGCACTGACTCTTTATGTGTTAAAGAGTGCCGGGGGCATGCAGGCAACTACTGCCGCCAACGCAATCATCAGCGGCCAATGGGTTCAGGTGGCCTTCACTTGGGATGGGACCCTAAACACTGCTGCAGCGGCTCACATTTATATTGATGGGGTTGAGCAACCGAAAGTGCTCAGCAGCGACGGGGCTGGAATCCCGAACTATGTCGGAGCGACGACGAGGTCTTTCCGGATCGGAAACAATAGCTACTTCAGCGGCGGTTCACTGAACGGCAAGATTGCCTATCTTGCTGTGTATAAGTATCGGGTGTTGACACCAACGGAGTTGAATCAGCTGGATACACAGCTGCCCATTACTACCGATGTGGTGGGAACAACGACGGAGGACGGCGCTACCAAGACGGTGACAACCACTGCGGTGGGGCAGAATGCGCACGTGAGCTTCCAAGGGTGGGCGAACCAGTCAGTGACCGTGGGTTTGAGCAACAACAGCATGGGGCAGGTCACGGTGAATCTTGTGGCCCCAGATGGGAGCACGCAGTCCAGCGCGGTCTCATCATCGACTGTCTTCGCGTTACCTCAGTCCACGCTGCCTTCCACCGGAACCTATGATGTTTTCGTACAGGGACCGGCGACAACAGGCGGCATTACAGTGGGAGTTACCACAAACGCAGGTGGCCGGCCTAGTGGATCAGCCATCGATTCAAGTAATGCGCTCTCAACCAATCTCGTTGGACTATTCCTGATGAATGAAAACACAGGAACAGTTGACACCAACCTTGTCGATGCACAAGCAGCAAATTTCAGCAGCGGATTAACTCCCGCGACGCCGCCTGTGTGGGTAAATACGGATCCCTCCATGCTGTTCAAAGGAACGACGACTTCATTGAGCAGCTATCTGGACGCCGGTGCGGATCTGACCTTCGATCAATTTCCGACCAGTAAAGTGACAGTTGTGGCGAAGGTATTCCTCAATTCGGCGACTGTGGGCGGGATTGCAGAGAAAACCGACGACAGTACCAGCGGATTTATCTTCGGCTTGGACAATACAAGTGCTTTGAACCTTTATGTCTTGAAGAGCGCCGCTCCAATGCGGGTGGCAACGGGCGCAGGAACTCTAAAAGGTGGACAGTGGGTTCAGATCGCGTTCACCTGGGATGGGACAATTGGAACCGCGTCGGCAGCTCACCTCTACGTGAACGGCGTGGAGCAGACGAAAGCTTTGACCCAAGACGGATCGGGAACCCTGAGCTATACAGGCGCGACTTCGAAGTCATTTCGGATCGGGAATAACAGCTACACGAGTACCACCAATGGCGCTCTGAACGGGAAGGTTGCGTATTTAGCTGTTTATCGCGGCCGAATCTTATCCACTATTGAACTAAACCAATTGGATACTCAGCTTCCAATCCACTGATCAATGGGCGATTTTCCTTCCATCGGATCAAAGTAAGTGAAATTGAGAGAGCATAGAGGGTTTTTTCTGAGGAGATTGACGATGACACGTATGCGGAATGTCACAAGTCTGGTTTGCTTATTCTTGTTTGTAAGCTCTTCGCTGCTATGGGGGCAGCAAGCCGGAGCAGGACGGCAATCATCCACACTTCTCCCGGACGGCCGTACATTGTTGCTAGGCGGTGTCGATGACAAATCGCATGTCACAAACCGCGCGGTGATTGTTGCTACCGATGGAACAACCAACACGTTAGACGCGGGCATGAACTTTGCCCGCGTGGGCCACAGTGCCACGGTCCTGCCCGATGGTTCTGTTTTCATTTTCGGCGGCGTAGGCGACGACGGGAGGGTCGTTACAACGCCGGAAAGATTTGATCCTGCGGAACAGACCTTTTCAATAATTCCGGGCGTCTTGGCAGTGCCACGAGCGTTTCATACAGCCACACTCCTTACAGACGGCAGGGTGCTCTTGGCTGGCGGAGTTCTCGCGGAAGGCGAATTTCCAGATGATGTGCAGCTATTTGACTACAGCAAGAATATCGCTTTGAGCCAACATGCTTCGATGTCATTTCCTCGGGAAGGGCACACCGCCAAGTTGTTGTCAGATGGAACTGTGCTGGTCTCCGGAGGAACCGATCGGTATGGAAAAAAAGCTTTGGTGCAGGAAATCTTTGACCCTGTCACCCAGCGATTCCGATTTGTTGACGGCAATGCCTTAAAGGCTGACTCCGACGCGTCTGAAGGACTTCAAATTGCTGCATCAATTCCAGAAGATGGTGCAAACAACGTTTCGATCCAGGCCCCAATTGCGGTCCGCTTCAGCCACCTTATGGCATATAGCACGGTGACCGGAAGCAATGTTGTCCTCATTGGACCTGACGAAGTCATTGTCCCGTGTACTATCACACCCGCTGAAGGTGGTCGGCTTCTATTTGTTCTTCCCAATGCTCCGCTCCAACCCGGCACCGCATACACAGTGCGGGTCAGGAGTCTGACCGATCAAAAAGGCATTCCTCTACCGGACACTTCGATCACCTTCAACACTGAGGGCGAACCGTCGGAGTCAGACGGTCCGGATTGGGTTCCTGGCCCGGGATGGACTACAGGAACAGGTGGTTCCAAGTGGCAGGAACTTCCTCCATTACAGGCGGCTCCAGGAAACACAGCGCTCGCTGGGCAAGTGCTCAAATTGGATGGCTGGCCGCTTTCGCAGGTCACCCTTGAAATGAACGGCCAGAAAACGCACACCGATTCTACGGGCCGATTTTTGTTGAAAGGCCTTACCCGCGGCCATCACGTCCTCTGGATCGACGCCACATCTGCGAATCACGACAAATCTTTCTATGGTGTATATGAGGTGGGTGTCACCATTCTGCCCAACAAGACTAATGTCCTGAATTACACCATCTGGATGACGAGGCTTGATATGGCACACACCATCACCATCCCGTCTCCTACAACCGTGGAAACCGTAATTACCAATCCCAGCATTCCAGGCCTGGAATTACATCTGCCGCCCAACACAACGATCACTGATCGCAATGGCAAGATTGTTCACCAAGTCAACATCACACCGGTGCCCCTGGATAAACCGCCGTTCCCACTTCCAGCAGGCGTGAAAGTGCCCATCTACTTCACAGTCCAGCCCGGCGGGGCCTACATCAATGTCGGCTACAAGGGTGTCGGCCCAAAGGGTGGCCGCCTAATTTATCCAAACGGTTTCGATCTGGCGCCCGGCACTCCGTTTGATTTCTGGAATTACGACGCTGACGCAAAAGGCTGGTACATCTACGGTAGCGGAAAGGTCAGCGATGATGGCAAGAGTGTCGTTCCCGATCCCGGGGTGGTGATCTACGAGTTCACGGGTGCAATGGTTGGAAGCACGAGTACCGCACCATCGCAGGGAAATCCGGACGGATCGGGAGGAAAAGACGGAGATCCCGTGATGCTGTCAACGGGCCAATTGGTTTACCAAAAAACCGACCTTGCAATTCCAGATGTGATGCCGATTACTTTCACCCGGACGTATATCACGAATGACAGCCGTTCCAGATCGTTCGGGGTCGGCGCGACAGATTCCTACGACTTCTTCATGGTGGGACACCCGTCCCCCTACTCTTTTCAGGAGTTGATCAAACCGGATGGCGGTCGGGTCCGTTTTGATCGTGTTTCGCCGGGCACGTTCTATACGGATGCGGTGTACGTCGCCACCTCGTCTCAGGGGGACTTCTATGGTGCTGTTCTCTCCTGGAACACGGATCCGTCATTGCCAGGAAAGTGGAAACTTCAGAAAAAGGACGGAACAATTTTCAGCTTCTTAGACTCCGGCGGAGTCGGTAATCCGTTCTGTCAGGCGCCCCTTCAAATCAAAGATCGATACGGCAATGTCACCAAGATCGATCGAGACACCAGTTGCCGGCTGACAAAGGTCACCTCACCCAATGGCCGCTATATCAATATCACCAATGACTCCTCGAGCAGGATCACCCAGATTACTGACAATGCGGGCCGGACCGTGCATTACACCTACGATGCAGCTGGACGACTTGCGTCAGTAACGGACGTAAACAATGGAATAACGGCATATACATACGATGACCAAAATCGCATGTTGACAATCACAGATGCTCGACAGATCCTCTACTTGACCAACGAATATGACTCCGCTGGACGCGTCAAAAAGCAGACACAGGCCGATGGCGGAACCTATCTCTTCAACTGGACTCCCACCCAGAACGACCAGATTCATATCGTCCTCTCCATGGGGCCGACCGACAACGGTGACACTTCCTTCGTGGTTCGCGATTCCTGCTGGGGAGACAGTGGTTTTAAACGCTATGATCCTACCTGTACAGAAGGCTACATGCCTCTGATGGCGCAAGTGGATGTCACCGATCCGCGTGGATATATACGGAGAGTTGTCTTCGGCGACACAGGCTATGTCACCAGTGACACCCATGCATTGGGCCAGCCCGAGCAACAGACCGTGACCTATAGCTACTACGCGGACAACCTACTGCAATCATTTACCGATGCTATCGGCCGTGTGACCAGTTTCGACTATGACAGCCTGGGAAACACGGTTCGTGTCACGCGGCTCGACGGCACACCCAATGCTGTGACCAGCACGTTTTCTTACGGAGGGCCGTTCGGTCAGCTCTCGAGCGCCACGGATCCGCTGGGACATACCAGCACTCTCGGGTACGATGGGCAGGGTAATCTGACCTCAGCCACTGACCCACTGAGTCACTCCACCTCGTTTGCCTACAATGCCAACGGAACGCTGGCGTCGCTAGCCGACGGACTCAACAACACGGTGCAGTTCGGCTATTTTGGGGGCGACCTGACGACGATCACCGATCCGCTGGGCAACACGTCAGTTCGCTTTACAGATTCGGTTGGTCGGGTCACCTCTGCAATTGATGCCCAAGGCCAGCTCACACTCTCTCAGTACAACATTCTGAACCTTCTAACGCAGACCACAGATCCCAGGGGCGGAATCACTAACTTCTCGTATGACGCAAATGGCAACCTTGTGAGCTTGGCAGATGCTCAACATCCTTTGAATCCCACGACTTGGATCTATGACAACATGGACCGGGTCAACACGCGGACGGACGCCTTGTTGCGGCAGGAGACCTACAACTATGACCAGAACGGGAATCTGGTAAGCATTAAAGATCGCAAGGGCCAGGTGACAAGCTTCACCTACGATCCCTTAAATCGGTTGACGCTGGTGGGCTTCAACACGGTGATTAATGGCGACGTCACATCATATGAGAGCACAATCAGCTACACCTATGATGCCGGCAACCGGATGACGCAGGCAGTGGATAGCGCCGGCGGGACAATTACGGAAGCGTATGACAATCTCGATCACCTAACGTCAGAGACGACGGCCCAGGGTTCCATCAGCTACGGCTATGATCTGGCAGGACGCAGAACCAGCATGACCGTGGCAGGTCAGCCCCAGGTTTCATACAACTTTGACAATGCAAACCGCCTCACACAGATTTTACAGGGAACGGCGATGGTGGCCTTCAGCTATGACAATGCCAATCGCCGTTCGGCGCTGACCTCGAGTAACGGTGTGAACGTAAGCTACACGTTTGACAGTGATTCGCGCGTGACCCGGATTACCTACAAATTCAATGCCAATACCTTGGGTGATCTAGAATACAGCTATGATTCGCTGGGCCGGAGAACGCTGATCAACGGCAGCTTTTCCCAGACGGCTCTGCCGGGAGCCATGAGTTTTGCAACCTACGATGCAGCCAATGAGTTGACCAACTGGAACGGCACGGCCCTTTCCTACGATTTGAACGGCAACATGCTTTCCGACGGAACGAACGCATTCAGCTGGAACGCCAGGAACCAGGTGGCGAGCCTGAACTCAGTCAGTCTGCAGTATGACGCCTTCGGACGGCGCATTCAGAATGCTGTCGGCAAGTCATTTCTTTATGATGGAGCCAATGCTGCCCAAGAGCTTTCTGGGTCAACGGCCCTTGCAAATTTGCTAAGGGGAGGCGTTGATGAAATGTTTACCAGGGTGGATTCCACCGGATCATTCATGCCATTGCAAGACGCACTGGGAAGCACGATTGCTCTCGTTGACTCCAGCGGCAACATTGTAACAACGTATGCCTACGATCCGTTTGGCAATACTTCCATATCAGGCACCAGCAACTCGAATGCATTCGAGTATACAGGTCGAGAAAATGAAGGCAATGGGCTGTATTTTTACCGCGCAAGATACTATTCGTCAGCAATGGGCAGATTTGTTAGTGAGGATCCACTTGGATTTGCGGGAAGCGGCCCAAATTTCTATTCCTATGTCTTTAATAGCCCAACAAATCTGGTTGATCCATCCGGCCGTGAGGCCGCTACGCTTGCTCTCGGGGGGGCAGGAATCTTGGCCGGTAGTGCCGCTCTTGACACCCTTTTAGGAGGTGCAGTTGTAGTTGGCGATGCACTTCCACCTGTGGGAGTGGCTGGTACGGTCGGATGGGGGGCTGGACGTGCTATTGGGCATATTCCTCTCGGCGGCGGCAATACCATCGACAGTAACATGCAGTTCATCTTTACCTATTTCTTCTTTTCGCACACTACCTCAATTGCTGGCAGACCACTTTGCTTTGCGAAACGACCCACAGGCGTGCAGGGAGGCGGTAAGGACCGTTCTTGGCAAGGGCGGGAGGAACAACTTGAAGGCATAGAAGAATGGGCGAACCATCAGGATCCCGACTACAATCCTAGTACACGGAAGAGCCTGGACGAGCTTCTTAACTATTGGAAAGGCAAAAGCCTAGAAGAAGGCTTGGGAGAAGGAGCGGAACCGGAAGCAAACCCGAAACCCGGGAATCCGGAACCAGAACCGGGCGAGAATCCGGGATATTAGAAACGGGATCTTTTTATGACCTTGCATCTTATAGAAGCAGCAGAACAGGCTGAAGAAAGTGGCGATTTTGAAAAAGCTTTGCAAATATGGTGTCAACTTGCCTCTGAAAAAGGGAAGGCCATCTATTTTAGTAGGTGGGGAAATGCCGCGCAGAGATTAGCTCGATGGGATGAAGCCGAAAAAGCATTTGGCAATGCTTTAGCTGCAGACTCAAGGTTCTCTTCGGCAATGGAAGGACTTGGTCTACTTTTTTTTCATCGTACGGATGGCAATCAACAGAGCAATATTGAGCGAGCGCGAGATTGGTATTTAAATGCCCTTTTAATCAATCGATATGCGCGAACTTTCAATCTTCTTGGAATTGCATATATCGAGCTTGGCCTATTGGAGGATGCCAAAGACGCTTTCTTAGAAGCTATTGATATTGATGATTCGTATTCCGAGTCATATTTCAACCTTGCCGCCCTCGAAAAAAAGGAAGACCCACGAAAAGCAAAGGCCCTGCTTGAAAAGTGTATTGCTCTTGATCCTGATTGGATGGCCGCCTACTTCAACCTTGCCCTACTTGTGAGAGAAGAGAACGTGGAAAAAGCAAAAGTTTTGTTTGAAAAAGCTATTGAGCTCAATTTCAATGAACTCCCTCCACATCGAGAATTTGGCAAACTCTTGCAAAAAGAAGGGAGTATGCGGGAGGCCGAAGGGGAGTTTCGCCGATGCCTTGAGATTGCTCCTAAAGATTGTTGGTCTCGACTATATCTTGCAAATAACCTCGCTGTACAGGGTCGCGATCCTGAAGCTGAACGGGAATATAGGATCGCAATAAATCTTTGTCAGGATACGGCAGCCGCAGTTCACTTATTTGCAAATTTTCTCGATTCGATATCGCGATCGGACGAAGCGAATGTATTGCGTTCGCAAATCTCAGAAAAAGGAAATGATATCCCTAGTCAAAATTAATGGCGCGGTGTCTTCCTAATGCGGAATAAACCCCTAGTGTCACTGGCCCGTAAACACGGTAACTGCGAAAGCTGTGGCGGCTGCCGGACGAAGCAACCCAGAAGATCACCGAACTGGTCCACGCCGGGAAATATTCGGAAGCGCAACAGTTGACGACCGGCTTGTTAGTGGCTTATCCCAACGATCAGCGGCTCATCAAGGCCAAGGCCCTGATAGAGAAATTACTCGCACCTGCCGGTTCAACCAGCGCAACTCCAACCAGCAATCAGCCCATAAATACTGTGGCACCTGCTCAAGCTGCGCTGGCCACGTCTACCGAATCTCTAACTGGCATGGAGAGGATAGATTACAAGGCTCTCGTCGAACGGGCGCGGCAGGCGCAACAAACTGCCGACTTGGCACAGCAGAAGACGCTACTGCAGCAGTTCATGGATCAGAGTGGTGTATTTTTGCAGAGGCATCCAGATCAGGTGCTGCTTTGGCAGCTTCGCGCGGCATCGTCAATCAGTCTCAATGATCCGATGGCAGGATATGAAGCGTGACAGAAACTTATTGCGGCAGGCGCAGCTGACAGCAACGATTCCAGTTCGCAACGCTTGTTAACCCAACTAAAGAACAAAGGCTGGTTGGACAAGCAGACAGCGGAGAAACATGCCAAATACGATTGGATATAGGCACTTGGAGCGTATCTTGGTCTGTCGCGTGGCCTGCTCGGTTGGGTGAGTCTGAATCCCAAGAGCGGCTGGCTTTACAACTCCAATGACGCACCGTGGTCTTCATCGGGGCCAAGCAGTCCACAAAAAGAAGATTTCCCCGCGTATCTCGAGATGGGAGGCGAGTCCGCGCGTGGATTACATGCACAAAAGGTTTTGAAAAACAAAAAGGATTTTACGCTCGAATCTCTCATGGCTGCGGCCTACGACAGTTATCTTACATGGTTTGACAAGCCCTTGCCGGCATTGCTCAAAGCCTATGATGAATCTCCGTCTTCAAGCCCAATGAAGGAGAAAGTCTCAGAACAAATCATAGCCCTGCGTGAATGGGATCATCGGTGGGCCGTTAATTCCGTCCCCACTGCTCTGGCAGTATTCTGGGCAGAGGATATTCAGCATCGCGTGCGCGCTGACGCCAAAAAGGCGGGCCTTTCAATAGAAGATTACATCGCCGGCAAGGCTGCGCCAGAAATGCTGCTAGAAGCTTTAGCGGCTGCTTCCGACAAACTCCAGGATTCTTTCGGAACATGGAAAACTCCCTGGGGAGATATCAATCGCTTCCAGCGATTAAACGATGATATTACGCCGACCTTCAATGACGCTGGTCCAAGTATTCCTGTCGGCTTTACTTCGGGCATCTGGGGATCGGTTGCCTCATTCGGCGCCCGTGCGTATCCCGGCACAAAAAAATGGTACGGTACCAGCGGAAACAGCTTTGTCGCAGTCGTCGAGTTTGGAGAACGGGTACGCGCTAAGGCTGTGACGGCTGGCGGTGAGAGCGGTTATCCCCGGTCCAATCATTTTGATGATGAAGCTGTGCGTTACAGCAAGGGAGACTTACGCGATGTCTACTTCTATCGCGAACAACTCAAGGTACATACGGAACGGGAGTACCATCCCGGAAGCTGAATGGCCGGGAAATCGTCCAGGCCGCACCAAGTTATATTTTCAGGGGAAGGACACTCTTACAGGTTGCGTTGTAGGTATATAGATTCCCTTACACACCCCGGCGCTATTTGCCAAAACCAATGGAGTTGAAGCAGGAATGGCCTCTGCCACGCTACCGCCAGCGGGTACGGATGCTTCAGAACTTAGCCGGCGACCATTTCTATCAAGTGGAAAAATAATTAGTTGTTCCTGGCTATGGTTTTCAAATAACACAAGCGCACCGCCGGCTAAGCCCTGTTGACGGTGCTCGCTTTCCTGCCCGCAGCCAAGGGATGTGAGATTTGCCGCTGTAAAATTAGCGCGCGTGGCCTCATACGGGCCTTGTACCGTAGCCTCTGCAACGCGGGTTTCCTCAAAAGGGCTGGCATATTTGACTGTGCATGTCTGTGTCCCTTTCAATCCATTAACAGTCAGTGTAGCTGCAATATGGCATCCGACCTCGGAACGCCCAAAGATCCCATTGGATCGGTCGAAGATTATCTGGTTTCCAGACCGTTTTAGATGCTGATTACCCCTCCAGCCCAGCTCAAATCATTCCCGACAGGAGTTGTACAGGTCATGGCTTCCGAACTCACGCTTCTTGAAGAAAAATATAGCCAGCCGGTAGTTGAGCAATACCACGTTCGGCTTGGATCAATCATACGCCATGATTGCGTAACATCCGCCCATAGCCCTTGCATGTCGGACTGTATTGCAGGTGGTTGTGCATTGGCTGCCTGGGTATCCTCGAATGCCGAACCGAAAATAAAGACAACAATTGCCATCATTTCAACAAAACAACTCATATGTCGGACCTCAGTTCAGTTAAGTCACTTTCAAACGCGCACGCGATAACATCCGCTTTGGGATCACGAAATTAAGGAACGCCACTTTAAAAAATGGCGTTCGCTAGTGAAAAATATTTGTAGTTATGGGAAAGACAAGAGAGAACTTATGCAGCTATTTTTTCTTTGTAACTTCGGCCATGATCGCAGTAGCCGCTTCCTCTACCAGTGGTGTGACTACATCTTCCCCATCGCTATTGGCTTTGGCTTTAAGTGTGGAGCTAAGCACAGGGGTAGTATTACCGGGAACAGTAAGTTTGTAATCAAAGCTTACTTCGTTCTTGGCCTTAACAGAGCTCGATACCGCAGCGGCTTGCTGTGCAGCTGCCGCCGAAGAGGCCGCCGCTACTGCTCCAGCCATGCCACGGGCTGCTCCCAACATAGGAACCATCCCAGCCATGCTCGTAGCTCCTTTTAGGAAGCTGCCTCCGCTCTTTTTTTGGGAAATACTGGTGTCAACCACGTAGGCGCACTGTTTTTCTTTGGCCTCTTCTTCAATTTGCTGCGGCAGCATGGCGCTAATCGCTATCACTTCAACGCTTGGTCCGGAGATGTATTGCTGGATAAGTCCACGCAAAGGCGTCGCTATGCTTGATCCTTGTCCCATTTGTGCTTTAGGTGTAACCAGACCAATCTTTATCTTGGCAACCTCGGGTTTTGGGGCTGCTTCAGAAGAAGTCAGACGAGTATCAGGCGCAAAATGGCTCTTTGTTGCAATATATTGAACAAGATTGCGGCTCTCTTCGGGGCTTAACCCTGGTGAATTTGCGGGAGCGGTAACAAGCCGCTGAAATAATGCCTTTGCCTGGGCATCTGTAAGAGAGGGAGCCGCCTTGGGCGACGAACCAGTCTGTGCGAACAAAGCCACAGTGCTTAGTCCTAAAAGAGTAATGAAGACGATCAGTTTGCGGAAATGAGATTTCATTGGGTCTCCTTCAGACGCCCAACTGCCTTGAGGGTGTCAATGAAGTAACGCGAAAAAGCCCGTAGGAATTGATCATTAACTACATGTTTTTTTTGGCTCTTTTGGATCAAAATGCACAATAATGATCTAAATTCTTTTGTTCATTTCATGGGCTGTTCGAAGCGGGGTGGGTACGGGTGCCTGACGTTTCTGTCAATCAAGTAACACAGCTGCTCGTTGATTGGAGCAATGGAGACGAGCACGCCTTAGAGTTGCTAACGCCGGTCATTTATCAGGAATTACGGCGATTAGCACGCAGCTACATGAGACGCGAACGCAGTGGACATACCTTGCAGAGCACCGCTCTGGTGCATGAAGCGTATATGCGGCTCATAGACCAGCGCAGCCCGTGGCAGAGCCGAGCACACTTCTTTGGTGTCGCGGCACAGATGATGCGACGCATTCTTGTAGATCATGCAAAGGCAGGACGCAGCGCCAAACGAGGAGCGGCTCTGCCTAAAATAGAGCTTGACGTGGCAATTGCCATCCCTGGCCGTCCCACAGATATTGTTGCCCTGGATGATGCCCTCAAGGACCTGGCGCGAATCGATCCCTTGCGCAGCCGAATCGTTGAGTTAAGGTTTTTTGCCGGACTTTCCAATACGGAAGTGGCCGAAGTTGTCGGACTTTCCACTGCCACAGTACAAAGACAATGGGCAGGAGCCAGAGCCTGGCTCTATCACGAATTAAATCACCACAAAGAAAGTTAAGAATGAGATCGAACTGGAACCAGGTGCGAGAAGTACTCGATGCCGTGCTTGAATTAGCACCTCAGGAGCGTGAACTGTATCTTGAGAATGCCTGCTCCAATCCTGAAGTTCGCTGCCAGGTGAAATCTCTTGTTATGGCCTATGAACAAAGTGGGGATTTTCTGGAAAAGCCGGCTCTCATCGAGGAAATTGATCTGCTGGAACCGCAGGTGGTTCTGGGGAAACGGATTGGCGCTTATCGCCTGATTGAAATGATCGGGGAAGGCGGAATGGGAGCAGTCTATCGCGCTGTACGCGCAGACGATCAGTTTGAAAAGCAAGTTGCCATCAAACTCATCGCTGGAAGCCTGCCTGGCTCCATCTCTTTTACTCGTTTCAAAGCCGAACGCCAGATTCTGGCAAACCTTGAACACCCTAACATAGCGCGATTGCTGGATGGTGGCACAACTGATGAGGGCCTGCCTTATTTTGTGATGGAACTGGTTGAGGGAAAGCCGATTGATGAATATTGCGACTCTCGACGATTATCAATTGGTGAAAGGCTCCGGCTTTTTCTGACCGTATGCTCGGCCGTTCAATTTGCTCATCAGCACTTAATCGTTCATCGCGACCTTAAGCCGGCAAACATCCTTGTTATGCCTGACGGCACACCAAAGTTGCTGGATTTCGGCATCGCCAAAGTGCTGGATACGGAATCGTTCCAGCAAAAGATTGAGGCCACAGGGAGGTTTTTTCGCCTTTTTACGCCGGAGTACGCCAGTCCGGAGCAGGTGTTGGGAGAGCCGGTTACCACTGCCAGTGATGTCTATTCACTGGGAGTAGTGCTCTATGTGCTTCTTAGTGGCCATCATCCTTACGTTACACAAAATGCTTCGGTTGAGGACATAACAACGGCTGTTTGCGAAACGCATCCGCTGCGGCCCAGCACCATCGTAAAGAAAACTGGGCGACATGAAGGTCCCGTCCAGAGTTTTTCACCTTCACTACAAGCGATCAGCAATGCGCGAGACATCCAGCAAGAAAAGCTGAGCCGCCAACTTGCCGGCGATCTCGACAATATTGTTCTAATGGCCTTGCGCAAAGAACCCTATCGGCGATACAACTCCGCAGAACAGCTTGCAGAAGACCTTAATCGTCACCTTGAAGGCCTGCCTGTTGTGGCCCGAAAAGACACTTTCGGGTATCGCACCGAAAAATTCATTAAGCGAAACAAGGCAGCAGTAGCAGCTGCGGCCCTTATAGTTCTGTCTCTTGTAGCAGGTCTCATTACGACCTTGCGGCAAGCGCACATTGCCCGCGTGCAACGTGTACGCGCTGAACAGCGGTTTAATGATGTGCGTAAGCTAGCCAACTCGCTCATCTTCGAGATACACGATTCAATTGAAGATTTACCCGGATCCACACCAGCAAGAAATTTAATTGTTCGCCAATCACTGTCTTATCTCGACAGTCTTTCACGGGAGTCTGCCGGTGACTTATCTTTGCAACGGGAGTTGGCAACGGCCTATGAAAAGATCGCCAAGGTGCAGGGTTATCCCGGGCGGGCCAATCTGGGCGATGCTCAGGGAGCTATCGCAAGCTCGGAAAAAGCACTTGCCGTGCGCAGAAACATTGCCGCGAACAACCCATCAAGCGTAGATGACCAGCTTGCAGTATCGGCAGACTACCGTCGGACCTGCACGATACAAAATTCTTATGCGGGAGTTACGGCAACTTCTCTCGATAATTGTTACAAGGCGCTGGCCATCAACCAGGATTTGCATCGACGTTTGCCGGGGAACATAAAAATCACAAGTGAACTGGCGTTTACCTACCGTGAGTTAGGTGATATCCAGGCAGGAAATGGCCCCAATGGAAGTCTGGGAGACATCCAGGGTGGACTGGAAAGTCATACACAAGCATGGGAATTGAATGCGGAGATAGCCAAAACGGCACCTGCTGATATTGCCCGTCAAGATTCACTCGCCCGTCTGGATCTTGCCCTCGGCTCCGATTTATTACAGCTCGGGCGTCCCGCAGAAGCAATGCGTCATTATCAAAACGCGATTGATATTCTGGACGCAATCGTTAGTCGCAATGAAGGTGTTCAATATCGCCGTTCGTTGATAACCGCTTATGCCGATATGGGCGACACTCTTTATATGCTTGGGCATTTTTCTGAATCTCTCAACTATTACAAAAAGGCTGAGGTTATCTACCAGGCCCTTGTCGCATCCGATCCCGCCAATTTAGAGGCTGTCACCGGTCTTGCAGGTGAGCAGATCAATATCGGTAATGCTCTTTGGCGCGCGGATCATGCGCGTGAAGGAATGACCTATTTGCGGCAGGGGTTGGATACGCTAAATCGAGTCAATCAAACCCATAAAAATTCAAAATATCGCAGCCTGATTGGGTATGCTGAAATCTCCATTGCCCGGCTTTTGCAACACTCAGGAGATGAGAATGGCGCCCGCAACAGTTTCCTCATGGTGAAAGAACTTTATGCCGCTACTGTATCCGAAAACCAGAAAGATTCACGCGCCCGAATTCTACTTGCCGGAATTCAGGGTCAGTTGGGTGAAATAGATCTCCGGCGCGGCAACCTCAACAAAGCGCAAAGCGAGTATGAGAACGCACAGGCCTTAATGGAACCAGCCGCATCGGCAAAGACCCCACGTTAGATGCTCTCTTTATTGTCTGCAATATCGAGGTAGGGCTTGGCAATCTTGATATGGCAAAATCACGCCATGTGAATGACAACAGCCGGTCACGATACTCGCAAGAGGCGCAAACCTGGTATCAACAAGCTGCGCACATTTCCGAAGCAATTCCCGCTGCCCTGGTGGTGAGCCCGAATGGATTCCTGCGCCCCAAATTGCCCCAATCAACCAATGCAGTTGCGAGAAGCAATTAAAATCTTTTCAAAGATCTTTATTGAACGCATCTCTTCAGGTTCCACTGCAGCGTAATCTCTTCATGTTCACCCCCAGGTAAAGTATGACTCTCAGTGGTTGAATTCTTGAAAGTCAATGGTGCCTTGATTACCTCGCCGGGGTTGATGATGTAGTCGGCAACATTAGGATCCGAAGGATCGAACGTGAATGGTAAGGTCACATCAGGCGACCGGAATTCTTCAGAGTTGCTGAGGGAGGTCGAGTGATTGGTGGTTTCAGTGGTGCAGGAACCGGGTTTTCGAGTAGTTCCTGAGCTGATCTGAGTGCCTTCTATAGAAATTTTTCCTGGTTCTTCGTAAGCTCCCGCCGCCAGTGCGATATTCCCACTGTTTCCAGCGACATTCAGAAACAACGGCGATTTGCGTTTCACTGATCCGGAAAGCTTTTCACGCGTTTCAGCGATGTTGGAAACGGGGATTTCGCATTTGGCAGCAGCTCCATTTTTTGACCAGAAGTTATTGAAACCCAGTTCCTTTTCTACCCAGCTCCTCTTCTGCGCCATGACCGAGGCACCTGAAACTGTTTGTGTCAATTCACCAAACGCGATATTTCCCATTTCTGTGTTTCCTTCGAAATCCCAGCTATCTACCTCAGTTCTCTCTTTATCCATCAGATTGTCCGTATGGATTCCTCCTACGTCAGTAGAGCTGTTCTTGGACAATGTCGTTTTTACTGTCCTGGTAACAGAACCGTACCAATGCCCATCGCACGCTTCCCAATCACGAACAGGCACCGTATATGGATTTGAGGAATACCATTTCGCCCGATACAGCAATTCAGGCAGAATTGTCCAAAAACTCATGAGACCGACTGATCCTTTGGCCAGCCCCTGCAAGCCGCCCGAAGTGGTAAGGCCAAGATCTTTCAAGTCTCTTTGCAAATCAGGCGCTTTCAAGGCAATTGTGACTAGAACTTTGGCCTCTCTATCCCAAGGCATGGCTTTCCCGATGATTGCATTATTTCGAGGTGCACCTTCAATATTTATTGAGCCGTTTCCTTGTTCGTCCGTGGTCGGCGAAGTAAAGTCTTTCACTGCTATGCCCGGTGCAACGCCTTCAGCTCCAGCATACGTGCCCTGTTCCTGAATGCGGACGGCATTCGATGGAAAATCCACAACCCAGGGAAAACTTTCCATCCCGACCCAATGCAGCTCCGCTTTTGCAACCGGGCCGTTCCCGGCCATAGTCATGTCCAAACCCATAACGTTGAGCGCCGGCCTTAGGCAATTAATCGACTGCCACTTGCCTGTGTTTTCACTCAAATGTGCAGTCAGCGTCCGTTGCTCTCCGGCAACAACGCTTTTGTTGCGAATCAATGGGGAACCGTCCATCTTGATATCTGTTTCAAGGGCGGCGTAAGTGGCAATGCAGGTTATATAAGAAAGCAGCACATTGATGACTCCGGTGGCCTTTCCGACAGCTTCTGCTGATTCTCCAAGGTAGCTAGTGAGCGCTTCAAAGGCCTGGCTTATGCCAAGAGCGCTCGCGTCCGTCACATAACCTTCTGTTTCATTCATGTTACAAGGGGGCGCAGATGCTTCTTGTATGAAAGCCGCAGGCATCACATGTGAAGGAAACGGGTGAAAGCTGGCTGGAAGCAATTTGGGCGCGCTATTATTCTGTCGCTGAAGCTCTAAGCGCGAATTTGGCTTAGCTGTTGGATGTAGAGCTTCCAGGTCACCGGCAATATGCTGCAAAACCAGCGCCAACTGAATAGGATCAAAGGTGACCTTCTTACTGTCACACTGCGGATTAAGCAGATCGCAGGACCGGCCTTGCTGTCTTCCAAGCTCATTAATGAACCGCGCCCAAAAGCGTAGTGCCGGGTTCGATGATGCAGCATCCCTGGCCAATCCCTGCACAATCAACTTACCTAGAGGCACGTCTTTCCAAGCGATAACGGTTGAAGTAAAGGCCTGTTCGAAATCATATAAGTTCATCAACATGCCCTCTCCGGATTGCTGAGCAAGTGCGGCCACCTGCCAATCAGGCATGGCCATTCCTTGCCCAGGCTTGTTGCCTTGCACTATGATGCTGCCATCATGTCCCCGTACGCTGATCCCGGACATTTGCAAAGCAGTTAAGAGTGCTGCAACAGACTCTTCATCATTGGCCCTTACTTTTTTGGCCAGTTGAATTGCAACCAGATCGATGTCCCCAACCGGCTGCGGTAGCGGCTGTGGCAGCTGACCCGCTTCAAAAGCGCGCGCCATCTTGTTCTCGTGAAGCCGACGTAATGTGATCGGCCCGCTCATGTGACCAATTTCCGCAGAAGCTGCTTGCACATAGTTGTTGTGGCTTTGGCGAGATGAAGGAGCTACCCGTGTCTTAAAGTAGGCTATCGCAAGAACGACGCCACACATGACAATAGCCACTACAATCTTCGGTCTTTTTTTTGATGGCATATGAGTTCTGGCTGAACAAGTATTGCCACAAGTTTTGTTCTTGGGCTTCAACAGCCGTCAGCAAATAACGCGAGAATTTGGCAAAGAAATGATCACTGAGAAACTAAAAAGAACAGGCGTTTCCCTGTGTTTGGACCGAAAGCACGAGCTAGAAGTTGGTGACCAAACCTGCTCCTGCATCAATAAATTTGTTCTGCGGCATATTTTCCCTGTTATCTCTCCTGTTAATTCCCTACTCATTCCCTGTTACGATTTCAGGCCAGAAATCACTTACTCGAGCGTTTACGCGGAGATAGGCACGATCAGAACCACTCAACGGCCAGAATTCCCTGTAAATTTCCCTGTTAACGGGAATTTTCGGCGGAGACGGGTTCGCTGGTGACTGTCTCCACCGCCAGCTAGTCTGCAGCTCAGAGAATTGTTCTCTGATTCCGTGCGAATTCGCCGCCTTTCGGGGCTTTTTATCGATTCGGAGAGCTCGAAGTGGGCACTCAGCTGTGGGGCATTTCCCAATTTTCCCTCTTTTTCTCTACGGGCTAAATTGGCAGTCCCCTTTCACGACCGGCAGCAGGCTCTAAAAATCGATCAACTGGCGAAGCCGTAAGCGAAGCGTGTCAAGGTTCAGGGGCAAATGAAGGGATTTGGTCCTCCCTAATACGGCTACAAATTCCCGTAACGTCGATGATCTTCAAGGCTCGATTCGCGTTTTGATGCGGGTCTTTCCAGCAAAGAAAGAGTCAGGCTGCAAAAGCGACCGTGTATTTAGAGTCTCTAATGGCGGCCTGACGAAAAGAGAATAGCGCTACACGCCGCCGCAGTCTGCGGGTACCCCGTCTCCGTTCGGGTGCGCCGGGCTAGGCGCTGTGCAACGCGCTCCTGTGTGGATTGCTCCTTGAACGTTTTGGGTCTCTTGATCGCTCAGCAGACGAGCACCAATCCGGCCCAGTACTCTGTTGTTATCATTCATACTTTTTCCTTACCCACTGGTCTGCGTATGCGGACCAGGATTTGCTGCGTGCTTCTGACGAAGGAATGGTATCGCTCACAGCCATAAAGGGATAAAAATTCATCTCGAAAAATCGAGAGCTGTTCCTAAATGGGAATGCGCTAATTCTGATGAGCGAAATGGCCGAAGACGTACTCCATCGGCAGCGTAGAAAGATTAAGCTCGGGATAAACTGGGTGGGAATGGTACCTGTTGAGACTCAAGACCAGCACTACATACCGAGACTATATCTGAAGGGCGCTACTGACCGCGAGGGCGTCTTGTGGGTCTATGAGAAGCTTACGCCGATTAAATCTTCAAAACCCAAGCACGAAGCACACCACCCCGATTATTACACCCACAGCGTATTGGGCTATAGAGACGAAGAGGCAGAAAAGACGCTTGCACGATGCCCGCTTTGGCGCCGTGGGCCGAATTAAGGGAGTGCTATTCCCGGTAAACATATAGTCGTCGGATGGGGGCTCGTTACCTATCTCCTGAAACGTCCTACAAGCCGACATACCGGTATTTATCTGACGTCGATGAGCGCATTGGCTATTTCGCATCATTCCAAGATTGGACTAAGCAGTTAGGGAGCGCTTCCAGAGCATTTCGCCCCACAATATGGAAACCAGATAGATGGCGAAGGCAACGGCCAAGACCCAAAGTCCTGACCTCGCTGCTCCAATCCCAGCAAATCCACCCAAGAGTACCTGTGCTACCCCGAAACGGGGATCCCCTCCGACGAAACGCCATCTACGCTGGTTCGCCCGCTGTCTCAGCGAAGGGTATCGTCCGACTGCGAGAGCGACCAAGCCAAAGGAAACACCTGTTCGTAGACTTAGGAGTGAAACCATGACGGCGAGCGGGATCAGGAACGTCATGTCCTGCGTGACCAGTAGCTTCCAACCTGCTATCGGCAGGAGGCGATAGCGCAGCAACGCTCGCCCTTCATCCAGGCGCTGCATGCGTTGCGCAACCGTGCTCATTGCTATACCCACAACTAACGACAGCACAGGAAATGCTGTGGGCTCTGGTGCCCGCCCAAACAGCCGATACAACGTTCCGATAACAGCGATGAGCACCGCGACCCAGAAGTCGAGGGTTCCTTGCAATTCTCGCCACATCTCTTGCGCGATTCCGCCGACCTCGAAGCGCGCCCTTGAGAGGCCGAGGCTTGCAGGAATTCGTAGTATGAAGGGGAGACGGCTAACGGCGAAAACCGTCGTATGGACGATAAGTGCCAGGAGAACGAAGAATAAAGCTGCGGCTAAGCCCATCCAGAACAGGTAGCCAAAAAACAACACGACAAATAATGGATTCAACGCAAAACTTACGGAGCTGAGCAAGAGTCGCTCTCTACCTGTCAGTGGCCACGTAGCCACCCGCTCAGGAGGCAATCGATGCTGCGTATCCACTGAAAAGGTAACCAGCAGAGGCGCAAGCAGGACAATCTGAAAGAAGAACGTACTCCAGAATTTCACCCTCAGCGTCCCCCCGCTTGCAGTAAGAATAAGGAGGATGCAGAACAGGAAGTTATTGGTACGCACGGAAGAAACGCTGCCTAGTTCCTTCAACATCAGTTTTTTCAACAGGGACAGAAGGGCTAGAATCTGAGCCAATCCGGCACCTCTGGCTGGGCCTTGTCAGCAATGCTGAAGTACACCTCCTCAACTCCTGCTTCTGTGGTTGACGGGTTGAAATCTGATTCAACTCGACCTTCATAAAGAATGACGACGCGGGTGGCTAACTTCTCCACGACCGACAGGATGTGAGAGGTGAGCAGGATCGTAACGCCATTGCGGGAGAGCTGGCTAAACAGCATTTGAATGGCAGCGGAAGATGCGGGATCGATACCCTCAAACGGCTCATCCAGCAGTACAACCCTCGGCTTGTGCAGGAGGGCCATGGCCAGGGCGGTCTTCTTCCGCATGCCGAACGAGCAATTGCGTGCAACGGTGTGGCGTCCTTGGGTAAGATCGAGCAGCCCCAGCAGGTCCGCAGCTCGAGCTGCTGTTTCGCTCATCGTGAGTCCATAAATTGGTCCAACTGCCATCAGGTTCTCGATGACCGTTAAAGACTCGAACAGCCCGAGCGCCTCGGGGAGTACACCCAGATTCCGCCGAATCCTGACTCCATGATCCCGGAAACTCAGTCCGCCGATGAACACGGAACCGCTGTCTGGCTCCTCTAATCCCGAGAGCAGGCGTAGCAGCGTGGACTTGCCAGCGCCGTTGGCCCCTAAGAGGGCACAAATGCCAGGCTCTACAACGAGGTCTATGCCTCGAAGAACCAGTTTAGAGGCGTAGTTCTTCGTCGCAGCTCTGCAGTCAATCACTCTGTTGTTCCCCACTAACGGCCCTGTATTCACTCCGCTCTCAATGCCTCCATCGGCTCTGTCTTCCCTGCGCGTATTGCCGGCCTGAGGATAGCCACCAGCAGGGGCGCCAGCAGGACGAGCACGGATGCAAGATAAAGCCGCAGATCATCCGGTTGCACCCCGTACAGCTGACTGCGTAACAGTCGGTTTGCCGCGAGTGAAACCACAGCACCGGTCGCCAAGCCAATCGCCGCTGGAATCATCGCCCGCCGCACGAAAAGACGTGTAATGTCGCCCCGTGTCGCTCCGAGCGCCATCCGGACGCCAATCTCTTGCGTGCGTTGCGCAGCAAGATACGAGACGACTCCATAAATTCCAATGCAGGCCAGCAGCAATGCGACCGCGGCAAATGACGCAACTATCGCTGCGTTCAGCCGTGGTTGCGCCACAGCGTCGCCTAGTAGCTGATCCATCGTCCCGATCTCGCCTACCGACTGCTGCGGGTCTGACTGGTATACCTGCTCGCGGATCGACTGCGCCAATTGCTCCGGCGGCACCTTCGTCCGCACCAGAAAGTAGCGATGCCAACCGCCATGGGCGTTCGCAGGCCAGTAGACAGCCGGTCCAGGCTCCGCCCCGATCGTTCCTGATACCCCTCGCACATCGGCAACCACCCCCACGATCTCGTGCGCCTGTCCATCCAGGAATAGATGATGTCCGATTGGATCTCCCTTCGGCAGATACTCCCGCACCAAGGCTTCGTTCACCAGGAACGGCGGCACTGTCGAGACCTGGTCCGCTGCAGAAAAATCTCTCCCTGCCAGCAGTGGTGTCCCGATCGCCGCCAGCAGATTCCCGGCGATATTCCGGCTCTCCGCGCTGATTGCCGGCTGATTGGCAACTTGCGGCAGCCAGTCCGCGTTGAAGTTGCCGCGCACATGAAAGTCGGTCATCGGCGGCGAACTGATCTGTCCCGCAGCCTCTACTCCAAGGAGATTCTCAATTCGTTGTTGCACGTCGTTGTAGAAATTGCCTACCGCTTCCGGCGTCGTGTCCCACGGCAGCACCACCCGAACCGTCAGCAGGTGTTCCGGCTCAAATCCCAGTGGCTGCTTCATCAAGTTCCACAGCGACTCCCCCAGAAGCGACGCACCAACCAGCAGCACAAGAGACAGACCTACCTGCACCCCCACCAGGACGCTGCGCAACCAGTTGCCGGATGATCCTCCGAGGCGTGTCTCACCCCGCTTGAGCGCCGAATGCAACTGCACCTTCCGTGTTTCCAGCACCGGAATCACTCCGAACGCGGTTCCAGTTGCCACCGAAATCAGCAGAGCGACTCCAATAACAATCCCGTCCAGGTGAATCGTGCCTGGCCGCCCCAGAATTCCCGGCAGGCTGGCAGCGGCGATGCGAGTCAGCACGAATGCCAAGAGGATTCCCGTAGCGCCGCCTGCCAACGCAAGGAGTACACTCTCCACAAAAAACTGAAAAGCCACGCGCCGTCCCGAGGCACCCAGGGCCCGCCGCAGAGCGACCTCTCGCCGCCGAGTCGTCGCCCTAGACAAGAGCAGGTTGGCCACATTGATGCAAGCGATCAGTAGCAGCAGCGCCGACGCGATCAGCAAGGCCACCAGTGCCGGTTGCACGTCACCGTACAGGTCCTCCCGCAGCGTCTCGCTCG